>Ga0207683_10004900_pt1 | contig 11524 bp, 10 predicted proteins | sample KBSM73metaG_FD_184333 | JGI IMG/M metagenome (GOLD analysis project Ga0207683, IMG submission 184333) | Miscanthus rhizosphere microbial communities from Kellogg Biological Station, Michigan, USA - KBS M7-3 metaG (SPAdes) (version 2) | ecosystem: Host-associated > Plants > Roots > Rhizosphere >...
CGCGCGGCCGCCGCCTACCGCAAGGCCGGCAACGCCGCCGAGGCCGAAAAGGCGCTCGCCGAGCGCGCGCAGCGTTATCCCAAGGCCGCCGCTTCACCCACGGCCACGCCGAAGCCGAAGAAACGCGCAAAGAACGACGACGAGTGAATCCCGAACCCTCCGCGCCCACTCCGGGCATGCGCAGCGTGCTGCGGTTCCTTTTGTTTGTCGGCATCGCCGGACTCGGCGTCTTGATTTTTTACGTCGCCCGGAAGGACGGCGTGCGCGACGCGACGACGGTGAAAGGCCGCCTGCTTATGCTGGAGCAGCTCGACGGCGAGGTGACCCAGCTCGTCGATCGCGTCGTGCCCTCGGTGGTGAGCATCTCGGCGCGCATGGATAATCCCGCACTCGACCGCATCCGCCAGCTCCGGCAGTTGCTCGGTATCGGTGATCCCGGCGAGGCGAAGCCCGAGCTTGGCTCCGGCGCGATCGTCTCGTCCGAAGGCCACATTCTCACGAACTTCCACGTCATCTCCGGGGCAAACCGCGTGGACGTGCAGCTCAGCGACGGCCGCACGCTGCCCGCGAAGTTTCTCGGCGCGGACCAACAGTCGGACATCGCCGTGCTCAAGATCGATGCGACGGACCTGCCGCCGCTCAAGTTCGCGGACTCGAACGCCGCCCGCGTCGGTCAGCTCGTCTTTGCCATCGGCAATCCGCTCGGCCTGCAGGAGACGGTCACGCAAGGCATCATCAGCGGCAAGGGACGCCGCGCCGTGGCGGGTCTCGCGACGGATTTTCTCCAGACCGACGCGGCGATCAATCCCGGGAATTCCGGCGGCCCGCTCGTCAATGCCCGCGGCGAGATCGTCGGCATCAACAATTCCATCCTCCTCGAGAGCTCGGGCAACAATTTCGCGCAGGGCATCAGCTTTGCGATTCCCTCGAACGTCGCGATGCGCGTGTTTGACGATGTCGTGAAGCGCGGGCGCATCTCGCGGCCATGGTTCGGCGCAAATACGTGGCCGCTCACGCCGCAAATCGCCACGGAACTCAAGCTAGGCACCTCGACCGGCAACCTTGTGCTCTCCGTCGTCGCGAACTCCCCCGCGTCGCGGGCCGGCATCGTGGCCGGCGACGTGCTCCAGGAGTTCGACGGCAGCCCGGTGCGTGATTCCGTCGATATCATCAACCGTCTCTCCGAGCTCAAGGAAGGCGACCGCGTGAACGTCACCGTCTGGCGCAATGGCCGGCGCCTCCAGATTCCCGTCGTCGTCGAGGGGCAGCCCTGGCATTGATCGCGGCGCCGCGCGAATGGCGGTTTGACAGAGACCGACCCGAGTTTTAACTAACCACACCCTCCTATGACCACTACCTCCGCCACCGTCCGGCCGAAAGCGCCGTCCGAGCGCACCTTCGTTGTCGCGGTCACCCTGCTCAGCCTCGCCGCCATCGCGCAGCTTCTCGCCGTCGTGGTTGCACTCGCCCCGCAGATCGATCTTGCGAAGATCGGGCATGCGCTCAGTTCGCATGGCGCGGCCGCGGCTCCTTCCGCCGCCGACAATCCCGAGAACGCGAAGCAGGCCAACGCGCTCATGAACGAGGCCGCGCAATTCCGCGCGGAGAACAATTTCCAGGGCGCGCTCGAGGCCGTGACGGAGGCCGACCGCCTCGTGCCCGGCAAGCCCGGCCTGATGCTCCAGATGGCGCACGATTACGTGCAGCTCGGGAAAAATGCCGAGGCCATCGCGGTGCTCAATCGCATCGTCGCCCTGCCGCCCAGTGCCGATCCCGCCGACGCGACCTACGTGGAACAGGCCCGCGCCGCCATCGGGCAGCTCGGCGGCTCGGTCGCTCCCGCGCCGGCAACCTCGGCATCAGCGCCCGCGGCTGCGTCCGCGGCCGCCGCCCCGACGGGCGACGTCGGCATTCCAATCGGCTCGGTGATGGGCATCGTCAGCGCCGAGATGGTCAACGGCGAGCCCGGTCAGAAAAACCTGCGCGTCGCGACGAAGGCGGCCTCGGGGCAGAACGTGGACGGGCAGAAATTCGTGGCGACGGTGGACTTCTACGAGCAGGACGACCACGGCCAGCTCCAGCACAACGACGCGCCGCAGGTCACCGAATGGCTGTCGTATCCGATCAATTGGGCGAACGGCGATCCCGAGCTCTTCCAGACGAAATACCGCATGCCGCCCGCCGATCGCGGCGATCTCCCGCCGCTGCAATATTACGGCTACGTGGTCGGTATCTATTACAACGGCGAGTTGCAGGATCAGCGCGCGGACCCCGTCTCGCTGCTCGATAAATTCCCGCCGCCGATTCACAAGGCACTGCCCGCGGAATGAAAATCCTGATCGTGGACGACGATCCCGGTGCCGCCGAGCGGCTGGCCGCGGAAGTTGCCGCGGCGGGATTCGGGCCGGCCTTCGCGGCGACGAGCGCCGAGGAAGCGGCGCAGGTGGTGAACGCCGAGCACGGTATCGACGTGCTCGTGACGGAGGTTTTTCTCGAGGGAATCGACGGCTTCACGCTGCGGGAATCCATCCGCGAGCAACTGCCCGACGTGCACACGATTTTCCTCTCCGAATACGATCTCTCGGAGCACGCCGCGCGCGTCGATGGCTGCCCGGTGCTTGCCCGGCCGGCCGATGCCTCCGCGCTGGTCGCCACGATTCAGGGATTCGTCCCGCCGCCGGAACCGGCCGCCGCACCACCGGCCGCGCCGGACCTCACAACAACGATCATCGGCACCTACCGCATCGAGAGATTACTCGGTGAAGACCTCGACGGCCCGATTTATGAGGCCGTGCAGACCACGATCGGTCGCTCGGTGGAGTTTCACATTCTGGCGACGGAGCGCGCCGGCGACGCCGGGACCGTCGAGCGGTTCCTCGCGAATGCGCGCGCCAAGGCCAACGTGCATCACCCGGCGTTGCTCTCCGTCTTCGAGGCGGGCGAGAGCGACGGCGTCTATTTCTACACCTCGGAACTGCGGCAGGGCTCCTCGTTGTGGGAACTGGCCCGGCAGCAGGCGAAACTCTCGCCGGCCGTGCTGCTTCAGCTCCTGCACACCGTCGCGGAGGCGATGGTGCATCTCGGCCAGGTGAAAACGGCGCACGAACCGCTCCACGCCATTCACATCATCGTCGATCAGCGGAACCGGGCGCGGCTGGTGAACATCGCGACGAGCGAGGCGATGGGGAACACCGCCCGCACGGACATGCAGAGCCTCGCCGCGGCCATCGAGCCGCTCGTCATTTCGCACCCTTCCTCCGCGGCGCTCCATCAATTGCTTGCCGACATCGAAGGCGGTTCGTTGACCGTTCGCTCGTGGACGGCGCTCATTTACGAGGTGAAACGCTGCTCCGCGACGGGTTCGCAGCCCGCCTATCATCTCGATGCCGGCGGCCGGGCCGAGATCGAGGCCGTCGGTGCGGCCCGTCGCCGCCATCGTCGCGGTCGCAAGCTGATGACGTTCGTCCTCATTGTCGTTTTGATCGCCGCCGGCGCGGGCGCGTGGTTTTACCTGCACGGCGGCGCGCTGCTGTGGTCCAAATAACGCCGACGCCGAATCGCCGTCACGCAAAGCTGGATATTCCCCGCACCTTCACCGATGGTCCCCTTCGCTAGCCTCTCCCCGATGATTTCTCGACTTCCCCTTTTCCGCGCCGGACTGGCGCTTGCCGTTGCGCTTGGCCTGTTTGGCGCCCTCGCCGACGCCGGCGCGCAAGTGCGCGTCGATCTCTCGCTGCGCCGCTCGCTCTTCATTCGCTACGAACCGCTCGTGGCCATTGTCTCGATCACGAACCTCAGCGGGCGAGACCTGAACCTGGCCGACCAGGAGAACCACAAGTGGTTCAGCTTTCACATCGAGAGTTCCGCCGGCGCGTTGATCCCGCCCTACAATCCCGATTACTCGCTCACTCCGGTCCAAATTCCGGCCGGGCAGTCGATCAAGCGTGCGGTGAACATTACGCCGCTCTATCCGCTCACCGAGTATGGCATCTACCGCGTGCGAGCCACGGTATTCGACTCTGAGACGAAGCATTTCTACAGCTCGAATCCACCGCTGAACGTCGAGATCACCGAGGGCCGCATGCTGTGGCAGCAGACGATCGGCGTGCCGGACGACGGCAAGAACGAAGGCGGCCAGATGCGCACCGCGACGCTGCTTTCCCACCGCCTGCCCGACGAAACGCAGCTCTATCTACGCATCGAGGACAAGGACAACGGCCTCGTTTTTTGCACGCATCAGCTCGGCCGGCTCGTCTCCTTCGACAAGCCGCAGATCGAGATCGACGCGCACAACCAGATCAACATTTTGCAGAATACCGCGCCGCGCATGTTCCTCTACACGAAGGTGGGTCTCGACGGACAAATCCTCGATCGCAAGCAATACGCCGGCACGACGGAGTCGCGGCCGACGTTGCGCCGCGATACCGCGGGCGGCTATCAAATCGTCGGCGGGATGTTTCTCGATCCGGCGAAAGTGGCGCAGGATCAGCAGACCGCGCCGCCGCCGCCGTCGGTTTCGGACCGGCCGGTGGCGTTGCCAAAGCCGCAGTAGGCGAACCGTCGTTCCTACGGGTGCGCCGCGGGCGCGGCGATCATGGGTCCGCCTTGTTTCCACTCGATCGGAGTGCCCGGCGGCAGCAGGCGCACGACGCGGGTGATGTCCCAGTTTGCCATGCGCAGACCGCCGAAGCTTTGATGGGTGGCCATTTCGTCGGGAATGCTCGTGCCATGGAGGCCATAGGGCAGAGGGGTCGTTTCGCCGGCTTTCGCGAGATTGATCCAGAGCACGCCGACGGGGTTTCTCGGGCCGGTGGCGAGGGTGCGTTCCTGCGGAATCGGCGTGGGGGTAGGCGTGGCGTTGGTTGGCGTTTCGCGACCGTAGATGCGGGTGGGCGTGGGCGCGGCGTTGGCGAAGTCCTGCCGGATGAGCAGGCGGGGATGCGGGATCGCGTCGAGCACGATCCAGCTGCCTTCGCCGCGCAGGCCGGGCCGGGCGATGGAAACGGGCAGAACGGCGATGAGCCGACCGCCGCGGGAGATTTCCAGCCGCGTGCGGTCCATGAGGGCGGCGGAGATCGGTGCGCCGGGATTGGCGACGGGCTGCAGGGGCGGAGTGAGCGGGGCCTCGATCTCGAAGGGGATGACGGCTGGCACGCGGAACTCCGTGCCGGCAGCGGGCTGGCCCTTGATCTCGGGATTCAGCTTGCGCAGCGTTTCCTCGTTGCAGTGGAAGCGCTCGGCGACGAATTCCCACGGGCTGCGATAGGCGAGCATGCGCCCCGAGGTGAGGTCGGCGAAAGTGGGCTTCGGCGGACGTTCCTCCGCGGGCTTGGCGGGTTTCTTTTTCTTTGTCGAGGGCGTGGCGGTCGGCGTCTTCGCGCTCACGGCCGTGGCTTTCGGCGGCGCGATGAAGCGGAAGTCTTCCGGTCGCAGCGTGTAGTGAGTGAAGGGATCGGCGGCGGCGGCGCGGGCTTTTGCGAGCAGCGCGTTGGTGTCGGGCACGTCGGGGTGGGCGCTGAGAAAAAGAGCGACGAGCTTTTGAAAGGCGGGCGTGTTGGCGCCGTCGATGGGGCCGGCGGAGAAGCCGGCGCGGTCGAGACAGACTTGGAGCGTGAGCGTCTCGAGTTCCTGGGCGTCCTTCGTTGCGGGATCGGCCGCGTGCCCGGCGGTGGGAGGTTTCGCGAGAGGGACGATGTCGGCGGGAGGAATGCTGAGGACCTGGCCGATGTGAATCAGGTTCGTGGTGAGGCCATTCGCGGCCTTGAGCCGATCAACGGAGACGTGGAAGCGTTTGCCGATGACGAAGAGCGCGTCGCCGCGTTTGACGACGTAGGTATCCGGGCGGCCCGAGGGCGAGAGGTGGACGGGATTGGTCTGCGGGGCGTTGGGCGCGAGCGCCGGCGCGACGGGAATGAATACGGGCAGGCCCCAGTCCGCCGGCGACGACGGTTCGACCTGCCATTTCCAGCGAATGGCCGGCTCGAGGCCGGGTTCGATCTTCGTGAGGGGTGGTGGCGGGACTTGCGCGAAGGTGACGCCGGAAAAGGCGCTCGCAAGCACCAACATGGCGAAGCGTTTTTCGAAGATGCAGCGCGTCATGGAAGATCGGTAGAGCCCTTGGCGATCCGCGCAAGTTACTTTTTGCCGGTCGCAGTGAGGAACGGCTGAATGCGGGCGACGAGATCGCGGAACCCGTCGAAGGTGACCTGTTGCTGGCCGTCGCTCCAGGCCTCGGCGGGATTTGGATGCACCTCGATGAGGAGGCCGTCCGCACCCATGGCGACCGCGCCGCAGCAGAGGGCAATCACGAGATCCGCGCGGCCGCAGCCCTGGCTGGGATCGACGATCACGGGGAGGTGCGATTCCTTTTTTGCGATGGCGACGGCGCTCAGGTCGAGCGTGTTGCGCGTGTAGGTCTCGAACGTGCGAATGCCGCGTTCGCAGAGCATGACGTTCGGGTTCCCGTGGGCGAGAAGATACTCGGAGGCGAGCAGCCATTCCTCGATGCGCTCGCTCAGGCCGCGCTTGAGGAGCACGGGCTTCTGCGTGCGGGCGCATTCGATGAGGAGCTGGAAATTCTGGGCGTTGCGGGCGCCGATTTGGAGAATGTCGGCCGTCTCGGCAACGTGCTCGACATCGCGTTCGCTCAGGACTTCGGTGATGATTTTCAAGCCGGTGCGGTCGCGGGCCTCGCGGAGCAGGCGCAGGCCTTCCTTGCCGAGGCCCTGAAATTCGTAGGGCGACGTGCGGGGCTTGTAGGCGCCGCCGCGCAGGATGGTGGCGCCGGCGGCTTTCACGGCATCCGCGGTGGCGAAGAGCTGCTCGGCGCTTTCGACCGAGCAGGGGCCGGCCATGAGAGTGAAGCTGGGCCCGCCCACCGGCACGCCATCGACGTTCACGACGGAATCCGCCGGATGCGACTCGCGGCTCGCGAGCTTGTAGCGCTTTTGCACGCGGAGGACGCTCTCGACCTGCGGGAGCACGCTGAGTGACTCGAGCGTGTGGTGCGTGCGTTCGTCGCCGATTGCGGCGATGACGGTCTGCGCGACGCCGGTGATAGGGGAGGGTTCGTAGCCGAGGGCTTTCACCTCGGCGATGACTTCGTCGATTTGTTCACGCGAAGCCGCGGGGCGGAGAACGATTATCATGGTGGGTTCGGCCCAAAGAATGCTCTACTCTGCGGCCGAAAAGAAGAAACAACTCGCGTCGTCATTCGGACGGCGCACCAAAGAAAGATCGTAGTATGAAAGAGAAAGTGACCGACCCCCGGATCAAATCCCTCGCCGCGGAGGTCGCGGAGGGCCGCCAGGCCGAGTTCGTGGAAGAACTCATCGACACCGCGCTGCGCCTCGGCCGGGACAAGGCCGGCCTCGGCGACCTGAAATTATTCAACCGGGCGATGCGCGAGATGCGCTACGCGGCGGCGACGTTCGCGAAATACCAGGGGCGGCGGAAAGTCGCGGTTTTCGGCTCGGCGCGCACGCGATCCGACGCCCCCGAGTTCATCCAGGCGCGGGAATTTGCCCGCCGCATCGTGCAGGAGGGTTTCATGGTCATCACCGGCGGCGGCGACGGCATCATGGGCGCCGCCCAGCAGGGCGCGGGCGCGGAAAACAGCTTTGGCCTGAACATTCGCCTGCCCTTCGAGCAGAGCGCGAACGAGACGATCCTCGGCGACAAAAAGCTGATCAACTTCAATTACTTCTTCACGCGAAAGTTGAACTTCATGAAGGAGACGCACGCCTTCGTGCTCTGCCCCGGCGGCTTTGGCACGCAGGACGAGGGCTTCGAGGCGCTCACCCTCATGCAGACGGGCAAGTCGCAAATTGTCCCCGTGATCCTGCTCGACAAGCCGAACGGCCACTACTGGGAGACGTGGCGGCGCTTCATCGTGAACGATCTGCTCGGCGCGCACCTCGTCTCCGAGACGGATTTCAACCTCTTCAAGGTCGTGCACAACGTGGAGGAGGCCGTCGCGGAAGTGCTGAAATTCTACCGCGTGTTCCATTCCTACCGTTGGGTGCGCGAGCGCATGGTCATCCGCCTGAATCGCCGTCTCACGGAGACGGCCGTCGCGACGTTGAACGCGCGCTTCGATGCCTTGATCGCCGCCGATGCCATCGTGCAAACCACAGCGCTGCCCGAGGAACGCGACGAGACGAAGCTCGCCGCGTTGCCGCGACTGGTGCTCACGCCGCACAAGCGCGACTTCGGGATGATCCGCGTGCTGCTCGACGCGATCAACGACGCGGAGACCGAGACGGACGAGGATGCGCCCGGCGCGGAAGCCGCGACGGCGGTGCGTCAAAGCGAAGGTCCGCCCTCGGACGTGGCGCCGAACGCCTGAGCGGCTAGCCGCCCCAGCGACCGTTCACGCGCGGGAGCACGCCCGGGACGATGAGCACTGAGTAATCGGTCTTGCCGATGGCGCCGATCATCTTCTTGCCCGTGGCGCGCTTCCAGTAGGCGCTCATCGTTTCGCCGGTGTGGCAACCCCAGCTTTTCACGAAGGCGTCGCGCGTGAAGAGGCCGCGATGGATTTGCTTGAGGTCGTCCTGGTGGAGCCAGGCCTTCGAGCCGCTGTCGATCTCGTTGCTGTAGTCGAACATGAAGCAACGGCTGTTCGAGTGGCCGAAGTATTCGAAGTCCGCGATCTTCACCTGGTCGCGGGGAAGTCCGCCGTTGAGGTAATTGATCACGTCGGCGCCGCCGCCGATCCAGACGAGATTCACGCCGTATTTGTCGCGGACAGAGAGGATGTTGCCGATCACGTCGGTCTGGTCGTGATCCTTCATGTGCTCGGCGCGGCGCATGTAGCCGGGCTTGTAAACGAGCCAGGTGATGCGGGCGGTCGGGCCGAATTGCTGGCGGATCTGCTCGATGCGCACGCGCGAGGCGCGCACGAAATTGCCCCAGAAATTATCGTGCGGCGTGGCCTTGTATTTTTCCCACTCGATGAGCGAGGGGCCGCCGGTGAGGACGATGTATTCGCGGTCGGCTTGCGCGCGGAGCGCGGGAGCGGCGAAGACAACGAGCAGCAGCGCGAGAAGGAGCGGACGGTTCACGCCACGGAACCTAAATCCAAAATCCAAAATCCAAAATCCAAAATTCATCGGAGCCAGTGGCGCGCCTCCGCCGGACGGTTGGTCGTCAGGCCGTCGAGGCCGAGGCGCGCGGCGTCGATGACCGCGACGCGGGTGTTGACCGTGTAGGTGTAGATCGTGCGCCCGTCGTCGCGCAGCGGCGCGAGCAGCTTTGTCGAGAGCTGACGTGTGTAGCGGAGATCGATGCCGTCCACGCCCAGCTCGCGCACGCGCGCGGCCAATCGGCGCCCCACGCTGGCGTGGAAAATGAAGCGGTCCCCGAAGAGCCAGAGCGCGCGGCACGCGGGGAGTGCGTGCTTCGTCGCGGCGATCAAGTCGGCGTCGAAGGCGATGAGAGTGATGCGTTCCGGCGGGATGTCCGCCAACGCGGCGGCGAGGGCGGGGCCGAGCGGTTCCTTGAGTTCCAGCACGAGACCCATTTCCGCGGGCACGCTCGCGAGCAGCTCTCCCAGCGAGGGCACGTCCGGCGCGAGCGCGCAAAGGTCCGTCCGCGACAGGTCGCAAATTCGCCGCGAATCCCCGAAGATGCGGCGGCCGTCCTCATCGTGGAAGGCCACGATCTCGCCGTCGGCGGTGAGGCGGAGGTCCGTCTCGATGGCGTCCGCGCCCTGCTCCCAGGCCAGGCGGAAGGCGGCGAGAGTATTCTCCGGCGCATCGTGCGAAGCGCCGCGGTGGGCGATAATTTTTGGGAAGTTGATGGTCGAGAAATTGAGGGATGAGAGGGAGCGATATCGTCGCGCTTCCTCCTATCAACCATCAACTCTCAACTAAAAACTGCATCTACGAATATCCAAACAGTTTGCGCTCGCGAATGAGCTCCGCCACCTCGGCGGGCACCATCTTCTCCCAGCTCGCGTCCTTGGCGCCAATCTTCGCGAGCACCTGAGCGGAGGTGATGCCGAGATATTCGCGGTGGAATTTTTCCATCGGGCGGATGAACTGGTTGTCGAGCAGGTGGCGGTAGAGGTGCTGGATGTTTGGCGCGACCTGGTAATCCGCCGCGCTTACGAGCGTGCCGTCAGGCTTGAGGAAGGGATAGACGTAGAGCTTCACGCCCGTCTTGAAGAGCCGGCCGAGCCCTTCGAGGATGCCGCCCTCGAGGCCCTGGTAGTATTTTTCCTCGAAGATTTCCTGCAGGCTCGGGAGGCCGAGCGGCAGGCCGATCATGCGGTCGGTGTAGCGCGTGAGGTAGTTGATGAGACGGTAGTATTCGCCGTAGTTCGAGATGAGGACGGTGCGGCCGAGCGCGGCGAGCATGTCCACGCGGTCGAGGAAATCGAGGAGGTCCAGCTCGCCGCTGCGCAGGAGATTCTGCATCGTGATTTCCATCAGCACCTCGGGCTGGCCGTCACCGAGCGCCTCCTCGGCGAGGAACATCTGCCGCGCGCAGTCGAGCATGTCGTTCGTCACGAGAGTGACCGGGCGGAAGCTGCCGCGCTCGACCAGCAGCGGCTGCTTGTAGAACGCGTCGGCCGCGTTCACGACCTCGCCGTCCGCACGGAAGAGCGCCGCCTTCGTGAGGCCCTGGGTAACGAGCTGGAGCGCGAGGATGCGGTTATCGACCTGCGCGAAACTCGGACCCGAGAAGCGGATCATGTCCACCTCGATGCGCTCGGCCGTGAGGTCGTCGAGCAGCGAACCGATGAACGCGTCGGGCCGGTTCGTGAGGTGAAAGGCGCCGTAGATGAGGTTCACGCCGATGATGCCCAGCGCCTCCTGCTGCGCGAGATTTTCCTCATCCAGCATGCGGACGTGCATGATGATCTCGTGCATCGGCCCGCGCGGCGCGAGCTGGAAACGGATGCCGAGCCAGCCGTGGGACTCGTCGTGCCGGCGGAAGCTGCGTGCGGCCACCGTGTCCGCAAACGCAAAGAACCGCCGCTCCGCGCCGATCTTGGCGTCGAGCCGCTCGACGAGCAGGTCGAACTCATGGTCGAGCATCGTGCCGAGCCGCTTGCGGCTGACGTAGCGCCCGGCCGCGCCGTAGATCGCGTCGCTGAACGTCATGTCGTAGGCCGAGATCGTCTTCGCAATGGTGCCCGAGGCCCCGCCGACGTGGAAAAATCGCCGCGCGACTTCCTGCCCGGCCCCGATCTCCGCGAACGTGCCGTAGATGCGGCCGTCCATGTTGATCTGAAACGCCTTCTTGTTGACCTGCTTCTCGTGTTTCCCGTCCATGGAGGCCCACAATGTCGGATGGCCCGGCGTGGATGAAGAGCGAAATGCGCGGCGCCCCTATTTGAGCGATCTTGGGGATTGTGACGTTCCCGTCACATTGGCATCCTCGCAATTCGACGGGCGCGGGCTAGTTCCCTGCATAACCCGCACCGCTATGGAAATCCTCCTTGCTGCCGCCGCGCCCTACACCTCTCCGCCGGCGATGACGTTCACCTTCCTCGCTCTTGCCATCGGCCTCGCCC
>Ga0207683_10004904_pt1 | contig 11518 bp, 12 predicted proteins | sample KBSM73metaG_FD_184333 | JGI IMG/M metagenome (GOLD analysis project Ga0207683, IMG submission 184333) | Miscanthus rhizosphere microbial communities from Kellogg Biological Station, Michigan, USA - KBS M7-3 metaG (SPAdes) (version 2) | ecosystem: Host-associated > Plants > Roots > Rhizosphere >...
CTCTTCGTGATCCTGCTGATGGCTGCCGTCGGCTACGCGATCGGTTTCCGGTTCGGTGAAGGCGTCCCGGCGGCCGTCGCGTCGATCCTCGTTGTCGCCATGTTCGGCTTCTCGCTCAGCTGGATCTTCGCCTACGTCGGGCTGGTGTCGAAGGGGCCGGAGGCGGCCCAGTCTGCCGGCTTCATCGCGATCTTCCCGCTCGTGTTCGCGAGCTCGATCTTCGTCCCGATCGACACCATGCCGTCGTGGCTTCAGACCATCGCTAACGTGAGCCCGGTCACCGCGGCCGCCGACGCGGCGCGCGTTCTGGCGATCGGGGGCACCATGGGCAGCTCGCTGTGGCAGGTGCTGGCCTGGACCGCGGGCATCTTGCTCGTCTTCGTCCCGCTCTGCGTGCGCAAGTACCGCCGCCTGCAGTAGCCGCTGCAAAGCCGCTGCCCCCGTGGTTTTGTGAGGGTTGTGTTAGCGAACGTCTACGGCATGCTCTAGACTGCCGCGAAACTTCAGACCCGGTAAACGCCTAATCCCGAGCCTTCGAGCTTGGGAGCGGGGGAACCAGACAGTTCGGGGCGAACCCCTCCGGGGGAGCGCTGCTTCTTCAGCGCCAGCCCGACAGCTAACCCCGTCGGCCGACGAAGGAGACCCGGCTTGACTTCCATGCGCACCAAGGCAGGGATCGCTACGGCGGCGGCCCTATCTGTGATCGCCATCGGGGCCCTCGCCCCCGCCGGAGACGCTGCCTCGGGTGTCTGCGGCAGCGACAGCGGCTCCGGCGGCACTGGCGCGACGGGCTCCGGCTCGAGCTGCGACAGCGGCAAGTACGTCAACCCGTTCAAGCACCAGTCCTGGTATGCGGGACGGATCGACATGGGCGTCGACTACATGCCCAACCACCGCTACCCCGTACGTGCGATCGGCAAGGCGAAGATCCTCGGCTCCGACAGCCACTCGGGCTGGCCGGGCGGACACTTCCTCTGGTACAAGCTGCTCCGGGGCGACCACAAGGGCGACATCATCTACGTCGCCGAGACGCTGAAGAAGCTCGTCCCGGCCGGCACGAGGGTGGCCCCCGGCGAGACGATCGCCAAGGCGCTGCCGAGCGGTACCGGAATCGAGATGGGCTGGGCCAACAAGCGCGGCGAGACACGCGCCGCGTCCTGCTACAGCGAGGGCATGAAGACCCACTCCGGCAGGGAGATGGCCCGCTTCCTGAACGAGCTCGGCGCCGAGGTCGTCAGCAAGGCGAAGAGCGCGCCCGACTACCCCACAGGCCCGCGCTGCTAGACGGGTCTCAGCTGCCGGTTCCGAGCAGCGGACCCGAGAACGAGTATGTCTCCACCGATGCCGCGTCGGCGATCGGAGTGATCCCGAACAGCTCATCCGTCGTCCGCATGAGCGAATCGGGGGTGTAGTCGTTCGAATCCGTCTCGCCGCCGGTGATGAACGGCGAGAGCAGGACCATCCCGACCTGCTTCGGATCCGCTGAGGAGCTCTTCGCTTGCTGCCCGGCGGCGACCTGGCCGAAGCTGATGATGATCACCCCGTCCTTCTTGTAGGCCGGGGAGTCCTGGATCTCCGGGATGATCTGCGACAGCCACTCGTCGGCGGCAGCGGCCCCGTCCGGGCCGTTGCCCGGGCACTGTCCCGGAACGCCCACGTGGCACAGGTTCGGCGAGATGAACGAGTAGTTGGCCGTGGTCGACTTCTCCTCGAGGTCGGTCCGGAGCCCGGTGAGCGGCACATCGTTGAGCGCGCAGGAGCCGAGGTCCAAAAGCGAGTGGAAGTACGCGAACGGGTTGAGGTGCGGGTCGTAGCCCCCAGTCGCGGGGTCGTACCCGGCCCCGGTGTCGGGATGAACGCAGTTGTGGGGGCCGCTGTCGTCCGCCATGTCCTCCATGTACGCCCGCCAGGTGAAGCCGCCGCTGGCGAGTTGGTCGGCGACCGTGAGCGTCTGGGCCGGATACACGCAGCCGTCTCCTTCGACCCGCCCGTACTTGTCGTACTTAGGGTTGGAGGGGAACTCCTTGTACTTGGGACAGTCCTCCTTCGTCAGCGCGTTGGGCGGCTGGCCGCTGACCATCGCGATGTAGTTCGGCATCTCGCTGGTCGTGAGGAGCGAATAGTTGGTGAGCAGCTCACCTTCGGGGACGAGCGTGGAGTTCAGGTAGGGCATCTCGGACTGATCCCCGAAAGTCTGGTCGTAGCCGGGGCTGGCGAGCGTGATGACGAAGACGTGCTTGATGCGCCCGGCATGGGGCGTCGGCGGTGGTGGCGCGGGCGTCGTGGTCGTGGGGGGCGGCGTCGTGGGCGCCGGCGCTGCGGGCGCCAGGGCCGCTGCCGAGGGCGGGGGCGCCGACGGCTTCGTGATCACGGAGCGCGTCACCTGCTGCGAAGAGCCCGCCTTGGCGGGCGTGAAGGAGGGCGGTCCGCCCCCGGCACTGGCGAGCGCGGCATCCCCGCCCGCGCTCGAGGCGCCGGGAGCCCCGAGGCTGCTCAGGAGCGCAGCAAGCGCGCCGTCCCCGCTTCCCGCCGTCAGCGCCGCCGCGACGATCACGGACGTCGCCATGATCGACGAGGCCGCCAGGAAGCCGAAGCGACGGCCGGTCACGTTGCCGGCCGTCGTGACGACTGTTCGCCAACGGGGCCTCACGACACCGCCGGGGTCGCAGTCGCGGTCACCGGGCCTCCGCACTGCGGGCAGAAGCGCATGCCGTGGCCGTACGGCGCACCACAGGCCTGGCACTTGCCCGCCGCATCGGAGCGCTCGATCTCCAGCCTGCGCTCGACCTCGGCGAGCTCGGCGTCCACGCGCTGCAACTCTGCGGCTCTGCGCGTGAGGACGTCCAGCCGCACGTGGTCGCGGATCGCCATCTCGTAGAAGGCGCCGCCCAGGTCGGCCTGCATGATCGTGAACCGCTCCAGGAGCCGGTCGCGCTCCGCGACGAGCTCCCTGTCCGGCGCCCGATCGGGCGACGTCCCGTTCGTGGACCGCGTCGTAGTGGACGCCGGCTTGGAGTCTCGGCGTTCCCCCGCGGCCTGGGCGCGTCGCCTGGCGCCCTCGCCGCGGGGCCGGAATCCGGGTAGGTCAGCGAGCCCCACGATCAGTCACCTCCGCCGGTCGGAAGCGGCGGTGCGCTGTTCGGATCGCCGCCGACCACCGTGATGTCGGGCAGGGTCTTCTGGCTGTTGATGTAGTTCTTGCCGGTCTGGTGCGCCAGGTTCTGGACCGTCTGGGTGTCCTTCTGGATCTCCTGCTGGCTCGGGTGGAAGCCGCTGACCTGGTGGACGACGCCGTGGCTCGTGTGTGCGACCACCTTGGAGTTCACGGAACCGCCGCCGCCGCTCCCGGCGGCTTGGACCTCGACCACCTGGGCCTGCGAAAAGTCCTTCTTCAGGCCGCCCAGGGCCTTGGTCGCATCGGCCTTCGACTTGAACTCGCCCGAGTACAGGACGTAGTCCTTCGACCCCTGGTCGGGGGTCGTCGCGAAGTCCTTCGGACTGATGATGCCGACGTCCTTGGCCCCCTTCGACTCGGCATCGCTCTTGGCCTTGGAGGCTGCCTGCTGGTCCGTGGTGTCGATCGGAAGCAGGCCCAGCTTCACCGTGTAGCCCTGGTCCATGGACCAGTCGCTGGGCAGGAGCTTCGACGTGTCGGAGACCGGCGTGCTCGTACCGGAGCCCGTTGCGGCCACTGCGGTCGCCGGCTGGCTGCGAAGCGCCTCGAGGGCCTGCTGGACGGCTCCGTTGTCGTTGTTCATCCCGCTGCGACCGACGAGAACACCCGCGGCAACCGCCACTGGCAGGAGCACGAAAAACCCCACGACCGCCGCGCGGCTGGTCGCGCTGCGCGTTCCGGGCTTGCGCGTGGCGAGCGCCCGCCGCTGCCGGCTCGCGGCGGCGAAGTACCGGGAGGTGGGGTTCGCCGCGTCGCCGCGTCGCGCCCCGCAGCTGATGCAGTAGCGCTGGTCGCGGTCGAGCGGAGCGCCGCACTCCTGGCATGGCGCGTAGTGGCCGTTCGCGGACGTCGAGACCTGAGACTCCGCTGTTGCGATCGTTGCCTGTGGCTGATTCATCGTCTCTCCTTGTCTCATTGGAAGATCGTCGGCGGGGCCGCCACGTGGACGTCCGCCCCCTCGGGATTCCCGATCAGTGCGACCTTGACCGTGCTCGTGTCGCCCTCGTTCAGGTCGGAGATCTGGGCGTGGCCGGCGGCTACTAGCTGGCCGTCCCTGTCGGCCCATGCGTAGACCGCGACGTCGTACTGGGGCAGGCCGGTGTCGTTGCTCACCGTTGCCTGCACCGTGTCGCCGCCGGTCGAGTGGGAGTCGGTGTGGACGCCCAGGGCCGGGACCCGGCTGGCCGTGGTCACCGGAGACGGCGAAGGCTCGCCGACCTTGGCGTACGCCGACTCGGCCGACGCCAGGTCATCCTGGGTAGTGAAGACCCAGGTGGCCTCCTCGCCCGGGGCGATCGCCGGCGCGTGGGCCTGGAAGTACGGCAGGTGCCCGTCGCCGTTGAGCGGCTGGTCCCCCCCGGCGGCGGTCTTGACCCCGACGAGGATCGGGAGGTCGTTCACGGGAGTCGACCCGGTGTTTCGCAGCGTGACGGCGACGGCGGCCCCGCCCGAGCCGCGTACCAGGGATGCCCGCACCACCTTCACCTGGTGGTCGACGCGGTGGACCTGGATCGGCTTGCGGTCGCTCTGGCGATCCGAGCGGACCGCGAGCCGCGCCGCTTTGTCCTGGGTCGTCTCGCATGCGGCGAAGCCCAGGACCAGCACCGGGCAGAGAGCCAAAGCGATCCTCTTGGCGCTACCCGAACGCACCGCTCACGTACTCCTTCGTGCGCTCCTCGCGCGGCGAGTTGAAGACCGAGGTCGCACTGCCGTACTCGACGAGATCGCCGAGGTACATGAACCCGACGTAGTCCGCGACCCGATACGCCTGCTGGAGGTTGTGGGTGACGATCACGACCGCAACCTCCTCGCGAAGCTTCACGATCAGGTCCTCGATCACCTGGGTCGACTGCGGATCCAGTGCCGAGCAAGGCTCGTCCAGCAGGAGCACCTCCGGCTGAGCGACGAGCGCCCGCGCGATGCACAGGCGCTGCTGCTGCCCACCGGAGAGCTTCAGGGCGGGGTGCTTGAGGTTGTCCCCGACCTCCGCCCATAGGCCCGCGCGCTCCAGGCCGTTGCGCACCGCCGGCGCCAGCGTGCTCTTCCGCCCGCGGCGCGAGCCCTGCTCGCGCAGGACGTACGCGAGGTTGTCGAAGATGCTCATCGGGAACGGGTTCGGCTGCTGGAAGACCATCGTCACCCGGCGCCGAAGGGCCGTCGGCTCCATGCCCATGATGTCCATCCCGTCGAGCGTGACCCGGCCGTCGAACGACGCGGTGCGGGTCAGCTCGGTCAGGCGGTTGAGTGAACGAAGCAGCGTCGTCTTCCCGCAGCCCGATGGCCCGATCAGCGCTAGCACCTCGCCCTGGCGGATCGGCAGGGAGACGGATTTGACCGCGGGTTTCCCCGAGTAGGCCACCGAGAGGCTCTCCACCTGCATACGGTCGATCGAGAGCTGCGACGGGGCCGCCCGACGATGCCGGGCGAAGGTCGAGCTCTCGGTGGCGACCGCTCCGTTTCCGTTGGTGGTTGCCGGGGCCTCGCTGGCCCCGAAGGGCTCGTGGGGGTCGAGACGGCGAACCGGCGGGGGCGGAGTTACGTGGTCCAAGTTCCAACCTTTCTCGCGCGACGGTGGATGACGTCGACGGCCGCGTTGAGGATGAGCACGATCACGAGCAGCACAAACGCCGCCGCGTAGGCTTTCTCCGGGTTGTTGAGCTCCCCGGTCGGCGCGTTCTGGAAGACGTAGTTGGTGAGGGTCGTCCCGGTGCCCTTCAGGTAGCTGAGCACCGGCGTCCCGCCCACGGGGTCGAAGTTGAGGGTCGCCCCGAGCAGCACGACGATGATCGCCGTGTCGCCGATGATCCGGCCCAGCCCCAGCATCGCGCCGGTGGCGACCTGTGGGCGGCTTGCGGGGAGCAGGATCCGCCGCGTGGTCGCCATCTTGGTCTTGCCGACCGCGTAGGAGGCCTCGCGCACATGCTGCGGGATCGCCTGCAGGCCCTCCCGCGTGCTTCCGACCACCAGAGGCAGCGCGACCAGCGAGAGCATCGCGCCGGCGGCGAAGAACGAGCGCCCGAACACGATGCCGCTCGTCGAGCGACTGAGGAACCCCAGCGCCGGACTGGCGAAGATGATCGTCCCGAAGAGCGCCAGGACGATCGAGGGGGTACCCGCGATTGCCTCGATCGTCGACTCCACCAGGCGTGCGAGCCCGGCCGGGCGCCCGAACTCCGAAAGCCAGACGGCGATAGCGACGCCGAGGGGAAGCGCGATCGCGATGCCGATGACGGCGACGATCCCGGTCCCGATCAGCGCATCGGAGAAGCCGCCGGTCTGACTCTGCGTGAAGCCGGTGCTCGCGGGGGTGACGAACATCCACGGGCGCACGTACCCGAGCCCCTTGATCAGGAAGTACATGACGATGGCCACCGCAATTGCGCAGAAGAGGAGGCCCATCCCCCAGCAGACGACGAGCCCCGCCTTGTCGGAAAGGCGCCACGCGGCGCTCCGGCGCCCGTCCGCGGGGCGAGGGGGACCCGGCGGGCCGGGCTGCGGCGGCGGCGAGGAGACCGGCGGCGTCGCGACCGAGGTCTCCATCAGGCGACCCCCGCGTAACGGCGCATCGAGCGCTTCGCCACCCAGCCGCCGAACGAGAGCATCGCGGCCGAGAACAGGAGGACGGCCGCGATTGCGAACAGGGTCTCGTTGGCCGGCTTCGACGCCAGGTCGTCGATGCTCTTGATGATCGTCGGCGCGAGCGGCTTCGAGGGCTCGTAGACGAAGATGAGACCGTCGGCCGGGTTGGGGGACCAGCTGACCGATCCCGAAACCATCGCGAGCATGACCGCCTCGCCGAGCGCGCGGGCGGTCGCCAGCACGGTGCCGGCGACGATCGCCGGGCGGGCGGTCCGGACGGCGATCTTCCAGAAGGTCCGCCAGCGGTTGACGCCCATCGCCAGCGAGCCCTCGATCCAGCGGGGCGGGACCGCGCGAAGGCCGTCGGAGAAGATCGAGATCATGATCGGCGCGATCATCACCGTGAGGATCAGGACCGCCGCCAGCAGGCCGTAGCCGGTGAGCGAGATGACGCCGGCGACCGAGGCCTTCTGCGACTCGCTGATCAGGTGATTGCCGATGAACGGCACGACGACGAGGACCCCGAGCAGGCCGTAGACCACGGACGGCACGCTCGCGAGAAGCCTCACGACCGGCTGCAGGATGTTGCGCATCCACTCGGGCGCGAACTCGACGATGAACACGGCGACGAAGAGCGACGAGAAGAGCGCGATCGCCACGGAGGCGCCCGTGATCAGGATGGTGCTCCAGATCAGCGACCAGGCGTGGAACGTGTAGACGTAGTGGCCGCTCTGGCCGGAGTTGAAGATCGTCTGCAGCTGGTTGTCGACGCTGTCCCCTCCAGGCCCGAACCAGGCGAGTCCGTTGTGGGCGAACGACGGCCAGGCGTGAACGAAGACGAAGACGATCATCGCCAAGAGCAGGGCGACGACGGTGCAGACCAGCGCGCCGAGCATGAGCTCGGCGCGCCGGTCTGGTGACCGTTGCGGTCCGTCTTCCAGGACGAGCTGCTCCTCGGAAAGGATCGCGTTCTCCTGAGGCTGAAGGGCCACTTGCGGTTGGGTAGTTCGCTAGTGGTGCTCCCTAGAAGCCCTTGTTGAAGGCGGCCACTCCGCCGGCCTTGTTGATGATCTGCCCGGCGGCGTGACTGGTGCGTGCCCAGTCAACCCACTTGAGCACGTCCTTGTCCGGGTGCTTCGTCGGAACGACCGTGAAGATGTACCGGGTCAAGGGATACTTGAACTTCTTGATCTGCTTCGGCGCGCAGGGAACGCCGTTGACCTTGATCTTCTTGATGCTGCTGCCCTGCCAGGCCAGGCCCGCATAGCCGATCGCGTTCTTGTCCTGCTTCACGGCGTTCACGACCAGGCCGTCGGAGGTCAACGCGTTGACGTTCGAGGCCGGCGGGTTGTTATTGAGCACCGCCTGGAGGAAGAAGTTGTAAGTCCCTCCGTTGGTGTCACGGCCGACCGGGTCGATCGTCGTGTTGAGCTGTGACCCGGAGACGTTGCTCCAGTTCGTCGTGTGCGCCAGGTAGACGTTGCGGATCTTGGAGACGGACATGTTCGACACCTTGTTGCCGTTGTTCACGTCCATGCACAGTCCGTCGAGGTACATCTTGATGTAGGTGGTCCCGGCATCGCTCGGAAGCGGCAGCCGGGCCTGTCCAGCGAACATGCTCTTGCCGCTTTGGACGTCCTGCACCCCGGCATTGCCACCATCCGCCGTGTAGACGAAGTGGATGTTGGAATGCTTCTGCTCGTACTTGTGGAACAGCGCGAGGAACACGGGTTGCGCCGCAACCGAGCCCGACCCGATAAGGGTCTTCGCGCTGGCCGCCGCGGGGATAGCCAGCGCCACGATGGCGGCCACTCCCACGGCGAGGATCTTGCGTATCACTCAGTGGACTCCTTTCTACGCGGGAGGCCGGTGGCATCCCTGATCGGCGGAGCCGAATCTAGCACCTTTCTAAGTTTGTTGATAGTTTTGGTTGGGAAAGCACCGCGAAAGCGCGAGTGCGTCTGTCAACCAGCCCCCACTCCAGAAACACGGAGGTTCCATTGCTCAGCAGATTCACCAAGCGGCTTTCGCCGCTCCACGCCGCCGCCATCGTCATTCCGGCGGCCGTCCTGGCGGCGGCGGTCGCAGTCGGACCGTCCTTCGCGGGCTCGTTCCTGACCCCGCAGAAGGCAGCTCACACTTACCTGACGAAGAAGAAGGCGAAGAGCGTCTACCTGAAGAACAAGCAGGCATCGCGCAGCTACGTCGCGAAGCCGGACGCACCGGTCGCGGCGACGGCGGCGAGCACCGCGTCGTTCGGCCCGGTCTCCTCGGGCGACGACCCGGTGGACATCCCCGGTTCCAACGTGAGCTTCACGATGCCGAAGACGGGCCTTGTGTCGCTGACGTACTCCGGCGTTTCGTCCTGCGAGGCGAACAATGCCGGTAGCGGCTGTCCGTTCGAGATCCTCGTCGACGGCTATCCGGCCAGCACCGGCGCATCGGCAATCCAGACGGCCAGCAAGACCGGGTTCGGACCAGATCCGTCGGCGCACTCGCTCACCCAGACCAGCGTGGTCGGAGCTGGACCGCACACCGCGAGCCTCGCTCTGGCCAGCACGTCCGACGCCCCGACCGTCCGGTTCACGCTCAAGAGCTGGAACCTGGTCGTCCAGGGCTTCCCGGGCTCCTAGCGCAGCTGCCCCTGGCACAGAGGGACCCCGCCGGTTCCCGATCCGGCGGGGTCCCTTGCTGGCGGGCGCCCATAAAGCGCTATCGAACCGAGGCCCCGGCCGCGGCGTTCCCGACCGTCGGGACCAGATCGAACCGGGTGCCGAGGCGGAGTTCGCTGAACCGGCGGGCCCAGTCGTCGTTGATGCCGTCGGATTGGCGCTTCATCCGCGGCTCGAATGCGAAGGCCTCCGGAAGCGACAGGCGGAGTCGCTCGAGGACGCGGACCGTACTCGTCTCGTAGTCCGCGGCAAAGTTCTCGTACAGCACCAGGATGGGACTGATCCCGCAGTGCTCGAAGAAGGCGTCCCAGGACGCCTCCTCCTGGAGGATGCCGTCGAGCAGATGGGCGATGGCGTTGTAATGGAAGCGAAGCTGTGGCCGGTGGTCCTGGATAAAGCTCTTGTACGGAGGCTCGCTGTCGTCGAGGCCTACGGAGGCGCTCTGGATTGCGTCCTGCTCGCGCCAGGTCGCCGTCTGCACGGCCTTCCACAGGGACACGGCCTGGCGGATCTTGTTCGCCCTCACCACCCGGATGAACGTCACCTCTGGGAAGACGGTGGTCATCAGGTCCTCAAGCGGCACGTCCCTGTAACTCGGGACGTTTCGCAAGAGGCTCACGAAGTCCTCGAAGTAGCCCCACATGAGCTTCGCGCCGAACACTCCGTTGTCGGTCGTGCCGGTCTCCATCGCCCAGTCCAGATAACGGTCGTAGGCGGCCCGACTCCAGAGCGGAGACCGCGGCTGAGGGTCATCGCCGACGGTTCGCTCGCCGAGGTGATCGAGAACGGACCGATCGTCCATACCGCCGAAGTACTCCTCGGGGCGTCGCGGCCTGCCACTGTGGCGCAGGGCCTCGAAGTACTCCTCGGGCCGCCCCGCAACACCCGTGGCCTTGAGCGCCTGGCAGACGAGTGTGCTGCCGCTCCTCGGAGTCGCGCACACGAGATAGGAACGGCTCGGGCTCATGCGGCGATCTCGAACAGGACCCCGGAGGGCTCCCGGAAGAAGATCGACTCCAGCGGTCCGCGGCTCATCACCGGGGAGACCCGGATGCCCAGCCCGATCACCCGCTGCCGCCAGAGGCGATGATCCCGCCGGAGCCCCCACCAGGCGACGTGGTCGACGGTCCCCGCGCCTGCCATCCCCCGCTGCCGGGGAGGGTCGTCGAGCACGTAGTGCGCGCGGCGCCGGGGGCCGGCGACTGCGAACGCCGTCTCGTCCACCGAGTCGAAGCCGAGGCGGCCCGCCAGAATGTCGGCGGTGGGGATGGGCTCGCGGCAGTAGGCGTGAACTCCGTCGAAACCGCGTAGGGCGCGGTGCGGGGAGAGGTCCGCGGAGCGCGCCACGAGCGCCTCACGGTCCGGTCCGACCGGCACGAGTTCGTGCTCCAGCCCCTCGGGGTCGCTGAAGCGAAGGAGCGCCCGGCCGAGGCTCGGGTCGTCGTACCTCGCCACCACTCCAGCCGCGTTGAGCCGTCGGGACCAGAAGTCGAGCACCTCGAGGTCGGCGACCCGCCAGCGGATTAGGTGGACCATTCCGGCCCCCGGCCGGCCGCGGCGCTCGCCGGGGTGCTCGATGAAACAGAGCGTGCTGCCCGGCCGACCGAGCTCGTCGCCGAATCGCAGCACCCGCCCGTGGGGGCCTTCCGCGTCCGGGAGCCGCGCGAGTCCGAGGACCCGGCCATAGAACTCGATGCATTGCTCGCGATCTCCCGTGATCGCGGTGAGATGATGGATGCCGTGGAGCCTCAAGCGGGGTCTCTCGCGTTTGGGTAGCCCTTTTCCATAATCTTGACTGATATTGTAAGGAATTTGGTTGGATAGGAAAAGGCGCAGGGCATGAAGCAGGGTCAGCCACCGAACATCCTCTACATCCACTCGCACGACACCGGCCGCTACGTGCAGCCGTACGGCTTCCAGGTGCCCACCCCCAACATCCAGCTCCTGGCGGACCAGGGGGTCTTGTTCCGCGAGGCGTTCTGCGCGGCGCCCACCTGCTCCGGGAGCCGCGCCTCCCTGCTCACCGGACAGTATTGCCACAACAACGGCATGCTCGGTCTCGCCCACCGGGGCTGGTCCTTGAACGACTACG
>Ga0207683_10004905_pt1 | contig 11518 bp, 9 predicted proteins | sample KBSM73metaG_FD_184333 | JGI IMG/M metagenome (GOLD analysis project Ga0207683, IMG submission 184333) | Miscanthus rhizosphere microbial communities from Kellogg Biological Station, Michigan, USA - KBS M7-3 metaG (SPAdes) (version 2) | ecosystem: Host-associated > Plants > Roots > Rhizosphere >...
GGGCCAGCAGTTCGGTGGACCGGGTCCGGGCCTCGGCCCAGTTGATCACGCCGCGCTTGGTGGGCTCGTTGCCGAGGAAGATGTTCTCCATGATGGAGAGTTCGGGGATCAGCGCGAGTTCCTGGTGGATGATCACGATCCCGGCGTGCTCGCTGGCCCGGATGTCCTTGAACTCCTGGACCTCGTTCTGGTACACGATGTCGCCGGTGTAGGTGCCGTAGGGATATACACCCGAGAGCACCTTCATCAGGGTCGATTTCCCGGCGCCGTTCTCACCACAGATGGCGTGGATCTCGCCGGCCTTCACCCGCAGGCTCACATCGGCCAAAGCTTTAACGCCGGGGAATTCCTTGGTGATGGAACGCATCTCGAGGATTAGCGGATCACTGTGCGTGTTGAGGGACGTCATCTGCCCTTACGCCTCCAATGCATGACTTCGTTGTCCGCCCCTGCAAACCGCAGGGCCGTCTGATGGAAAAGTAAACTGGATCACAGCCCTTGTCGTCAAGTCTTTAACGCAACAGCCGCATAACGAAATGGTTAGTTTCGCCGGATTCCGGCGTGCTGGAAGACCAAAGCCGTGGCCCCGAGGGCCTCGGCCCGGTCGCCCAGGGACGACATCGTGAGGGTGGTTGTCTCGCCAATGACCGGCACCGCGTGGCGGATCAGGCCGCGCCGGATCGGGTCCAGCAGCAGCTGGCCAAGGCCCGCCAGCGGGCCGCCGACCACGATGACTTCGGGGTTGATCAGGTTCGCCACGTTGCCCAGGGCGCGCCCGACGGCGAGCCCGGCGTCGTCCACGACACGGAGCGTGGCGGAGTCCTTCTCCAGGGCCTTGCGAACGATGTCCCCGGGCGAGAGCGGCCGGTCCTCGCCGCGGCTCAGGAGCTCGATCATGGTGGTGGTGGAGGCGATGGTTTCCAGGCAGCCGCGGTTCCCGCAGCGGCAGATCAGCCCGTGCTCGTGGATGGTGGCATGGCCGATTTCGCCGGTGATGCCCACGTTGCCGTAGTACGGGACGCCGTTGAGGATCAGCCCCGCGCCGATGCCCGAGCCGATCTTGAGGAACATCAGGTTGCTGATGCCGCTGTGCGGCCCCCAGGTGACCTCGGAGAGGGCGCCCAGGTTGGCGTCGTTGTCCACGAAGACGGGGAGTTCCAGCGCTTCTTCGAGGCGTTTGAGGATGTTGATGCCCACCCATTCGGGCAGGATCGCGCCTTGCGCCACGGTGCCGGTGCGGCGGTCGATCGGGCCGGGAATTCCGACGCCGGCACCCACCAGGGCGCTGCGTTCCACACCGCTGTCCGTGAGCAGCCGGTCCAGCACGCCGACGGCGGCCTGGATGCCTTCCTCGGCGTGGTGGCCCAGGGGCAGCAGGACCGACTCTTCGGCGATCACGTGGTAACTCAGCGAGGCCAGCACGACGCGCAGGTGGCGCCGGCCGAAGTCGATTCCGACGGCGACGGCCCCGTTGCTGTTGAGCCGGACGTTCAGGGCGCGCCGCCCGGAACTGGTGATCGGTTCAGTCGAGGCCAGCCCGGCGTCCTGCATGATTTTGACGATGTTCGAGACCGTGGCTGTCGAAAGCCCGGTCTGGCGGGCCAGTTCCGCCTGCGTGGATGGGCCCGCGAGGAGGCATTCGATGATCCGCTGCTGGTTCAAATGCCGGAGGGCGGACTGCGATCCGGGGTTCTTGGTTCGGCTCCTCGTTGAGCGCGTTGGTGAGGGCATGCTATGAAGCGTGACGCATTCGCGCCTTGTAGTCAAGAAGTTAACGCAACGATAACGGCCGCGCCGGCCGAATGCCGGAGGAAGGGCGGTCAGCACCCGCCGTCTCCGCCGCAAGGACGTTCTGCCCCACTGGCCCGCTAACCGGGTGGAATTGCACCATACCCCGCGTTCCTGGCCGCGGCTACTCTGGGTCGGGAGAGGCCGACGCGACCCGCGGAGGCGCCGGAAACGTGAGGTGGTAATGGTGCTGCTGGCCCTGATGCAGGCGAACTCCGCCGTGCTGGACATCGAGGCGAACTGCGCCGCGGTGGAGGTCGCGGCGCGCAATGCGTCCGCCGCGGGCGCGCAGCTGCTGGTGACCCCGGAACTCTTCCCCGTGGGCTACGCGCCGCGGCGGCTGCGGGAGGCGTTCGATCCCGGCAGGTTGCCCGCGCTTCGGGAAGTCCTGGCCGGCATCGCGCGGCGCAACACCATCGCCCTGGTCTACAGCCTGCCCGCGGTGACGCCGGCCGGCGGGTGGCACATTTCCGCCACCCTGGTCGACGAGGCGGGCGAGGAGCTGCTCAGTTACGACAAGGTGCACCTGTTCGGCCCGGACGAGCGGGCGGCGTTTACGCCCGCCGCGGCTGCCCCCGGCGTCGTGGATTTCCACGGGCACAAAACGGCGCTGGTCATCTGCTACGACATCGAGTTTCCCGAGTCGGCGCGGGCGGCCGCCCTGCGCGGCGCGGACCTGCTGCTGGTGCCGACGGCACTCGCCGGCGGATTCGACGCCGTGCCGCAGGTGCTGATCCGGGCCCGCGCCTTGGAGAACCAGCTGACGGTCGCCTACGCCAATCACACCGGTTCGGAGGATGATTGCGACTTCCGCGGCGGCAGCATCGTCGCGGGCCCGGACGGCTCGGTCCTGGCCGCGGCCGGAGCGGGGCCGGAACTGTTGTTTGCCGAGCTGGGTGAGCCCGGCCGCGCCGCGGCAGACGGCATCGAGGACGCCGTGGACTACCTGCGCGACCGCCGCCCGGAGATCTACCGCTCCTGGGGAGTCTGACCGGCAGCGGACGCCTGACCTGCGCTGGCCGGTGCGCTGGACGCCTGACCTGCGGTGGCCGGTGTGGGCGGATCAGGCTCGGCCTGGTACTGCAGGGCGATCCAGAGTTCCGCGCGCGCCTGGGCCTGGTTGAGGTCAAGGCCCAGCAGCTCAGCGATGATGCCGATCTGCCGGCGGACGCTGTTTCGATGCAGTCCCGTGGCCTTTGCCGTGGCGTCCCAGCTTCCGTTTTCGCCCAGCCAGGCCCGCAGGATGCCGAGCAGGCTGTCGCGGCGCTCCGGCTCGAGGGCGAGCAGGGGTGCCAGCAGATGGCCCGCCAGCAGGGTGCCGGCAGCCGGTCCCAGCAGGCCGGCCACCGACCACGTCACGTCGTCCGCCCGGACGCTCCGGCGGCTCGTGAGAACGCGGTTGCGCAGTGAAGCGGCGTGCCGGTAAGCCTCCGGCAGGTTCGCGAAATCGGTGCCGCTGCCGATCACAAGGCGCCAGCCGAGCCGCTCCACTTCGGCGAGCAGGGCGTCGTCGACCTTTAGCCGGGTGATGGCGGCAAAGCCGTACTCGGTGAGCTCCACCAGCTTGGTGTCGAACAGCCGCCGCCACTCCAGCAGCGCCCGCACCGGAGCCTCGCCCGGTCCGCCCGGGGTCCGGGAGCTGCCCGGGGTCCGGGTGCTGTCCGGGGCGGCGTCAATCCGGACACCCTGCACGACCCGCAGCTGGCCGGACCGGGTGGAGGAGATGCTTTGGGCCAGCAGGTCCTTGAACCCGTTGACATGCCGTGCGGATCCTGAGGCCACGCTCTCCGGGTGCAGCAGCAGCGCCGTGGCCAGCTGGCTCGGGGCCAGGGAGCCGCTGATGCGCTGGCGGACCAGCAGTTCCAGCAGCCCGACCGCGGTGGAGACAACGCTGTTCTGGGCCGGGGTCAGCGGGGCGTCCGTGCCGAGGATGAGCGCGCCGAGGTTGGCGTCCCGGGTGCTGCGCAGCGGATACCCGAAGACCAGGGACGAGCCCACGGCGTCGAACGAATCCATCTCCACCCGCGGACCGCTGCCGGCGAGCAGCCTGGCCAGCAGCGGCTGCAGGTCGGCGGAGTCAACTCCCGGCACGGTGCCGGCAGCGGCGCCGGCGCCCTGCGGGCCGGGGGAGGGGCCCGAACCGCGGGCGCGCACCCGCCCGTCGGCGCCGACCAGCACGGCCCAAACCGGGACGCGCTGGACCAGGGCCGCGAGGAGTTCGTGCTCGGGGCGCGCGGACAAGACCGCGCGCATGAGCTGCCGGCTGGTGTCGGCCAGCTGGCGGAAGGTCTTGGCGTTGTCCGACTCGAGGAGCCGGGAGAATTCCAGTCCCAGCGCGGCGAACGGGAGGCTCTCCGGGATGGCGACCAGGGTCAGGTTGTGCTGCCGGCAGGCCCGCACCACGGCATCGGGCACGGCGTCGAAATACGGCTCCAGGCCAAAGCCCAGGGCGCCCACGCGGGCCTGGACCAGGCGCCGCACGTAAGCGTCCACCGCCTCCTCGCTGCCGCCCCCGCCCACGAACGGCAGGCCGGCCGTGAGCAGGAACTCGCCGTCGAGCAGGTAGGGGGTGGGATCTTCCAGTTCGCTGGGCTCCACCCAGCGCAGGCGCTCCTGGCCGTTGCCGCCGTCGTGCACGACGGCCAGTGCCGGCAACTGGCCCAGGAACTGCGCCAGCGTGACGAAGCCGAGCCGCTCCGGGTCCTCAGCAGCCACGGCCGCGGCCCCCGTGCCGGCCGCCCGGCCGGCGGAGTCCAAGTGCATTAAGTCTCATGAGTGAAGACTACAGGTCATTTTGCACAACCTTGAGAGGTGGCTCACACGCCTAGGGTTGGTTCGGGAAACCGACCACTACTGAAGATAAGGACGTCAACGATGACTGTGCCAACTCTGATCGGCGAACGCCCGCCGGCGGAAGCCGGCCGTCCCGGGCTCACCGCCCAGCTCCTGCGCCGCAAGCCGATCGGCCAGCTGGTCCGCGAGGCCGAGACCGGACACGGCGGCACGCGGCTGGTCCGCAGCTTCGGTGTCCTGCAGCTGACCATGATCAGCGTCGGGGCCACCCTGGGCACCGGCATCCTGGTCATCCTGGGCCAGTCGGTGCCGCTCGCCGGCCCGGCCATCTGGATCTCCTTCGCCATCGCCGGCTTCGCCGCCCTGCTCTCCGCCGTCTCCTACGCGGAGATGGCCGGCCTGGTCCCTGCCGCCGGTTCCAGCTACTCCTACACCTATGCCACCATGGGCGAGGGCATGGCCTGGATCTGCGGCTGGTGCCTGGTGCTCGAATACGCCGTCTCGGTGGCGGCCGTCGCGGTCGGTGCGGGCCAGTACGTCAACGAGGCCCTGGCGGTCTTCGGCCTGGAACTCCCGGACGCCATCTCGCAACCGCCGGGAGCCGGCGGCGTGCTGAACGTGCCCGCAATCGTGATTGTCGCCCTGGCCACCGTGCTGTTGGTCCGCGGCGCCAAGGAGAGCGCCTGGATCAACACGGCGATCGTCCTGGTCAAAGTCGGCATCCTGCTGTTCTTCTGCGCCGTGGCCTTCACCGCTTTCAACGGCGGACACTTCGAACCCCTCATGCCGATGGGCGCCGCCGGCGTCTCGGCCGCAGCCTCCCGGGTCTTCTTCTCCTACATCGGCTTCGATGCAGCCTCCACGGCCGGCGAGGAGGCCCGGAATCCCAAGCGCGACCTCCCGCGGGCCATCCTGCTCTCCATGCTGATCGTCACCAGCATCTATGTGCTTGTGGCCGTCGCCGCCATCGGCGCGCGCCCCTGGGGCTGGTTCGACGGCACCGAGGCGGCCCTCGTGAAGATCCTTGAGGAAATCACCGGCCAGCCGTGGGTTGGCGTGGTGTTCGCCGTCGGCGCCGTGCTCGCCATCGCCAGCATCGTGCTGACCGTGCTGTACGGGCAGACCCGGATCCTGCTTTCGATGTCGCGCGACGGCCTGGTGCCCAAGGTCTTCGGCCGGATCTCGGCCCGGACCGGCACGCCGGCTGCCGGAACCCTGATCGTGGGCACCGCCGTCGCACTGACCGCCGGCCTGGTGCCGCTCGGTGCCCTCGCGGACGCGACCAGCATTGGCACCCTGTTCGCCTTCGCCCTGGTCAACGTGGCAGTCCTCTACCTGCGGCGGACCCGGCCCGAACTCACGCGCAGCTTCCGCGTCCCGCTCTTTCCGCTGACACCGATTCTCGGCGCCCTCATGTGCGCCTACCTCATGGCCAACCTCGGCGCCGAGACCTGGGCGGTGTTCGGTGCCTGGATGCTCGTTGGCTGTGCCGCCTACTTCGGCTACGGCCGGAAGAACTCCAGGGTGGCTGCGCTGAGCCACGAGGACTACCTTGACCTATCAAGCCGCCACCCTGACAACACCACCACACACCAGGAACTGAAGGCAGAGATCTCATGACCATCGCCACCGAACTTCCGGCTCCCGAACCCGCTGCTGAAGCGGGCGCGGCGCCCGTCACCATGCTGAATCCGGACTTCCCGTTCAGCTACGACCACTACCTCGCCCACCCGGAGGGCCTGGGATCGGTGCCGCCCGAGCTTTACGGGACCGAAGTCGCCGTCGTCGGTGCCGGACTGTCCGGACTGGTGACCGCGTATGAGCTCATGAAGCTGGGCCTGCGGCCGGTGGTCTACGAGGCCGACAGGATCGGCGGCCGGCTGCGGACCGCCAGTTTCCCGTCCGCGCCTGGGATCGTGGCAGACCTCGGCGGAATGCGTTTCCCGGAATCCGGCAAGGCCTTCTACCACTACGTGGACCTGCTCGGGCTGCAGACCCGGGCCTTCCCCAATCCGCTGGCGCCGGCGACCTCCAGCACGGTGATCGAGCTTGCGGGCCAGAAATACTATGCCGAGACCGCGGCAGACCTGCCGCCGTTCTTCCGTGAGGTGGCGGACGCGTGGAAGGCCGCCGTGAACGACGGCGCCGGGTTCGCCGAGATGCAGGACGCCATCCGCGCCCGGGACACAGCCCGGATCAAGGAACTCTGGAACGCGCTGCTCCCGCAGCTGGACGAGCAGACGTTCTACGGCTTCATCGCCGGCAGCGACTCCTTCAAGGAAGCCGGATTCGCCCACCGCGAGGCCTTCGGGCAGGTGGGATTCGGCACCGGCGGCTGGGACACCGACTTCCCCAACTCGATCCTCGAAATCCTTCGCGTGGTCTACACCGACGCCGATGACCGGCACCGGCTCATCGACGGCGGCGCGCAGCGGCTCCCCGAGGCACTGTGGGAGCACACGCCGTCGGGCATGGCCCACTGGCCGGACGGCACCTCGCTGGCCTCGCTGCACGCAGGCGCGCCGCGCGGCGCCGTGGACCGCATCGCCCGCGACGGCGGCGGCGACTTCCGGATCCGGGAACGCTGGGGACGCGAATCCGCCTACCCGGCGGTGGTGACCACCTGCCAGTCATGGCTGCTCTCGACCCGGATCCACACGGACGAGGCCCTGTTCCCCGCCGAACTGTGGACGGCGATCGAACGCTCCCACTACATGCAGTCCTCCAAGACCTTCGTCATGGTGGACCGGCCGTTCTGGAAGGACATCGACCCGGCCACCGGCCGCGAGGTCCTGTCCATGACGCTGACCGACCGGCTGAACCGTGCCACCTACCTGCTGGACAACGGCCCGGACCAGCCGGCCGTGATCCTGCTGTCCTACACCTGGAACGACGACGCGCTGAAGTGGCTCTCGCTCACCGCGGAGGAACGGGCGGAGCTCATGTTGCACTCGCTGGAGCAGATCTACCCCGGGGTGGACATCGCCAGCCACATCGTGGGCCAGCCCATCACCGTCTCCTGGGAGGCCGACCCCAACTTCATGGGCGCCTTCAAGGCCAACCTGCCGGGACACTACCGCTACCAGCAGCGGCTCTTCACGCACTTCAAGCAGGACGGGCTGCCGGCCGAACAGCGCGGGATCTTCCTCGCCGGCGACGACGTCTCCTTCACCGCCGGCTGGGCCGAGGGAGCCGTCACCACCGGGCTCAACGCCGTCTGGGGCGTGGTCAACCACCTCGGTGGCTCCACCCCCGCCGGGAATCCCGGACCGGGCGAGCTGCTCTCCGAGCTCGGGCCGATCGCCCTGGACTGAACGGCGCCGGCCCCGGCGCTGTGCTCCTCAGGCGTTGTGAAGTTCGCGGTGCGCGCGTGCCAGTTCCTGGTAGTGGGCGGCGTTGTGCTGGACACCGGCGAACTCCTCGTCGCTGAGCTCGCGCCGGACCTTGGCCGGAACGCCGGCCACCAGCGAGCGGGGCGGGATGACGGTGCCCTCCAGCACCACGGCACCGGCGGCGATGAGGGACCCGGCGCCGATCACGGCCCCGTTGAGGATGGTGGCGCTCATGCCGATCAGGCAGTCGTCCTCAACGGTGCAGCCGTGGACCACGGCGCTGTGGCCGACGCTGACCCGCGCCCCGACGGTGCAGGGGAAGCCGGGGTCGGCGTGCAGCACCACGTTGTCCTGCAGGTTGCTGCCGGCGCCGACGGTGATGGCGGCGGTATCGGCGCGGACACTGACACCGTAGAAGGCGCTCGAGTTCTCGGCCAGGGTGGCGTTGCCGATCACGGACGCCGTGGGCGCGACGAAGGCGGAGTCATGGACGGCCGGAGTGGTACCGGCGAATGCGTAGAGGGGAGCCATGCCTCCAGCCTAGGACACACCGCCGCCCCCCGTCAGGCGGGGGAGCGGAGCACCGTGAAGCCCTCGCCGCCCCAGCCCGAGGTGCGCGGGTCGCCTGAGGTGCGCGGGTCGGGTACGGGGAGTATGACGGCGATCGGCGCGCCCGGTTCGGCCACCCGCCCGAGTTCGCGGACGACGTCGTCCCACTGTTCCGGGGGCAGGCCCGCCAGGGCGTCCACCGCCCACACCGAGTCAAACGCGGCATCGGCGAACGGCAGGGAAACCGGTCCCGCCACGGAGGCTTCCAGCCCGTGGGATCGGGCGATGTGGATGTTCTCCTCGGACTGGTCGACACCGGTGAAATGGATGCCGGACTGCACAAAGTGCAGCCCGTCGGCGCCCGGGCCGCAATCCAGGCCCAGCACGCCGTGCCGGCCCTCGTTCTTCAACAGCGCCACAAACGATTCGAGCCGGTCCCTGCGGGAGGATTCCATAGCTCCAGTTAATGACCGCTTCTAGTTAAAGACAACCGTCCGGTTGCCGTCGAGCAGGACGCGGTGCTCGGCATGCCACTGCACGGCCTGGGCGAGGGTCCGGCCCTCCACGTCGCGGCCCATCTGGACGAACTGCTCCGCGGTGCGCCGGTGGTCCACCCGGATGACTTCCTGCTCGATGATGGGCCCCTCATCCAGGGCCGCCGTGACGTAGTGCGCCGTGGCGCCGATGAGCTTCACGCCGCGGGCATGCGCCTGGTGGTAGGGCTTGGCACCCTTGAAGGAGGGCAGGAACGAGTGGTGGATGTTGATGGCCTTGCCCGTCAGTTCGGTGCAGAGCTCGTCGGAGATGATCTGCATGTACCGGGCCAGGACGGTGAGCTCGATGTCGTGTTCCTTCATCAGGACCCGGAGGGCGTCCTCCGCCTGGATCTTGGTGTCCGGGGTGACCGGGATGTGGTGGAACGGGATGCCGTAGAACTCCGCCAAACCCTCGAGGTCGCGGTGGTTGGACACGATGGCCGGAATGTCGATCGGCAGGGTTCCGGAGCGCTGCAGGAACAGCAAGTCATTGAGGCAGTGGGCAGACGTGCTGGCCATCAGCAGGGTGCGGACCTTCCGGCCGGCCGGGTTGAGGCTCCACTGCATCCCGAAGGCCTGCGCCACAGGTTCCAGCGCCGCCTGCAGCTCCGCCTGGGACGCCGCCGTCGTCGCCTCCACCCGCATGAAGAAGGTGCCCGTGCCCTGGCTGCCGTACTGCTGGGAATCTGTAATATTGCAGCCCGCCACCAGGAGGGCGCCGGCGACGGCGTGCACGATGCCCGGCCGGTCAGGGCAGGAAAGAGTCAGGATGTAGGAGGCAGTCAGGTTCTCATCAGTCACGAGGAACAGCCTACCTGCGCTTCAAGGGCAGTTTTGAAAGGGTTTTGGTAGTGTTAACCCGTCGCAACTGGCGTTGGATGGCTAACCATCAGGGAGCGGCACTCACGAAGACCACGGATCGTACGCCTGGGCCGAGGGTCATGTCTTACCGGTCGGCAGCATCACCGCTGCCGCACCGTTGCTGGTGCCCGCACGGGGTGCCGGCCGCCGCTGTCGCGGCCCGCTGTTAAGGGGCCCGTAATCAAGGGGCGGCGCAACGGGCCAGCCGGTAGCCTGACCAATAGCCGTACCCGTTGCCAACCAGGAGTTCCTCGTGACTACTACCACCGCCACCTCAGCCGCCGTGAGCAACCAGCCGCTGGCCGAACTCGACCCTGAAATCGCCGCCGTCCTGGCCCAGGAACTTGGCCGCCAGCGCGGCACCCTGGAAATGATCGCTTCCGAGAACTTCGCCCCGCGCGCCGTGATGGAAGCCCAGGGCTCCGTCCTGACCAACAAGTACGCCGAGGGCTACCCGGGACGCCGCTACTACGGCGGGTGTGAATACGTCGACGTCGCCGAGCAGCTCGCGATCGACCGCGTCAAGGAACTGTTCGGCGCCGAATACGCCAACGTGCAGCCGCACTCCGGCGCGCAGGCCAACGCCGCCGCGCTCGCCGCCATGATCACCCCAGGCGACAAGATCCTGGGCCTGTCCCTGGCCCACGGCGGGCACCTCACCCACGGCATGAAGCTGAACTTCTCCGGGAAGCTCTACAACGTCGCCGCCTACCAGGTCGAGGAAGATGACTTCCGGATCGACATGGACAAGCTGCGCGAGCAGGCCATCGCCGAAAAGCCCCAGGTGATCATCGCCGGCTGGTCCGCTTACCCGCGGCACCTCGATTTCGCGGCCTTCCGTTCGATCGCCGACGAGGTCGGCGCCCTGCTCTGGACCGACATGGCGCACTTCGCCGGCCTCGTCGCCGCCGGGCTGCACCCGAGCCCGGTCCCGTACTCCGACGTCGTGACCTCCACCGTGCACAAGACGCTGTCCGGTCCCCGCTCCGGCGTGATCCTGGCCAAGCAGGAGTGGGCCAAGAAGCTTAACTCCGCCGTGTTCCCCGGCCAGCAGGGCGGCCCGCTCATGCACGTGATCGCGGCGAAGGCCGTGGCCTTCAAGATCGCCGGCACGGAGGAATTCAAGGAGCGCCAGGAACGTGTGCTCGAAGGCGCCAAGATCATCGCCGAGCGCCTCGGCCAGGCCGACGTCGCCGGTGCGGGCGTCTCGGTCCTGACCGGCGGCACCGACGTGCACCTGGTCCTGGTGGACCTGCGCAACTCCCAGCTGGACGGCCAGCAGGCCGAGGACCTCCTGCACTCGATCGGCATCACCGTCAACCGCAACGCCGTGCCGTTCGACCCCCGCCCGCCGATGGTCACCTCCGGCCTGCGCATCGGCACACCGGCCCTGGCCACCCGCGGCTTCGGCGCCGAGGAATTCACCGAGGTGGCGGACATCATCGCCACGGCGCTGAAGTCCGGAGCCGCCACGGAGATCGAACCCCTGCAGGCCCGCGTGGACAAGCTCGCCGCCGATTTCCCGCTGTACCCGCAGCACGAGCAGTGGTAGGCCATGACTACTTCGCACACCGCAGAAACGGCTGAAACTGCACGGATCCTTGACGGCAAGGCTACCGCCGCCGCCATCAAGGCCGAGCTCACCGAGCGCGTGGCCGT
>Ga0207683_10004907_pt1 | contig 11509 bp, 9 predicted proteins | sample KBSM73metaG_FD_184333 | JGI IMG/M metagenome (GOLD analysis project Ga0207683, IMG submission 184333) | Miscanthus rhizosphere microbial communities from Kellogg Biological Station, Michigan, USA - KBS M7-3 metaG (SPAdes) (version 2) | ecosystem: Host-associated > Plants > Roots > Rhizosphere >...
AGGAGTTGGGGTCGCGGCGGGCTAAGTGCACGTTGGATGCCAGCCCGGGAAGGGCGGGCCGCGGCGCTCCATTTACTTCGATGGCGAGGCGCAGAAAGGGTTCCCTCGCTGCGCTCGGGATGACAGCCGGGTCCTACGGCCTGCGGATCCCCGCGAACATCCCCTCCGCCACCCAGTCTCTGAGCCACCGGTAGATCGGCTCCGCTCCGCTGCCCTCGAGACCCTTCGCGGACCGCGCGACGGCCTTCCCGAACGGCTGTCCCTTCACGAGCGCCCTCAGGAGCGCGAACGGCTTCTCGGAAAGATCGAGGCGCCAGACCTCGTAGTTCTTGCGGTAGACGACGGTCCGCGTCGCGCGGCGGCCGGTCGGCGGATGGTCGTGGTCGTCGTCCTTGACGGACTGCAGGTACGCGTTGACGGGATACGCGAACGACAGCGCGCGCAGCGCGGCGATCGGCTCGAGCACCGCGTCCGCCCACTCGTGCTCGCGCATCGCCGCGATCCCCTCGGCGCTCCACACCGGAGTCTCCGGGGCGTCGAACACCTGGGTGACCGCGAGCTCGAGGCGGGCGAGGTCGGAGACGAACGCGCGCCGGCGGATCCCGCTCGAGGCGCGGATGAACTCGGGGAACCGGTCGCCGAGACGGTTGAGCGTATAGGTCGTCGAGGGATGCGCCTGCACGTACGAGGTCACGAGGTCGGCGAATGCGTGGTCGCCGAGGAAGTGCGCGACGGCCGGGTAGTCGTTCTGGAGTGCCTCGACCATGCGGAACAGGTACATCTCCTGGTAGACGCCGACGCGTTCGACCGGCGTCAGCGTCGCCGACGGACGCACGACGCGCCCGATGTCGGCCGGATCCAGGAGCGCCGCGGCGGCCGGCGAGGCGACGGCCTCGTCCACCGTCCCCGGCTGCTCGATCACCGCCTGCATCCAGCGCTGCAGCGCCGGCAGGCCGGGATCAAGAGGCGGCGCGGACGCTTTCATTGCCATGGGAACGGTGGGCCAGGGCCTTGCGGGCCTCGGCGTGGACGACCTCGAAGTCGGGGATGTCGGCGTCCCACTCGAGGAGAGTCGAGACGTCGCCCGTGCGCGCGACCGAGTGGCGGTACAGATCCCAGACCGCCTCGATCACGTGGTCGTTGTGCGTGTCGACGATGTGGGTGCCCTTGTTCGTGTGGCCGGCGAGGTGGTACTGCGTGACGCGGGACGGGTCGATCGCGTCCAGGTACGCCTTCGCGTCCGTGCCGTGGTTGAACGCGCTCACGTAGACGTTGTTGACGTCGAGGAGCATCCCGCAGTCCGCCTCCTCCATGAGCCGGCCGAAGAACTCGTGCTCCGGCATGGACGAGGCCGCGAACTCGGCGTACGTCGAAGCGTTCTCGAGCATGAGCGGGCGCTCCAGCGCGTCGGACACGGCGCGCACGCGGTCCGCGACGTGGCGCAGCGCCTCCTCCGTGTACGGCATCGGGAGCAGGTCGTGCGTGTTGCGCCCGGCGACTCCCGTCCAGCAGAGGTGGTCGGAGACCCACAGCGCGCGCGTGCGGTCCGCGAGCGCCTTGAGCTTCCTCAGGTACTCGCGGTCGAGCGGGTCCGTGGAGCCGATCGACATCGAGACTCCGTGCATGACGATCGGGTACCGGTCGGCGACCTGCTCGACGACGTGGATCGGGCGGCCGCCGGTGTCGAGGTAGTTCTCGGAGAGGATCTCGAAGAAGTCGACGTCGGGCTTCTGCTCGAGGATGTGCGGGTAGTGCGAGGTGCGCAATCCCACGCCGACGCCGAGGTCCGGGAAACGCCAACGATTGGTGCTGGAGCTCATGGATGAACCCGCGAATGGAGAGTCGAGAATTGAGAAGTCAAAACGCCGTCCTCATTCCCAATTCTGAATTCTCCACGAGTAGGAAAAATCGGGGCCGCGGAGACCGCGGCCCCGGATCCGGTCTCGACTCTTACGCGGCCTTCTTCGGAACCGCGCAGCCGCCCTTGCCCTTGCAGGAGTTCTTGCTGGCGCAGCCGTTGTCGCCGCTCTTGCACCCGCCCTGCCCCTTGCAGGAGTTCATGCCCTTGCAGGAGTGCTTCATCTCGGCGGAAGCGCAGCCGCCCTTGCCCTTGCACGAGTTCTTGCCCGCGCAGCCGTTGTCGCCGGCCTTGCAGCCGCCCTTGCCCTTGCAGGAGTTCATGCCCTTGCAGGTGTGCTTGTCCGACGGAGCCTGGGCCTTGTCCTTGGCGGACTTGTCCTCGGTCGCGGCGGGCTTCGCATTGGAGTCGGCGGGCTTCGTATTCGCGTCCTGCAACGCATGCGCGAGCCGCGAGCCCGCGAACACGCCGGCGATGGCGAGACCGATCGCCTTGGTCGTCAGATCACCCTTTCGCATCCACTTCTCCTTTCGTTCCCCGAGATTGGGGAGCGGACCAACAACGGTGCGGCCTCTATGGCGACACCGATCCCTGTACCCCACTTCCACCGAGGGCCGCGGCCCGGAACCGGGCCACAAATCCCGCGAATATTACTCCGCCCGGCCGTGATCCGAGCGATCCGATTGCGATCGACCCCGTAACGTTCCTCCAAGGATTCGGATGGAAGTTCCCGGCCCGTCCGACCCCTGTGAGTACGTGGAGACCGGTGCTTCGGATCTCGGCCGGCGCAGCGCGGGTCCGAATGGAAGCGCGCGTGGAAGCGCCCGGACGGCGCGTTTCGGCTAAGTGACAGACGGAGCGGCGGAATCGTTCTGGCCGCGCGGGACACCGGCCGCCGCGAGGCGGTCGACCAGCCACATCAGCTCGCCGGCGGCCGGGCGTACGAGCTGGCAGGGATAGGCGTCCTGTGCAGAGGACGGGCCGAACACCGCGGCCAGCGGACCCGCCTTGTCTCGACCCGCCACGAGAAAGACGTCCGCTCGGGCCGAGTTGAAGACCGGCAGCGTCAGCGTGATCCGAAACGCGGAAAACCGCGGAACCCAGTTGGCGACGGCGAGGCGGTGGCGCTCCGCGAGCGCGGCCGTTCCGGGAAAGAGCGACGCCGTGTGGCCGTCCTCCCCCATTCCGAGCAGGACGAGGTCGAAGCGCGGCACGCCGCCCGGGCCGAGCGAAAACGCGGCGCGCAGGTCCTCCTCGTAGAGCGACGCCGCCTCCTCCGCCGGACGCTCCGCGAGGATGCGGTGCACGTTGTCGGCCGGGATCAGCACACGGTCGAGCAGCGTCTCGCGCGCCATCCGGTAGTTGCTCTGCGGGTCGTCGGGCGGAACGTGCCGCTCGTCGCCGAAGAAGACGTGAACGCGCTCCCAGACGATCCTCGATCGGTACGGCGCCGACGGGTCGGCGAGGAGCGAATAGAGCCGCTTCGGCGTGGAGCCGCCCGAGAGGGCGATCGAGAAGGTCCCGTACTCCGACACGGCCGTGTTCGCGCGCGTCACGACCTGCTCGGCGGCCGCGCGCGCGACCGCGTCGGCGTCGTCGAGGACGACGAGGCGCCCGGGGTCGCTCAAGAGGAGGCTCCCCTACGCTCCGGGCTTCGTCGGCGGGCGGCCGGCCTCGACGTCCTTGAGGAACCCGATCAGGTGGCGGAAGTACGCCTCCTGGTCGTCCCACATCGCGAGGTGGCTGCCGTTCTCGCAGATGGCGAGACGCGAGTGCGGCAGCAGCGTCGCCTCGCGCCGGATGTCGTCGGGGTTCATCTCGTCGTGCTTCGCGCCGATGACGAGCGTCGGCACGGTGATCTTCGGCAGGTCCGCCCAGCGGTCCCAGTCCTTGAACGTCCCCGTGACGACGAACTCGTTCGGGCCCTGCATGGTGTTGTAGATCTGGAGATTGGCGTGCTTGAAGGCGCGGTCGACCGGGTCGGGCCACGGGTCGACGCGGCAGACGTGGCGCTTGTAGACCTGCTCCATCATCGCCTGCTGGTACTCCGGAGCGTCGTAGTTGCCGGTCGCCTCGTACTTCTCGAGCGTCGCGAGGACGTCCTTCGGAAGCGCCGCCTTCAGCTTGTTCGCGTAGGACATGTACGACGGGATCGAAGCGGTCATGCTCGAGAGGACCAGGCCCTTGAGGTGCTTCTGGTACTTCAGCGCGTACTCGATCGCGAGCATGCTGCCCCAGGACTGGCCGTAGAGGTAGAAGTTCTCCAGCCCGAGCGCCTTCCGGACCTGCTCGACCTCCTCGCAGAAGCGGTCGATCGTCCACAGGCTCTTGTCGTCGGGCTGATCGGAGTAGAACGAGCCGAGCTGGTCGTAGTACCAGAACTCGACGCCGGCCTGCGGCAGGAAGTCCTCGAAGCACTCGAAGTACTCGTGCGTGAAGCCGGGCCCGCCGTGGAGCGTGAGCATCTTGATGGGGCCGGACCCGAGCCTCTTCGTCCACACCTTGTACTTGCCGTCGACCGGGATCATGCGGACGCCCGCGGTCTTGACGCGATCCAACGGGACCAGACCGGCGGGAGTCTCGGGGGCCGGCGCGGCGAAGGCCCGGGATCCGCCGAGACGAGCGAGAAGCGACGACGCGCTCAGCGCGATGAGCGACCGGCGATCGAGAGGCGACATGGCGGAATCATAGACCCGGGCCCGAAGAAATCGGGCGCTCGGACGACACATTAGCCATTGCTAATACGTTCGCGGCACTCGCATCGCGTCTTACGGGTTACGGCTCACGGTTCCATCTCCCGGCTTGCTTCTCCGTATCACCGACTCGAACAGGCCGCCCCCGTAAACGGACGCGCGGCCGCTGCGTCCGTTCGCGACTTCGAAGCGGGCCGTCTCCTCCTCCCCGGCCGCGAACGTCGTTCCGCCCATCCACGGGCTCTCGAACGGCGCGGCGCCTCCGGGAAGCTCGACGGCGAGCTTGCCGTCCCGCGTGGCGAGCCGGAACGGCCCGTCGTCGCCGAGCCAGTCGCCCGCGACCGCCGAGAGGACCCCGGCCGGCGGAGCGCCTCCGCGCGGCGCGAATCCCGGCAGGCCGAGCAGCCGCCGGGTCAGCCGGGCGGCGATCGTCGCCGCGGCCGGGCCACCCGAAAAGTTCTTCAGCACGACGACGGTCAGGCCGTCCTCCGGGAAGCGCATCAGCACGGTCGAGAAGCCCTGGCCGCCGCCGGTGTGCCCGACGACGGGATGCCCTTCGAACGTGCCCATCCGCGTCCCCAGGCCGTAGTCGTACCGCCGTCCGTCCGGGAACCGTGTCGGCGTCCGCATGGCGCGCACGGACTCGGCGGACAGAATCCTCCCCGAGTCGAGCGCGGCCTCCCAGGCGAGAAGGTCGCGGGACGTCATGCAGAGGCCGCCGCCCGCGAACGGATTCCACCAGTTCTCCGTCTCCGCGCCGACGAGGCTCCCCTTCTCGGCCCGATATCCGCGTGCCCTCGCGGACACCTCCACCTCCGCGCAGGGACGGGCGTGCCGCATGCCGAGCGGCCGGAAGAACTCTTCCTCGAGAAACTCCCAGTAGCTCTTGCCGCTCACGTTCTCGACGAGGCCTCCCGCCAGGTAGTAGGCGGAGTTGCTGTAGCCCCACTCCCGTCCCGGCGGGACGCGCGGCGCCGACGCGATGCGCGCGAGCATCTCGCCACGAGGAATCGCGCGCGCCGCGACGGCGTCCCAGCCGGCGCCCTCGTTGTAGCTGCCGAGCCCGGAGGAGTGGTTGAGCAGCTCGTCCACGGTGATCTCCGGAGACAGACCGGCGACGCCCGGCAGGTACCGAGCCGCCGGCGCGTCCCGGACGACGCGCCCCTGTTCCACGAGCTTGAGCACCGCCGCCGCGGCGAAGTTCTTCGAGATGGAGCAGATCGGGTAGACCGTCTCGCCGGAGGCCTCGACGCGATCCTTCACGTTGGCGAGCCCGTAGCCGCGCGCAAACAGAACCTCGCCCCGGCGCTCGACCGCGATCGTCAGGGCGGCGCTCGGAGCCCGGGCAAGGACCTCGGCGGCGACGGCGTCGGCGGCGGCCTGATCGAAGCGGGGAGGAGGAGAAGCCCACGCCACCAGGAGAGCCGCCGTGGCGAGGAGGAGCGCCGGAGGGTGCCGGCTCATGCCGCCATTTTACGGCGTCCGATCGTGTTTCGGGCCGCCTCCGCCGGGCGCCCAGCTTTTTGACATAATCCGCCCGATTTCATGAACCTCACCACCCAGGAAGACGGCGCCGTGACGATCCTGACGGTCACGGGCGATCTCGTCATCGGCGATCCCGAGACGACGTTCAAGAAGACGGTCACGCGTCTCCTCGAGGAGGGGAAGGTCAATCTCCTCGTCGACCTGACCGGTGTCGGGTTCCTCGACAGCTCGGGCCTCGGCGCCCTCGTCCGCGCCCTCACGCAGTCGCAGAAGGAAGGCGGCCAGACGAAGCTCCTCGGCGCCAACGATCAGATCCGAAAGCTCCTGCAGATGACCAAGCTCGACTCCGTGTTCGAGCTCCACGACGACCTGGGGGCCGCCGTCTCGAGCTTCTAGCCCGAGGCTCCGGGCGTCTTTCGAGGAGGCCATGGCGGACGAACCCGAAGTCTCCGACGAAGAAGAAATGGAAACTCCGGCCGGCGACCCGCCCGAACAGACCGAGGCGGAGGCCGAGGTCTCCGCTCTCGCCGAGCTGGCGCTCTGCGAGAACCTCGCGCAGACGTCGGGCTGGGCCGCGCGCTGGAGCGCGACGATGTCTGGAGCGGGGGCCGCGCTGCTCTGGTCCCCGGACACCGTGCATCCGATCTTCCTCTGCATCGGCGCCTCGCACGGTCCGATGGAGAAGTTCCTCCGCCGCTCGGCGCCGCGCGACGCCGGGTACATCGGGGAGCTCGTGCGCGACCGCCAGGCGATCGTGCTCGCCGGCGAGGAGCTGGCGGCTCCCGATCCGTTCGTCCGGGGCGTGCCGCCCGCGTACCGGGCCTGCCTCGCCGTTCCGCTCGAGGCCGAGGGGATCATCGTCGGCCTGCTCGCGCTCTTCTTCGAGCTCTCGCCGAATCCCGAGGAGGCGCTGGGCCGGCTCGAGCGATTCCTCGAGCAGGCGGCGCCCGCGCTCGGGCGAGCCCTGCGGTCGGAGAGGAAAACCGTCGGCATGCTCCACGCCATCGAGCGGCTGACCAACCTCTACGACCTCTCGAAGGCATTCGGCGCGACCATCGAGATCGACGAGCTGTCGACGCTCGTCGTGCGCAAGGCCGTGGACTTCGCGGGAGCCGAGGTGGCGTCGCTCTGGATCTTCGACGCGCGCGAGGGCGAGCTGACGCTCGCCGCGACCGCGCTGAACGACAACTACGACGTCGAGAACGCGCCGGAGGCGGTCGGCGCGGACGTGGTCGGCGACGTGGTCGCGGACCTGACGGCCCTCCGCCGCAACCGCATCGAGCCCGACGAGTCGGCCGGCGCCGAGCCGGCCTACGTCCTCAAGTCGCTGCTCGCGGTTCCCCTCGTCGAGGACGAGATCGCAATGGGCGCGCTCGTCCTCGCGAACAAGCGCGGACGCCACCCGGAGTTCTCCGGGGAGGACGAGGAGCTCCTCCAGGACGTCGCCCGGCAGGCAGTTCGCGCGATTCGCACGGCGCGGCAGCACGAGGCCGAGAAGAAGGTCGAGGAGCTCGACGCCCTGCTCGCGGTCAGCCGGGAGATCACGGCGACGCTCGACCTCGACAAGGTGATGCAGACCGTCGTCAACGCCACGTCGGCCCTGATCGCGTACGACCGCTCCGGCATCGCGATCCTCGAGAAGGGGAAGCTGCGGCTCGGCGCGATCTCGGGGGCGACGGAGGTCAACCGGAAGGACCCGGACGCCAGGCGGATGGAGGAGCTCCTGCAGTGGCTCTTCCTCTCGGGCAACGACGCGTCCGTCGCGCTGCTCGACGACGGGACCGTCACGGCGGACCGTCCCGAGACGCAGGAGAAGTTCCGCGCGATCTTCCAGGAGACCGGTCTGCGCTCTTTCTTCGGCGCCCTGCTCAAGGACGAGGAGGGAAAGCTCGGCGCGATCGGGTTCGAGAGCAAGGAGCCGATGGTGGTCGACGAGGGCACGCACGACCTCCTCGCCATCCTCGTCAACCAGGCGACCGTGGCGGTCCGCAACGCCCAGCTCTACCAGCAGGTCCCTCTCGCCGGCTTCTGGGGCCCGCTGCTCAAGCGGTGGCGCAAGTTCGCCGAGATTCCGCGCCGCCGGCGTCTCGCGTGGACGGCGGGACTCGCGATCACGGCGGCCGTGCTGTTCCTCGTGCCCTGGCGCTTCCGCATCGCGGGACCGGCCCGGATCCTGCCGGAGGGGCGCGCCGCGGTGACGGCGGGCGTCGACGGCGTCGTCGCGAGCGTGCTGCACCGCGAGGGAGATCGCGTCAAGGCGGGCGAGACGATCGCGACCCTGCGCGACGAGGGCTACCAGGCGGCGCTCGCGGACGCAAAGTCGCTGCTCGAGATCGCCGAGAGCGACATGGCGCAGCAGCTCCAGCTCGGGGACCCCGCCGCGCTCTCCGACGCTCAGTCCCGGCGCAACGAGCGGCGCGCGCGGGTGACGCTCGCCGAGGAGGAGCTCGCGCGGACGCGTCTCGTCGCTCCGGCGGCGGGGATCATCGTCACTCCGCGCATCGAGGAGCGCGTCGGCCAGCGTCTGGCGCGCGGCGCCGAGCTCTGCGTCGTCGCGAATTCCGACGTCGTCATCGCCGAGGTCGCCGTCCCCGAGGAGGAGGTCTCCTCCATCCGCACTGGGCTGCCGGCCGCCCTGAAGATGAACCCGTATCCGACGCGGACGTTCGCGGGCACCGTGTCGCGCGTCGGCGCCCGCCTGCGCGAGAACGGCCAGGAGAGGGTGCTCGTGGCCGAGGTCCGCGTCGAGAACGCCGACGAGGCCCTGAAGACCGGCATGCTCGGCACCGGAAAGATCCGCGCCGGGAGCAAGAGCATCGCCGCGCTGCTCCTGCGCCAGCCCGTCCGGTACATCTGGTCGCGGATCTGGCCGCTTCTGCCGTGAGCTCCCCCGCCGGCGCGGGGCTGCTCTCCGCCGCGCGCCCCGGAGACGCCGCGGCAGCGCTCGCCGCGAGGCACGGGAAGTCCGCCGACCAGCCCCGCCTCCGGCCGGACCTCATCGTCCGCCGCCAGGTCCGGATGGGGGACGTCACCTTCGTCGTCAAGAATCCCCAGAACCAGTCCTACTTCAACTTCAGCGAGGGCGAATGGGGCGTCATCTCCCTCTTCGACGGGACGCGCACGCCGGCCGAGATCGTGGAGGAGTACTCGGCCCAGACGGGCGCCCAGGTGGACCTGCCTTTCGTCCTCGAGTACGACGAGATGCTCCGCAAGCTCGACCTTCTCGACCAGTCGTCGGCGGAGCGCAACCTGGCCCTCCTCTCGAAGATGAAGACGGCCCGGCGGCGTGCGGCGGAGGCGAAGGCGGAGGGATTCAATCCCTTCTTCATCCAGTTCCGCGTCGTCGATCCGGACGCCTTCCTGAACAAGACGGTGCGCTACGTGCGCTGGATCTGGACGCCGCCCGTCGTGGCGGTCTGGGCCGCGGGCGCGGTCTGGACCGTCGGCATCTTCTCGCAGCACCTCGCGCCGATCTTCCAGGGCACCTACGAGCTCTACGCGTTCCTCGGCAAGCCTCTCCTCGACATCCTCCAGTTCTTCCTGATCCTCTCGATCATCGGCGGGATCCACGAGCTCGGCCACGCGTTCGCGACGAAAATCTACGGCGGCGAGGTGCACGACATCGGCATCGCGCTGCTCTACTTCACGCCGGCCTTCTACTGCGACACGACGGACGCGATCCTGTTCGCGAACAAGTGGCACCGCTTCTGGGTGACGGTCGCGGGCATCTACATCGAGGGGTTCATCTGCATCGGCGCGACCGCTCTCTGGGTGGCGTCCTACCCCGACAGCCTCCTGCACGACGTCGCATTCAAGATCATGTTGTTCACCGGCGTTTCGACGATCTTCTTCAACATCAACCCTCTGATCAAGATCGACGGCTACTTCGCGCTGACGAGCGTGCTGGAGCTGCCGGAGCTGCGCGAGGACTCGTTCCGCTACCTCGGAGCGTGGGTCCAGAACCGCGTTCTTCGCCTGCCGGTCGAGGTCCCCGTTCTCTCCCGCCGCAAGAGGCGCATCTACTGGATCTACGCCGTGCTAGCGCTCTGCTACACGACGGTGATCATGCGATTCATCGGCGGTCTCTTCTTCAACTTCTACAGCCGCTACTTTCCGAATCTCGCCGTCGTGCTCCTCGTGCTCACGCTGTATCGCATCTTCCGGAAGCGCGTCCGCCTCTTCACGCGGACGGCCCGTCTCGTGTATCTCGACAAGAGGGACCTGCTCATGGCACCGAGAACGCGCCCCGCACTGATCGCCGCCGGCCTCGTCGTCCTGGCCATCCTCGTGATTCCGTGGATGCATCGAACTGTGGCCGCCCCGATCCGGCTCGACGCCGTCTCGCGGGCGAGCGTCGAGTCGCCGGAGGACGCGATCGTGTCCGAGGTGCTGGTGCGGGAAGGCCAGGTGGTGCGAGCCGGACAGACCGTCTTCCGCCTCTCCAGCCCGTCGGCGGAAGCCGAGCACGCCGCGGGGGGCGCGCTCCGTGCGCGATTCGAGAGCAAGGCGCGCGGCGCGCGGCAGGCGAGCTCCGCCTCGGAGACGATGACGGCGGAGAGGATGGAGCGCTCCGCCCAGAGCGCCCTGGACGCCGCCTCCGCCCGGCGCGACCGCCTGACCGTCCGGAGCCCGATCGACGGACGCGTTCTGACCCCCCGCGTCGAGGACCTCCTCGGACGGTCCGTACCGGCGGGGTCCGTGCTCGCGGAGGTCGGGGACACGCGGACCCTGCGGGCCGACATCGCCGTCTCGGAACGCCTCCTCGACGACCTCGCGCCCGGCGAGACCGTCCAGGCGATGCTCCCGGGGAGGCCGTTCCCGACGGCGCGCGGGACCGTCCGCTCGATCTCGTCCGCGACCGCGGCCCAACCCGCCACGGCCGGCGGCGAGGTCGAGCCGCCTCCGCCCGGAGCGTTCCCCGACAAGTTCGTCGCGGTCACCGTGTTCGAAAACGCCGACGGCTCGCTGCTGCCGGGGATGACCGGAAAGGCGAAGATCTACTCGAAGCGCACCTCGCCGCTGGCCAGCATCGTCCGCCTGGTGCGGCGGTGGGTGCAGACGGTGATCTGGTAATTGCCGTGAGCCGTAAGGCGTAAGCCCTAAGCCACGGTCGCCCGCCTCCCGACTCGCGCAAAAAAAAACAGCCCCGCTGTTGCGGGGCTGTTTCGTCGATACGGAGTGGACTTAGATTCCGCCGCTGGAACGGGGCGCGTTGGAGCGCGGCGCATTGGCGCGCGGCGCGTTCGCCCGAGGAGCGTTGGCGCGCGGCGCGTTGGCGCGCGGCGCGTTGGCGCGCGGAGCGTTCGCGCGGGGAGCGTTCGCGCGCGGCGCATTGGCGCGGGGAGCGTTCGCGCGCGGCGCATTGGCGCGCGGCGCGTTGGCGCGGGGAGCGTTCGCACGCGGCGCATTGGCGCGGGGAGCGTTCGCGCGCGGCGCATTGGCGCGGGGCGCATTGGCACGGGGGGCGCTGGCG
>Ga0207683_10004910_pt1 | contig 11502 bp, 10 predicted proteins | sample KBSM73metaG_FD_184333 | JGI IMG/M metagenome (GOLD analysis project Ga0207683, IMG submission 184333) | Miscanthus rhizosphere microbial communities from Kellogg Biological Station, Michigan, USA - KBS M7-3 metaG (SPAdes) (version 2) | ecosystem: Host-associated > Plants > Roots > Rhizosphere >...
TGAGGCGGGCAACCTGTACCAATTCCTGGGCGGACCGCTCGGCCTTCTCAATGGTCCCTTCCCCGGCAGCGCGGCAGTCCGCCGCCTGCACGCGGATCCGCGCACGATCGGAGCGTCAGTCACGGTCCGCTACTGATTTCCTCGAAAGGGGAAATGGAAGCCCCGGCGCCACCCCAAGGGCCGCCGGGGCTTCCTGCGCCTTGTGAAGGCGCGGTGATGACCTAAGGGGAGGCGTGGCAAAGCCCCCAATCCTCTCCCTCGGAAGCGACTTCTACGATCCGGTCGAGCCGGCGCATTTTCCAAAATGCACGCCCCGGTTCGTCAATTCGCGTTGGGCCGAACGCGTCGGATTGGAGCTTAGTGACGAAGATTGGGCGCGGCATTTCTGCCGATTTGAGCCTCTTCCCGATAATCTGACCGAACCACTGGCGCTGCGGTACCACGGCCATCAGTTCCGCGTGTACAATCCGGAGATCGGCGACGGCCGCGGTTTCACTTTCGCGCAGCTACGAGACGACCGAGTGCGGCTGCTCGACCTCGGCACCAAGGGATCGGGCCAGACGCCCTACAGCCGTCACGCAGACGGTCGGCTAACGCTGAAGGGAGGCGTCCGCGAAGTGCTCGCGACGGAGATGCTTGAGTCGTTAGGCGTCAACACCTCGAAGACTTTCGCCGTGTTTGAGACGGGTGAAGCGCTCGAACGCGGCGACGAGCCGTCGCCGACCCGCTCGGCGGTGCTGACCCGCCTCAGTCACGGCCATATCCGCATCGGCACCTTCCAGCGGCTCGCCTTCTTCGGTCAGGTCGACAACCTGAAGAAGCTGACGCGCTATTGCCTTACGGAGCTCTACGGAGAGGCTGGCGAAGATCCGCTACGGCTGTTCGATTTGGTCAGCCAAGCCACTGCGACACTCGCTGCTTCATATTTGGCCGCCGGCTTCGTCCATGGCGTCCTCAATAGCGACAATATCAACATCACCGGTGAGAGCTTCGATTACGGGCCATGGCGATTCACGCCTGAGTGGGAGCCGGAGTTTACCGCGGCCTATTTCGACCATTATGGGCTATACTCATTCGGCCGGCAGCCGGAGGCGATCCACTGGGACCTCGCACAACTTGCCGGCTGCCTGTCACTGATCGCCGATGCACCGGCCCTGTCTGACCTGCTCGCCGGGTGGAGCGGACGGTTCGAGCAGGCGCTCGTCGAGGCGATGTGCCGGCGGCTCGGAATTTCGCCGGACAAAGCCATCGCGAGTGCGTTGATCAGAGCGCTAGCGACGAGAGCGCAGCCGATCGACCGTATCTTCTTTGACTGGCGCGGCGGTCGCGACCCCGGCCCCGACCCCTATCCCGCGGAAGAATTCCGCTCGCTCGCGCGGCAGCTGGAAGGTCGGCAAACGCCCCGCACCCACGCTTATTGGTCCGACGCGACGCCGTGCTGCATGCATATCGACGAGGTCGAGGCGATCTGGTCGGCGATTGCCGAACAGGATGACTGGCAGCCGTTCGAGGACAAGGTTAGAGCGGTTCGGCGGATGGGCGAAGCAATGGAACAGGATGCACCGGGACGCTGAGAAAAGCCCGCCACCGGTGAAGGCCGGCCATGGCTCAATGCTAGTCTCGGAAGATCCGACGACGGGTGCTGAGGTCTGGTCGGGCGAGATCGGCGATGCCGCTGTCGAAGTCGCCGCTGCGCGCGCGGCCTTTCCGGCCTGGGCTGCGCACTCAAACTCCTATCGGATTGAGGCGCTGCGCCGGTTCGCCAATGTCGTGCGCCGGCAGGAAGCCGAGTTCGCCGAGCTGATTGCCCGCGAGACGGGCAAGCCACTGTGGGAAACGCGGACCGAAGTTACGGCGGTCGTCAACAAGGTCGACATCTCGGTCGAGGCCTATGCGGAGCGCACGCCGCAGCGGAAAATGGAGGCAGCCCTGGGCAACCGCATCGCGGTTCGTCACAAGCCACATGGCGTTCTCGGCGTGCTCGGGCCTCATAATTTCCCGGCGCATTTGCCGAACGGCCACATCGTCCCGGCGCTGATCGCGGGCAATGCAGTCGTCTTCAAACCATCCGAGAAGACGCCGGCGACTGGCGAATTCCTCGTCAAATGCTTCCATGAAGCGAAGATCCCGCAGGGCGTCGTCCGGCTGCTGGTCGGGGGGCCGGACCAGGGTCGCGCTCTGGCTGGTGAGGCCGGCATTGACGGCCTCCTGTTCACCGGCTCGGCCCGGGCCGGAATGGCCCTCCACAGGCAATTCGCAGAGACGCCCCAGAAAATCCTCGCGCTCGAGCTTGGCGGCAATAATCCGCTCGTGGTCTGGCGCGCGAAGGACCTTCAGTCGGCGGCAGCGATCGTCGTCCAGTCAGCCTACCTCTCGGCTGGCCAGCGATGCACCGCCGCGCGCCGCCTCATCGTCGAAGACGGCGAGGAGGAGGCGCTGCTCGATGCGGTGAAGACCCTGATCGGCCGGATCATCGTCGACCAGCCGTTCGCGGACCCGGCGCCGTTCATGGGCCCCTTGATCGACAATGCCGCCGCCGACCACGTCCAGGAGCAGTGGCTCAACCTGATGATGAAGGGCGGCAAGTCGATCTGCCGCCTCGACCGGCGCGCCAAGGACCTGCCGTTCCTCACGCCCGCGCTGATCGACGTGACCGATATCCGTGACCGCCCCGACGAAGAGATTTTCGGCCCCGTTTTACAGGTGATCAGGGTCAAGGATTTCGAGGCCGCGATCGCCGAATCCAACAACACCCGCTTCGGGCTCGCAGCGAGCCTCGTCGGCGGCAGTCCCGAAATGTACGACAAGTTTTGGGCGGGCGTTCGAGCGGGCGTCATTAACTGGAACAAGCCAACCAACGGCGCCCCGTCGAACGCTCCATTTGGTGGGATCGGGCTGAGCGGCAATCATCGACCAAGCGCCTTCTACGCGGCCGACTATGCCGCATATCCGGTGACCAGCAGCGAGGCCGACCGCGTCCGCGCTTCGCTTAACGAGGGCCTGCGCGACCCGAACATGCTCGAAGACTGAGCAGGGTGGATCGCTTTCGCTGCTGAAGGCGTTCAAGCGCCCTGATGAGTAACAAATGGATCGGCGCGGCCTTGAGCCTCGCCCTGTGCAGCACCGCCCTCGCCTCCTGCTCGAGCCGGGACAATTCCTCCAATCAAGCAACTGGCGGCCAGTCCGGCGGCCTGACGGTCGATTGGAACAGCAAGACCGAGCGCCAGCTTCGCGAGGCGATCGCCGAGGCGCCGGCCAATGGGCTCAAGCCCGAGCTGTTCCTGAAAGGGGGCGAAGAAGGCGCGGCGCTGACCGAGGCCGCGCTCAAATATGCGTCGGCGCTTGCCAACGGCTATGCCGACCCGAGCCAGCTCCACGAGGTTTATACAATCCCGCACCCGAAGGTCGACGTCCGCCAAAGCCTCGCGGACGCGATCCAGAAGGGCGACGTGAAGGCCTGGCTCGAATCGCTGGCTCCGCAAACCGACGAATATCGCGCGCTAAGCCAGGCCCATCTTCATTACCTGCAATTGGCCGCGAAGGCGCAGGCGCAGCCGATTTCCGAGGGCAAGCCGATCAAGCCCGGCAGCCACGATGCGCGCATTGCCCAAGTGCGATCAGCCCTGATTGCCAACGAATTGATCGCGCCACCGCAACAACCGGCTCAAAAGCCCGGTGCGGCCCACGCGGCCACCGCCTCCAGCGGCGCTCATTACTCGGCTGACCTCGTCGCCGCGGTGAAGAAGGTCCAGGCCGAATGGGGCCTTAAGCCCGACGGCGTGATTGGCGGGGCGACGCTCGATGCGCTCAATGCCGGCCCCGGTTATCGCGCGCGGCAGTTGGCAATCGCGATGGAGCGGCTGCGCTGGCTTCCCCGAAATGCGCCCGCGACGCGGATCGACGTCAACACTGCCGGCTCATTCCTCGATTATTGGCGCGACGGCGCGCGCGCCGACCATCGCGCGGTGGTCGAAGGTGAGCCCGACAAGCCGACGCCGCAGCTTCAGGCGCCGATCGTCCGCCTCGTCGCAAAGCCCCAATGGAGGGTGCCGGAGGGTATTGGCGTCAAGGAGCTCGAATCCAAAAGTCCCGGCTGGCTGGCCGACAACGGTTATGTCCAGAAGGACGGCAAGTGGGTCCAGCAGTCGGGACCCAAGAACTCGCTCGGCCTGGTCAAGTTCGACATGGACGACAAGGAAGCCATCTACCTCCACGACACACCGGCCAAGGCCATCTTCGGGCTCGATGAGCGCCATCGCAGCCACGGCTGCGTCCGCGTCCAGGGCGCAGTGGATTTCGCGACCAGCCTCGCCCAGGAGCAGGGCATACTCGACCAGTTCCAGGAAGCGATGAGTCAGGACGACGAGAAGTTCATCAAGCTGAAGACACCAATCCCCGTCCGCCTGCTCTACCAGACCGCCTTCTGGGATGGCTCGAGCGTCCAATTCCGCCGCGACGTCTACGGCTGGGACGACAATGTCGCTCGCGCCATCGGGCTCGAGCCCGGGCCGCCGCAAAAGATCCCCCAGCCTGAGAGCAGCGACGACATCGGTCCGTAATGCGAATGAGCGGAGGGCGCCGCAACCAAGTGCGGCGCCCTCGCCCCCTCCCACGCGCGACCTCAGTCGCGCATCGTCTCGTTAGCCCCGAAGCTCCGGCAAACGATCTTCTTCTGCCAGATCGCTGAATTTGGTGAACCTGCCTTCGAAGCGCAGGCGCTCCTTACCGGTTCCGCCATGGCGGTTTTTGGCAACGATTACTTCGGCCAGTCCGGCGATCTGGCGGTGCTTGGCTTCCCATTCTTCAAAAGCGGAGAACACCTCGACGGGGTCGCCAGGTATCGGATGCTTCGGCTCGTGAGCCTTGAGGTAATAGTCCTCGCGGTAGATGAAGAGCACGATATCGGCGTCTTGCTCGATCGAGCCCGATTCACGCAGGTCTGAGAGTTGCGGCCTCTTGTCCTCGCGCTGCTCGACCGCGCGGCTTAGCTGCGAGAGCCCGATCACGGGAACGTTGAGCTCCTTCGCGAGCTGCTTCAGGCCGCGGCTGATCTCCGAGATTTCCTGAACGCGATTATCTCCAGCGCTCCCCTTCCCTGTCCCCTGGAGCAGCTGGAGATAATCGACGATCACCATGCCGATGCCCTTCTGCCGCTTGAGGCGGCGAGCGCGGGCACGCAGCGCGGCAATGGTGAGGCCCGGCGTGTCATCGATATAGAGTGGCAGGCTGTTCAAACGGTCAGCCGTCCGGGCGAAGCTCGCGAACTCCTGGCGCTGCAGGTTTCCAGTCCGGATTTGCTCCGCCGTGACCTGCGATTGTTCAGCCAGGATACGGGTGGCGAGCTGCTCCGCCGACATCTCAAGGCTGAATATTGCGACCGGTGCACCGGCGGCGCGCGCCGGCTCGATCCCGTCGGATTGGTCCTGCAGGAAGCGCTCGGCCGCGGCGAATCCCATGTTCGTCGCGAGCGCGCTCTTTCCCATGCCGGGGCGCCCGGCGACGATGATCAGGTCGGACCGCTGAAGACCGCCGATGCGCGAATTCAATGCCGTGAAGCCAGTGGTCATCCCGGTCAGGCCGCCGCCACGGTTGAGCGCCGCTTCAGCGTTACGGATCGACTCCATGGCGGCTTCGCCGAAGCTCTTGGCCTTACCCTCCGCTCCGCCTTCCTCGGCGACCTTGTACAGCTCTGTCTCAGCGCGCTCGATCTGAGCGAGGGGGGCAACGTCCTCACTCGTATCGAGCGCGCCTTCCACGAGCTCGCGGCCGACGCCAACCAGGGCGCGCAGCAATGCGAGATCGTAGATCTGGGAAGCGAAGTCGCGGGCGCCGATAACAGCCGCCCCCGATCCCGTAAGCTGAGCGAGATAAGCCGGTCCGCCGACCTCCTTCATGCCCTCGTCCGCGTCGAACAGCGGCTTCAGCGTCACCGGATTGGCGATGCGGTTCGAATCCGTGAGCTTCAGGATCGCTTCGTAGATGCGCCCGTGGAGCGGCTCGAAGAAATGCAGCGGCTTCAACTTGAGCTGGACGTCCTCGACCAGCCTGTTGTCGATCATGAGCGCGCCCAAAAGGGCGGCTTCGGCTTCGATATTTTGCGGGAGGGCCGGAGCAGCTTCTGACGCAGACTCGGCAATTCGGATCACTTCGGCCATGCGAGGCTCCTAAGCTCGTGAGGCCCCACAAGCGACGAGAACGAAAGTAGCACAAAAGAGATTGCCTGTGGATTGGCTGTGCACGAATCGCACTGCCGTTCACAGGAAGTCAGGAAACTGCCGCTTCGCGCCCATCCACAGAAATGTTGGCGACAAATTTGATGCCTTCAAACCGGCCCGTTACGCACTCGCCATGGCGATTTTGTCCGACCGCTGGATTCGCGAGCAGGCCCAGTCCAACGGCATGATCGAGCCGTTCGTCGAGGCGCAGCGGCGCGAGGGCTGCATCAGCTACGGGCTGTCGTCCTACGGCTATGACGCGCGCGTCGCCGACGAATTCAAGATCTTCACGAACGTGGACTCGGCAACCGTCGATCCAAAGGATTTCGCGTCCAACAGCTTCGTCGATCGCAAGACCGACGTTTGCATCATCCCGCCCAACAGCTTCGCACTGGCGCGCACCGTCGAATATTTCCGAGTGCCTCGTGACGTCTTGGTGATCTGCCTCGGCAAATCGACCTATGCGCGGTGCGGGATCATCGTGAACGTGACTCCCCTCGAGCCCGGCTGGGAGGGTCATGTGACGTTGGAGTTCAGCAACACCACGCCGCTGCCGGCCAAGGTCTACGCCAACGAGGGCGCCTGCCAGTTCCTCTTCCTTCAGGGCAACGAGCCGTGCGAGGTCAGCTACGCCGACCGCGCCGGCAAATATATGGGGCAGCGAGGCGTAACCCTCCCGAAGCTGTGACCTTAGAGGAGGCCCAGCAGCTCGACGCCGCCGATCCGCTAGCCTTCGTGCGCGAGCGGTTCCAGTTGCCGGAAGGCGTCATCTACCTCGACGGCAATTCGCTCGGCGTTCTGCCGAGGGCTGCACCCGCGGCGATTGGCGAAACCATCGAGCGCCAATGGGGCGACGACCTGATCGCCAGCTGGAACAAGCATGGGTGGATCGACTGGCCGACGCGGATCGCGGCCCGGCTGGCACCCATTGTCGGTGTCAAGACGAACGAATTGATCATCGCGGACTCGACGAGCGTGTGCCTGTTCAAATTGATCGCCGCAGCCGCGCGGGCGCGTCCCGGACGGCGCACGATGCTCACCCGCAAGCGCAACTTCCCGACTGACCTGTATGTCGCTGAGGGCGTTGCAAGCCTGCTCGGCCTCACTCTTAAGACTGTCCAACCCGATGAAATCATCGGTGCGATCGACGACGAAACGGCGGTCGTTACCCTGACGCACGTCGATTATCGCTCTGCTGCTTTCTTCGACATGCGCGCGGTCAATCAGGCATCCCGCGCCGCCGGCGCTCTCGTGGTCTGGGATCTGTCGCACAGCGCCGGAGCAATCGAGGTCGATCTCAATGGCAGCGGCGCCGATCTGGCCGTCGGCTGCGGCTACAAATATTTGAACGGCGGCCCGGGCGCTCCGGCTTTCATCTACGTGGCGGAGCATCTGCAAGACGAATTGGCCAACCCATTGCAGGGCTGGATGGGCCATTCCGACCCGTTCGCATTCAGCGACGATTATCGCCCGGCAAACGGCATGCTGAAGTTCCTCACCGGCACGCCATCGATCCTCGCTTTGGCGGCGCTCGAGGCCGGCCTCGCGAGCTTCGACGGAATCGCGATGCGTGACGTCGCCGCCAAGTCACGCTCGCTGTCGCAGTTGTTCGTCGATGAGGTCGAGGGCCGCTGCGGCGACGAAATCCGCCTCGCCTCCCCACGCGACACGATGCGACGCGGTAGCCACGTCATCTTTTCGCATCACGAAGCCTACGCCGTCATGCAGGCGCTGATCGCGCGCGGCGTGATAGGCGATTTTCGCGCTTCGGACCTGATGCGCTTCGGATTCGCTCCGCTTTACAATTCACACGCAGAGATCATCCGAGCCGCGGAAATCCTGGCCGAGATCCTCGTCAGCCGCGAATGGGATCAGTCAGGCTTCCGCGACCGCGCCAAGGTCACTTAGGGCGCTGGCGCTTTCATCCGCATGTGGTCGACGCTCCACGCGCCGGGGCCTGCTGCAGCCAGATAGAGAAACACAAAGCAGAAAAGGATCGCGGCCTCGCCCATGTTCGCGGCCGGCCAGAAGCCCTTGGGGAAATGGCCGTAGAAATAAGCGACCGCCATCTCGCCCGAGCAAATGAAGGCGGCGAGCCGCGTGAACAGTCCGATTGTGATCAGAAAGCCGCCGACTAGCTCGATGGCTCCGGCAACGGCAAGGAGTGTCGGCAGCGGATGCACCGGGAACGGGACGGGGATATCGAAGAATTTCGAAAGTCCGTGCTCGAGGAACAGCAGTCCGGTGACGATGCGCAGGAGCGCGAGAGCCTGCGGCTGGTATCTTGCAAGGTACCGGAAATCCATTTGCGATCCTCCGTTGGCCGATAATCGTTACGGCGCCTTAAGGGACTTCCACGCAACCAGCCAAGTGTCAGGCATGTTCCTTGGCCTTGGCCTGTTGCGACGCATGGGCCGAATCCTCGGCGAGCAACTGACGCGATCGGTGAATCATGTCGACCCAGTCGTGGAAGGCGTGAGCCAGGACCTTGATCAGCTCCTTCAACGGCCCTTCCTTGATGCAGCCGTCTTCGCCGAAGCTGTCGTCCGAGACATGGCCGAGATAGGCCTCCGGCGCCTGCATGACCGGCATGTTGAGGAACACCGCCGCTTGACGGATCTGGTGGTTGGCGCCGAAACCGCCAATGCTCCCCGGCGAGGCGGTGACGATGGCCGCGGGCTTCTTGTCGAAGACGCTTTGGCCGTAGGGCCGCGAGCCCACGTCGATCGCATTCTTGAGGACTCCGGGGATGCCGCGATTATATTCGGGGCTGCAGAACAAAACTCCGTCGGCCTCGCCGACCTGCTTGCGGAAGCGGATCCATTGCTCGGGCGGGTTGGCATCGAGATCCTGGTTGTAGAGCGGCAGGTCGCCGATCTCGATCATCGAACATTCGAGATTGTCACCCCGAAGCCCGCAGATCGTGCGCGCGACTCTGCGGTTGATGCTGCCTTCGCGAAGGCTGCCGACGATGATCGCGATCTTGTAGGCCATAGAGGCACTCCTGTCCGGATGCAGGCCCAATACGCCTCAGCTGCGAAAGTTGCGACGGCAGACGATCAGGAGCAACGCAGCGCGGCCTGAACTCCAGCGACGACGGCGATCAGCAGCAACGCAGCGCGGCCTGAACTCCAGCGACGACGGCGATCAGCACGGCCGCAACGACGAGAATCCTAAATGACCACGCCAGGCGCCGGCGCCGCATTTCTTCGTAGGCCTGAAGGTCGAACCAATAATGGCCAGGGCGGACTTCGTGAACCACTCCCTCGGCAAGCAACTGCTCCAGAGAGCGCTGCTGGATTCGGGCCTGTGGCTTGAATTCGACCGCACGACTTGGATCGAGCGCATCCTTCGCTGAGAAGAACTCCCGAACCTCGCGATGAGCCTTTGCCGCGACAGCCGCGGCTGCGGTGGCCATGAAAAACTCCTTAGTGGCTCAAGCGTTGCGCACGCGCCTGAAGGTAAGCGTACAGCTGATCGATTTCGGCGTCAGTCATGTGGCTTAGGCTGTCGCGGGCGATCTCGTCCATCATCTTGATCTTGCGGCCCCCGGGCGGCACGCCAGTGCGCATCAGAGTCTTGAACGCCGCAGGATCGTAGGCTCCAGCGATCGTCAGATCGGGCGCATTGAGCCCCGGCTCCGCCTCGCCGCCGCCGACATCGGCGCCATGGCATTCGGCGCAGTTGGACGCCGCGATATGCTGCCCTTGCCGAAACTGCACACCGACATCGATCGGGTACTTTGCATCATATTCCGCCAACTGTTCGGGCGTCGTGTGGAACTTGCCAGTCACCAGGCCGATGCGGCCGAGAATACCTACCTCCGGTTTGGGGCTTGGCTTGCCGACCCTGGGCTGCGCCCGGATGGCAGCAATTAGTGCGGCAACTTCACCACCGTCGAGGCGGCTGAATGTCGCAGACGGCATGATAACCAAGGCTCGGCCATCGGTCCCGAGGCCCCTCGTAATCGCGCGGGCCAGCTGCTCGTCGCTCGCCTTGGCTGCGATCGCGGTGAGGTTGGGCGCATAGATTTTTGCGACGTTCGGCTCTTCGAAGAACAGGTCACCCGCCAGCCCCTTGCCGTGACAGCCGGCGCAGCGCAGCACGGTCAGCATGCGCGGCGCGTCAGCGAGCTGAGCCGCGGTCGGCGTCGCCAGGTGAACGGCCGCCACCTTGGCTCCGCGCAGTTTTTGCGACGAAAGAGTCCAAATCACTGCTGCCGCGACCAGCATCAGAACGGCGGCCGCAGCGACCGCATTTCCACCCCAACGCAACACTCTCGCCATGTCCGAGGCCCCCTCCGTCGGGCAGCCATAGCGAATCTCAACGGCGCTTGCGATTATTGTGGCGAATGTTCGGCGGGCGGCCACGCTTGCCCAATGGCCGGCTCCTCGTCCGGTCGCGACGGGTTGGCGTCGCCGGCCCGCCGTAGCTGCCCTCCGGAAGCTCGAAGCGTAGCGAGCCGGACACTGGGTTCGCGTCGGCCAGCCGCAGCGTCAGCCGCTGCCCGACACGATAGGTGTCGCCACTGTCGTCGCCGACCAGGACCCGCGCCGCTTCGTCGTAGCGGAAATATTCCTGGCCGAGATCCTTGGCGAAAATGATCCCGTCCCCGCCCAGGTCCTCGACTGTCGCGAAGAAACCGAACGGCTGTACCCCGGTGATCCGGCATTGGACCAGCTGGCCGACCTGGTCCGCAAGATAAGCCGCGACATAGCGGTCGACGGTCTCCCGCTCGGCCTCCATCGCCCGCCGCTCGAGCATCGAGATCTGCTCCCCGATCTGCTCGAACCTCTCCTCATCGCCGGGCGGCAGCCCGCCGTCGCCGAGCCGGTACGCCTTCACCAATGCCCGATGGACCAGCAGGTCGGCGTATCGCCGGATCGGCGAGGTGAAGTGTGCATAGGTTGCCAGCGCCAGCCCGAAATGGCCCAGCCGCTCAGGCCCGTAGCGCGCTTGCATCTGCGTGCGCAGCAACTGCTCCATGATCTCCTCGCGTCCGTCGCCGTCACCAACCCGCTCGATGACCCGATTGAACGTGCCAGGCTTGATCACCTGTCCCATCGCGAACTCGATGCCGAATGTCGCCAGATAGTCCTTGAGCGCCACCAGCTTCTCCCGGCTCGGCGGCTCGTGGACCCGGTACATGACCGGACTCTTCTTCGCCTCGAGCGCGCGAGCAGCGGCGACGTTCGCTGCGATCATATAATCCTCGACGAGCCGATGGGCGTCGAGCCGGTCGCGCGGCGCGATCGAGGCGATGCGCCCTTTCTCGTCGAGCATGACC
>Ga0207683_10004912_pt1 | contig 11499 bp, 15 predicted proteins | sample KBSM73metaG_FD_184333 | JGI IMG/M metagenome (GOLD analysis project Ga0207683, IMG submission 184333) | Miscanthus rhizosphere microbial communities from Kellogg Biological Station, Michigan, USA - KBS M7-3 metaG (SPAdes) (version 2) | ecosystem: Host-associated > Plants > Roots > Rhizosphere >...
ACCGAATGCGGGATCAGCGCGGACAGGCCGTCCTCGACCCCCGCGGCGACATGCAAGAGCTCCCGCATACCGGTCGTCAGCACCCGCCCGAGAGCCGTGCCGGCCACACGCCGTCGCGACACGGTCAGCTCGGCCGTCACGTCGCTGCCCCCGAAGAGCTGGAGACCGGCGCCCTGCGGACTGGCGAGCGCGACCACTGCCCAATCGGCGACCTCGGGGCGCACTCCGTCGAGGAGCTGCAGGACGGAGCGCCGCAGGTTGAGCGAACCGGCCATCGCCAGCGCGATGTCCTCCGCGAGCTCGGGCCGGGCCCCGGTCGTTGCCGGTGCGTGTCCGGTGCCGGTGGTGTCCTCAGCCTTGATCATCGGTCACCGAGCCAGTGGCCGGAACCGTTGAAACGACCGCTTCGACCGCCTGGTCGAGCGTCTCGTGGACGGCGAACACCTTGTGCAGCTTGGTGACCTTGAAGATCTTGTGCACCCGCGGGCTGGGCGCCGCGGAATATCTCAGCAAGCCGATCACGCGTGAGAAAGTGCTCCGGCATTTCGGTCCCTTCGCGCAAGGTAACGCTTTCGCCGCACCCGCGATGCTGGGCGGCCGCGCGATCGCCGTCACCGGCGTGCGCGGCGGCGTCGGGGCGACAACGATCGCGGTCAATCTCGCCTGGCATTTCGGCGTCGGCATGCGGCGTCATACCGTGCTGCTGGATCCCGACACGCACCTCGGCGCCACTGCGTTCCTGCTGAACATTCAGCCGGGACCAGGCCTGCGTATGGCTTTGGAATCTCCAGACCGCATCGATAGCCTTCTGGCCGAGCGCGCGGCGCAACCGGCGGCGGACCGGCTTCACGTTCTGGCGGCGGAAGAAAAGATCGCGTCGAATACGAGCCATGCCCCAGGCGCCGCCGCGGCGCTGCTCACCGCGTTGCGTAACCGGTATAACTTCATCATCGTCGATGTGCCGTTCGCGCCGGTCCCGCTGTATCGCGATCTGCTCGATCTCGTGGATCAACGCATTCTCGTGATGGATCCTTCGCTCGCGGCGATTCGCGATACCGTCCGCCTGTTGGGCTTGCCGAAGGGTCCAGGCCAGGACCAACGCGCGGTCGTGGTGATGAACCGCACCGGCGTGCCAGGCGGGTTGAGCCGCAAGCAGGTCGAAGAAGCATTGAAAATGAAAGTCGATGTGGCCATTCCTGACCTGCCGCATGGTTGGGGCATTCGCGAGCTTTGCCGGGTCCGCTGTGGGCTGCGGTTCGGCATCTGGGGCGCGGTGGTCGGCGCGCGATTCCGTTCGATCCTTCGAGGCGGCGTCGTTTCGACGCTCGGCACGCGCAGGCCGTTCCGGGCGCGGCGGGGGCGGCGTTTCGACCGGCTTGGCGTCGAGCATTGCGTCGAACGCGCCGGCCTGGTTGTTGCCGCGCGCGCGCGCAGGCGGCTCGGGGCGCAAAGGCCGCGACACGATCGGATCCGGCGCAACTGGCTGCAAGGCGACACCTCAAAGGACGCGCAAAGGCGAGAAGAGGTTTGCAAGCGTCGGGCCAGCGCTGTTCCGCGCAAATAATCTTTGAAAATCAAAGTGCTGGGAGGTTCGGTGCAGGTCCGATCGACGCCGCGTCCCGGCATCCATTGCTGGCGCCCGGCAAGAAATGCCGTCGCCGCCATGGTTTGACCGCGATCATTGCGCCGATGGCCCCCTCCTTATAGGTATAGCCGCATGCTCAACAGTCTCGACACGCAAGGCCGTCCGCAGGACACGCGGGTCGTCGTCGCCATGTCCGGCGGCGTCGATTCCTCGGTCACCGCCGCGTTGCTCAAGGCCGAGGGCTACGACGTGGTCGGCGTGACCCTGCAGCTTTACGATCACGGCGACGCCACGCACCGCAAGGGCGCCTGCTGCGCCGGGCGCGACATCCATGACGCGCGCGCGGTGGCCGAGCGCATCGGCATCCCGCATTACGTGCTCGACTACGAGGCGCGCTTCAAGGAAGCGGTGATCGACCGCTTCGCCGAAAGCTACGCGGCGGGCGAGACGCCGGTGCCGTGCATCGAGTGCAACCGCTCGATCAAGTTCGCCGATCTGCTCGGGACCGCGCGCGATCTCGGCGCGCAGGTGCTGGCGACCGGGCACTACGTGGTGAACCGGCGCCTGCCCGACGGTCGCCATGCACTCTATCGCGCGCATGAGAGCGAGCGCGACCAGAGCTATTTCCTGTTCGCCACCACGCGCGAGCAACTCGATGTGCTGCGCTTTCCGCTCGGCGGCCTGCCGAAGCCGCAGGTGCGCGAGCTGGCGCGGCAGTATGGCCTCGCGATCGCCGACAAGCAGGACAGCCAGGACATCTGCTTCGTGCCGACCGGGCGCTATGCCGACATCATCGCGCGGCTCAAGCCCGACGCAGCGGCGCCTGGCGACATCGTGGATCTGTCCGGCAAGGTGCTGGGACGGCACGACGGCATCATCCATTTCACCGTCGGCCAGCGGAAGGGCTTGAAGATCGCAGCAAGCCAGCCGCTGTTCGTGGTGCGGCTCGAAGCCGACACGCGCCGCGTCGTGGTCGGCCCGCGCTCAGCGCTCGCGACGCGCACCATCCGCCTGCACGATGTGAACTGGATCGGCGACGGCGCGCTCGACGGCGAGCGCCGCGAAGTATTCGTCAAGGTGCGCTCGACGCGCCCGCCGCGCGCTGCGTGGCTCAGCGCTGCCCGCGACGGCGTCGAAGTCGAACTCGCCGACGGCGAAGAGGGCGTCGCGCCGGGACAGGCCTGCGTGTTCTACGATTCAGCCGAAGGCGGCGCGCGCATGCTCGGCGGCGGGTTCATCCGCAGCGCTCAGCCCGCGGAGAACAGTCGCGCGGAAACGCTTGCGGCGCACGCCTGATCGCGTATCGTCTGCTCGTAAAGAGGGGCGAATGGATACTCTCGATCGAGGCGCGGTCGAAAAGGCGTATGCGCGCTGGGCGCCGGTCTACGACATCGTGTTCGGGAAAGTGTTCGAGCGCGGCCGCAAGGCCTCGATCGAGGCGGCCGAACGCGTCGGCGGGCGCATTCTCGAAGTCGGCGTCGGCACCGGAATCTCGCTCCCCGATTACGCGCGTTCGAACCGCCTCGTCGGCATCGACATCTCGGCGCCGATGCTGCGCAAGGCGAAGGAGCGCGTCGACAATTTCGGGCTGAGCAACGTCGAGGCGCTCGCCGTAATGGACGCGAAGCACCTGGCGTTCCCCGACGACTCGTTCGACGTGATCGTGGCGCAATACGTCATCACGGCGGTGCCCGACCCGGAAGCGACGCTCGACGAGTTCGCGCGCGTGCTCAAGCCCGGTGGCGAGATCGTGCTGGTCAACCACATCGGCGCCGAGAACGGCGCACGCAAGGCGTTTGAGCTGGCGTTCGCGCCGCTCGCGCGCCGGCTCGGCTGGCGCCCCGAGTTTCCCTGGGCGCGGCTGACCGCGTGGCAGGGCCGCATGCCCGGCATTCATTTCATCGAGCGCAAGCCGATGCCGCCGCTCGGCCATTTTTCGCTGATCCGCTACGGCAAGGAAGCGGCCGCGAGTTGAGCTCTCGTAGGGTGGGCAAAGCGCGAAGCGCGTGCCCACCAGAACAAGCAGGAGATCGACATGAACGAAGACGCCTTCAACATGAGCGTGCGCAAGTTTCTCAAGAAGGTCGGCGTGACCGCGCAGCGCGAGATCGAGCAGGCGGTGCGCGACGCTGCCGCGAGCGGCCAGCTGAAGGCCGGCGCGCTGACCGCCAGGGCCACCTTCACCATCGGCGGGGTGAATCTGACGTTCGACGTGACCGGCGAGGTCGAGACCGGGTGAGGGGCAGCCCGCTCACGCCATTCCCCAAACGCAATACGCCCGCGCACCTTTCGATGCGCGGGCGTCTGTCTTTCTCCAATCAACTTAGTCGCAGCGCCGGATGCGGCGCACGCTGCCGTCGTCGCGCTGGACCGTGATCGTGCGGCAATTGCCGCCCGGCGCGACATACACACCGGCTCCGCCCGGGCCGACACCGACGCCGATGCCCGTTCCGGGAACGACCACGCCGACGCCTCCGCCACCACCACCGCGCGACGAGCCACAATAGTTGAGGCCCTCTTCCGCGCAGACCGACGGCGGACCCGGAATGTAGCGGCCGCCGTTGCGGCAGGACCGGCCGCACATCGCAGCCGGCGTGACGATCGCCGTCGCGGCATCAAGTCCGATCGGCTTCGGCATAAAGGCCTCGGCACGCGTCGCGCCGAAGCTCGCCGCAAGCAGGATCGCTGACGCAAGCGCCAGCCCAGTCATTCTATTCATGATCGCCCTCTTGGTTGGTGGCCAAGTTGAAGCTTGGCGTCATGGAGACGCGCGGCGCCCGCGCTAGTTCCACGATACGGCGCCGATCACGCGGGGCGTAGCGGCTCAATTCAACGCCTGACCAGACGCTTCCTTGACCGGAGGCGTCGTGCCCGCGGTGCCGAGCGGATGCGCTGCGATCTCGCTGTGCCCGCAGCTCGCACATTCGAACGTCCACACGTCCGTGTCGGAGAGGCGCGGGTGCGGCTCGATGCCGACGAGGCGGGTCGCGGCGCCGCATTTTTCGCAGGATGTATTGAGGGTCATGTTTCGTCTCCTAATCACTTGAAGTATTAACTCACTGTACGCCATTTTGCTTCGTAGAGCTACAAATACTTTTTCAATACTCATTTGTGTTTGATTATTACTTTGATAAAGGCGCTGTGACTGCCATCATTACTCGGATTGCTGGGAGCGCTCGGAATACCGCTGAGTCCGATATGGTGGTATTTGACAAGATCGCTGTTTATGAGTAAGGAACTCAAACAGCAAATTCTGGTTATCCTGAGCATGGAGGATGACATGAACGACGATCTGAGGGGTGAGCGGCTCCAGCTGATGCTGACCGGCGAGGAGCTGAAAGCATTGGACGATTTTCGCTTCGTCCTGCGGATGCCGAGCCGCGCCGCGGCTGTGCGCGAGCTGTTGAAGCGCGGTCTCTCGGCCGAAGGCTTCAAGCTCGCCGACGGGGACACGAAATCCAGCGACTACGGTGTCCTGGCGCAAGGCGGCGAAAAGGGCGGTGACGGGGCTGATCGGGCAGAATGACAGCCGCCGACGCGATGATCTCGGGTGGAACAAAGCCGGCGCGGACCCATTAGGCCCGCATGGTCGGGGCTCCTTATTACAGGTCCGAGGCGGAGCGGTGCCGCAAGCGCGCGGCCGACGATCCAGCGTCCGAGGCCGCCAGGCGGTGGCTGCAGCTCGCGGCTGAATACGATCAACTGGCGGACGCTCTGGAGTTGGACGGGACGGAACCTTGCGCCCAGCAGCGCCTGATGCAGCAGCAGCCGATGCAGCAGCAGCAGAGCAAGGCCGAGCCGCAGGACGATACCTGAGCCGGCCGGGCCACGGCGAACTGCTTGCCGAAACCGCCCGCGTCCCTTATGTCCGTGGCCGCCGCGGCAATCGAAGTGCCTGGCGGGGTAGCTCAGCTGGTTAGAGCGGCGGAATCATAATCCGTAGGTCGGGGGTTCAAGTCCCTCCCCCGCTACCAACTTCGTTGGTGGCGCAACATCGCGTCTCAGCGCGAACGCGGTCCGGATGTCTTCGGGGCAAGCTCGCTGGCGGTGCCATGATACCTCCGCCACTCGCCGTAGGTCTGGATGAGAGCGCTCAGGATCGTCATGATACGTCGTCCTTGAAGTCGTGAGCCATCGGCCCGTTCAAGGATTGGTCGCGCTGCAGCGCAGCCAGTTCACCCGATCACGAGGAATTACAGCCGCGATACGCGCATCGCACGACGGCGTTACCCGCCTTGGATCCGTCCCGCGACGGCCCGCACCTTGCGCGGCGCCGCGATGAAGATCGCGATCGCCGACACGATGCTGAGCACGAGCGCGATCCAGAAGGCAGCCGCATAATTGCCGGTGTGGTCGTGCAACAGGCCGGTAACCCACGGGCCGGCCGCGCCGCCGACGATGGCCGCGAGCATCAGCGTGCCGAAGATCGTGCCGAAATGCGGCCCCTCGTAGATTTCCGCCACGATCGGCCCGAGCACCGCGGTCGCCGAATAGCCGAGAAAGCCCTGCGCCAGGACCATGGTGTAGAGCAGTACCGGGGTCGTTCCGCCTTGCAAGGCGAGCAGCGCCGCGTAGCAGGCCACGAAGCCGAAGCAGCCGATCGCCCAGGCCCACTCGCGCCCGATGCGGTCCGACGCGTGGCCGAAGATGATCTGTCCGGGCACGCCGGCGAGGCTGACGATGCCGAGCGCCCACGCGGCTTCCATCGGCGAGACGCCGATCTCGACGAGATACTTGGTCTGGTGCACCTGCACGGCGTACCAGGCATAGAGGATCGCGAAGTAGCCGAGCGCGATCCACCAGAACGGCGCCGTGCGTACCGCGCGCGACAGCGTCCAGGTGACGGAGGCCCACGCCGGGTCCACGATGTTGCTTGCGCGCGGAGCGCTGCCTGCCACGGGCGCTGCGTCGCCGTCGGGATAAAGACCGATGTCCTGCGGCCGCTTGCGCAGCAGCAGGTTGAGCGGGAACAGCAGCACGGCGGCGATGATCGCGAACACCAGACAGGCCCAGCGCCAGCCGTCGCGCGCGATCATGATCTGCAGCCACGGCAGCAGCGTGATCGAGCCGAGCCCGACGCCGGAAAATGCGATCCCGAGCGCGAGCCCGCGCCGCCGCACGAACCAGTTCGGGATGAACTGCGACTGCACGCCGTAGCCGAGGAAGTTCGCGCCCGCACCGACCATGACGCCGAGCGTCACATAGATCTGCCACGGCTCGCGCGCGAATGCCGCGAGGCCGAGCCCGAACACGATCATCACGACCCCGAGCTCGACCACCAGCACGGGGCCCTTGCGGTCCATCAGGCGGCCGACGAACGGCGCAACGAAGGCCGAGACGAAGAAGCCGAACGAGAAGATGCCGGCCGCAACCCCGCGGTCGAACTGGAATTCGTTCAGCACTTCGGGGAACAGCAGCGAGAACGCCGTGCGCGCATTGATGCCGACCGCCATCGTGACGAAGGCGGCGGCAACGACGATCCAGCCGTAGAACAGCGGCAGGCGCGCGAGGCGCGAACGCGATTGCGGGGGCTCGCTCGTTTGCGTGGGTCCGGTCAGGCGGCGCGCTTGCGCTTCGCCGGCTTCGACGCGGCGGCCTTGTCGCGGCGCATCACGTCGGCGACGGTGGCGAGCTCCGCCACGGCACGCCGCACCTCGCGACGTTCCTCGTCGATGCTGCGGTAGTCGTCGCGGCAATCCGGCGAACAGAACGTCAGGCAATGGAACATGACGAACTCCGGCGTGCCGGACCTTTCCGTTCCGCCGCAGTGTTCGCAATAGGCGACAAGCTTCCTGCGCATAGGACTCTCCGAATCACCGGCATTCTACTGTCGGTGGCGCAGAAAGACTCGCGCTTTCAGAGTTTCTTCTGAAGGAACAGTTTCGCCGTGCCCTCCGCGATCTCGTCGAGCGAGAGTCGACCGCCGGCGCGATACCACCGGCCGGTCCAGTTCACCGCGCCCATGATCAGCAGCCGGACAAGCTGCGGGTCGCCCGGCATGTGACCGGCGCGCTTGAGGTCGTCGATCACCGGCTGCCACAGCGCGTCGTAGCGATCGTTGAGCGCGACGATGCGGCGGCGGTTCGCCTCGGTGAGCGAGCGCCAGTCGTAGAGCATCACCGGGATGAAGTCGTTGCCGTCTTCCAGGATGGTGCCGATCTGCGCGCGGATCATGCGCACGAAACGCTGCTCGGGCGTGGTGGCGCCGGCCGTCGCGGCCTCGAGACTGCGCAGGCCTTCGGCGAGGCCTTGCTCCATCACGGCGACCAGAATGTCCTGCTTGGTCTTGAAGTGATAGAACGGGCTGCCCGAATGCATGCCGGCCGCGCCGGAGATGTCGCGGATGGTGGTGCCGTCGAACCCTTTTTCGCGGAACAGCCGCGCGGACACCCGAAGCAATTCCTCGCGCCGGTTGCTCTCGTTGTTGCGGCGGACTCTTCGCTGCGCGACGCTCATGCGCGCGCGAGCCGCGGCAGATCGGCCGGCGCCTCGATCTCCATCCGCAACAGCGCCGCTGCGACGGTCTTGCCGAGATTGTCCATGCGCAGCGAGCGCGCCGCGCCGCCTTCGAGCGCGGCATTGAGCACGATCTTTAAGGCGAGCAGATTGTCGAGCGGATAGATCTCGACCGGCCCCTTGCAGGTGGCGGCGAAATGCTGCGCCACGCGCTCGCGCGTCACCTCGCGCTTCAGCACTTGGTACGTCGGCGCGTCGTAGGCGAACAGCCCGATGTCGGAGCGGTCGGCCTTGTCGCCCGAGCGCGCATGCGCGATCTTCCAGAGGCCCACTTTCATGCCACCACCTCGACGTCGACGCTGACGCGCGGCTCGATCAGGTCGCGGCGCACCAACGTGGGCCACAGCCCGAGCAGTTCACGCGCGCGCTCCGAACCGCGCAGGCCGCCTGCATAGGGCGGACCGGACAGGCCGAGCCAGGGAAACAGCCGGCTGAAGCCTTCGGCGATGCGCCGGTCGTTCGTGCGCACCGTCATGCGCAGGAAGCATTCGTTCAGATTGTCGCGCTGCGCCGGATCCGCGTTGGCGCCGAGCAGCGCGTTGTAGCCGACATATTCGACGTTGATCTGGTCCGGCTTCCAGCCGCGCTCCTCCACCAGCCCCTTGATGATGTTCGCGCTGGTCTCGCATTTGAGATACGCGTCGGGCCACGAGAAGCCGATCTGCCCGATGCCCATCCAGCCGTCGTGATAGCCGGCGACGACCTTCAAGGTGTCGGGACGCCTGGCGCCGCTCGCGCCGGTGATGCGCACCGCGTCGTTGCCTTTGTCGTCGAAGTCGAGCGTACCCATGTCGAGCACGACGTCGGGTGAATAATAGGCGTGTGGATCGTGCACCTCGTAGAGCAGCTGCTGGCGCAAGGTGTCGAACGACACCTTGCCGCCGGTACCGGGCGCCTTGGTCAGCAGCGCGCTGCCGTCCTCGCTCACCTCGGCGATCGGATAGCCGAGATGCAGGAAGTTCTGCACCTTGGCCCAGTCGCCGGCCGAGCCGAAATTGCCGCCGCTCGCCTGCCCTGAGCATTCGAGCAGGTGCCCGACCGTAAGTCCCTGCGCGAGCCGGTCCCAATCGTCCCAGCGCCAGCCGAGCTCGTGCATCAGCGGCCCGAGCGAGAGCGCCGCGTCGGCGACGCGTCCGGTGATGACGATGTCGGCGCCTTGTGCCAACGCTTCGGCGATGGGCGCCGCGCCGAGATACGCATTGGCGAAAAGGAGCTTGTCGCGCACCGCGCCGATCTCGGCGCCCGTGTCCATGTTGGCGAGCGTCTCGCCGCTCGCCTGCAGTTCGTCGATGCGATCGGAAATCGAGTCGCCGGTGACGACCGCGATCTTGGCCTTGAGGCCTTTTTCGCGGAACGCGCGCGCCACCGCCTCGCGCGCCCCGTGCGGATTGAGCCCGCCGGCATTCATCACGAACTTCACGCCGCGCGGAGCGGCCAGCGGCCACAGCTCGGTGAGCATCGGCACACAGTCGCGCGCATAACCGGCGCTTGGGTCTTTCTGGCGGTCCTTCTGCAGGATCGCCAAGGTCAATTCGGCGAGGTGATCGGACGCGATGTAGGCGACGTTGCCGCTCTCGATCGACGCGCGCACCGGCCGCCAGCTGTCGCCGTAAAAGCCGAGCCCGGCGCCGATGCGGACCGATTTCATGGCCGAAACGGTAGGCGCGCGCTTTCAAAAAAGCAAATGCTTGGTACGATTTGGGCGCCGGTCGTCATCATCCGCGAAAGCGGATGATCCAGTAATCGCGGTTGCTTGCGATTTGCGGAACGGCATGTGTTTACTGAATGCCCCGCCTTTGCGGGGCATGACGCGGAGAGACGTTCGCGCGAAACGGGGAGGGGGCGTGCTCAGTCAATTCCTGCAGCTCACTCTTGCGGGCGTCGCGCAGGGCTGCGTCTACGCGCTCGTCGCGCTCGGCTTCGTGCTGATCTACAAGGCGACCGAGACGGTCAACTTCGCGCAGGGCGACCTGATGATGCTCGGCGCCTTCTTCGGGCTGACCGCAAGCACCATCCTCGGCTGGCCGTACTGGGCGACGATCCTGTTCGCCATCGTGGTGATGGCGCTGGTCGGCATGCTGATCGAGCGCATCGTGATCCGTCCGGTGCTCGGCTATCCGACCTTCACGGTGGTGATGATCACGATCGGCGTCGGCTACGTGCTGCGCGGCGTGGTCACGATGGTGCCGGGCTGGGGCACCGAGACGCATTCGCTGAAAACGCCGTTCGGCGACCAGGTGATCCGCTTCGGCGGCGCGGTGCTTGCGGCCGAACAGATCGCCACCATCGCGTTCACGGCGGCGCTCTGTCTCGCGCTCTATCTCTTCTTCCGCTTCGCTAGGCTCGGCGTTGCGATGCAGGCGACCTCGCAGAACCAGCTCGCCGCCTACTACATGGGCATCCCGGTGCAGCGCGTGAACATGCTGATCTGGGGACTGGCGGCGGCAGTTGCGGCGTTCGGCGGCATCCTGCTCGCGCCTAGCGCCTTCGTGCATTCCAACATGGGCTTCATCGGGCTGAAGGCGTTTCCGGCGGCGGTGGTCGGCGGCTTCGGTAGCGTGCCGGGCGCGATCGTCGGCGGACTGATCATCGGCATCGTCGAGGCGCTCGCGGGCTTCTATCTGCCGGAGGGATTCAAGGACGTCGCCGCCTACGTCGTGGTGCTGGTCGTGCTGCTGTTCATGCCGTCCGGCATCTTCGGCGAAACCGCCAGAAAGAAGGTGTGACGCGCCATGCGTTTCATCTTCAAGACCGACTACAACCAGGACATCCGCCTGTTCCAGCATGGCGGACAGATCTTCTGGTACGGCCTGCTCGGTGTGCTGCTGCTCGCCGCGCCGTTCCTGGTCAGCGGCTACGTGCTCTCGCAACTCCATTTCATCTGCATCTACGCCATCGTCGGGCTCGGGCTGATGCTGCTGGTCGGCTATACCGGGCAGATCTCGCTCGGCCATGCGGCGTTTCTCGCGACCGGCGCCTACACCGAGGCGCTGCTGCAGGCCGCCGGCATGCCGTTCTTCATTTCGCTGATCAGCGCCGCACTGTTCTCCGCCGCGGTCGGCATCATCGTCGGGCTGCCGGCGCTGCGGCTGAAGGGCATTTACCTGGCGATAGCCACCTTCGCATTCAACGTCATCGTCGAGGAGATCATCACGCGCTGGGAGTCCGTCACCGGCGGCAACAGCGGCAAGCTCCTGAAGGCGATCGAGATCTTCGGCTACCGGCTCGGCTCGCAGGAGAGCTTTTACTATCTCTGCCTCGGCCTGACCGTGCTCTCATGCCTGGCGCTGATCAACCTGCTGCGCTCGCCCACGGGGCGCGCCTTCGTGGCGATCCGCGACTCCGAGGTCTCGGCAAGCTGCATGGGCATCAATCTCGCGCGCTACAAGACGATGTCG
>Ga0207683_10004913_pt1 | contig 11497 bp, 10 predicted proteins | sample KBSM73metaG_FD_184333 | JGI IMG/M metagenome (GOLD analysis project Ga0207683, IMG submission 184333) | Miscanthus rhizosphere microbial communities from Kellogg Biological Station, Michigan, USA - KBS M7-3 metaG (SPAdes) (version 2) | ecosystem: Host-associated > Plants > Roots > Rhizosphere >...
GGTTGCGCGCTCCGACGCCAGTGACGTCGAGGACGCGCTGGACGCGGCGCATGCCGCCAAGGAAGCCTGGGGCCGCACCAGCGTCGCCGAACGCGCGCTGATCCTGAACCGCATCGCCGACCGCATGGAGGAAAACCTCGATCTGCTCGCGCTCGCCGAAACCTGGGACAACGGCAAGCCGATCCGCGAGACCACCGCAGCCGACGTGCCGCTCGCCATCGACCATTTCCGCTATTTTGCCGGCGCCATCCGCGCCCAGGAGGGCGGCCTTTCCGAAATCGACCACGATACCGTCGCCTATCATTTCCACGAGCCACTCGGCGTCGTCGGGCAGATCATTCCGTGGAATTTCCCGCTGCTGATGGCGTGCTGGAAGCTGGCGCCGGCCCTGGCTGCCGGAAACTGCGTCGTGCTGAAACCGGCCGAACAGACTCCGGCGGCGATCATGGTATGGGCAGGGCTGATCGGCGACCTGCTGCCGCCCGGCGTGCTCAACATCGTCAATGGCTTTGGCCTCGAGGCCGGCAAGCCGCTGGCGTCCTCGCCGCGCATCTCCAAGATCGCCTTCACCGGCGAGACCTCGACGGGCCGGCTGATCATGCAATATGCCAGCCAGAATCTCATTCCGGTAACGCTCGAACTCGGCGGCAAGTCGCCCAACATATTCTTCAAGGACGTCACCGCCGAGGACGACGAGTTCTTCGACAAGGCGATCGAAGGCTTCGTCATGTTCGCCTTCAACCAGGGCGAGGTCTGCACCTGCCCGAGCCGCGCGCTGATCCATGAATCGATCTTCGACCGCTTCATGGAGCGGGCCTTGAAGCGGGTCGAGGCGATCGTTCAGGGCGATCCGCTCGATCCGGCAACGATGATCGGCGCGCAGGCGTCCTCCGAACAGATGCAGAAGATCCTGTCCTATATCGACATCGGCCGCGAAGAGGGTGCGCAGGTGCTGACGGGCGGGACGCGGAATCTATTGCCCGGTGACCTCTCGGGCGGCTTCTACGTCAAGCCGACGGTGTTCAAGGGCAACAACAAGATGCGGGTTTTCCAGGAGGAGATCTTTGGGCCGGTGGTTTCGGTCACGACCTTCAAGGACGACGATGAGGCGCTTTCGATCGCCAACGATACGCTCTACGGCTTGGGCGCAGGTATCTGGAGCCGCGACGCCAGCCGGCTCTATCGCTTCGGTCGCGCCATCCAGGCGGGCCGAGTCTGGACCAATTGCTACCATGCCTATCCGGCCCATGCGGCTTTCGGCGGCTACAAGCAATCAGGGGTCGGCCGCGAAACCCACAAGATGATGCTCGATCACTACCAGCAGACCAAGAATCTCCTGGTCAGCTATAGCCCGAAGAAGCTCGGATTCTTCTAAGCTGGTCGACAGGCTTCGCGCGCGGACCGCGTTGATCCGCGCGCATCGCCGAACCCGCAAGTGCGCATTCAGCGCTGGACACGACACGCACACTATCCGTCAGCCTGCGCCTCCGGCGTAGGCTCATCATCCGCAATCGCACGCCACCCCGCCCCTTCGAGGTCGTCATACTGGCCGTTCCTGAGCGACCAAAGGAACCCCATCAGGCCAATGAGACCGAGCGTCAACGCCAGGGGCACGAGATATACCAGGACTTCCATCATCCGAACTCCCTGGCGCCGCGGTGCGCGCGCAGCGCGTTCAATATCACCAGCACAGACGAGCCCGACATCGCCGCAGCCGCGACCAGCGGCGTGGCGAGGCCTGCAATGGCCAGCGGCACGGCAAGCAGGTTGTAGCCCGCGGCGAGCCACAGGTTCTGCCGCATCAGTCGCAGCGCCTTTCGCGACAAGCCGATAGCGGCGACGACGGGCGCGAGGCGATCTCCGAGGAACACCAGATCGGCGGTCGCCTGGCTCAGATGGGTCGCGCTGACGGGCGACATCGAGACGTGCGCCGCGGCCAGCGCCGGTGCGTCATTCATGCCGTCGCCTACCATCAGGGCCTTGACGCCCCTCCGCTTCAATTCATCGATGCGCGCAATCTTCTCCGCCGGAGTGACGCCCGCGCGCCATTCACGAATTCCGAGCGACTCGGCCGCATGTCGCACCGCGGGCTCGCGATCGCCGGACAGTATCTCGATTTCGACACCAGCCTTGAGCAGCACGGCAATCGCGCCGGTAGCATCAGGGCGCAGCCGCTGCCGCACGGCGAACACATGCCGCGTCTCGCCGTGGCGGAAGGCGACGACGGATGCCTCGGGATCCCGGCACAGGATCTCGTTGGCGATCTGGTCCGCGCCGCAAAATGACGGCCGGCCCAGTCTGACTTCCTGTCCGTTGACGAAGCCGCGGACGCCCTGACCTGCCACCTCTTCGATGCCAGCCAAGGGCGTTCTTGCGCCGGCCGCCCGCGCCACCGCTGATGCAACGGGATGATGGCTGGCAAGCGCAAGCCGTCCGGCGAGTTCAAAGACTGCTGGCGGAACGCTCGCTGCGTTGGTGACATCGAGTTCGGGCAAGGTCAGCGTGCCCGTCTTGTCGAATACGATGCGGTCGACGACCGCCAGCCGCTCGATCGCATCGCCGGAATTGAGCAGCACGCCGCTCCGGAACATGCCGCCGGATACGACGGTTTGCACCGCCGGTATCGCCAGGCCCAATGCACACGGACAGGTGATGATGAGGACCGATATCGCGGTGACGATGGCATCGTGCCAGGTGGCGCCGTAAGCGGCCCAACCCAGCATGGTCAAGAGCGCTGCCGCATGCACGACGGGGGCATAGAGCCGCGACGCCCGGTCGGCGAGTTGCACATATCGAGAGCGCGCCTGCACGGCGTTGTCGAGCAGCCGGGTGATTTCCGCCAGCAGCGTGCCTTCGGCCGCCGCCGCCACCCGCACCCGCAAGGCGCCCGACAGATTGAGGGTGCCTGCGTAGACGGCGGTGCCCGGCCCGGCCTTTGCAGGCAGGGTTTCGCCGGTGATCAGGCTCTGGTCGATCTCGGACTGCCCCTCGATCACGGAGCCATCAACGGCGGATCGCTCGCCCGGCCGCAGCAAGACGATGTCGCCGGCCTGCACCGCGGCAATCGGCACGACGCTGATTTCGTCGGCGCCGACGAACTTTGTCGCGGTTTCTCCCTTGAGCGCGGCCAGGTTTCCGGCCACCGCGCGCGTCTTGCGGCGCATGCTCTGGTCGAGGTAGCGGCCGGCCAGCAGGAAGGCGAGCAGCATCAGCGCCGCATCGAAATAGGCATGCTCGGCGTGGTGGACGGTTTCCATCACCGACATCGCAAGCGCCAGCACGATGCCGATGCTGATCGGAACATCCATATTGGTGCGGCGCGCCCGCAGCGCACGGAAGGCGGACCTGAAGAATGGCTGTCCCGAATAGGCTACCGCCGGCAGCGCAATCAGCGCCGACAGCCAATGGAAGAAATCGCGCTGCTCCGGGATCATGTCGGACACATTGCCGGACCAAACCGGGATCGACAGCATCATGACGTTCATCGCGCCAAAGGCTGCGACGCCGAGACACCGAAGCAGGAAGCTCGCCTGCTCCGTCTCCACCGCTTCGGCGCGGACCGGCTCGAACGGATAGGCCTTGTAGCCAAGCTCCGCCAGACGGTCGATGAAGCGGGCCGGATCGAGTGTCCCCTCTTTCCATTCCAGCGCCACGCGCCGGTCGGTCAGATTGACCCGCGCCAGCGTCACGTCCGGAAGCGCGGAAAGGCCGCGCTCGATCTTCGACATGCAGCCGGCGCAACTGACGCCCTCTACGGCCAGATCGATATGCGACAGGCCCGAGCCGAGATGACGGACATAGTGTGAAAAGTCTCGCGTCGCCTGCATGATGCGGTCTCTGTTTGTTTGAGCATGATCTTTTCCGAAAACCGGTTTCCACTTTGCGCGAACGCGGCCGTCCCGGTCCGGATCATGCCCTAGTTCAACAACACGCGGTTCCTGGACAGGAACAATCGCTGTCCTGCCGCGACGCCTTCCAGCACCAGATCCCATTGTCCCGGCGCGATGGCTGACGCGCTTCCACGATAGATGCCGATGCCCACTTCGGCGAGCGTTACCGGCTGATCGGCGCGACGGTCGGTCGGCCGCTCGAACCGCCCTTGAAACGCCAGACCGGACATGGGCCGGCCGAAATTGTCGCGCGCCTCGACCTGCAGCATCGCACCGCCCTGCCCGCTGCGCTCGACATGGGCATCGACCTTCCAGTTGCGCGCGCCCTGGTCGCGGGCGGTCGCGATCTCCTTCTCATAAGCCAGGCTGGCGCTATAGGCGCTGTCGACCTCGGTGCCGGGCAAAGTCTGGATCGCGAACCGCATCATGACGAGATTGACCCCGATCACGACGCCGAAGAACGCCACCAGCATGAACAGCACCTTGCGCCCGGTCAGCGGCTTTGGCGAGCTAGATGGTTTCATCAATTTCTCCCAGCATCTCACGGGCTGACAAAATTGTCGCTCGCCGACGCAATTTCGCCGAGGCCGATGTCGGTCACCCGGAATTTGACCAGGATCGATTTCTCCGGATTGTCTTCGGACGGCGCGGTAACGAGCAGCCGCAGTTCGGTGGTCGTGTCCTTTGCTATGACGACCATCGGCCGATCGGGTGTCACCGAGTCGACGCCAACCACATGCATTGTCGCGTTTTTCGGACCGTCGATATCGATCGCAATGACGCGATCAAAACCGCGCTTGTTCAGGAGCCGGACGGTATAGGCGTTGCGGATCGATCCGTCGGCGAGCTTCACCGCAATCGGATTGCGGTCGTGCAGAACGTTGATGTCGAGCAACGACCGCGTCAGCAGCGCATAGAGCATGATTGCGCCGACGGCCAGGATCATGGCGGCATAGGTGATGGTGCGCGGTCGCACGATGCGATAGATCGGCGGCTTGCCGGCCTCGCGCCGGTGAATGTTGATGTCGTTGTCGTAACCGATCAGGCGGGTTTCCCGGCCGATCTTCGTCATGACGGTGTCGCAGGCATCGATACATAGGCCGCACTGGATGCAATCGAGCTGCGCGCCGTTACGAATGTCGATACCGGTCGGGCACACTGCGACGCATTGATAGCAATCGATGCAATCTCCAACGGATTCGCCGAGCGCCCGCAGCTCGTTCGCCTTCTTCAGCGACGTGCGTGCCTCGCCGCGATCGTATTTGTAGGTGACGTTGAGCGCCCACTCGTCGGTGAGGGCTGCCTGAATGCGCGGCCACGGGCACATATAGACGCAGACCTGCTCGCGCATCCAGCCCGCGAATACATAGGTCGTGGCCGTCAGGATTCCGATCCAGATGTAGGCGATCATCGGTGCCTGGAAGGTGATGAGCTGCTTCACCAGCGTCGGCGCGTCATTGAAATAGAGCACCCAGGCGCCGCCGGTCCACCAGGCGATCATCAGCCAGATCGAATGTTTCAGCAGGATCTCGGCGAAGCGCTCGAGCTTCATCGTGCCCTTGGCGGCATCCTTGCGCATGCGCTCCCGCCGGTCGCCCTCGATCAGGCGCTCGACGGCATAGAACAGATCTGTCCAGACGGTTTGCGGGCAGAGATAGCCGCACCAGATGCGGCCGCCGATCGCGTTCATCAGGAACAGCGTCAGCGCCGCGACGATCAGCAAGCCGGTGAAATAATAGACTTCCTGCGGCCACAACTCGATGAAGAAGAAATAGAACCGGCTGTTCGGCAGGTCGACCAGCACCGCCTGATCCGGCGCGCCCAGGCCACGGCTCCATCGCACGAACGGCAGCAGATAGTAGACGCCGAGGCAGAACGCCATCAGGCCCCATTTGGTGCGACGGAAGGATCCGGAAACGCTCTGCGGATAGACCTTCTTTTGGGCCGCATAAAGCGGTCCATCGTCGTCGAGCTGCAGTTCGGTCGGATTCACGGGCTTGTTCATCGCTGGGGTCGATCTCGCGTCAGGAGCTCACTGTAGACCCAGCCCCGCGCCTGCGTTTGATCCACCGCAAACAGCACGTCGACTTGCCCCGCCCGGAAGTTATTTGCCTCCGCCGAGCGAGTGGACAAAGACCGTCAGCGCCTTGATCGTGGAAGGGTCGAGACGGCCGACCCAGGCGGGCATGACGCCGGCGCGGCCATTGGTGATGGTCTCGACCAGCGTCGCCTCGTCGGAACCATAGAGCCAGATCTTGTCGGTGAGGTCGGGTGCGCCGAGCTCCTGATTGCCCTTGCCGTTGTCGCCGTGGCACGAGGTGCAATTATCCGCAAAGATCTTCGCGCCGGCCGCTGCGTTGTAGCCCGCGGCTGTCGGAAGCCCCGAGAGCGAGCGGACATAATTGGCGACGGTGACGATCTCATCCTTCTTCAGGATTCCCTCTTTGCCGAACGCCAGCATGGCGCTCTCATGGGCCTTCGCGTGGCCGGAACGGGCGCCGAACTGGATCGTCTGCATGATCTGGTCGAGGCTGCCGCCCCACAGCCATTCGTCGTCGTTCAGATTGGGATAGCCCTTGGCGCCGGCGCCGCCGGTGCCGTGGCATGGCGCGCAATTGTCGCCGAATACCGCCTTACCGCGCGCGCGAGCAAGCGCGAGCAAGGCCGGATCTTTCTCGATGTCAGCCAATGGTGCCGCACCGAGCGCCACCATCTTGTCACCGCGGATCTTTTCCAAATTGGCGAGCTCGGTGGCGACCTCCGCACGGGTCGAGTAGTTCCATATCCCGGTCGTGTGGCTCCAGAGCAGCGGCCACGCCGGATACACGATCCAATAGCCGATCGCCCAGAGAATGGTTGCATAGAAGGTGATCACCCACCACCGCGGCAGCGGCGTGTTGAGTTCCTTGATGCCGTCCCACTCGTGCCCCGTCGTCGACCTTCCGGAAACGTGGTCGATGTCGCTGTGTTCGGTCATGACCGGCTCACTCCTCGCGCAAGGGCATTTTCGCCGCTTCGTCGAAGGCGGCCCGGTTGCGCGGCCAAAACGCGTAGGTCACGATGGCGATGAAGATTGCAACGAAGAGAGGCGTCCAGAACGAGGTGACGAAATCCGACGCAATATTATGGACTGTGAGAATTGCTTTCATCGTTCTGCCTTCTCAGCGGAGATTTGCTTTTTCGTTGTAGAGTTTGAAGTCGACCAGCGTGCCGAGCATCTGCAGGTAGGCGACCAGCGCATCCATTTCGGTCGGCGCACCACCTTTGCCGTCGAAATTGCGGGCTGCCGCCTTCGGATAGCGCTTGGTGAATGCATCCACGCCGGCATTGTCTGGATCGACCTGCGCCCTGAGATCGGCGACGGCATTGGCAATCTGATCGTCCGAATAGGGTACGCCGACGGCGCGGTTGGTGCTCAGATGGGCCGTGACGGTCGCCTCGTCGACTTCCGTCTGCGACAGGAAGGCATAACCTGGCATGACCGATTGCGGCACGATCGCACGCGGATTGTTCAGGTGCGTGACGTGCCATTCGTCGGAATATTTGCCGCCGACACGCGCCAGATCGGGACCGGTACGCTTGGATCCCCACTGGAACGGATGGTCATACATGCTCTCGGCCGCAAGCGAGTAATGGCCATAACGCTCGACTTCGTCGCGGAGCGGCCGGACCATCTGCGAATGACAGAGATAGCAGCCTTCACGGACGTAGACGTTGCGCCCGGCAAGCTCGAGCGGCGTGTATGGCCTGACGCCATCGACCTTCTCGATCGTGCTCTTGAGATAGAACAGCGGGGTAATTTCGACGAGCCCGCCGATCGCAATGACCACGAGAATTCCCGCAATCAGAACGATCGAGTTCTTTTCGAAGATTTGGTGTCGCGTCCAGAAAGACATTGAGAGCTCCTCATTCCGCCGGCTGAAGAGCGACGCGCGGCTGCACTTCCGCCTCGCCTGCGCGCACAGTCATCCAAAGGTTAAAGGCCATGATCAATGCACCGATCAGGAACAGCGCTCCGCCGGCGGCGCGAATGACGTAGAACGGATGCATCGCTTCCACGGTCTCGATGAATGAATATTCGAGGAAACCAAGCGAGGTGTAGGCGCGCCACATCAGACCCTGCAGGATGCCCGACACCCACATCGCGGAGATGTAGAGCACGATCCCGATCGTCGCGATCCAGAAGTGCCAGTTGACCAGTTTGAGGCTGTAAAGCCCCTTCCGATCCCATAGCCAGGGGATCAGGCAATACAGCGCGCCGAACGAAACGAAGCCGACCCAGCCCAGCGCACCCGAATGCACATGACCGATCGTCCAGTCGGTATAGTGGCTGAGAGAGTTCACCACCTTCACCGACATCAGCGGACCTTCGAAGGTCGCCATGCCGTAGAAGGCCACCGATACGACGAGCATGCGGAGAACCGGATCCGTCCGCAGCTTGTCCCAGGCGCCCGACAGCGTCATCAGACCGTTGATCATGCCGCCCCAGGACGGCATCCAGAGCATGATCGAGAACGTCATGCCCAGCGTCTGCGCCCAGTCAGGCAGCGCCGTATAGTGCAGATGGTGCGGCCCCGCCCAGATGTAGAGAAAGATGATCGCCCAGAAATGGATGATCGACAGCCGGTAGGAATAGACCGGCCGTTCGGCACGCTTCGGAATGAAGTAGTACATGATGGCGAGGAAGCCGGCGGTCAGGAAGAAGCCGACCGCGTTATGGCCGTACCACCATTGGAACATCGCATCCTGCACGCCACCCCAGGCAATGTAGGACTTTGAGCCGAACACCGATACCGGGAGTGCGGGATTATTGCCGAGGTGGAGCACGGCGATGGTGACGATGAAGGCGAGATAGAACCAGTTGGCGACGAAGATGTGCGGCTCTTTGCGCTTGATGATGGTCACCAGGAAGACCAGCAGATAGACCACCCAGACGATCGTCAGCCACAGATCGGCATACCATTCCGGCTCGGCATATTCCTTGGATTGGGTCACGCCAAGCAGATAGCCGGTACCCGCGATCAGGATAAAGAAGTTGTAGCCAAAGACGACGAACCAGGGCGCGAGATCGCCCGCCAGACGCGTGCGACAGGTCTTCTGAACAACATAGAGCGATGTCGCGATCAGTACGTTGCCGCCAAAGGCAAAGACAACCGCCGACGTATGCAGCGGCCGCAGTCGACCGAAGCTGGTCCACGGCAGGTCGAAATTGAGCGCGGGCCACGCGAGCTGACAGGCGATCAACAGCCCGACCGCGAATCCGGCGATGCCCCAGAACACCGACATTGCGGCCGAGAACTTGATCGGACCCATGTTGTAGTTGGGCCGGCCATTGATTTCCTGGACCGGCAACGTCGCGGATCGCTCGTAGTACCGGTTGAAAATCGCAAAGGCCGCCGCGAGGCTGGCAGCGGCACCGAGCGAGGCGTGAAACGTGAAGGCGGGATCAAGCCCGTTCGCAGCGGCAAATGCGCATAGAAGAGCCATACACGCAAACAGCGGGCCCAGGACGGCTTCGCCTATTGTCATCGACTTGGCAGGGATTGATTGGCTCATGCTGGGCTTCTTTTCTGGAGACACCAATTTCCTTGATCATGACTTTGCGTTGGCCGACTTGACCGAAGTCAAACCCGGGGCCGCTTGCGAGGCATTCAACAGCAGGATGGACCCATCAGCAGCGACGCCTGCAACCTGGATTGCCGATCTTCATCCATCAGGGCCTGCAGGGTTGGCGTGTTGGGGCAGTAACTGGACCAATCCGGCGAAGCATTGCCGCGCCTGAACTCCGCTGCGCACCTCTTGGTCGACGTGCAGTGACCGCAAACGCGCTCCAGATCCCGAAGCACCTCGGGTTGGCGGGTCTTCAGTTGATCCGTCGACAGACCGCACTCCGCGATTCGCTTCCGCAGAAGGTCGCCCGAGAGATCGTTCCTGGCGGACAGCGCAAAAAGCTCGGAGGAAGAGAGATTTAGATCCCGCGCGATCTAATCGAACTCCTTGCTGCCGAGATTTTGTAGCTCCCCGCTGCCGGCAAATCTGGACGCGATAGCCCTTACCCATCCGTACAAGAAGCCGTCCGTCGGCGCGCTTTCCACACTCTTGGGAACAGTCATGGACACCTCGCGATCTGATCGTTTCATCAGAGCGGGTTCTCGTCGCCAGGGCTTTGCGCTGGATCAACCACAGCCGGCTTTTTCATACAGCCTTGCTGAAGCGGGACGCATTGGCACGCCTGTGCGGATCGAATACGGCGGCAATGACGCGAATGACTGCACGGCCGGCCTCGGTGGCGGTCACGACGCGGCCATCGATCTGAACCAGGCCATCGCGGACCAGCGGCTGCAGCAGCGCGAGTTCTTCATCGAACACCATATCCGGCGCGGTCACGTCGAGATCGACCCCGAACTGGCACATCAGGCCTTCGATGGTGCGGGCACGCTGCCTTTCGGCAGCATCCAGCCGGCAACCGCGGGACGGCGCTAGCCGGCCGGCCGAAATCGCGCGCACATAGCTGGGGACATCGGAAATGTTCTGGACGTAGCCGTCCGTGAATCTGGAAATCGAAGACGCGCCAAGACCGATCAGGGTTTCCCTTCCGTCATCCGTATAGCCCTGGAAATTGCGGTGCAGCCGTCCCGAACGCGCGGCGCGGGCCAGCGCGTCGTCCGGCTTTGCAAAGTGATCGATGCCGATCTTCCGGAAGCCATGGCGGAGGAATTCTTCGGCAATGGTTCCGGCTTGATCGATGCGTTCCTCCAGGCCAGGCAACTTGCTCTCGTCGATGCGCCGCTGGTTGGCCTTCAGGTGCGGCATGTGGGCATAGCCGTAGCAAGCGACGCGATCCGGCTGCAGCGCGGCCACGATCTCGCAGGTCTTCCGAAGTGAGGCGATGGTCTGGAGCGGCAAACCGTAGATCAGGTCGAAATTCAGATTTTGAATGCCGGCTCCGCGCAGGTGCGCCACGGCCGCTTCGACGGCCTGCATCGGCTGCCAGCGGCCGATCGCGGCCTGCACCAGCGGATTGACGTCCTGCACGCCCAGGCTTGCGCGATTGACACCGAGCGCCCTCAAACCTTCCGCCAGCTTGTCCGTTACATATCTCGGGTCGAGCTCGATCGCGTGTTCGTAACCGGCTTCGAAAACGAAACGATCGTGCAGAACCCGCATGACGGAGGCGAGCCCATCCGCGCCCAGAATGCTCGGCGTTCCGCCGCCCCAGTGCAGCCGGGCGATCCGGATCGGCCCGGACATCACGTCGCTGACGAGGCCGATCTCGCGCTCGAGCGCTTCCCGGTAGGCCGAGATGACGTCGACGCGCACCGCCTTCTTGGTGTTGCAGCCGCAATAGAGGCAGAGCTCGCGGCAGTAGGGTACGTGCAGATAAAGCGAAACGGCCTCACGCGCATCGATGCCCGTCAGCCACCGGCGTTGGTCGGTGGCGCCGACGTTGGTCGTAAACTCGGCGGCTGTCGGATAGGACGTATATCGCGGCACCTGCAGACGGGCATAACGGCGAACAGCATCGTTCACGGCAGCACTCCCTTCCTGCAAATCGTCACGCCGGACGAATGCCCGATGTCAGAAGGCCCGGCGCTTTGCGGTGGACT
>Ga0207683_10004918_pt1 | contig 11494 bp, 5 predicted proteins | sample KBSM73metaG_FD_184333 | JGI IMG/M metagenome (GOLD analysis project Ga0207683, IMG submission 184333) | Miscanthus rhizosphere microbial communities from Kellogg Biological Station, Michigan, USA - KBS M7-3 metaG (SPAdes) (version 2) | ecosystem: Host-associated > Plants > Roots > Rhizosphere >...
CAGGAAGGTCCCGGCGAGCACGCCGGGAACAAGGCCGACGATCATGGGGGCGACACGCCGCCAGACGGCACCGAGCGACGCGCGGTTCACCCAGAGGACGTAGGCATTCAGCGGTACCTCGATGATGATCAGAGCCGGGTTGAGAACGCGATTCGACAGGAACAGCAGCGCCAGCGGGACGGTGATCGACGAGAACCCGTATCCCAGCGCGCCGTTGACAGTGGCCGCGAGCAGCGTGATCGCTCCGAGCCACAGCATCTGTTCGTTCATGACCGTTCCCGCATCCTGAGCCTTTATGGTGCATTTCAAAACTGGCGTAGCTGCCGACCTTTAGGTCGGCCCCGTCTGGCGGACCTGAAGGTCCGCGGCTACGTCCGGCCAGTTTTGAACCGCTCCCTTTAATGTCCCTTGACTGACAACCGCAGGGTTACTCCGAACGTACGGGCGTCTCCCGGCTGGCCGACGTAAAGACCTGAGTTACCCGGCGCGGCCGACAGCAGATCGTAGTACTGCGTGTTGAAGAGATTGCGCGACCACAGCGACACCGTCCAGCCTCCAGCGGCGCGGAACCCCACCCGGGCGTTGACGAGCGAGTACCCGTCGACAAACAGGTAGGCCGACGCGGTCGCACTCGACGAGAACGACGATCGGTAGCTCGTGTCGAATGCCGTGAACACCTGCCCATCGCGTCCGAGCAGCGTTGACGGCGTCACCCACTCGCCGCCAAACGAGACGGCGGTCTTCGAGATGCCCGGCAGCACGGACCCCGAGATGTCCTTCACCTGCGGACCACCGGTCTCTTCAAGGGGCGGAGGGGCATCAGGAAACGATATGTACTTGCCATCGGTGAAGGCAGCGGCGGCGTAGAGCGACAGCCGGCGGCCGAAGCTGGCGCTGCCATCGAATTCGGCTCCCCGGACCCGCACCTTTTCGGCATTGGCGAGATAGCCTCGCAGCACACCCACGCCCGCGTTCACGACCTGGGCCTGGAAATCCTTGATCTCGGTGTCGTACACCGCGACGTTGGCGGTGACGCCGCGAAACGGCTCCGTCTTGAGGCCCACCTCGATGTGGTGGACGTCTTCAGGTTTCACGGTGGCCGCCGACAGCACCGGACGGCCGAGTGCGTCGGTCGGCACGCCGTTCAGGTTCAACCCCACGGACTTGAAGCTGGTGGCGTAGGTCGCGTAGCTGTTCACGCCGGTCGCCACCCGGTAAGCCACAGTGCCCTGCCCCGACAGGTTCGTGTCGTCGACGTCGGTCGCGTAGGCCTGCGGCGCAAGAACCGAGCGCTGCAAGGCAATCAGCACCGGGTCGGTGGTCTGGAGACCGCCGTAGATCTGCTGGTCGAAGTCCACCTTCTTCTTGTCGTAGTTGAGGCGGAGCCCCGGAAGCACGCGAAGCCGGTCGGAGATCGACCACTCGGCCTGGCCGTAGAGTGCCGCGCTGGTGTTGTCGTACTTCAGGTACTGGTCGAACCCGTAGCCATCGAGCAGGCCAGGTGTCGACGCGGCCGCACTCGGCGCCAGCAGAAACCGGTACGCCGCCGCTCCCTGCTCCTGCTTGATCACCGGGTTGGAGTCGATCCCCTGGCCGAAGTAGAACGCGCCGACGACGAAGTTCGCCTGGGGCGTGAGGTTGCCGGCATACCTGACCTCCTCGGTCCACTGCGACTGTTTCGACGTGCCGGCCGACACGGTGGTGACAGGCAGCCCGATGAAATCGCGATCGTTGGAGGGGTCCCAGTTCCAGAAACGCCAGGCGGTCGTGGCCGTGAGCCGCCCCGGCCCGACCTTCCAGTCGACATTCAGGGACGCGCCACCCAGGTCCTGGTACGAGCGGACCGGCGTGTCTACGTCGGTCAGCCGATCGAACGCGTTGTAACTGGGGGGCGTGTAATTCAGGTCGGCAATGATTCCAGCCCACTGACGGTTGGCCGGACGCAAGGTCGGCGCGACGCCGGCAACGACCTGCGTGTTGCCCTCGACACGCTGCCGCGTCTGGTCGGCGGCGAAGGTCACGGCGACGCGGTCCGACGGCGCGAACAGCAACTGCCCGCGCAGTCCGCGGTTGTTCATGTCATTCACGTCAGCGCCGGTACGCAGGTTGAGGAGCGTGCCGTTGCGCTCGGTCCCCGAGAATGACAGCCGGCCCGCGAGGCTGCCGAAGAGCCGCCCGGTCACCGACGCCTTGGCCTGCGCGTATCCGAGGTCGCCGAAGTTCAGTTCCGTCTCGACCGAAGGGATGAACGCTGGCTTGCGTGTCGTGACATTGATGGCGCCGGCGGTGGTGTTCTTGCCAAACAGGGTACCCTGCGGCCCCCGGAGCACTTCAACCTGGTCGACGTCGAGAAAATCGAGTGTTGCCGCGGCAGGCCGAGCGAAGAAGACGCCATCGATGTAAAGCCCGACGCCCGGCTCGATGCCGTCGTTGGTCAGCCCGAACGGAGCACCGAGGCCGCGGATGTTGATCGCCGAGTTCCTCGGGTTCGTCGAATAGAACTGCACGGTGGGCAGCATTTCCTTCATGCGGTTGACATTGAACGCACCCGCATCGGCCACGAGGTCGCCCTTGATCACCGACACGGGAATCGGGACCTCCTGCACCGCCTCCTCGACGCGTCGAGCGGTCACCACGACCGACTCGGTCAGCCGGGATGGCGCCATCGTGATGTCCGCCCTCACTTCACCGGTTCCGACGGCCAGCACCTGGGCGGCGGCCTCGAAGCCGTCCAGCGCGGCCGCGACCCGGTACGAGCCGGACACGAGCGGGGACGTCGTGTACACGCCGTCCCCGTTCGTGATCGCGTCAACGCCTGCGCGGGTGGCCTCGTTTGTAACCGTCACCGTGACACCCGGTAACGCTCCACCACTGACGTCCTTCACCACACCGGTGAGAATCCCGCGGGCACCCTGGGCAGCGGCGGGGTCGACTTTCAGAATGACCGCCACGATGGCGGCAGCAATAACGACTTTGGAAACCATTCACGCTTCTCCTGTTGGGATTGGGAACCATCGATCAGCCGAACGACTGACCGGGAGAAGCGGAAATGCTCGAGGGGAGTTGAAGAACTTACCTGAGGATGCCTCTCACCAGCCTGTCGCCGGCCTGATACACGCGCAGCAACACATCGCCGGCGCGCAACACGGACAACAACAGGTGACGCGAGAGGAATGCACTGGGGAAGGATTGTTCTTTAGGTGGCGCAGGCAAGTCAAGCTGGCGCTGGGCTTGCACACCAGTTGAGCGAGCGAGAATTTGTCGTACGCTGCCCACAATCGGCCCGTCACCGTCCTCGAGCCGCCGTCCTGGCGGGCGGTTCGCCCTCGTGCCGCCCTGGCGCGGCTCGCACAGTTCAGCGACCTGCTGTTCACCCTCAGCGTGCATCGTCTGAGCGTCAGGTACAAGCAGTCACACCTGGGGGCCGCCTGGGCCGTACTCCAGCCGCTGGCCATCATGGTCACCTTCACCGCGGTGTTCTCGCTGCTGGGCGGAGTCCCCAGTGAAGGGATTCCATACGGGCTCTTCGCGTACGCGGCGCTCGTTCCATGGACGGCATTCTCCTCAGGGTTATCCAGCGCAACCGGGGCACTGACGAGCCACGCGTACCTGCTTGGCAAAGTGTCGTTCCCTCGCGAGATCCTGCCGCTCACCTACGTTGTCGCGGCGGTCATCGACGGAGCGATCGCGTGTGTCGCGCTCGCGGGTCTCATGGCCTGGTACGGGATCGGCCTCTCGACCACGGCGTTGTGGTCGGTGGCGGCACTCGCCCTGCTCGTCGCCTGGCTCGTCGGAACCGGCCTGGTGCTATCAGCCGTGCAGGTGCGTCACCGCGACGTCGGCCTGGCGGTTCCAGTGCTGCTGCAGATGTGGATGTTTGCGAGCCCGGTGGTCTACCCGCTTGCGCTGGCACGGGCCAAGCTGTCGCCGGGGCTCTATTTTCTCTACACGTTGAACCCCATGGCAGGCATCGTCGACACGTTCCGCCGCGGCCTGGTGCTCCATGCGGCGCCCGATCCCATGGCAATTGGGGTCGCAGCCGTGGTGGTCTGCGCTCTCCTTCCCTTCGCGTACCTGTACTTCAAGTACGCGGAACTCACGATGGCCGACGTCGTATGAGCCACATTGACGTTCGTCTCGATAAAGTCGGCAAAAAGTACAGGCTCGGGACCCACCGGTCGGCGGACACGTTCTGGGCGCTGAAGGATTTCAGCCTGGAGGTCCATCGAGCCAGCTCCGTCGGCATCATCGGACCGAACGGCGCCGGCAAGAGCACGCTCATGAAACTGCTCGCCGGCATCACCTCTCCGAGCACCGGGCGCATCACCATTGTCGGCGCGCTGTCGGCGCTGATCGAGGTGGGATCGGGCTTTCACCCGGAGCTCACGGGGCGCGAAAACATCTTTCTCAGCGGCTCGATTCTCGGGATGCGGCGACGGGATATCGCGACCCGGCTCGATCGGATCGTGTCGTTCGCTGGCGTCGATCGATTCATCGATACGCCGGTGAAGTGGTACTCGTCAGGCATGTACGTCAGGCTCGGATTCGCGATTGCCGCGCACCTGCAACCCGACGTGCTGCTGGTCGACGAGGTGCTCGCCGTCGGCGACGCCGAATTCCAGGCCCGTTGCCTGGCGCGCATCCGCGAACTGCAACGGGAGGGAGTGACGATTCTCTTCATCTCGCACGACCTGTCCGCGGTGGAACAGCTGTGCGACGCCGCCGTCCTGCTCGATCACGGCACCACGGTCGCCGAAGGATCGCCGGCCGAGGTCGTGGCGATCTATCACCGGCGGAATGAAGGCCCACAACGAGTCGCGGCCCCGGGCGACCATCCCGCATACGTGCAGCACGCCCTGAAACTGACGAACCTCACCTTTCACGCGAGGTCCGGTGCACCGGCGACGATCGTCCGAACCGCTGATCCGCTCGTCGTGCACGTCCGGTTCGAGGCAGACACCCGGCTCGACCCGATCAAGTTCGAGGTGTCGTTCTACTCGACCGATGGGGTGAAGTTGTACGCGACACTCGAGTCGATCGAGACCGTCGACCTACCCGAGGGTATTGTCGAATTCGAGATCCCGTTGCTGTCACTTCAGCCGGGGACGTATTACGTCGGCGCCGCCGCTCGTGATGCGCGGTCGTCACACGTCATCGGCGAGTGGGACGGCGGCAGCGTGCTCCACGTCGAGTCGTCCGGCAGAAACACAGCCGGCCAGGTCTTCATTCCGCACACAACCAGGGTTCTGGACGTCAGCGCCGGCGCTGCCGGTTCCGCGCGATTCAGGCGAGGCTGACCGGTACGGGTCACCGCCCACGCACGTCCTCGCTCCGCGACAGGCTGTTGCCCGAGGATGACAGCAACGCGCTGAGCGCAGAGAATTTGCTGCCCTTTTCCTGCAGCTCTTCTGGCACAGTCGTTGCCCCTTCGCAGGCGCCGGGCCCTGTCCAGGAGTCATCCTTTCGTGCGAAGACATTTGCGAGTTATCGCCGTTCTGCTTCCGCTGCTTGCCGCGTCGCTGCCGGTCCCCGCACTGGCGCAGTGGGGTTACCCCCCGGAGAGCAATCTCCGAATCACCGTGAAACCCAAAGATGCATCGGTCTACGTGGACGGCTACTTCGCGGGAAAGGTGGACGACTTCGATGGGGCGCTCCAAAGGCTCCACGTCACGCCCGGCCAACACGAGCTGGTGATTTATCTAGAGGGTTACCGTTCACTGAAAAAGCAGCTCTACCTAAGCCCCAACGCGACGCGAACCATCGCAGGAGCGCTGGAAAAACTGTCGCCGGGAGAATCGCCCGAACCTGAGCCCAGGCCGACCGAGCCGGAGCGTGTCGAGCCACCGCCCGAGGATACGTACCGGCAGCCGCCACCCCCTCCTCAACGACGCCCGGGTCCGCCACGAACCCCGAGCCAGCCGCCGCCTGAGCCGGCGCCGCGCTCGGCGCCTGCGGGACCATCGCAGTTTGCAGCGCTGTCCATGCGGGTCGAACCGGACGGCGTCGTCATCCGCGTCGACGGCGAGCGGTGGGAAGGGCCGTCAGGGGACGAGCGCCTCATCATCCAGGTGCACGAAGGCCACCACGTCATCGAGGCCGAGCGCGACGGTTACGAGCGATTCACGACGGATGTGGACGTACGCGCCGGAGAGACCGTGCCCATCAGCATCAATCTCAGGAAACGGTGAGCATCGCGCCCAGCTCGTCATCAGAATTCACCAGGCCGCGCGCATATAATCCGACCAAATGAACGCCATCATCCGTTCCCTGCTCGCCGTCACGATCGTTGCGGCGCCTGGGGCCGCAGCGTCCGCGCAGACCGCGCAGCCGGCGTCGGCTCCGCTTTCGTTGGAGGATCGCATTCCGTTCGATCCGGCGGTCCGGACCGGCAAGCTGCCGAACGGCCTGACCTATTTCATCCGCCAGAACGGACGCCCGGCCAACCGGATGTCGCTGCGGCTCGTGGTGAAGGCCGGATCGCTCTACGAAGCCGACGATCAGCAGGGCCTCGCGCACCTGATCGAGCACATGGCTTTCAACGGCAGCGCCCATTTCAAGCCGGGCGAACTCGTTTCGTACTTCGAGGCGGTCGGTGCGCGGCTCGGACCCCATGTCAACGCGTACACGAGCTTCAACGAAACCGTTTACATGCTCGATCTGCCCACCGACAACAAGGAGGTCGTCACGAAAGGGCTGCAGGCGCTGTCCGACTTCGGCGGCGGGCTGACGCTCAGCGACGAAGAAATCAACAAGGAGCGGGGCGTCGTCATCGAGGAGTGGCGGGGCCGCCTCGGCGCATCGACGCGCGTCCGCGACAAACAGGTGCCGGTCCTCTACTACAAGTCCCGGTATGCGGAACGCAACCCGATCGGCAAGCCGGACATCCTGAGGAACGCGCCGCCCCAGCGGCTCAGGGACTTCTACGACACCTGGTACCGCCCCGAACGCATGGCCATCATCGTGGTGGGCGACGTCAAGGTGGACGAGATCGAAGCCAGCGTGCGCGACGCGTTCGGTCCGATCCGCGCGCGAGCAGCCGCGGGGGCGCCGCCGGATGCCTCGGTTCCTCTTCACACCGAAGACCTGGTCAGCATCGTGACCGACTCCGAGGTCACTGCGTCTTCGGTCCAGATCCTTCACAAGCGCCCGGCGGACAGCAATCAGCTTGTCAGCGATTATCGACGCTCCATCGTCTCCAGCCTGTTTGGGCGCATGCTAAATGACCGCTTCACCGACCTGGCGCGACGGCCGGACGCAAAATTCCTCAGCGCCGGTGGCGGCGGCGGGTCGCTCAGTCCGACGGTGGATACCTTCGGACTGAACGCGCGCGTGCAGGACGGCGGGATCGCCGACGGCCTCACCGCACTGCAGATCGAATCGCGCCGCGTCCGGCAGTACGGCTTCACGGCGTCGGAGCTGGATCGGGCGAAGCTCTGGATGCGCTCGTTCTACGAGCGGGCTTTCAACGAGCGCGACAAGAACGAGAGTGCGTCCTACGCGCAGGAATACCTCAGCTATTTCCTCAACGACGAGCCGAGTCCGGGCATCGACTACGAGTGGAAGCTCGTACAGCAGGTGCTGCCGACCATCACCCTGAACGATGTCACGACCCTGGCCACCGCGCGGCTGGGAGGCGAAGGCGAGGTGGTGCTCGCGGTGATGCCTCAAAAGGATTCGGTGAAGGTTCCACAGGAAGCCGACATCCGCGCGGCCCTGTCATCGGCCGACCGTGCGGCCGTCACCCCGTGGAACGACGCCACCACGACGCGCGCGCTCGTAGAGAAGCAGCCCGAGCCGGCGCGCGTCGAATCGCGGCGCGAGCTGGCCGACATCGGCGTGACGATCGTGAAGTTCTCGAACGGCGTCGAGGCCTGGCTCAAGCCGACCGACTTCAAGAACGACCAGGTCCTGTTCACGATGTACGCGCTCGGCGGCACATCTCTGGCGTCGAAGGACGACTACCTGCAGGCGAGCTTTGCCACGAATTACGTCGGGCTGTCGGGCCTCGGTGGAATCAAGGCGCTCGATCTGGACAAGATGCTGGCCGGCAAGCTTGCGTCCGCATCGCCCTTCATCTCGGCTGCGACGCACGGCGTCTCGGGCTCGGCGGCACCGGCCGAGCTCGAAACTGCGCTCCAGCTGCTCTACCTGGATTTCACAGCCCCGGGAGACGACCCGGACTCCTTCGCGTTGATGCGGCGGCAACTCGATGCGGCGGTGGCCAACCGCGGCCGAAGCCCCGGCCAGGCGTTCGGCGAAAAGGTGGAGGCGATCAACACGTCGAACCACTACACATCCGAACCGCTCACCGCCGAGCGCCTCGCGACGCTCGACCGCGCGAAGATGCTGAACTTCTACAAGCAGCGCTTCTCGAACGCAGGCGACTTCACGTTCTTCATGGTCGGGGCCTTCAAGGTCGACACGGCGTTGCCGCTGCTGGCGAAGTACGTCGGCAGCCTCCCTTCCAGCGGGACGAGGACCTCGGAGTTCAAGGACATCGGCGTGCGGTTCCCTGGCGGAATTCAGAAGGCCGAGGTACAGAAAGGACGGGAACCGCGGGCGCAGACCCTCATCAGCTTCTTCGCCGATCCGTCATTCGATCCGGTCGAGCAGGAACGCGTCATCGCCGCCACCACAGTTCTCGAAACCGTGCTCCGCGACGCGCTCCGCGAAGATCTCGGCCAGACCTACACGGTCTCGGTCGGACTGGCGCAGTCTCCCCCGCAGCACGGCGACGGGTACGTTGCGGTCCAGTTCGGCGCGGCGCCGGAAAACATCGGGGCCATGACCGATCGCGTGCTGAAAGAGGTGCAGAAGCTCCAGGCGGAAGGTCCGCCTGCCGACCTCGTCGCAAAGGCGCGTGAAGGAGCCAAGCGGGACTACGAAACCGCGCTCAGGCAGAACAACTACTGGATGCGGCGGCTGCAGACCGTGCACCTGCTCGGTGGCAACCCCGGGGATATCGTGACGCGCGCTGCACGTATCGACGCGGTCACTCCCGCCATCGTGCAGGAGACGTTCAAGAAGTACTTCCCGCTCGACCGCTACACGTTGGTCACGCTCCTCCCAGAGGTGGCCAAACCGTAGGCAGAGATTGCTGATTGCTGATTGCTGATTGCCAATCTGTAATCGCTAATCGCTGAAGTTAACGAACTCACGCCTGCGGACAGACCGCAACAGCGGCTCACCGTGCGAAGTTAACTTCTCAATTCTCACTTCTCACTTCTCAATTCTTTAGATTCTGACCAGCCATCCCTTCGCGGCTGCACCCGTGGCGCGTCCGATGGCGGCGGCGTACAGCGCGACCTGCCGGCTATACCGCTCGATGCCTGCCTCCGAGATTTCTCGATCGGTCTTGAAGTCGACCACCACCCATTCGCCGGCGTCACGGAACGCGAGGTCGACGACCCCCTCCACCAGCGAGCCGTCTGGTGCCGTCAGCGTCACGGGGCACTCGCGCCGCGCCTCGCCGCGACGGGCGGCAGCGGCGGCGCGACGCAGCAGATCGTGAGTCGACACGCGAAGCACCGAATCGACGGCGGCGATTCTCTCAACCTCCGGCGCCCCGAGGATGCGCGCCTGCGCTTCAGCAGCCGCCTCGAATGCCGCCCGATCGCCGTCGAGAGGTGCCGACGCGAGGATCGCGTGAACCAGTTCGCCAAAGCGCGCTCCTCCGGTGCGACCTGGGTCGCGCACGTCGACAATCGAGACGTCCGGCTTTGCCGAAACAGGAGCCGGCGCCGGCGGCTCCTCGAACAGGCCGAACTGCACTGGCGCCGCGGGAGCGGGCGATGACGCGCCAGCCGGAGCGGCAAAAGACAGGTCTGCCGCAGGATCCGATGCCCAATCCGTGACGGTTCGAACGGCAATCGAGGGCACCGCCCCCGTCGATACGGCGTCACCCACGAGTGCCTGCCACCTGCGGTAGTCGCGAAGGCCCTCCTCGACCACCGACTGAGGCACGTCCTTCATGATCAGCGCCTCCCGCTTGATCCCGAACGATGCCTCCGCGCCGAGCGACAGCGCCTGCGGGTCCCACCAGACGACCTCGTACGCCTCGTCGCCTTCTCCGAATCGATGGACGCCAGGCTGCACGGTCGCGTTCGTGAACGGGTCGTCGTCTGGCCTGCGGAACACCGAGTCCTTCTTGAACGGCGGATGATACGCGGCCGCGGATGCGCTGCGGCGCGCGTGCATGGGCGGATACACCGCCGAATTCAGCGGGCTGACCCAGCCTGCGTCCCATTCCACATCGCCAACTGTGGGAATGACGAGCAGGTCGCGCGCCCGCGTCGCCGCGACGTACGCCACCCGGACGCCCTCTGCCTCATCGCGCAGCACTTCGAGCGGTTCCTGGAGCGACAGTTCCACCGGCGTCCACCGGCCGAGCCGCAGGTAGCAGGCGTTTTTCTCCTTGTCGATGAACCGGTCGGCCCGTTCGCCTTTGATTTTCGCGGTCATGTCGGCGAGCACGACAACGGGGAACTCGAGGCCCTTGGCCTTGTGCGCCGTCATCAGCCGAACGCCGTCGCTCCCCTCCTCGAGGATCGGAGCTTCTGCTGCCTGTCCCCCGTCCGCCTGGTCGCGCAGTTCGTCGACGAAGCCGCGGAACGACATCCCGCCGTTGATCTCGTACTGGCGGGCCAATTCCGCCACGTGAAGAACATTCGCCAGCGCCTGCTCGCCCGCGGGCCTGAGAACGAATCCGACATGAGCCCGCGTGGCGTTCAGCAGGTCGGTTACCGTGTCAGCAACCGGCCGGTAATTGCGCCGGCCGTGCAGGCGCTTCAACAGCGCCAGCGCGTCGACGACCGGTTGCAGTTCCGGTGTCGGCAGCTCCAGCGGCCGGAAGGGATGGATGACCCGCTGCCGGCTCCGATATTCGAGCAGCGTCTCGTCGTCGATCGCGAACAGTGCTCCGCGCAGCGTGGCGAACACCGAGAGTTCATCGTCGGGCCACTCGATCGCAGCCAGCGCAGCCCGAAGTGTCTCCACTTCTTCGCGTCCATGGAACGACTTGCCGCCGACCAGCAGGTGCGGCACGCCTCGCGCCTCGAGCGCCTCGACGTAGGGACGCGTCACATCGTCGCCGAAGTGGAGAAACCGCCTGAAGAGGATGCACACGTGGCGCGCCTGGATCGGGATCTCCATGGGCAGTTCGTCGAGGGTGGACTTCTCTGTGATCGTCCAGCCGCTCTCGTTGAGCAGCCACGCGACGAACGCGCCGACGCCGTCGGGCAGCGACTTTTCCATCGCGTAACCGGCGACCTGGCGCTTTCCGTACGGCTCGGGCACCGGGAGAGCGACGACGGAGGGCTGCGACGGCGAGTCTGAGCGATGCGGCGAGAGCGACACGTAGTTGGCCTGCAGCGTTTCGCGGTCGCCGTTCATCACCGCTGCGAAACTCGCGTTGACCGCCTTCTGGATCGCAGGCGTGGACCTGAAGCTCGTATGCAGGAACGCCCGTTTCGCCCCGCGCGACTCCAGCAACTCG
>Ga0207683_10004919_pt1 | contig 11494 bp, 8 predicted proteins | sample KBSM73metaG_FD_184333 | JGI IMG/M metagenome (GOLD analysis project Ga0207683, IMG submission 184333) | Miscanthus rhizosphere microbial communities from Kellogg Biological Station, Michigan, USA - KBS M7-3 metaG (SPAdes) (version 2) | ecosystem: Host-associated > Plants > Roots > Rhizosphere >...
TGTTCGTCGGGCGGCGGCTCACCAAGGCCAGCCGGGCGCTGTCCTCGGCGGTGCAGGGCGTCGGCGATACCGGCGTCTACGTGGCGCCCAAGCTGACCCTGCCGGCCGAACTCAGCGACCTGTCCGCCGAGCTCACCGTCACGCACGAGCGCCTGGCCCAGGCTCGGTCCAGGGAGCGGGCGCTCGAGGCCAGCCGGCGCGAGCTCGTCGCCTGGGTCAGCCACGACCTGCGCACTCCGCTGGCCGGCCTGCGGGCCATGGCTGAGGCGCTGGAAGACCAGGTGGTGGTCGACCCGCGCGAGGTGAACCAGTACCACTCGCAGATCCGCCGCGAGGTGGACCGGCTCACCGTGATGATCGACGACCTGTTCGAGCTGTCCCGCATCCACGCGGGCGCGCTGCGGCTGACCAAGCGGATGGTCGGCCTGGAGGACCTGGTCGCCGAGGTCGTGGCCAGCACCGATCCGGTGGCGCGGGCCAAAGGCGTTCGGCTTACCGGGGCCGCGGTGCGCGGCATGCCGGTCTACGTCGACGCGGCCGAGATGGGCCGGGCCCTGCGCAACCTGGTCACCAACGCGATCCGGCACACCCCGCCCGACGGCGAGGTGGAGGTGCTGGCCGAGGTGCAGAGCGGGATGGCCTGCGTGAGCGTGTCCGATGCCTGCGGCGGCATCCCGCCCGAGGACCTGCCCCGGGTGTTCGACGTGGCGTTCCGCGGCGAGTCGGCCCGCACCCCCGGGCCGCAGTCGGGCGGCGGGCTGGGCCTGTCCATCGCGCGCGGCATCGTCGAGGCGCACTCCGGGCAGATCGCCGTGCGCAACGCCGGTCGCGGCTGCCAGTTCCTGATCAGGCTGCCGCTGGCCCGCGGGGGCGTCCCCGCCCTCAACCGCACCGTCCCCCGCCGCCGCGTCGGCGCCCACACCGGCCCCATCCCCGGCATCCACACCGGCCCCATGGCCGCTGCCCACACCGGTCCCATGGCAGCCACCCCTGGTAGCCCCGCCCACGCCGGTCCCGCCCACGCCAGTCCCGCCCCGGCCGGTCCGGCTCCCGCAGGCCCCGCCCACACTGGCCCCATCCCCACCCGCTGACCCGCTAGGCCCTCACATCACCGGCGCTGGAACCGGCACGCGCACCGTCCGTCCACGGCACACCCGCCGGCCTAGGCCCCGCACCTAACGTTCGTGGCCCGCAACGCCATCCTCATCCGCTCTCCAACCCACTGGCCTCACTTTTCACAGCCACCTTGGCGCCGGTTGCCGACTGATGGGGTGCGGGGCCCCCGCCCCCGACAGACGAGGGCTGGGGGCCCCACACCCCAACCGGAGTGGAGCGGAGGGAAACGTGCACCCCCGGGCTGCGCCCGCTGAAGCCCAGGCGGGCCATCCGCCACACCCGGCACAACAGCACCAACGGGGCCAGACTGCCGAACCACGACGATGTCACATCGGCGTGGTCAGGACCACCGCGATGTGACATCGCCGTGGTTTCTAAGGCCCGGCGCCCAGCGTCCCGGTCCGGAAACCCAGGAACCCTAGACCTGGGCCAGGGCGGGCTCCCGCAACGGGGCGCTAGCGAACTCGGCCATGCCGGCCGCGAACGGTGTCTGGGCCCGGAAGCCGAGGTTCCGCGCCGCGCCCTCCGGCGAGGCCACGATGTGCCTGACGTCGCCGAGCCGGTACTCCCCGGTCACCACGGGCTCGATGCCGCCGGAGTCGCCGGAACCGCCGGAGCGGCCGGAGTCGCCGAACGCGCCAGCCAGCGCCGAAGCCATCTCGCCCACCGTGTGCGGCTCCCCGCTCGCCACGTTGTAGCAGCGCAACGACCCGTCAGCCAGGCCGCCACCGCCAGCCAAACCAGCCACCGCCGCCAGGGCCAGCAGGTTGGCCTGGGCCACGTCGCGGACGTGGATGAAGTCGCGGCGCTGGCCGCCGTCCTCGAACACCCGCGGCGGCACGCCGTTCTCCAGGCAGGAGCGGAAGATCGCGGCCACGCCCGAGTAGGGGGTGTCGCGCGGCATCCGCGGGCCGTACACGTTGTGGTAGCGCAGCCCGATCGCGGCGCCGCCGGTCAGCCGCGCCCAGCTGGCCGCCAGGTGCTCCTGCGCCACCTTGCTCGCCGCGTAGGCGTTGCGCGGGTCCAGCGGCGCATCCTCGCCGACCATGGCGGTATCAAGCGACGACCCGCACACGGGGCAGCGAGGCTCGAAAAGCCCCGCGGCCAGGTCACCCGGATCGCGCGGCAGGGGCCGCACCCGGCCGTGTACGGCGCAGTCGTAGGCGCCCTCGCCGTACACGACCATCGAGGAGGCGAAGACCAGCCGCCCGATGCCGTGCCGGCCCATGGCCTCGAGCAGCACCGCGGTGCCGGTGACGTTGACGTCTGAGTACATGGGCAGGTCGGACAGGTCGACGCCGAGCCCGACCATGGCGGCCTGGTGGCACACCGCGTCCACCCCGGTCAGCGCCCGGTCGACCGCCGCCGGGTCGCGCACATCGCCTTCGACTAGATCGCAGGCGACGTGCGAAGGCCGGCCGTTGTGCACGGCGGGGGTGAGCGAATCCAGACCGCGAACCTCGTGGCCCGCCTCCCGCACCATCGAAGCGATGTGGGACCCGATGAAGCCGGCCGCACCGGTCACTAGTACGCGCATGACTGAAGCCAACCACCCCGCCGGACCGGGACCGCCGCCCGCGACAGACCGTCACACCTTCGTAAGGCCCGATCAGCCTCTTTTCGCGCCCATCGGGAAAGCCCCGGAAGTACTGTCTGTCGCCATGGAAATCGATGTCGTCCTGCCGTGCCTCAACGAGGCTGGCGCTCTGCCCTGGGTGCTGTCCCGGATGCCGAACGGATTCCGGCCCATCGTCGCGGACAACGGTTCCACCGACGATTCGGCCGCCGTCGCCGTGGCGCACGGGGCGCGCGTGGTGCACGTCCCGCAGCGCGGCTTCGGCGCCGCGTGCCACGCCGGGCTGCTGGCGGCGAGCAGCGACATCGTCTGCGTCATGGATGCCGACGCCTCCTTCGACCCTGGTGACCTGCCCCTGGTGGCGGACCCGGTGAGAACCGGCGCGGCCGACCTCATGCTGGGGTGGCGAGCCACGCAGGGCAAGGGCGCCTGGCCGCTGCACGCCCGGATCGGCAACCGCGTGCTCGCCGCCGAACTGCGCCGGCGCGTCGGCGTCGCCGTGCATGACCTCGGCCCGATGCGCGCCGCCCGACGCGAGGATCTGCTCGCCCTGAACCTCACCGACCGGCGGTTCGGCTATCCGCTGGAGATGGTGGTGCGCGCCGCCGAGGCCGGCTGGCGGATCGCCGAAACGGCCGTGCCGTACTACCCCAGGGAAGGCAAGTCGAAGGTCACCGGCACCGTCCGCGGCACTGTGCGGACCGTTAAGGACATGCGCCGGGTCCTCGCCTCGATCACGCCGGCGCCGGCGAAGGCCCCGGCGCCAGCCCACGCCGAGGCCACGGCGTCCGCACTCACCGCGCAGGTCACGTCGTGACCGCCGACGTCTACACCGGCAAGCACCGCCGCGAAGGCGCCCTAGGCACCCCAAGCGCCCTCGGCACCCCAGGCACCCTGAAACCCCCAGGCATACCGGCTCAGGGCAAGCCCGCCTGGAGCAAGGCGGGCCGCCTGCTCGCCGCCCAGATCGTGGTGATCGCCAAGGAGCCCTACCCGGGCCGGGTGAAGACCAGGCTCACCCCGCCGTTCACGCCGGTCCAGGCGGCCGAACTCGCCGCGGCCTCCCTGTCCGACACCCTGGCCGCGGTCGCGGAGACCACGATCGCGCGCCGGGTGATCGCCCTGGAGGGGACGCCGGGCCGCTGGCTGCCCCCGGGGTTCGACGTGATCGGGCAGCGCGGCGCGGGCCTGGACGAGCGCATCGCGTGGGCGCTCGCCGACGCACGGGTCACGCTGCCGCTGCCCGTGGTGCTGATCGGCATGGACACGCCGCAGGTGACACCGGGACTGCTCGCCGCGGCGGCCGAACCCCTCGTGTCCAGAAGCGCCGACGCCACCTTCGGCCTGGCCGAGGACGGCGGTTTCTGGCTGCTCGGCCTGCGGGAGGTCGATCCCGACCTCATCCTCGGCGTCCCGATGTCCCAGCCGGACACCGGGCCGAAGCAACTGGCCCGGCTCGAGCAGGCCGGACTGCGCGTCACGATGCTGCCCCAGCTCACCGACGTGGACACGGTCCGCGAGGCCGAACACGTCGCCGCCCTGACACCGGGATCACGCTTCGCGGCCTGCATGGCCCGGCTGCGCGAACCCGCCGATCAGGCCATCGCCGCCGTCCAGTGATCGGCCCCAGTGATCGGGCACTGTGATCGGCCCCAGTGATCGGCACAGTGACGCCATTTCGGCCGGTCGGGAACACGCCGGTAGCCGTGAGTGGTTAAATGGGTTCCGGTTGTACGAAGTTCGTGTACGTGTCACAGCGCCAGCGAAGTTCTGACCGCGGGCGTTCTGCATCCGCAAACGCCCGGCCCTTCGTGGGCAGTGGTCGCGGCAACCCGGGACGCACGACCGTGTGTTCCCGAAATCGTCATAGTAGGAGAAGTACATGCCTCAGGGCACCGTGAAGTGGTTCAACTCGGACAAGGGCTACGGCTTCATCGCCCCGGACGACGGCTCAGCCGACGTCTTCGTCCACCACTCCACCATCAAGATGGACGGGTTCCGCGCCCTCCAGGAGAACCAGCGCGTCGAGTACACCGCTGGCCGCGGCCCCAAGGGCCCGCAGGCGGAAGAGGTTCACCCGATCTAGCACGTCACGAACCAACAAGCACAACGGGGCGGTCCCGGCCAAGGGACCGCCCCGTTCTGTGCTTAACCCAGGAAACCCTCAGGCCACCGGTCCGGTCACCGTGACCAGGCTGCCGTAGGAGAGGTAGCCGTAAGCCTTCTTGGCCGCGGCCCAGGGCAACTCGACGCAGCCCAGGCTCTGGTAGGACCCGTAGCTGGCCCGGGCGAACTCGTGCACCGCGTCGCCGCCGTTGAAGTAGTTCGCGAAGTACACCGGGTCGTGGTACTTCGAGCCGTCCGGGTTGGTGCCGTCCATGTACGTGAAGTAGTACTTCAGGTAGACGGGGAAGGTGCCGTCCACGGTCGAGCGGCCCGGGATGCCGGTGTTGGCCAGGCTGGTGAGCACCACCTTGCCGTTGTGCCAGATGGTGATCTTCTCCGGGTAGTGCTGGTTGGCCAGCGCGTAGGTGTACCCGTTCGGGTTCTTCTGGACCTTGGCCACCGCGGTGAACAGCCTGGACCACAGGGCCTTGCCCGCGATGCCGTCCATCGTCATCTGGTGCACCGACTCGAACGCCCGGATGGCGCCGACCTGCAAGATGTTCGCCTTGCCCGGGTTCCACTGCGACCTCAGCGCCCACGGCCAGCCGCTCTGCCAGGTGAACGTGCCGGCCGGCGCACGGTAGGCGGCGGCGAGCTGGGCCCTGGCGCTGGCCGCGCCGATGGCCGGGCCCGACGTGGCCTTCCACGTCATCGGCAGGTACCCGAGCTGCGCCATCAGCTCCTGCAGCCGCATATTGCTGAACGAGCCGGTGGTGAAGCTCCGGCTCAGGTCGGAGCCGAGCGTCCCGCCGTCGCCCGCGGTCGCCCCCTCGGCCGAGACCACGCCGGCTAGCCCGCCCGGGATCTTGACCGTGACCTTGGTCTTCTGCATCCAGCCCACGGCCGGGGTGAAGACCGCCGTGTTCCCCTGCACCGCCCAGTGCCCGGCGATCGACGGCGACAGGGTCGGCATCGGCGAGTTCGGGGCCAGCGGCTGGGAGAACCGCACCCGGACGGAGCTGGTGCCGTTGACGCCCTTGGCCCCCGCGGCCGGGGTCACGGAGATCATCTGCAGGGCCGTCGCGGGCTGCAGCGGCTTGGCCCCGTTAATCGCGTTCGCGGGCCCCTCCGACGACACCAGCGACGCGTGGCTCCCCGGGGACGCGAACGCCACGATCATCACCCCGGCCCCGAGGACCAGCGCGGCGCCGCTTGCGGTCATGGCCGCCCCCCGCCGCTTCGGCCGGGTCACGCTCAATGACTTCCAGGATCTCTTAGCTGCAGAATTTTCCTTACTTGCCGACAATGATTGCTGCCTCCGGAACCATCCGGATACCGACACGGCGCCGTCCCCTCACGCGATATCACAATTTGACAAAAATTCAGGCCTCAACTCAGGCGTGCCAGCACAACAAGATGACCACTCCTCCTACTCACAGACGCACACACGCAGGAAAAGGTTGCCGACGGCAAGCCCGTCCCGCTCGCCACCGGAGGCGGACCGTCCCCAGCCTCCACGGCGTTGCTGTCAGTAGTCAGATGAACCCTTACCGGCCATAGGCTGACTAGCACTCACATCAGCTTACTCAGCCGCCACGACCGGGGCACGCGGGCCGGCCGCGGGCCCGCGCCGCGATCTCGCCGTAATAGGACACCGAACGGGCCTGGCTTTTCGCCCCTCAGTCACCACAACGCCCATTCATCTGCACCAAAACACGCGAGACAATTCACCGTTCTCCGTCGGCAATTCCGAATTCCTCCGGCCGCCTCGTTCCCGCCCGGTCACGTCGTCCGGCGGCCCGGCGCGCTCGTAACCTCTCCGCAAGATCCGCTGATCACAGTCCGAGCCGTAATAATTACGGTCCGCTGCCGATCCGGGGCACCCGGCCGGGCCGCGCCGCACGGCCGCCTATCACGGTGAAATTTCGCCGCCCGCAAGTATGCCGTCACCTGCGGCGTAAGCGCTTAGCAATGAATTTCCCAGGTTTCGGTGCCATCCGGGCATTAAAACCGGGCGAAACGTGAATCTGGAGAATTCTCGAATATCGGCCCCGCGGCCGGTCTACGGTGATGCACCGGGAGCAACACAGCGGACATCCATGGAGGTGGATTGAATGCTCAGCGGGCATCGGTCCGCACGGCGCCGTAGCGGTAATAAAAGCCGTGCGGCGCGTATTGCGGTCCCTCTCGCCATTCCGATGGCACTGGGCCTGACTCTCGGGATCATTATCGCCGTCTCGGGCGGTAACTCGACGACGATCGCGCAGTCGGCCCTGGGCTCGTGCGCCTCGGCCGCGGCCAGCGCTCCGGCCGCGGCGGCCAGCGCCCCCGCTGCGGCAGCGAGTGCCCCGGCCGCCAGCGCTCCCGCGGCCAGCGCTCCGGCGGCAGCGAGTTCGGCTGCGGCGGTGCCCTGCCCGTCGGCATCAGGCTCAGCGGCCGCCACCAACCCTGCCACCGCGGCTGACTTCGCCATCCCGCCGAACAACGCGGCGAACCGGGCCGGCCTGGCCGGGGCGAACGCGGTGGACGCGGCCGGGAACGCGTTCAGCTTTACCCAGAACGCGGATGAGGCCGCGGCCTCGACGAACTGCACGGTATCGGTGCCGGCCAATCCGCTCAGCGCCCAGGGGCTGGCCACGCCGTGGGTCCTCGGGGACGGCTGCACCTGGGCCAACGGCGGCACCGAGGGCGTGTTCATCGACGCCACGATCCTGGCGCCGGACGGCCAGATCCAGGTGTACAACCCGCTGGTGATCAACCAGGGCACGACCCCGGCCGTGGCGCCCGTGGCACCCACGATCGCGGCGGGCTCACAGGTCATCCTCAGCCTCGGCTTCAACGGCAATGCGCTGGCTCTGGTGGGCGCGGGCGCGCAGCAGGGCAACTGCATCGACGCGTTCGGCAACTCGCTGATCAACCAGACGCCGCAGTGCAACGCGGCCAACTTCTACCGGCTCGCCAACGCCGAGATCGCCCGGGGCACGCTGACGGTCCCGCCGGCCGGCACCGGCCAGGACGGCCAGGCGTGCCAGACCACCCGTGACTTCGCGCTGATCGACCAGGACCAGAGCGACAACGCCGTGGCGAGCTACCTGTTCGACCCGGCCACCGGCCAGAGCGCGCAGGCCACTGCGGCCAACGCCGGGGCCATGGCCAACGCCACGGTCGAGCAAAACGGCAGCGACAACGGCCTGCTGGACAAGTTCGTGGATCCCGCGCTCGGCTGCACGCCGTTCACGGCCCCCAACCCCACCAACCCGAACGGGTCGAGCTCGTCGCAGGCGCTGAACGAACTGTCCGCCCGGCAGAACCAGAAGGGAATGGTCGCGCTGCTCCCGGTCAACAACCCGCAGCTGCTGGTCGGCGGGCAGTTCAGCCTGGGCAAGACCAACGCCTACCGGATGCAGACTGACCAGCCTCGGCTGGCGCGCAACACCAGCCTCGACCGGAACGCGGCGCAGTACTGCCAGAACATGATCAACATCGCGACGCCCAGGCTGAAGCTGGACGCGCAGTTCGAGACCGATACCGCCTCGCCGGTGCCGGACCTCGGCGACAACCTGGCCGATTTCCTCGCGGCCCGGCTGAGCGGCTCGTTCGACAACCTGAACTGCAAGAACTACGGGCTAACCAACCCGGTCACGCTGACGACTAACGCCGACGGCGTGGCGACCGGTGCGACGTTCAACACCACGCCGCAGAAGGCCAGCGTGAACGCGGTCGGCGGGAACGGCCGCCACCACCGCCACCACCACAACTGGCAGGCCGACTTCATGCCGGGCCAGGACGGTCACGTGTAACACGGTGATCCACGGCGCCAGCGCCTGAGAGGACGCGCCCGCCGAGAATCAACCAGCTCCATGGCCCAGGTGGCCCCGGGAATTCCCGGGGCCACCTTCGCCGTCTGCGCCCCTTTGCGCGGCCCAAACCTTAGAGCCTCCCGGGGTCACCACGGCGGCGCCCCGTCTTATCGTGGGTTCATGGTGAATTCTGTGTTCGTGGTGGACGCGTGCCGGACGCCCATCGGGAAGATCAAGGGCGGGCTGGCCGAGGTGCGCCCCGACCACCTGGCCGCCGACGTCATCACCGCGCTGACCCAGCGCAACCCGTGGCTGGACGTGACCGCGATCGAGGACGTCTACTGGGGCGCGGCCAACCAGGCGGGCGAGGACAACAGGAACGTCGCCCGGATGGCGGTGCTGCTGGCCGGGCTGCCGGTCGAGATCCCCGGCGCCACCGTGAACCGGCTGTGCGGATCGGGGATGGAGGCGGTCTGCGACGCGGCCCGGACGATCGCCGCGGGCGAGGCGGACGTGTGCCTGGCCGGCGGGTCCGAGTCGATGACCCGCGCCCCGTTCGTGCTGGGCCGCTCCGCCGACCCGTTCCCGCGGGCCATGGACCTGGCCGACACCCGGCTGGGCTGGCGGCTGGTGAGCCCGCGGATGCAGGAGCTGTACCCGCCGATCACGCTGGGCGAGACCGCGGAAAACGTGGCGGACAAGTACGGCGTCACCCGGGAGCGCCAGGACGAGTGGGCGCTGCGCAGCCACCGGCTGGCCGCCGCGGCGCGCGACGCGGGCCGGTTCGAGGCCGAAACGGTGCCGGTCACCACCTCGCGCGGCGAGGTCAGCCAGGATGAGGGCATCAAGGGCGGTATCACGCTGGAGGAACTGGCCGCCAAGCGCCCGGCCTTCCGCAAGAACGGCACGGTCACCGGCGGCAATTCCTCGCCGCTGAACGACGGCGCCGCCGCCCTGCTGCTGATGTCCGCGGACGCGGTCCGCCGGGCCGGCGTCCGGCCGCTGGCCAGGTACGCGGGCGCCGCCGCGGCCGGGGTGCACCCGGATTACATGGGGATCGGGCCGGTGCCCGCGATGAACCGGGCCCTGGGCCGGGCCGGCTGGCGGCTGGACGAGGTGGACCTGCTCGAGGTCAACGAGGCGTTCGCGGCGCAGTCGGTCGCGGTGGTGGACGAGCTCAAGGCCGACCAGGACCGGGTCAACGTCAACGGCGGCGCGATCGCCATCGGGCACCCGCTCGGCTGCTCCGGCGCCCGCATCGTGACCACGCTGCTGCACGAGATGCGCCGCCGCGGCGCCTCCCGCGGCGCCGCCAGCATGTGCATCGGCGTGGGCCAGGGCATCGCCTCCCTCTGGGAAGCCGCCTGACCTAACCCAGGTTGCCTAGCCGAGGTTAGCCGTGCCGGCGTAGTAGTTGCCGTGCGCGGAGGTGCCGAGCGGCGCGGAGGCGGTCGAGGCGGGCAGCGTGTCAGGCGAGACGAACGTGCTGCCCTGCGGCCCGGCCTGCACCGCCTCGCCGGTCGCGCTCCCCTTCAGGTACTGCGTCCAGGACAGGAACCACTGGGTCCAGCCGTCGTCCCACTTGCCCGCCGCGGTGCTGGCGGTGACGGTGATCGGGTCGCCGGGGATGGACATGTTGTAGTAGGTCTGCGCGGCCAGCGGCGGCAGGTTCACGCACCCGTGACTCACGTTCGTGGTGCCCTGGTTCACCACCGACCACGGGGCCGAGTGGTAGTAGTCGCCGCTGTAGGTGAACCGGACCGCGTAGTTGACCAGCTCGTCGTAGTGGCCGGAACTGCCCGCGGGGCCGCCGCCGACCATGCGCACCGGGTTGGCCTTTTCCACGCTCAGGTACGTCCCGTCCGGCGTGGGCAGGCTGGCCCGGCCGGTGCTGATCGGCCACCGGTACTGGAGCTTGCCGTTCAGGTAGATCTGCGTCTTGTGCGTGGTCGTGCTGGCCACCGCGATCAGCGACCGGCCGATCTCGAAGGTCTGGGTCAGGTTGTGCGTGCCGTACACGCCCTTGGCGCCCTCTACGCCGTCCAGGTGGCCGGTGAAGCTGACCGTGGTGTAGGCCGGCCAGTAGTCCCGCGGCCGGAAGTCCAGCTGCTGGTCGCCATCCCAGTACCAGGCGCCGACCACCGGCTTGGACGTGGTCAGCTCGAGCGACCGCTCGACCGCGGCCTTGTTGGTGATCGGCCGGCTGAACGTCAGCATGATCGGTATGCCCACGCCGTAGGTCTCCTTGTACCCCTCGAAGATGTGGGTGCTGAAGGTCTGCGCGGGCGTCAGGGTGCGGAACGTGCTCGTCTTGCTGATCTTCTCGCCGCTGGGGGCGGTGCCGGTGGCGGTCACCGTGTAGCTCTGCGACACGCCCAGGTTCCCCGCGCTGTGCCAGCTCTTGGCGTCGGCGGCCAGGCTGCCGGACACGGAGTCGCCCGAGGTGCGCACGGTCACGTCGGTGAGCTTGCCCGCCACCGCGGTGACGGTGATGCCGTCCGAGGGGATGGCGCCGTGGCTGCCGTTCGCCGGGGTGATCTGCAGGTCCTTGGCCAGCTCCGCGGCGTGCGCCTGGGCCGACGCCGAGGCCTGCGCCTTGCTCTGCGCGGGGGAGGCGGTGGAGTGGCTGCCGCCGCTGCTGCACGCGGTGGCGAACAGGGCGATGACCGCCGCCACCGCGAGGCCCGCGTACCGTCGCGCGTGCCGTGCCGACCTGCGGTCTGTGCCCCGCACGGTGACCCTCCTTTGCCGGTCTTGCGCACCAGGACGCATTTTACTTGCGCAGTGCCAACGGAAAACCCGTTCGCCTATTCAGACGCCTGACGCCGCCGTCGGGTTACCCGCACGACCGCCCAGGCCAGCGCCAGCACGGTGAGCATGATGATCACGTACTCCG
>Ga0207683_10004920_pt1 | contig 11494 bp, 9 predicted proteins | sample KBSM73metaG_FD_184333 | JGI IMG/M metagenome (GOLD analysis project Ga0207683, IMG submission 184333) | Miscanthus rhizosphere microbial communities from Kellogg Biological Station, Michigan, USA - KBS M7-3 metaG (SPAdes) (version 2) | ecosystem: Host-associated > Plants > Roots > Rhizosphere >...
TGGGGCGCGCTCCCGGTCGCGGCTGCGGCCTGTGGCGGCGGCGCCGCATCGCGCTCGAGCCAGTCGAGGACCGCCGTACGCAGGTCCTCGAACGGCGTCTCGAGCATGTCGGCGTCCGTGCCAATGCGGGGATCGACGCGCACCGCATCGAGCAACGTCTTCTGGCGCGCGTCGTCGACCTGCAGGCCCTGGGGGATCCAGAGCAGGCGCGAGAAGCGCATCTGGCCGGCGCGTTCGCTGGACAGCTCGTACTGCATTTCGCAGATCGAGTGGGTGGCGCCCTCTGGCACAACGCCGTAGTGCCGGCCAAGGAGATGGACGGCCAGGCGCGACTGGTCAAGGTCTTCGCGGATGGCGGCGATCGCCTCGCTCTCCTCGTGAGGGATCGGTCGCTCGGGGAGTACGCGGACACCCTGCTGCTGCAGGTCGCGCCGAAGCGCCTCGCGATGCTCGCGCACGTCGCTCGTCGATTCCGCAAGATAGACGGTGGCCTTCGCGGCTGCAGGGCGGGGCGCTGCCTGCACTGGGCTCGACTGATCAGGGGTGGGTCCGGCTTCGGCCGGACCTTTGGCCGACACGCGCTGCTGCATCTGGTCCGGAACGAAGGGCGCCAGCTGCGCGTCCTGCTCGATCGCCTCGAGCAGGGCGACCAGGTCGTGAGCGAGATCGTCGAGACGCAGCCAGAAATCGCGCTGCGCCTCCGGGCCGAACACCTCGTCGAGCTCGTGGACCTTGCCGGTTTCCGGGTCGGTACTGAAGAACTCATAGCCGAGGATGGCGCGAAGTTCCGGAGGGGTCCGCTCGAGCGGAACCGGCTGCTTGAGCACCTTGAAGACGCGCGCCTTGTCGCGCACCTTCAGCCCGCCCTGCTGGTCGGCCGCCTTGAGGAACTCGGTGAACTCGCGCAGGGTCCACTCGGACTTGAGGTACCGCGGGGTCACCACGGAGACGAGCACGGCCACCTGTTTCAGCCGCTCGAGCAGCGTTTCGGCAAAGAGGTCGTTGCCCGCGAGCTTGGGGTCGCGCCAGATGTGCGGCGATTTCCCGAGAAGCTGTGCGACCCGGACTTCCAGGGCGCGGTGAAAGTTCGCAACCCAGCCCTTCTTGCCTTCAACCAGCTCGACATTATCGAGGTGTGCGTAGCTGATGAACGCGTCGCCTTCGAAGTTCATGAGTTGGCGCTCATTGTAAGCCGCGTTTCGGGCATATAGCCTTGTACCTTTAGTTCCGCAAATGCGACGGTCCCATTGAAACCGATCAGTCAACAAAAGGGAGGCTCCCATTGGCCGAGGCAAAGCAATCCAGCCCGGACGCGGACACCACCGTGAACGGAGCGGTGCAGGGCTTTCACGGTGTGCGGTATCAGGTCACAGACGTCGCGCGGTCGGTCGGGTTCTACACGCGGCACCTCGGGTTCACCCTCGAACACCAGCAGCTCCCGGCGTTCGCGAGCGTGTCACTCGAGAACTGCCAGATCCTCCTGAGCGGTCCTGGAGCGTCGGGCTCGCGAACCATGCCCGATGGTCGTCCGCAGCAGCCAGGCGGCTGGAACCGCGTCGTCCTCCGGGTGAAGGGCCTGCCCGCTCTGATCGACGAGTTGGCGAAGAGCGGTCTCCATTTCCGCAACCAGATGGAAGTCGGCCCTGGCGGTCGACAGATCCAGCTGGAAGACCCGGACGGCAACCCGATTGAATTGTTCGAACCAGGGGCATCGCGCTGACCGCTGGATGGGGGCTCACGCCTTCGATCGGCACGCTCGGACTGCTAACATGACCGCCATGCCGATGCGCCGTTTCTCGCTCGTCGCGGTGTTGCTGGTCGCGGGGTCGACCGCGATCGACGCGGGCGGTCAATCGTCCTCGTCCCGGCATCCACAGGCCGAGGCGCAGACGCTCGATCTCTCAAGGCGCGCGATCGTGCTGCGTTCTGTCAGGGGGCCGGGTAACGAGACGATCAAGGTCGCTGAACTGTTCAGAGATGCGCTGGTCGCCGGTGGCTTCGCCGCCGCGGACATCAGCATCACGCCGGTCGACGACACCGCCTTCCTGGTCGCGCGCTGGCACGGCACCGACCCGTCCCTCAAGCCGCTCGTCATCTCCGGCCATCTCGACGTGGTCGAAGCGAAGGCGGCCGACTGGCAGCGCGACCCGTTCACGCCAGTGGTCGAGAACGGCTACCTCTATGGGCGCGGTGCGAGCGACATGAAATTCGACGGCGCGCTCGCGCTCGCGTCCATCATCGAGATGAAGCGCCAGGGCTTCGCTCCGCGCCGCGACATCGTCATCGAGTTCTCGGGCGACGAGGAGACGAACATGAAAACCTCGGCGATGATCGCCGAGCAATTCCGCGGCGCCGATCTCGTCGTCAACATCGACGGCGGCGGCGGCACCCTTGATGAGACGACCGGCAAGCCGCGCTATTTCACCTGGCAGGGTGCGGAGAAAACCTACGCCGATTTCGAGCTGACTGTCAGTAACCCAGGCGGCCACAGTTCGCAGCCGCGCGCAGACAGCGCGATCAGTCAACTGGCGCGGGCACTGGTGAAGATCGGCAGCTATCGATTCACGCCCGAACTGAACGACATCAGCCGCGCCTATTTCGTGAAGGCCGCGCAGTACGAGAAGCCGGAGATTGCAGCAGCCATGAAGGCCTTCGCCGCCAATCCTGCCGACCGGCATGCCATCGAGACGCTCGCCGCCGATCCCGCGCATGTCGGCCAGATCGGCACGACGTGCGTCGCGACCATGATTTCCGGCGGCCACGCGCAGAACGCGCTGCCGCAACGCGCGACCGCCAACATCAACTGCCGCATCTTCCCTGGCCACAAGCCTGCCGACGTCGCGGCCGAACTCTCGCGGGTGATTGGCGACCCCGCAGTGCACGTGCAGGATGTCACCGAAGGCTCGGTCGCCAACGATGCCTCACCCATGCGGCCCGATTTCGTGAGCGCTGTCGAAGCCGCGATGGCACTCGCCTATCCCGGCGTGCCGGTCTTCCCGAGCATGGCTTCGGGCGCGAGCGACAGCATGTGGTTTCGGTACCGCGGTGTGCCGAGCTACGGGGCAAGCCCGGTGTTCATGAAGAGTTCGGACGACTTCAGCCACGGGCTGAACGAGCGGATCCCGGTCGCCAACATCGCGCCGGGTATCACCTATTACCTGGCGCTGTTCGAGGCGCTGGCGAAGTAATCGCGTTGCCGCAACCGTAGCCCTTACCTCCCCTGGCGACGGGAAAGGCGACGCGGCGACGGCCGTTTTTCCTACAAGAGGATTGTCGGAGCTCGGCTTCACACGCCGAGAGACGCCGAATTCCGGCCAGATTATGCAACCGGCCCCCTCCGGCTCGTGTGTAGCGCGCGAGGCGGGCTGCGGCATTGCTCTTGCCCGCACAGCTGGCGCGGAGTGCTGTCGCATTACCGCGCAACAAGGGCCAATTCGCATGATCAAACAACTCGTCAAGTGTGTGACGTGTGTGGCAGTGCTGATGTCCGCGCCAGTTGTCTCGATGGCGCAGACCCAGAACACATACGCGGAGAACCAGATCACGTTACAGGGAACTGTTGAGGCTATCGACTACGAGACCCGCGCGGTGACGATTCGAGGGGCGGATGGCAACCTGGTGGCACTGGACGCACCGCGGAGTGCCACGCGGTTCAGCGAGATCAAGATTGGCGATCACGTCACCGCCACCTACTCCGATCGCATCAGCCTGCGGATGAAGCCCGCGGGCGAGCCCGCGGTCGACCGAGTGATTGAGCCGACGACGACGGCGACGCCAGGAGCCGTGCCCGGTGGCATGCAAAGCCGGCAGCGGGTGTCGACCGTGACCGTGACTGCCTGGTCGCCTGCCGACAAGATCGTGAGTTTCAGAGACGTGCATGGTCTCGTTTACTCGCGCCGCCTGCTGGACACGACCGAGCCCGCGATCCTCCAGGCACTCAAGGTGGGCGATCGCGTTGACGTCACCAGGACCGAGGCGCTGACCGTCACCGTGCAGCGGGAGGGGACGCCGGCGCAGGAGACGCTCCTGAACCGCCTCACGTTCGCCGTGCAGTTCGGGATCGACAACCAGTTCAGCGGCAAGATGATCAAGCAGTCGACTGGCGCGACGACCGGCGGCGTGCCGATCAACCTCGACGAGACGACCTTCGACGAGGTGTACGGCCGGATGGCGATGTTCAAGATCGGCGCGAGCTATCGGACAACGCCGCGCACGGAGGGCGTCTTCAACTTCGTCTGGTCAAGCAGTGATGCGGACGATGCAGCCACCCGGATCGGCACGGCGGGCTCGGCCCCCCTCGACGTCCATTTCACCGGCTACAAGTATTGGGGCCTCGAGGGCGGCCAGCGCTGGTTCTTCGCCCGCAAGCGTTTCACGCCGTACGTTGGCTACCTCGTAGGCGTCAACCGGCACCAGGACATCCGCGGGACGTTCGTCAACGTACCTGCCAATGTCACGCCCGGGCTCGCAGCGCAGGACGGCAAGTTCTTCGAGAAGTCGTGGGCGCTCAGCCTGGGTCCGACCGGCGGCTTCCTCGTCGGTCTGGGTCCCATCGAGCTGACGGCCGAACTGCAGATCCGCTTCCTGGGCGGGCTGTCGGACGTGGACTGGCTGGTGGAGGAAGGCCTGCGAGACATCAACAGCGACAGTTCGCGGTGGTCGCTGCCGCTGCTGGTCGGCGCGCGTTACCGCTTCTGAGCGCGGCGGCCTGAGGTCGCGATCGGGAAGTCGAGCGAATCCGCATATACTGCCGCTTGAAACAGCAGACTATGCCACTCAGGCTCGTCGCCTTCTCGATCGCGATCGTCCTGTCGTTCGGGACGCTCCGTGCGCAGCGCAACCCGCCACCGCATCCCGATTTACAGGGCACCTGGAACGGCGGGACGATGACTCCCCTCGAGAGGCCGCCGGAGTTCAAGAACAAGACTCTCTTTACTGCTGAAGAAGCGGCCGAATACGTCCGAACCGCACCCGAGCGTCTCAAGAGCCGGCTGCCGACAGACGACGACCGCCTGATGCAGGTGGATGTGGACGACACCTACGTCGAACGCGAGGCGATGCCGTTCGACCGCATGCGCACGTCACTCATCGTCGAGCCCTCGAACGGGATGCTGCCGCCCCTGCTGCCTGCCGCGCAGGCGCGCCTGGCGGCCCGGCCAAAGCGATCGTTCGACGATCCCGAAGTGCTGGGCCTCGCGGAACGCTGCCTTCTCGGGAACTTCGGAATAGGTGGGTCAATGGCCTCGCCACCCATGGTGCCGAGCCCGGTGTTCCCCGGCGTGTACCAGATCGTCCAGACCGACGCGTACGTGCTGATATCCGCCGAGTGGGTGCACGATGCCCGCGTCATCAGGATGAACAGCAGCCACGCCTCTCCGGCTGTCCGGAATTGGCTCGGCGACTCGATCGGCTACTGGGATGGAGGCACGCTCGTCGTGGACACGACGAGCTTCCGCCGCGAGGTCCACAATCTGAATTCCGGTGAGCGCCTGCACGTCGTTGAACGGTTCACGCGCGTCGACGCGCGAACCTTGCGCTACCGCGTCACGGTCGACGATCCCGATACGTGGGCGACGCCGTGGACTGCCGAGTGGTCCTTCAAGAGCACGGAGGCCCGAGTGTTCCCGGTCGAGTGCCACGAAGGGAACTATGCGGTCGAGAACTTTCTCCGGGGCGCGCGGGCTGAAGAGGCACGGCGCATCCACTGAACAACCAGCCCTGCCCTCGCCCTCGCGGATGGTTCACGTACAGCCTTTTCCCGGGACCCGAGCGCGCACTCCCCGGCGCCGTTAGCCTGACGTCCACACTCCGAAGTGTTTACGTCCCGCGACGCAGATTCACACCTGACTGCGCGGCGTGGCACCCACGCCCACTCTCGAACGAGCGCCGACGGCAGCAGTCCCATAAGGATGTTGCTATGCTTGTCGCCAGCTCGTCAGTTGAGACGAGACCGCTCACATCGAGGAGACCCATGCTCACATCGTTTACGAAGAGGGCGACCGTTGGCGGCGCCGTCGTTGGCGCGTTGCTCCTGCTCGCGGCAGACAGCGCCTTTGCGCAGCGGACCGGCGTCGTGCGGGACATGCCCGTCTACGACAACGGCGGCAAGCCGGATCTGACAGTCGATCCCCAGCGATTCACGGCGCAGATGGAAATCGTGGATCGCTATTTCTCACCCGAGGACTGCGCCATCCCGGAGGGTGTCGTCGGCAACAGCGGCTACCGGCGGCTCCTGCGTTTCGACACGGTGATCATGAATCGTGGTGATGGCGACCTGGTCGTCGGCGACCGCAGCGACCCGGATAATCCCTACGCTGATTACTTCGTCTTCCACTCGTGCCACGGGCACTATCACATCAAGTTTTTCTCCATCTACGAGCTGTTGACGCTCGACGGAGACGTGCTCGTGGCCGGCACGAAACAGGGATTCTGCTTCGAGGATTCGTTCAAGTACGAGGACGGCGGGAAGAGCCACGGCTACGACTGCGAAGGCCAGGGCATCACTTCGGGGTGGGGCGACTGGTATTACAAACAACTGGTCGGCCAGTGGATCGACATCACCGGTGTGCCCGAGGGCGACTACATCGTCCGCGTCAGGATCAACACGGGCGAGTACTCGCCTATCTTCGACGAAGGCGACAACCACTACCCGAACGAAGTCCAGGTCCGGATCCGGATTCCAAACCCGCGAAAGAAAGTGGCGTTCATCGAATAGCCGGATTGCCGGCGGAGTGCGCGTACGCAGAGGCCGGCGTCGGCCGGCCTCTTCGTGTCAGCCACGCCAGCGCAGTCCGGAGCAACAGCCGCGGGCGCTATACTGCGGCTGTGAACGCCGAGCCGCTTCTCGGGGAAATCGCGCGCACGCTGCAGCAACTGCATTTCGACGTCGTCCTGATCGGCAATGCGGCCGCAGCGCTGCAGGGCGCACCGGTTACCACCGTCGACTTCGACTTCATGTTCCGAAAAACCCCCACGAACATCCGGAAGCTGAAATCGCTGGCGCATTCGCTGCGCGCGACCATCCTCAGGCCGTACTATCCGGTCTCCGATCTGTACCGGGTCACCCGTGACGACGATGGCCTGCAGCTCGATTTCATGGCGACGATTCACGGAGTCCGCTCGTTTGCCGGCATGCGGTCACGCGCCCTGATCGTCGAGATCGGCGGCGCGCCACTGGCCGTGGCATCGCTAGCTGATATCATCCGGAGCAAGAAGGCCGCTGGACGGCCGCGCGATCGCGCGGTCATCGATCTGCTCGAGCGAACCTATGAAGAAGCGTCCCACCAGAGCGAACAGACTGGCCGCACTCCGCCGCGAAAGCGACCGCGCGCTCGTTGAGATGATCCGTCGGCAACTGGCACTGCCCCCGGAAAAGCGCACCAACTTCCTCCGGAAGCGGGTCGGCTTTCGTGGCACGGCTTTGTAACAGGCTGCTTGACTGTGCCGTTCTCGCGACGCCCAGGCGGCGGCAGTATGAATGGTCGAGCGGTCCGGCGCAGGTTGAGATCGACAATTCAGGAGGTAAGGCAGTGCGCCAAATTCGCTGGACAGGTGCTGTGATCGCGACTGCGGCCGTAGCTGGAGCCGCACTGCTCGGAGCCCAGGATCGTGTCGACCTGCCGATGGTGGCGCGGATCAAAGCGGAGGCGGCACAGCACTCCACGGTGCTCCAGACCTTCAGCTATCTGACCGACGCCGTCGGTGCCCGCCCCACCGGGAGCCCGGCACACAAGAAAGCGGCCGACTACGTGAGGGCGAAGCTCGCCGAATGGGGGCTCTCCGATGCCCGCCTCGAACCGTTCGAGTTCGGCCGCGGCTGGGAGTTGCAGAAGTTCTCGCTGGAGCTGACCTCGCCCCGCTATTTCCCGATGACCGGGTACCCGCTCGCGTGGACCCCGTCGACCAAAGGCGTGCTCACAGGTGCGCCCATCTACGTGGCCGACAAGACCGAAGCGGAGATCACCGCCCTCGGCGACAGGCTGCGCGGCGCCGTCGTCCTGGCGTCGCCGGAGCAGACCGTGTTCACGCTTCACGATCGCGAGCAGCCGGCCGACACCGATCGGCTCGTGCGGATTGGCGGTCCCGAGCCGCCGGCCGAGCGCCAGGCGCAATCGGTGATGCCGCCCAATCAGCTGAACGCGCTGCTCCAGAAGGTTGGCGCGGGGGCGATTCTTCGCCCCGGATCCCAGCTGCACGGGACGGTGACGGTCGGCGGCAATCCGTCCACGCCCGACGGTGCGGTCCCGACCGTGATGATGATCGCCGAGCACTACAACATGCTCGTCCGGATGCTGCGCGCGGGCGTCACGCCTCAACTCCGTCTGGAACTTCGCGCGGCGTACCAGGAGAGCGACCGCAACAGCTACAACGTGATCGCCGAGATCCCGGGTGAGGATCCGGTGCTGCGCAACGAAGTCGTGCTCGTCGGCGCGCATCTCGATTCGCTGCCGTCGGCGGCGGGTGCCACCGACAACGCTGACGGCGTCGTCTCCGCCATCGAAGCGATGCGCATATTGAAAGCTGTGGGCGCGCATCCGCGCCGGACGATCCGTGTCGCGATCTGGAGCGGCGAGGAAGTCGGGTTCGTCGGCGGCAAGGCGTACGTGCAGCAGCACCTTGCCGATGCGCCGTCGCGGGACAGGATTGCCGTCTACTTGAACAACGACCCGGGGGCCGGCGCGACCTACGGGTGGTACATGGCGAACAACGCCGATGCCCGAGGCATCTTCGACTCGTGGCTCGAGCCGCTGAAAGACCTCGGCCTCAAGCGCAACGTGATGGACAGCAACTTCACGTCGGAAGACGGTGTGTTCGACGGCGTGGGGATCCCGGCGTTCACGACGATCATGGACTACACGAATTACGACGCCCGGACGCGCCACACCAATGCCGATTTCTACGAGGCGGTCAGCGAGCGAGACCTGCAGCAGTCCGCGATCGTGATGGCGGTGTTTGCCTATCAGTCTGCGATGCGCGACAAACCGATGCCGCGCCGGCCGGCCGGCGTGCCGGCGAGTCCGCGGCCCGGAGGAGGGCGCGGCAGCGCACCTGCAGGTGCTGCTCAGCCGGCGCCGCCTGGCAGATGACGAGTCTTTTGCGATCGCTCGACGTTCACGCTGAACGTGGCGTGCGCGAACTGACCACGCACAACTGCGGGCTTTCGGCCCGCAGTTGTGAGTGGCTTGCTGCCTGATCCCTGATCCCTTACTTCGTGGCGATGGTGGGGTTCACCCAACCGTTCTTCATGATGCCGTGCGACGGCCGGAAGCTGAGATAGTCCACATGATCGGGAATGTCGAACCAGCCATGGATGACACCAGGTGGAACGATCAGCACGTCGCCGACCTTCAACTCGACTTTCCGTGCACCAACCGCCACGCCGCCGCCGCAGCCCGGACCGTTCGGTCCGCCGTCGGGGTTGTTCGTGCTCTGCCGGCCGTTGAGGAGCTTGCCATCGATGAACGCGGTGCCGCTCCCCGAGATGATGTAGTAGCCCTCGGTCTGGAAGTCGTGCGTAATGGCGCCCTGCAGTGCGTCAGCCGGCGGGTTTGGATCTTGTGCTCCACAGGGGACCGCTGGCGCCGCGTTGCCTCGAGCAGCCGCGGCCGCCGGAGCCGGGGCACTGCCTCGAGCGGCTCTGGCCTCCCCGACCGTCATCACCTTCTGCTTCGCGCGGTGGATGACGCCCAACTCATAGCTCCAGCCGTCGCCGATGTCGACGACGCGGGCATTCTCGTCACGAGTCGTCTGGCCCATTTCGGTGGCCAGGATTTTGTCGATCTCAGCCTTGGTGATGACGGTCGAGGTCGTCGGGTTTCCCGGTCTGATCTGGGCGTAGGCCGCCAGAGGAATCAGAACCGCCGCCGCAATCAGAACTCTCAGTGCAATGTTTTTCATGGTGCTCCCCTGACCAGATTGTCGCAGGGAGTGTATCGCCGCTTCGGACGAGATGCGCGGAGGAATTTCAAGATCGTCTTTTGGGGCGGCTGGCGTCGCCGGGCGCGACTCCGTCAATCCCCTTCGGACACTGACTGGCCGTTCGCCGCGGACTTCGCACGCGCGAAGAGCTTCCACGACGTTGGCACTGCCGGCGCGAGCGTCGGCACGAACCCGATCCACGCGCCCATCAGCTGTTCGGCGCGATTTCTCCGTCGTGAGTTCTTCACGTTCATTCCCGTCGGAAAAATCTGGATCGCGACCAACAACAAACCAAAGATCGCCGGCACCGACGATGGTATCTGGCGGCTTCGTGATGCAAGGCCGCACTGTCTTGCAGCACATCGTGAAGGGCCGGTTGAAGTTTCACCCTCGGGCAGACGGCGAGGGCTATCACTTCACGGCTGATACCCGCCTTGACTTGTCATCGCCAAGTCTGAGCCGGAGCACGGCCCGCGGCGAGGGCTGGAGCCGCTTGAAGCCCGCCTTGCATCTGCTGTGAGTTGGTGCGCCCGGCCCCTCGACTTCGCTCCTGGGCCTGATCCTGGCTCGCCATGAGAGAGCCTGCGAATGGATGCCCGCGCAGGCGAGTCGAGTGGTCCGCCCGGAGGGACTTGAACCTCACGGGTAACCGTCGAAGGAGTTGTGCTGGCGTGACACGTACTCCGCGAACGTCACAGCGTTCGACAGCCGGACGTGGGCTGTCGAAACCGTGCCCGAACCAGCAATTGGCGCCCGCAGCTTATCGAGGGAATCCGGGCTCCACGACGCCAGCGACCATTCAGGGGGTCGAGTGCGCCTCTGTCCGTTTAAATCTCTGCAGCAGTGACAGCGCTAGTAGTAAGGTCCCACTTGAGCGCATCGCTCGGGGGTAGGCGCGCAGACCAGGGCACCCGAGCGCCAGGAAATGGCCCTCTACACCCATACGCCGTTAGCTGCGTTAATCCAGAGACAAAGGAGCAACCTGATGCCGACAGATGCTGTAACAGTCGCACCCCATCTTTACAAGGTGTTGCTGGAAAACGACCGCGTACGGGTGTTGGAAGTACGTGCGCAGCCTGGGGCCAAATCGGCGATGCACACGCACCCAAGTTATGTCGCTGTCGCCATCAACGACGGCAAATACAGGTTCACCTCACCCGATGGCAAGAGTATTGAGGTGCAGGCGAAGCCAGGGCAGACGTTGTTTGTGGACGGAGTAGAGCACGCGACAGAGATCCTCGGCACAAGTGAGGCGCATATTGTACTGATCGAACTCAAGTAGGTTCGTGTACTTCCGTCACCACCCTGACCGGTTCCGAGCACCTCACGGCTGACGACACGTTCGATGCGGAGTATGGAAACTTGCTGGAGAAGCCACCGCGCGGAAGTATTGGTGGCACCCGGAGGCGAAGAATTTCTAACCCGTTATCGCTGGTCGGGTTGGTCGTTCGACGCGCTGCGTAGCTTCTTACGGCGTTCTCCACGGCGTCCAGGTCCCCCGTGAGCTTGGACGCCAATTCCTTTTCCGCCGTCTCCCGCCTGCGCCCCTCCTGCCTTCTCCGCCGGCGAGGATTCG
>Ga0207683_10004923_pt1 | contig 11490 bp, 9 predicted proteins | sample KBSM73metaG_FD_184333 | JGI IMG/M metagenome (GOLD analysis project Ga0207683, IMG submission 184333) | Miscanthus rhizosphere microbial communities from Kellogg Biological Station, Michigan, USA - KBS M7-3 metaG (SPAdes) (version 2) | ecosystem: Host-associated > Plants > Roots > Rhizosphere >...
CGGAGATCACCGCGCTGGTCGTCGAGGGGAAAGCGGTGCTCGAGAAGGTGCGCGAACAGGTCCAGAACGTGGAATGATGGCGTCCGTGTCTCGTGGAGTACTGGTCATCGTGTCGTCGCCATCGGGCGCCGGCAAGACGACGCTGACGCGCCGGCTGCTCGCCGAGTTCGGGCCGCAGCTCGAGTTCAGCGTGTCCTACACGACCCGCCCCATGCGACCTGGCGAGGTGAACGGGCGCGATTACTGGTTCGTGACGCCCGAGGTGTTCCAGGGAATGGTCGAGCGCGGCGAGTTCGCCGAGTACGCCTGGGTCCACCAGAATCGCTACGGTACGGCGCGTGCGCCGATTGATACGGCCCTCGGCGCCGGCCGCGACGTGATCTTCGATGTCGACTGGCAGGGTGGGAAGAACCTCTCGGCGCAGTGGCCCCGAGATTCTCTGAAGATCTTCATCCTCCCGCCGGATGTGGAGACCCTCACGTCTCGCCTGCGACAGCGCGCGACCGACGCTCCCGAGGTGATCAACCTCCGCGTGAGCAAGGCCTTGGAAGAACTGCAGCACTACCCCGAATACCAGCACCTGATCGTCAACGACGACCTCGAGCGTGCGTACGCTCTGCTGCGCGCGATCTATCTGACTCGTCGTTACGGTGGCGACGATCGACCCGACGTGTCCTACCCTCTGCGCGATCTCTCGCAGCTGGTCGCGTCCGCAACGGGCGCCGAAGCACACGCCAAGAAGCTGGTCGGGAACTGACAGCACAGTTGACGCCGACGAGGCATCGCGCCACGCTGGGACATGGTCGGCGCGCGGCTCGTCATGGCGTTGGTCGCGGTATCGGGATGCACAGCCACCTTCCACGGATCGGCGGTGCAGCCCAACCCGGTTTCACATCCAACCGAGACACTCCGTAACTCGGAGCCGATCCGGATCGTCACCGGCGACATGGAGCTCAACAAGCCCGTGTCGAACGGCTGCAACGGCTCGTCGGATTGCAACGCGACGACATATCACAACAGCCACTATCCGCTGATCAACGAGGCGAGCTTCACGCTCGTGTCGCGCGATCGCCTGCGCTTCCACGTGCAGGTCGATCACAAGTGGGAGGAGTACGCGGACCTCAACAGCTGGGACGTCGAGCTGATCGACGACCAGGGCCACCACTGGGTCCCGGAGTCGGTCGAGCACGCGAAGGTCCGCCTGCTCACGCAGATGTGGGATCAGGAGCAGCGCACCGCCGTGTGCAACTCGCAGGGTCGCGATGGCAAGGGCGACTGCATCAACACGGTCGGCTTCGCGAACGATGGTTGGCGCCGCCGCCAGCCGCTCGGCTCGCTCTCGGTCTACCGCGGCAAGGCCGACTTCGTGTTCTACCAGCGCGACCTGTTCACCTCGCGCATTCGGTGGCTGAAGCTCCTGGTCAAACGGTCGGGCGAAGTCTTCGAATTCACGTGGCGTTTCGAAGACACCGTCGCCTCCGAGTAAGCGCGCGCGTGCTACCCTGAGAGGGGTTGTACGCGCAGTGATGCATCAGCTCGATCAGATTCTGTCCGAGGTCGCCGGTTACCATCCGAACGCAGATCTGACGCTGGTCCGCCGCGCGTATCAGTTCGCGGCCGCCGCCCACGACGGCCAGACCCGCAAGTCGGGCGATCCGTACGTGACGCATCCGCTCGCGGTCGCGCAGATCATCGCCGAGCTCAAGCTCGACGTCGCCTCGGTCTGTGCGGGGCTGCTCCACGACTGCGTCGAGGACACCTCGGCCACCGTCGAGCAGCTCTCCGAGCAGTTCGGCAAGGAGGTCGCGTTCCTCGTCGACGGCGTCACCAAGCTCGGCAAGCTGCCGTACTCGACGCGCGAGGAGCAGCAGGCCGAGAACTTCCGCAAGATGCTGCTCGCGATGGCGCGCGATATCCGCGTCATTCTGGTGAAGCTCTGCGATCGCCTCGACAACATGCGCTCGCTGCATCACCTGCCGCCCGAGAAGCAGGAGCGCATCGCCGCCGAGACGATGCAGATCTACGCGCCGCTCGCGAACCGGCTCGGTATCCAGTGGATCAAGGTCGAGCTCGAGGACCTCGCGTTCAAGTACCTCTACCCGGGCGAGTACGAGCAGCTCGCGACCGAGATCGCCAAGACGCGCGCCGAGCGGCTCGAGTACATCCACGCCGTCGAGAAGCTCATCCACAAGGAGATGATCGACAATGGCGTCCCGTGCGAGGTGATGGGGCGCGCCAAGCACCTGTGGTCCATCTACCAGAAGATGAAGCGCACGCAGCGCCCGTTCGCGGAGATCCACGACGCGATCGGCTTCCGCGTCATCACCGACACGCAGATGCACTGCTACCAGGCGCTCGGCGTCTCGCATCAGACGTGGACCCCGATCCCGGGCCGCTTCAAGGACTACATCGCGCTGCCCAAGCCGAACCTCTACCAGTCGCTGCACACCGCGGTGATCGGGCCCAAGGGCGAGCGCATCGAGATCCAGATCCGCACCGGCGAGATGAACCTCGTCGCGGAGCACGGCGTCGCCGCGCACTGGAAGTACAAGGAAGGCCGTCCGGTCGCGCTCGAGGACGACAAGAAGTTCGCGTGGCTCCGCCAGCTGATGGAGTCGCAGAAGGAGCTGCGCGATCCGACCGAGTTCCTCGAGTCGGTCAAGATCGACCTGTTCGGCGACGAGGTCTACGTGTTCACACCGCAGGGCGACGTGAAGGCGCTGCCGAAGGGCTCCTGTCCCATCGACTTCGCCTACTCGGTCCACTCGTCGATCGGCGATCACTGCTCGGGCGCGCGCGTGAACGGGATGATCGTCCCGCTGCGCTACCAGCTCCGCAACGGCGACACGATCGAGATCATCACGTCGCCGAACCAGAAGCCGAACAAGGACTGGTTGAAGCTCGTCAAGACGGCGCGCGCGCGCACGAAGATCCGCTGGCTGTTGCGCCAGGAGCAGCGCGACAAGGCGGTCGCGCTCGGCACCGACCTCATCGACAAGGCGCTGCGCAAGCACGACACGACGCTCGGGCGCGCGCAGAAGGAGCTCACGCACGCCGCGAAGGAGCTCAAGTGCCAGACCGTCGACGAGCTGATCGTCCAGGTCGGCTACGGCAAGATCACGGCGCAGCAGGTGATCGAGAAGGCGCTGCCGTCGCTCAAGAAGTCCGAGGAGGCTCCGGCCAAGGCCGAGTCGATGCTCAAGACGTTGCTGCGCAAGGTCACGCGTCGCACGTCGACGTCGGGTATCAAGGTCGCCGGCGAGGAAGACATCCTCGTCCGCTTCGCGAAGTGCTGCTCGCCGCTACCCGGCGATCCGATCGTCGGCTTCATCACGCGCGGCCGCGGCGTCACCGTGCACCGCCGCGATTGCGACAAAGGCCTCGACCTCGATCCCGAGCGCCGCATCGACGTCGAGTGGGACGGCCTGTCCAAGGCGCAGCACGAGGTCGCGATCCAGGTCCTGTGCGCCGACAAGCCCGGCCTGCTCGCGCACATCTCCCAGTCGTTCACCGACCAGGGCGTCAACATCTCGCAGGCGCACTGCCGCGCGACCGACGACGGCCGCGCCGTCAACACGTTCCACGCGCTCGTGAAGGATCTCGATCAGCTGAAGAGCGTGATCCGCTCGCTATCGCGCATCAAGGGCGTGTTCTCGGTCGACCGCGTCGCTGCCGAGCAGCCCTAGCCGATCACTGCATCGGGCAGGTGCCGCCGGGCGCCTGCGAGAGGCACTCGCCCTCGGCATCGCACTGCCAGCCGTCGTTGCAGACACCGGCGCCGAAGCCGTAGTCGCGGCAGTAGTACTGGCAGGTGCTCGCCGTCGGCGCCGAGCCGCCATTCGGGTCGGGCAGGGTCGACACGACGTACGCGGTGCCGAAGTCCTCGATGTACTTCTCGCTGATGTAGCCGTAGCCGGCGCCGTTGTCGTTCTGGTCGCCGAACACCGCGGTGCCCCAGCTGTTCTTGAAGATGTAGAAGCCCTTCTGCATGACGGGCTTGCCGTCGGCGTCGACGAGCAGCTTGCCATCCTTGTCGACCGACTGGACCTCGAGGTTGTCGTCCCAGCCGACGATCAGGATGCCGTGGCCGGCGCGCTGCTTGTGGCTCTCGGTGATGTCGTCGGCGTTCGGGTAGCGAATGATGCCCTTGTGCATCCACTGGCGGTCGATCGGCAGCGTCGACAGGCCGTGGTTCCACGCCTGGTAGAAGAAGTCGATGCCGACCCCCACCGCGGTGTGCTCGCCGGTGATGTGCGCCTTGATGTCGGTCGTGTTGATGAAGTGACCTGCGGGCAGGAACCACTTCTTGGCGGCCTTTGCCGTGTCCGACGGATCGCCCTGCGTCCAGCACTTCGGAGGCAGCTGCTGGGTCTCGGTTCCGTCGGGCTTGCAGTCCGGATCGTCCGCCGCGCCCCACTCGGTGCCGCGATACGGATCGTCCGCTTCGGTCACGATGCCGAACTTGTGGATCGCCTCGATGTTGTCGTTGATGTTGCTGCCCTCGGAGTTCGGCAGGCTCATCAGCTCGGACTTCACGGCCCACTGCAGATACTGCTCGCTGAACGACGGGTTCATCGCGCCCGCCTTGAGATAGAGGTGCTCCATCAACGCCGTCGTCGTGAAGATCGTGCACACGCCGCGCTGGTTCTGATCCTTCACGGGCGACTGGAACTGCAGCAGCTCGGTCGACTTCGCCGGGTAGGTCGCATCCGCCTTGCCGATGTCGGGCAACGATCCGTTCGACGGCACGCCATGGAAGATGTGCTCGTACTTCGAGAGCGCGGGCGAGTAGTCCGCGTCATCGGTGGGTGCGCTCATGGCGCAAGCGGTCAGGAGCAGCGTGGCAGCAGCGAGACGCATGGTGCTTGGCATACAAAGCAAGTGCCGGTCCGCGCCAACCCCGCGGGATCGCGACGCCGATCACTGGCCAATCGACTTGCCAGGCCAAGCCGTCCGCCCGTGAGCTAGATTGGTCACGTGAAGTTGTTGGTTGTCAGTGCGGCGTGGGGTCTCGGTTGCGGTCACTCTGCGGGCGCTCCCGACGCGCCGATCATCGACGGCTCGAGAGAGACGTGCACGCCCTTCTCGGTCAGCGGACCTGGCGGCCAGTCGCCCGGGCGGCCGGCCTGGACTGGCTCGGAATGGGCGATCGGGCGCCCCGGCTTGTACACGCGCATCGAAGAGGCCGGGACGCTGACGACGATGCCGCTGCCGGACCTGACCGATGAGCCGCTCGCGTGGGACGGCGTCGAGCTCGGCTTCTACGCCAAGACGCCGACGCCCCACATCGCGCTCTTCACGCCCGGCCACATCTCGACGCTACATGACGCACCGCCGATCGGCACGCCGCAAGCGAGCGAGACCGGAGACGTCGCACCGGATCCGTCGGGCGCAGCGCGGATCCAGGCGCTGTTCAGCGACATGAACACAACCGGCCATCCGATCGCGAACCGTGGATGGTCGGACGGTACGGTCTCGACGGTGTCCTCATTCGGCACCGAATCCGGGCCGCTCGCGTGGAACGGCGACGTGTTCATCACCGCCGAGGCCGGCACGGACACGTACTACGACGCGAGCTTTCAACCGGTCGTGACGCGCGCGGACGCGGTGCCGGCCGGCGACGTGATCGGCATTGCCGCAACGAAGCGGCGCGCGCTGGTCATGCTGACGAGCAGCAGCGCCGATGTGGAGTACGTGCAGTGATGCCTGTGAGACGACTCATCACAACCGCAACGCTACTGGCCGCCGGCTGCGGCGATAACGCGAGCGCAACGCACGATGCGATCCTCGACGGCTCGAGAGAGATCTGCACGCCGTTCTCCGTCACGGCGCAGGTCAATGCGACGACGCCGTTGCAACCGGTGTGGGCCGGCGATGCCTGGGCGATGGCGGGGCAGGGCGTGTACGTCCGGATCGACGATGCCGGTACGGTGATCGCCACGCCGCTGCCCGACCTGCCGGGAGGAGAGTCCTTCGGCTGGGACGGCGTGGAGCTCGGCTACTACGTGCAGACGCCGCTCCCGCATATCGCGCTGTTCACGCCTGGCGATGTGTCGACGTTGCATGCGAGCCCGTCATTCGGTACCGACAAGGCGAGCGCGCAGGCGAGCGTGCGCGGAGATCCGACCGGCGCGCCGCGCATCGAGGCGTTCTTCACGGACGAGCCGTCCGGGTTGCCCGTTGCCGTGCATGGCTGGAGTGATGGTACGCAGAGAGCACTCGGCTCGATCACCATGGCCCTCGCCCTGGCACCGATGAGCACGGTCGACGTGTACGCGAAGTACACGGGCGGGCCGGGCGCCGGCGACCGCTTCGCCTTGCTCGCTGAAGGCGACATCGGTGTGCTCGGTCTGGAGGGGGAGGACGCGCTTAGCAGCGTGCCGCAGTTCGTGCAGATCGCTGCGAGCGACCACATCGCGGTCGTCCGTCAATGGCCGCAGCCGCCGCTGGCATGGAATGGCGATGATGCCTTCGTGACGTTCGACGGCAGCGCGGTACTGCTCTACGACCGCGATTTCCAGGCTAGCGGGACGCGTCCGCTGGACCCTCCGAGCATGCAGCTCATCGGTGTCGGCGCCACGCATCGGCGGGCGCTGCTCGTCTTCGAGACCGCGCCCACGAGCTACGAGCTTCGCTACGTGCAGATCTGCTTCTAGCGCTTGGGGGCGGGCTTGCCCGGCTCGCCGAGACCGGCGAAGAGCTCGGTCTTCGACTTGGTCGACTTCTTGGCGAGCTTGTTCTTGCGGCGGCGGCCGGCCTTCTCGTGCTTGTTCTTGCGCTTGGTGCTGGTGGCTTTGGTGTTCGAGGCCATGACGGGGTCCTTTTCGAGAGCCGAGCGGAGCTTTCTAGCGCAGGCAGGTGCCGAGTTGCAATCCCCGGGGTATGCCCATACGATTCGCAGGATTAGGGGAACCAGGCGATGAAGCTCTGCCCGAAGTGCCAGAAGCAGTTCAGCGACGACGCGAATTTCTGCCCCGTCGACGCGGCACGCCTCGCGCCCCTGGAGACCCAGGCGGCCGGCGATTCACTGACGACCCGGTTCGAGCTGGGGGCCAAGGTCGGCGGGGGCCGCACCGGCGTCGTCCACCGGGCGACCGACAAGACCACGGGCAAGGCGTGTGTCGTGAAGCTGGTCGCGCCGGCGGTCGTCGCGCTGCCTGGCGTTGCGCAGCGCCTCGAGCGCGAGCTCAAGCAGCTCGAGCGCGTGCAGAGTGCGGGCGTCGCGCACGTGATTGCCTCGGGCAAGCGCGGCGAGGAGACGTGGGTGGCGATGGAGCTCATCGACGGCGCGCATACGCTTGCCGAGGCGATCGGCGCGCGCGGTCCGATTCCGCAGGACCAGGCCGCGAGCCTCATCGAGGTGATCGGCGAGGCGCTGATCGAGGCCGCTCAGGTCGGCGTCGTGCACCGCGACCTGGCGCCGAAGAACGTGCTGTTCGCCGGCCAGGACGTCAAGCTCATCAACTTTTCGCTGCCCGTTCCGACGAGCGACAAGGTCCCGGGCGTGCCCGAGTTTGTCGCACCCGAGCAGGTCGAGGGCCGTCCCGTCGACCAGCGCAGCAATCTCTACAGCCTCGGCGCGCTGTACTACTACGTGCTGACGGGCGCGCCCGTGTTCGTCGGCATGGCCGACGAGGTCCATCGCCAGCACACGAGCGGCACGATCAAGCCGCCGTCGCAGCTCGCCGGGGTGCCGGCGCCGATCGAGGCCGTGATCATGCGCGCGCTCGATCGCAGCCCGACCAAGCGGTTCTTGACCGTGCGCCAGTTCGTCGACGAGGTCGGCCGCGTCGGTCACAGCGAGGTCATCGAGCTCAAGAGCACGATGGCGATGGGCAAGGCGGGAGGCCGTCCCAAGGGCGAGCTCGTGCAGACGCTCATGGGCATCAGCAAGGGCGGGTTGCCGGCGGTGTCGTCGGCGCCGACCGCGGCGTTGCCGCAGACGCCGGTGTCGCCGGCCGCGGTGGCCGCTGCCGCCGCTGCTCCGGTGATGACCGCTCCGGTGGCCGCCGCTGCGCCTGCCACGAAGCCTGCCGTCGGCGTGCAGACCGTGATGGGGATGCCGTCGCCGGCGCATGCACCCGCGGGTCCGTCGGGGATGGCCGCGTCGGTCGCGTCGCCGCCGGTCGCGATCAATCCGCTGACGCCGCCTGGCGTCGCGCCGCTCGAGAAGCCGACCGTGCAGGCATCGCCGTGGGCGCCGCCCGGTGGTGCTGCCGCGCCGGTGGCTCAGCCGACCGCGCCGCCGATGGTTGCGGCGCCCGTGATGCCGGCCGCGCCGCAGGTGCCGGCATCGCCGACGGTGCCGCCCGGTGCCGCGGGCAAGAAGAAGCCGGTCGAGGATGCCGGCGCCAAGGGCAAGTTCCGCGAGACGATGTGGTTCAAGAAGGGCGACCTCGACGCGCAGGCCGCGCAGGCCGCCGCCGAGGAGCGCCAGCGCACCGGCAAGGATGTCGCGACCGACAAGGCCGACTCGCTGCCGATCGACGAGCGCTACAAGGATGACGGCTCGATCTCGCGCAGCGACAAGGAGAAGTACTCGCTGCGCACCGGCGCGACGCAGATGATGAGCTCGATCAAGGACGTGCCGGGCGCCGACGCCAGCATGAACAAGATCGGCGAGGACGTGCTCGTCGGCGAGATGAAGAAGGGCCGCACCTGGGTGATCCTCGCGATCCTCGGCGCCCTGATCGCGATCGGTCTGATCGTCGCGATGATCGCGCGCTAGCGACCGCGAGCCGCGTGATCGCCGCGAAGTTCGCGCGCCAGCTTTCGCGCGTGGCTTTCGCGCGGCCCGCTACTTCTTCATCTTCTTCGCGACGAAGTCGGCGATGTCGCGGATCACCTGCTCGTCGACGTGGCCCGCCTTCTCGTAGTCGGCCGGCTTGCTCGGGCCTTCGCCTGCGACAAGCAGGTGGCTGAGCGTCGGCCACAGGACGAGCTTGGCGTTGGCGTGCTTCGCGAGCGCCTTCTGCCAGCGCGGAAAGTCGACCTTCGCGAGGACCTGGTAATCGCGCCCGCCCTGGCCGACGAAGATCGGCAGCGTCAACGTCGCGGCGACGGTCGGCGGGTCGTACTTCGCGAGGTCCTTCCAGTACGACGCCGGCGCGCCGACGTGCATCTCTCCCGGCGTCGGCTGCGCGCCCGCCTCGAGCTCGTGCACGCGCTTCGCGTCGACCTTCGCCTCGTCGATCGCCTTCTGCTCGTCGGGCGAGATCGTGCCGTCGGTGTTCGCGATGTACGTGTACTGGTCGACGAGGATGTCGGCGAGATCGCGCGCCGGCCCGGCGATCACGAGGATGCCGGCGAGGTCCTTCGCGTGCTGGGCGATGCGCGGCGCGACCATCGCACCGAGGCTGTGCCCGAGCACGAACGTGCGCTTGTGATCGATCTCGGGCTGCGCCGAGCACAGGTCGGCGGCGATCACCGCGTCCTTGATCGTCTCGTCCTCGACGGTGAACTCCTTCGGCAGCGTCTCGGGCTTCACGCGCGTGCGCTTGTCGTAGCGCAGCGTCGCGACGCCGTGCGCGGCGAGCCCGGCCGCGAGGTCCGCGAACACCTTGTTCGGGCCGATCGTCTCGTCGCGATCGTTCGGGCCGGAGCCGTGCACGAGGACCACGCACGGGAACGGGCCGGCGCCCGCGGGAACGGTGAGCGTGCCCGGCAGGTCGCCGACGTCGAGCTCGCGCGTGCGCGCATCGGTGGCGGCGTACGGCGGAGGCGTCCACGGGACCTGGCTCTCGTGCGGCGCGAGGTGGAGGCCGGAGATCTGGAGCGAATCGTCGACGGCGACGACGAAGTCGAGCGCGCCCTTCGCGAAGTGACACGGCACGACGACGACGGTCGGCTGCCCGGGCTTCGCCGACTTGCGGGCGGGCGCATCGCACGTGCTCATCGCACCGGCCTGCGTCGTGAGCTGCTTCCACAGCTCCGCGAGCTTGTCTTTCGGAAGCGCGGTTGCGATCGCCGGCGCGAACGACTTCTCGGCACCCTCGAAGTCCTGCCTGGCGAGCTGCTGCACCACGAGCTCGGCGCGGGCCTCGGGCGTGGCGGCGGGCGTCGGGCCCGCATCGACGAGGGTCGGGATCGGAATGACGGGCTTGTCCGCCGGCTTCGCGGGTGCGGGCGGCGGCGCAGCCGGCGAGGGCGCGGTCGACGAGTGCCCGCACGCGACGAGCGCGAAGCACGACAGCAGATGCCCGCAGGCGAGCAGAGGGCGGCACGGCAGGCGCGTCATGCGCGCACGCTATCACCGCGGCGACGTGTCGTCGCAGCCCGAGCCGACACACCAGTTGACGCCGCGGCGCTGCTCGTCCTCGATGTCGTGCCGCGTGGCAACGCGGATCAGCTTGCCGTCGGAGGCGTAGCGGTACCAGAGGCCTTGCGACGCCAGCACGGCCTCGAACGCCTGATCCCACGGCACCCCGGCGAGCCGGATCGTGACCTTGGCGTCGATGCCCTCGGGCACGACGAGGTTGTATCCGCTGCCGCTGGCCTTGATGATCACGTTCAACACGTCGTGCAGCCGCGCGTCCTTGAAGTCGAGGTCGACCTTGCCGCCGGGCGGCAGTCGATCCATCGCAGGAGGCGGCCGGTGCTCCTCGTCCTCGAGCTCGTGCTGCGGCGCGACCCGCACGAGCTTCGCCGCCTCGTCGTACGCGTAGCCGAGGCCCTGCGCCGTGAGGATCGTGTCGAACGCGGCGCCGCACGGCGCGTCCTTGATGTTGACGCTCACCGGGATGTCGATGTTGTCGGCGACGACGACGTTGAATCCGCAGGTGCTTGCGGCGAGCAGCGCGAAGTCGTGGAACTTCACGTGATCGAGCTGCCAGGTGACGTGCTTGTCGGAGTGCAGGTGCGGGTGCCGGTGCTCCGGTTCGTGCTGGCCCTCGAACACGCACACCATCTGCGTGAAGCCGCCGGGCTCGACCGAGAGACTGTTCGCGCACGCGCCGCTCTCGTTCGAGATGATCACGGCGTGCGCGCCGTAGGCGACCGGAATCTGCTGGCCGCCCTGCACGGTGCCGATCGTCTTGCCGTCGATCGAGAGCTCGCCGGACTCGCCGGGCGGCATCGCGATCCGCATCGTGCCCATGCCTCGCGGGACCGCGATCTCGTCTGTGCGCGGCACGGCCGGTGCGATCTGCTGCGACGTTGCATGGTGCGCGTGGTGCGCGAGCGCGAACACGCCTCCGCCGGCCGCGGCGAACGCGACGCCCGCGACCGCCGCGATCAGCGCGGGCCTGCGCTTCTTCGCGGTGACGGCCGGTGCGTCGAGCGCCGCGAGCGCATCCTTCGCCGACGCGAACCGGGCCCTCGGGTCGGCCGCCGTGAGCTTGTCGAGGAACGCGCGCAGCCCGGCCGACGCGTTGACCGTGGTCTTCTCCTGCACGAGCCGCCACGGCTCCTGGCGCGTCAACAGGTGCAACAGCGTCATGCCGAGCGCGTAGCCATCGGTCGTCGCGTCGACGAGCCCGGCGAGCTGCTCGA
>Ga0207683_10004924_pt1 | contig 11490 bp, 8 predicted proteins | sample KBSM73metaG_FD_184333 | JGI IMG/M metagenome (GOLD analysis project Ga0207683, IMG submission 184333) | Miscanthus rhizosphere microbial communities from Kellogg Biological Station, Michigan, USA - KBS M7-3 metaG (SPAdes) (version 2) | ecosystem: Host-associated > Plants > Roots > Rhizosphere >...
GGTGGCATTCCTGGCGTGGGTAGGCCTCGGCGCCGATGGCCTGTCGTCGTCCGCCTACGGCCCGGAGGAGGCGTTCAAGGCGCTCGGCGAGCACACGTACCTCGCGGTGTTCCTCGCGATCGCGACCGCCGCGACCGTGTTCATCATCTCGTGGAGCTACCGGCGGATCATCGAGGAGTTCCCGCACGGCGGCGGTGGCTACATCGTCGCGAGCAAGCACCTGGGGCCGTACGTCGGTGCGGTCTCGGGCTGCGCGCTGCTCGTCGACTATGTGCTGACGATCGCGATCTCGCTCGCGTCGGGCGCCGATGCAGTGTTCAGCTTCCTGCCGCTCAGCGCCCAGCCTTACAAGCTCGAAGCGGTGCTCGCGGTGCTCGCGCTGTTGACGGTGATGAACCTACGCGGCGTCAAGGAGTCGGTGACCGTGCTGACGCCGATCTTCCTGGTCTTCCTCGTCACGCACGCGATCCTGATCTTCGGCGCGATCGGCATGCACGTCGGTCAGCTCGGCACGGTGATCTCCGGCGTGTCGAGCGGCTATCACACCCACGTCAGCCAGGTCGGCATGGCCGGCGTGCTGCTCCTGTTCATGCGCTCGTTCTCGCTCGGCGGCGGTACGTACACCGGCATCGAGGCGGTCTCGAACGGCCTCGCGATCATGCGCGAGCCGCGCGTGCGGACCGCGAAGCGCACGATGTTCCTGATGGCCACGTCGCTCGCGGTCACAGCGAGCGGCATCCTGCTCGCCTACCTGCTGCTCCACGTCACGAAGGTCGACGGGAAGACGATGAACGCGGTGCTCGCCGAGAAGTTCGCGGGGCGCGGGTCGGGGGCCTCGGTCTTCGTCGTCGTCACGCTGGTCTCCGAGGGCGCGCTGCTGTTCGTCGCCGCGCAGGCCGGCTTCGTCGACGGGCCTCGCGTCATGGCGAACATGGCGCTCGATCAGTGGATGCCGCACCGCATGGCCGCGCTGTCCGAGCAGCTGACGATGCGCAACGGCGTCTACCTGATGGCCGGCGCGGCGGCGCTCGTGCTGCTCTACACCGACGGTGCCGTCGATGCGCTGGTCGTCATGTACAGCATCAACGTGTTCATCACGTTCACGCTGTCGAACGTCGCGATGGTCCGCCACGCGAAGCACCAGCATGATCCCGCCGCGATCTTCGTCCACAGTCTTGCCGCGGCCGTGTGCGCGATGATCCTGGTCGTCACGCTCGTCGAGAAGTTCACCGAGGGCGGCTGGATCACGACCGTCATCACCGCCGCGCTCGTCGTGCTGTGCTTCCTGATCCGCAACCACTACCGCGTCGTCGGTCAGAAGGTCGCCAAGCTCACGAGCGATCTCGACCTCGATGTTCCGCCGCCCGCCGGCATCACGGCGCCCGAGGAGCTCGATCCCGCGCTGCCCACCGCGGTCGTGCTCGCCGGTGGCTTCGGCGGCCTCGGCCTCCACACGCTGTTGCAGATCCCACGCTCGTTCCCGGGCCAGTTCACGCAGGTCGTGTTCGTGTCGGTCGGCGTGATCGACGCGGGCATCTTCAAGGGCAAGGAAGAGATCGACGCGATGGGCGCCAAGCTCGAGGGCGATCTCGAGCGCTACGTCGCGTTCGCCCGGACCCACCTGGGCTGGGCCGCCGACCACGACCACGCGATCGGCACCGAGGCAGTCGCCGAGCTCGACCACCTGTGCCGCGAGGTCGCGCTGCGGTTCCCGCGCTCGGTGTTCTTCGCCGGCAAGCTGATCTTCCAGGAGGAGAGCTGGTACCAGCGCGTGCTCCACAACGAGACCGCAGCGGCGGTCGAGCGGCGCCTGCAGTTCGCTGGACTCCCGATGATCGTGATGCCGATCCGGATGTTCCACTAAAGCCCCATGAAGTGGCTCGCAGCGCTCGCGCTCCTGGCTGGCACGGCCGCAGCGGACCCGGCACCCGCGGCACCGCCCGACGCGATCAAGCTCGGCGGCTACCTCGAGCTGTTCTACGCGTACAACTTCGACCGGCCGCGCAACGGCGTCACGAACCTGCGCGCGTTCGACGATCGCCACGCCTCGTTCGTGCTGCAGGACGCGGTGCTCGAGGGCACCTGGACGCACGGTCCGGTGTCCGGACGCATCGCGCTGCAGGCCGGCGAGGCACCCGATCTCTACTACCAGGGCGAGCCCGTGCAGCCGGCCACCGGCAGCGCACCGCCGCGCGGCCCCGACGAGTTTCGCCACATCCAGGAGGCGTACTTCGCGTGGGCGGCACCGCAGAGCATCGAGGTCGCGGGCGGACTGTTCCTGTCGCCGATCGGGCCCGAGACGGTCGCCGAGCACAGCGTGTGGAACTGGTCGCGCTCGAATCTGTTCTTCTCGCTTCCGTTCTATCACGCAGGTGTGCGGCTCAAGCGGCCGCTCGGTGACTCGGGATGGAGCGCGATCGCGATGATCGCGAACGGCTGGAACAACACGATCGACAACAACCACGTGCCGTCGGTCGATCTGATCGCGGCGTACGCCAAGGGCGACTGGCTCGCGCAGGTCCAGTACTTCGGCGGCGTCGAGCGCAACCCCGGCATGCTCGGCGAGCCGTGGCGACACCTCGGCGATGCCTATCTCCAGGGGCCGCTCGCGCCGAAGCTGACGTTTCTCGTGCACGCCGATGGCGGCTTCGAGCAGGGCAGTGCGGGCACCTCGTCGTGGATCGGCGGCGCCGGCTACCTGAAGCTCGACCTCTGCAAGGTCTGGAACGTCGCGGTGCGCGGCGACTACCTCCACGAGTACGGCGCGGCGCCGATCTTGCTGCCGGTCGCGTGGGTCGCCTCGGGTACTGCGACGCTCACCTACGCGCCCGCCGACGGCGTGCTGTTCCGCCTCGAGGCGCGGCACGATCAGGCAGCGGCCGATGCGTATTTCGCGGGCGACCTGGTGACGCCGACGCGGCGCTACCAGGACACCGTCACGCTCGGGGCGACCGCCTGGTTTTGACGGTTTCTTGATACGGCTCGCACGCGTCTTGACCCCATCTGTCCGTGCGCCGCGGTTAGCTGAGATCAACCGATGCACCCGTACCGCGAGAGGCCGGCCGCTGCGAACGAACCGCGCAGTCCGAGCGAGGAGCTCGTGCTGTACGCGGCCCTCGTGGCGATCGGAGCGATTCCTGTGATCGTCGCGCTCGTCGGTGCGATCACGTGGGGATTCGACGCGACGCTCGGCGTGCTCATGACCGCCGCCGGCGTGATCGGTCTGTGGAGGCTCCGCCGATGAGTGATGTGATGTACCTCGCGCTCCTCGCGATCCTGTTCGCGACCTCGCTCGCGATGATCCGTTTCTTCGACCGGCTCTGAAGGAGGCTGTCGTGACGACGCTGTACTGGATTGCCGGCATCCTGTCGGCTGCGCTGCTCGTCTACCTGCTCGTCGCGTTGTTCCGGCCGGAGCGGCTGCAATGACCGCCACGGTGCAGGTGCTCGTCTACGCGATCGTGCTTCTCGGGCTCGCCGTCCCGCTCGGCGCGTACATGGCGCGCGTCTACCAGGCTCCGCTCGGGCGGTTCGAGCGCGTGCTCTACCGGATCCTCGGTGTCGATGCCGAGCGCGAGCACACGGGGCGCGAGTACGCGGTCGCCGTGCTGGTGTTCAACGTGCTCGGGATCGTGCTCGTCTACGTGCTGCAGCGCGTGCAGGGGCACCTGCCGGGCAATCCAAACGCGCTCGGCGCGGTCGATCCGCGCGTCGCGTTCAACACGGCGGTCAGCTTCGGCACGAACACGAACTGGCAGGCGTACGCGGGCGAGACCACGATGAGCCACCTCGTCCAGGCCGCCGCGCTCGGCGTGCAGAACTTCGTGTCGGCGGCGTGCGGCATGGCCGTGCTGGTCGCGCTGACCCGCGCGTTCGTGCGTCGGCACGCCGAGACCATCGGCAACTTCTGGGTCGATCTGACGCGCTCGACGCTGTACATCCTGCTGCCGCTGTCCGTGGTGATGGCGGTCGTGCTCGTTCAGCAGGGCGTGCCGCAGACATTCGATGGTCACGCGGTCGCTCAGCTCGTCGAGAAGCACGCGCCGCAGACGATCGCGGTCGGGCCGGTCGCGTCGCAGGTCGCGATCAAGCAGCTCGGTACGAACGGCGGCGGCTTCTACAACGTCAACTCGGCGCACCCGCTCGAGAACCCGACGCCGCTGGCGAACTTCGTCGAGTGCCTCGCGATCCTGCTGATCCCGGTCGCGCTGTGCTTCACGTTCGGGCGGATGGTGCGATCACGCCGGCAGGGCGTCGCGCTGCTCGTCGCGATGACGTTGCTGGTCGTTCCGTTCCTCGTGCTGACGACATGGGCCGAGGCGCACGGGAATCCAGCGCTCTCGTCGCTCGCGATCGATCAGCACGCTGGCAACCTCGAGGGCAAGGAGGTCCGGTTCGGCGCCGCGAGCTCGGCCCTGTGGGCGACCGTGACGACCGCGGCATCGAACGGCTCGGTCAACTCGATGCACGACAGCTTCACGCCGCTGGGCGGGCTCGGGCCGCTCGTGCTGATGCAGCTCGGCGAGGTCGCGTTCGGCGGCGTGGGCTCGGGGCTCTACGGCCTGCTCATCTTCGCGATCGTCGGCGTGTTCATCGCCGGGTTGATGGTCGGGCGCACGCCGGAGTTCCTCGGCAAGAAGATCGAGGCGTACGAGATGAAGATGGCATCGCTCGCGATCCTCGTGCCGGTCGCGGCGGTGCTGATCGGTACCGCGTGTGCCTGCTTCGTGAACGAGACCTACAGCACCGCGCTCGCGAACCACGGCCCGCACGGGTTCACGGAGGTGCTCTACGCATTCTCGTCGATGGGCAACAACAACGGGTCGGCGTTCGCCGGGCTGACCGCGAGCGGCACGTTCTTCGCGACGGTCGGCGGCATCGCGATGTGGGTCGCGCGCTACTGGATCATCATCCCGACGCTCGCGATCGCCGGCTCGCTGGCGCGCAAGAAGGTGGTCCCGCCATCCGCGGGCACGCTGCCGACCTCGGGGCCGCTGTTCGTCGTGCTGCTCGTCGGCGTGGTGCTGCTCGTCGGCGCGCTCTCGTTCGTGCCGTCGCTGGCGCTGGGCCCGATCGTCGAGCACCTCGCGGTGGGAGGCTGAAGATGGGGGCTCGCACCACGCGCCCGCTGTTCGACGGTCCGATCGTGCGCCGGGCGCTGCTCGACGCGATCGGCAAGCTCGATCCGCGCCGGATGATCAAGAACCCGGTGATGTTCGTCGTCGAGGTCGGCAGCGCGTTCACGACGGTGCTCGCGATCGCAGGCCCCGACCGTGGCTTCACGGCGGCGATCAGCTTGTGGCTGTGGTTCACGGTGCTGTTCGCGAACGTTGCCGAGGCGATGGCGGAGGGTCGAGGCAAGGCCCAGGCCGACAGCCTGCGCAAGGCGCGCAAGGACGTGCCGGCGGTCGTGCTCGCGGCGGCGAAGCGCGATGCCCGCCGCGAGGAGCGGTCGTCGTCGCAGTTGCGGCCGGGCGACCTCGTGCTCGTCGAAGCGGGCTCGGTCATTCCGGGCGACGGCGAGATCGTCGCAGGCGTCGCGTCGGTCAACGAGAGCGCGATCACCGGCGAGAGCGCACCCGTGATCCGCGAGAGCGGCGGCGATCGCAGCGCCGTCACGGGCGGGACGACCGTGCTTTCCGACTGGCTGATCATCGAGATCCGCGCGAAGCCCGGCGAGAGCTTCCTCGATCGGATGATCTCGATGGTCGAGGGCGCGAAGCGCAAGAAGACACCGAACGAGATCGCGCTCGACATCCTGCTCGCTGGGCTAACGATCGTGTTCCTGCTCGTCACGGTGACGCTGTATCCGTTCTCGGTGTTCGCGATCCGCGAGGCCGGGGCAGGGCACGCGGTGTCGCTGACCGTGCTGGTCGCGCTGCTCGTGTGCCTGATCCCGACGACGATCGGCGGCCTGCTCTCGGCGATCGGCATCGCCGGCATGGACCGCATGATCCAGGCGAACGTGATCGCGACGAGCGGCCGCGCGGTCGAGGCGGCAGGTGATGTCGACGTGCTGCTGCTCGACAAGACCGGCACGATCACGCACGGCAATCGCCAGGCGACCCGGTTGATCCCGGCCCCGGGCGTCTCGGAGGCGCGGCTCGCCGAGGCGGCCGTGCTCGCATCGCTCGCCGATGACACGCCGGAGGGCAAGAGCATCGTCGCGCTCGGCATCGGCGTGCTCGGCCGTGCGGTGTCGGCACCCGAGGGTGCCCAGCCGGTGGCGTTCACCGCGCAGACGCGCATGAGCGGCGTCGACATCGGCGAGCGGCGCGTCCGCAAGGGCGCCAGCGACGCGATCGCGCGGCACCTCGGCGGAGTGCTGACCCACGACGTGCGCGCGAGCGTCGAGCAGGTCGCGAAGATCGGCGCGACGCCGCTGGTCGTCGTCGACGATCAGACCGTGCTCGGCGTGGTGCAGCTCGCCGACGTGGTGAAGGACAAGATCCGCGACCGGTTCGGCGAGATGCGCCGGCTCGGCATCAAGACCGTGATGATCACCGGCGACAATCCGGTGACGGCGGCGGCGATCGCAGCCGAGGCCGGCGTCGACGACTTCCTGGCGGAGGCGACGCCCGAGGCGAAGCTCGCGATGATCCGCGACTACCAGGACAAGGGTCACCTGGTCGCGATGACCGGCGACGGTACGAACGACGCGCCGGCGCTCGCGCAGGCCGACGTCGCGGTCGCGATGAACAGCGGCACGCAGGCCGCCAAGGAGGCCGGCAACATGGTCGATCTCGACTCGAATCCAACGAAGCTGCTCGAGGTCGTGACCGTCGGCAAGCAGATGCTGATGACGCGCGGCGCCCTGACGACGTTCTCGATCGCCAACGACGTGTCGAAGTACTTCGCGATCATTCCCGCCGCGTTCGTCGCCACGTATCCGCAGCTCCACGCGCTGGATGTCATGCACCTGCACTCGCCCGCGAGCGCCGTGCTGTCCGCGGTGATCTTCAACGCCTTGATCATCGTCGCGCTGATCCCGGTCGCGTTGCGAGGCATCGCGGTCCGCGCGGCGCCGGCGGCGGTGACGCTGCGCAAGAACCTGCTCGTCTACGGGCTCGGCGGCCTCCTGCTGCCGTTCCCGTTCATCAAGGGGATCGACCTGCTGGTCGGGAGGTTCCTGTGAAGACCGCGCTCCGGCCCGCGATCGTCTCGCTGCTCGTATTCACCGCCGTGTGCGGCGTCGCGTATCCGCTCGCGATCGCCGCCATCGCGCAGCTCTTTCCCGACCACACCGCGGAGCTGGTCGGCCAGGCGTTCACGAACCCCGGCTACTTCTGGAGCCGACCTTCGGCCACCGCCACCGCGTATGACGCGACCACCTCCGGCGCGACGAACCTCGGCCCCTCGAACGCCGCGCTCACCGAGCAGGTGCGCCAGCGCATTGCGGCGCTCGAAGCCGCCGATCCGACGGCCACCGGACCGGTCCCGGCCGATCTGGTGACCGCGTCGGCCTCGGGGCTCGACCCCGATATCTCGCCGGAAGCCGCGTACTTCCAGGTCTCCCGGGTTGCCGGCCATCGCCACGCGCCCGTCGCTGCGGTCCGCGCGCTGGTCGCCGAGTACGTGCAGCGCCGCACCTTCGGGGTGCTCGGCGAGCCGCGGGTCAATGTGGTCCTGCTCAACCGCGCGCTCGACCAGCGCTTCGGAGGTAGCCTGGTGCCGTGACCGAGCTCGATGACCGTCCGGACCCCGACGCGCTGCTGCGCGCGCAGGCCCCGGCGCGGGCGCGGCTCAAGATCTTCTTCGGCGCGTCGCCGGGCGTCGGCAAGACATACGCGATGCTCGAGAGCGCGCGCCGGCTGCGCGGGGAGGGGACCGACGTCGCGATCGGACTCGTCGAGACTCACGGCCGCAGCGAGACCGAGGCGCTCATCGACGGGCTCGAGGTGCTGCCGCGCGCACACGTAGCGTACCGCGGGATCCAGCTCGAGGAGCTCGATGTCGACGCCGCGATCGTGCGCAAGCCCAGCGTGATCCTCGTCGACGAGCTCGCACACACCAATGCGCCGGGCGTCCGCCATCCGAAGCGCTGGCAGGACGTGATGGACCTGCTCGAGGCGGGCATCGACGTCTACACCACGCTCAACGTCCAGCACGTCGAGAGCCTCGTCGATGCCGTCGAGCAGATCACCGGCGTGCGCGTCCGCGAGACCGTGCCCGACGTCGTCATCGAGCGGGCCGACGAGATCGAGCTGATCGATCTGCCGCCCGAGGAGCTGCTGCAGCGGCTCGCCGACGGCAAGGTCTACGTGCCCGAGCAGGCGCGCCGCGCGATCGACAACTTCTTCCGGCGCGGCAACCTGATGGCGCTGCGCGAGCTCGCGTTGCGGCGCACCGCCGAGCGCGTCGACGCCGACGTCCAGGCGTACCGCCGCGAACAGCGGATCCGCGCGCTGTGGCCGACGCGCGAGCGGCTGCTCGTCTGCATCGGGCCGAGCCCGGCGTCGGAGAAGCTCGTGCGCGCGGCACGCCGCATCGCCGAGGGCATGCATGCGCCGTGGTACGCGCTTCACGTCGACGTCACCGGCGCGTCCCCGCTGTCGGCCGACGATCGCGATCGCGTCGAGGCTCACATCGCGCTCGCCGAGGCGCTCGGTGGCGAGGCGGTGCGGCTGACCGGACCGTCGGTGTCCGCGGCGGTGCTCGCGTTCGCGCGCGAGCGCAACGTCACACGCATCGTGGCCGGCAAGCCGACGCACTCGCGGTGGCGCGATCGCCTGCGCGGCAGCCTGCTCGACGCGCTGATCCGCGGCTCGGGCGACATCGAGATCCACGTGATCGCGCCGGCCGAGGATCTGCCGATGCGCGCCGCCCCTGAGCCCGCGCCCGCCGCGTGGGGCGGTTACGTGCGCGCCACGCTCGCGGTCACCGTGGCAACGGTGATCGGCGTTGCCGTGAGCGATCGGCTCGATCTGCCCGACGTGGTGATGCTCTACCTGTTCGCGATCATGCTTGCCGCGCTCGGCGGGCGTGGCCCCGGGCTCGCCGCCGCGGGGCTCTCGGTCGCCGCGTACGACTTCTTCTTCGTCCCGCCCCGCTACACGCTCGCCGTCTCCGACATCCGTCACCTCATGACGTTCGCGGTGATGTTCACGGTCGGCACCGCGCTCGGCACGCTCGTCGCGCGCCTGCGCCACGCGGAGGATGCCAGCCGCCAGCGCGAGCGCCGCACCGCCGCCTTGCTCGCCTTCACGTCCGAGTCCGCCGCCGCGCGCGATATCGCCGATGTCGCGGCCGCGGTGGTCGCGCACGTCGAGGACGCGCTCGGCGCGCCGACGGTCGTGCTCGTCCCCGCGCCCGACGGGACGCTGTCGGCGCTCGCGGGGCTCGAGCCGCTCGCCGAGAACGAGATCGCGGTCGCGCGGTGGGCACACGATCACCGGCGTCCCGCCGGTCGCGGCACCGAGACGTTGCCGGCCGCGCGCCTGCTGGCGGTGCCGCTCGGCGATGGCGAGGGCGTCGTCGCGGTCCAGATCGAGCGAGCGCGCCGCCGTATCGATCTCGAGGCCCGCCGGCTGCTCGAGGCGATCGCGCGCCAGGCCGGCGTTGCGGTCGCGCGGCTGCGCCTCGCCCGCGAGGCCCGCGACACCGCGCTGCGCATGCAGGCCGAAGAGCTGCGCAGCTCGCTGCTCTCGACGGTTTCGCACGATCTGCGCACGCCGCTCGCGATCATCACCGGCACCGCGAGCGACCTGCGCGACCGGGCGGAAGGCGAGCGGCGCGAGGCGCTCGAGACCATCGTCGACGAGGCGCGCCGGCTCACCACGATTCTCGAGAATCTGCTGTCGATCACGCGCGTCGAGTCGGGCGCTCAGGTCAAGCGCGAGTGGGTGCCGGTCGAGGAGATCGTCGGCGCCGCGCTCGGTCGCACCGAAACCGCGCTCGCCGGCCGCGACATCGCGATCCACGTCGCGCCCGAGCTCGGCGTCCAGGTCGATCCGGTGCTCGTCGAGCAGCTCGTCCTGAACCTGCTCGAGAACGCGGGCAAGCACACGCCGCCCGCCACGCCGATCGAGATCCGCGCGGTGCGAGAGGGCGCCGGCGTCGCGATCGAGATCTCCGACCGCGGCCCCGGCCTGCCGCCGGGCCCACCGGAGCAAGTGTTCGCGAAGTTCTTTCGCGGTCCCGACACGCGCACGGCGGGAGCTGGCCTTGGCCTCGCGGTCTGCCGCGGCATCGCGGTCGCGCACGGTGGACGCATCGAGGCATTGCGCCGCGACGGCGGCGGGGCGACGTTCCGGGTCTGGCTCCCCGGCGGTGATGCTCCGGAGGCCGCGCCGGAAGCCGCATGAGCGAACCCACCGACACCGTGCTCGTCGTCGAGGATGAGGTCCCGATGCGCCGGTTCGTGCGCTCGGCGCTCGCCAGCCATGGCTTCCACGTCCTCGAGGCCGGCACGATCCACGACGCCGAGGTCCTCGCGACCGAGTCGCCTCCGGATCTCGTCCTGCTCGATCTCGGCCTCCCCGACGGCGACGGCCTCGACTTGCTCACGCGCCTTCGCGAGTGGTCGCAGGCACCGGTGATCGTGCTGTCCGCGCGCGGCCGAGAGGAGGACAAGGTCAAGGCGCTCGACGCCGGCGCCGACGACTACCTGACCAAGCCGTTCGGCACGAGCGAGCTGTTCGCGCGCATCCGCGTCGCGCTCCGCCATGCTCGCGCGCAGAAGAGCACCGACGATCCGGTCGTCGCGGTCGGCCCGATCAAGATCGACCAGGCCCGTCACGAGGTCACCGTCGACGGAGCGCTCGTCCACCTCACGCCGATCGAGTTCCGCCTGCTCGCGTTGCTCGCCCGCCACGCCGGCAAGGTCCTCACGCACCGCCAGCTCCTCCACGACGTGTGGGGGCCGCGCAGCACGCACCAGACGCACTACCTCCGCGTCCACATGGCCGCGCTCCGCCGCAAGGTCGAGGCGGACCCGGCGCGCCCGAAATGGCTGATCACCGAGGCCGGCGTCGGCTACCGCTTGCGCGACTGACGTCCATACAGATCGGATCCACCGCGAAGGCACTCGACACGGATTGGCCGCGAAGACGCCAAAGCGCGAAGGTCAGAAGGCAGGGCGGGTGCAAGGTGAAGGCGGCCCGCAGAGGCGCCTCGGCGTACTGGGCTTCGCCCAGTTCACCTCGGCCACTGGCCTTCGAGGCCCGAAGCGCATCGACCAAGACGGCTTCGCTTCTTGAGGGCCAGAGGGCGAGGTGCGGTGGCGCTTCGCCAGCGCGCCGAGCCGCTGTCTGGGGCCCGGGCCATGGGCTTGCACACGCCCTCGCTCTGACCTTCGTGCCTTCGTGCCTTCGCGGCCAATTCTCCGTGGAGCGTCTTCGCGGCGATCTCGAGTCTGCCGCACTCGCAGGTCACAGCTCGATCTGGAGGCCGAGCTCGACCACGCGGTTCGGCGGCAGGTTGAAGAATGCCGTCGGCGGGCGCGAGTTGCGCGCGAGGAACGTGAACAGCATCTTGCGCCAGCGCGCGATCT
>Ga0207683_10004931_pt1 | contig 11483 bp, 12 predicted proteins | sample KBSM73metaG_FD_184333 | JGI IMG/M metagenome (GOLD analysis project Ga0207683, IMG submission 184333) | Miscanthus rhizosphere microbial communities from Kellogg Biological Station, Michigan, USA - KBS M7-3 metaG (SPAdes) (version 2) | ecosystem: Host-associated > Plants > Roots > Rhizosphere >...
GGTCGCGAGATTCGAGCGCGGCGTGCGACCGATCGGCTTCTGGTCGACGCGGACGAGCCGCTGGATTCGCTCCATGCCCGAAGCGATGCGGCCATGCGTCTCGGCGGCGACGGTCGGCTCGCCGTCCGTGGGCTCGTCGTCGTCGGTCGCTGGATCATGGCCGAGTTGGCGGCAGACGAGCTCGACGAGTGCCTCGCTGACCAGACTCGACTTGCCCGACCCGGAGACGCCGGTCACGGCGGTCAACACGCCGAGCGGGAAACGCGCGTCGAGCCCGACGAGGTTGTTGCGTGTGATTCCGGCAAGCACCAGCCAGCCCTGCGGCATGCGGCGGCGAGATCGCGGGGCCGCGGTCCGGTCGAACAGGAAGTGGCCCGTGTGCGACTCCGCGATGCGCGCGAGTCCCGCCGGGGGCCCGCTATAGAGGACGCGGCCGCCGCGCTCGCCGGCGTCCGGGCCGACGTCGACGATCCAGTCGGCGCGTCGCATCGTCGCCAGGTCGTGCTCGACCACGAAGATCGAGTTGCCAGATCGCTTCAGCGCGTCGAGTGCCTCGAGCAGCGCGGCGCCGTCCTTCGGATGCAGCCCGGCGGTCGGCTCGTCGAGGACGTAGACGACGCCGAACAGGTTGGAGCGGATCTGCGTCGCCAGCCGCAGCCGCTGCAGCTCGCCTGGCGAGAGGGTTGGCGTGCTGCGGTCGAGCGAGAGATAGCCGAGGCCGAGCGACTGCAGCGTCTCGATGCGCGCGATGACATCGGCCGCGATGCGTTGCGCCGCGATGCGCTTTTCTTCCGAGAGGTCAGGCGTGCGGCGGACGTCGAACGCGCCGGCGTGCGCCGAGCCGCCGGCGGCGACGCGGCGCGCGGTGTCGGCGCGCGCTGCGGCGCGGTCGTACGCCGGCGCTCGCCCTGCGCTGGCGCGCAACCCCGCGGCACCTTCGATCACATCGAAGCGCCCCGCTGCCGCCGGCGCAAGCACCGCCGCGACGCGATCGAGCTGCAGGCCGGCGAGCGCGCCGATGTCGAGCCCGGCGAAGGTGACAGAGAGCGCTTCCTTCTTCAGTCGCTTGCCGTCGCATGCCGGGCAGATCGCGCCGGTCATGAAGCGCGCCACGCGCCTCTTCATCAGCGGGCTCTGCGTCGTCGCGAACGTGTGCAGGACGTAGCGGCGCGCGCCTGTGAAGGTGCCCATGTACGCGGGCTCGGTCTTGCGGCGAAGCGCGGAGCGCGTCTCGGCCGGCGTGAACCCTGGGTAGACCGGCACCGTCGGCTGCTCTTCAGTGAAGAGGATCCAATTGCGTGTCTTCTTCGGCAGGGTACGCCACGGCACGTCGACGTCGACTCTCATCGAGACGAGGATGTCGCGCAAATTCTGACCATGCCACGCCGGCGGCCAAGCAGCGACGGCGCGCTCGCGGATCGTCAACGAGTCGTCGGGCACCATCAATCGCTCGGTGACCTCGTAGACGCGGCCGAGACCGTGGCAGTTCGGGCACGCTCCCTGCGCGGTGTTGGGCGAGAAGTCCTCGGCGAAGAGCATCGGCTGGCGCGGCGGGTACCGCCCAGCGCGCGAATAAAGCATGCGCAGGAGGCTCGAGATCGTCGTCACGCTGCCGACCGACGAGCGCGATCCAGGCGTGCCACGCTGCTGCTGCAGCGCGACTGCGGGCGGTAGCCCGGAGATGTCGTCGACATCCGGCACGCCGACCTGGTCGATCAGCCGCCGCGCGTACGGAGCGACCGACTCGAAGTAGCGCCGCTGGGCTTCTGCATAGAGGGTGCCGAACGCGAGTGAGGACTTGCCCGACCCGGAGACGCCGGAGAACACGACGAGCGCGTCGCGGGGGATGTCGACGTCGACGTCCTTCAGGTTGTGCTCGCGGGCGCCGCGTACGTGAACGAAGCCGGAGAAATCGTCGGTGGGCATGCGTTGGGATTAGGGTTGGTGCTCTCCGGTCTTCCCGAGCAATCGGCCGGCCGCATCGCCCCGTGCTGCCCGTTGCGCGGGCGCTTGGCGTCTTGATCCGCGGGGGCGACGCCACGCAAGGTGCGCAGAAGGGGAAGACGGCATAGCGTTGCCTCCCACCCATCAAGGCGCGGCATTCGTCGCGTTCGAGTGAGGATGACCATGATGCCCACTGCCAAGAAAGTTGCCAAACGACCTCTTGCCACGGCCACATCGGCCAAGACCGACGCGACCGCGCTTCGGGCCGCTGCTGATCCCGGATTCAACGCTGAGCGACGAGCAGGTGCTCTTCCTCTCGGACATCCTGTCCACCGGCTACCAAGCCACCGTCAACGCTGGCGTCGAGCGCAGTTCGACCATCGCAATCTTCGGCGCAGGCCCCGGTCGGGCTGATGACCGCGGCGCTTGCTCTCGCAGCCGACGCGACTTAGTGATCGCTGCCGTCGTGGATTACATATTCCCTAGCGGCAATACCCGTGCCTGCCGATACCGGGTGGCGTAACTGCCGCGAGGACCGGGCGCCGGCGATGCTGCGTCGCTCATCGACCGGCATCGCCGACGGAGAGTTCAGTGAATCGCGACGCTCTCACCGAAGTGTGGCGTGCCGAGCTTCACGCTGCTCGACCAGGAGATCCGCGAGCAGCGAGCCGGACGGAATTCGTCCGCGAGAGGCTGCGATGCGACGACGTTCGAGAGACGATCGAAGCTTCTCCAGGTGACCCGCCAGCAATACGTCGTGGAGCTCAAGCAACTTCTCATTGATGGGATGCTCCCGACGCTGTGGAACGAGTCGGAACCGGACTAGACGTCGGGCCATTACGCGGCGTGCATCACCGACTCACTGATGCTGCAGCCGCAGTCCTCTCGAGCTTCTCGAGCACGACCCAGACGCGCTTCCGCTTTGAGCCGCGCTCATGCCTGAGGCTTGGCCGAACGACAGCTCCTGCGCGTCATGACGAGCTCTCTCAACCTTGCGCTTTGGGTCCGACAGCCGACATCGAGACGCCGAGGCTAGGCGGCTGCTATCGCCGCTGCGCAGCAGACGTCGACGCTGACGAGACGAAAGGCAGCAACGGGTCGAACTTTGCCGGTCGAACGCCATCAAGGAACGACCGCTGTGAGTCAAAGCCGCTACCGGCGACGATCTGGGAGGGGAGGGAAAGCTGTTTTGAATGCGAGCATCTCGAGCGTCATTGCGATCAAGAATCGCCGCTGTCCAAACCTAGTGCGCAATCGTTGTGGGCGGAAGCGTGACGCTTTAAATATCGACGCATAGCCAGCGAGGCGCGGTCGGCATGGAATGAGATTTCAGGTTGACGATCAACGTAGCCACTTAATAGCGACTCGATCGCCTCCAGTCCGTCGATGTCTTCCTGGAATGCCTTATGCAATTGCTCATGCATGAACTGTGTGATGGCGTCATCTTCCAACCCGAAGTTGCGCGCGTGCTGGATGAAATAGTGAGTACTAGTGGCCGACTCGGGTGTAACGATGTGAGCCGTGCGGATCGCCCGAAACGGCTGCTCCGCCTCTGGCCTGTCACAGGCATGGAAACGCACAGCCACAACGTGCAGCGCTGGTGAGTGGAACGTCGATTCGACGATGCGTGCGGCATCAACGCCCTCCAATCCAGTGGGCTTTGCCCAGATCGGCGGCAGGCGCGTTGGCATCACAGTGCGTAGCAGCGTGAATCGGCCGGCGGCCTCGTCGAGTTGCGCCTCGAACGGCGCCGAGGCGTAGTCAGGCGTGCCAAAGCTGTTCGCGTGCAAGAAGCTGAGGTGTGTCAAGTCGAGCAGGTTCTCGTGCAGTCGCACGTAGCTCGCCTTCAAATGCATTCGTTCGATTGACGAGACCCAGGCGCCGTCGTCCATGAAGTCCTGGTGCGGAATGCGATCTGGATCCGCCAGCTCCGGGGGGCCCATCCAGATCCACACCATCTTGCCGCGCTCATGCAGGGGAAAGGCGCGGACGATCGCCCCCGGCGGGATGAGACCCTGCGACGGCACCTCAGTGCAACGACCCTCGCAGTCGTACCGGGCGCCGTGATAGCCGCAGATGACCGAGTCGCCGGCGATCGCCCCGCGTGACAGCGGAAACGAGCGATGGGCGCATCGGTCCTCAAGTGCAACCGGCGTGCCATCGAGCTTGCGGAACAGCATCACCGGTATGCCGAGCAAGCGACGTGCAAGCGGCTGGCGGCTCACCTCATCGGCCAATGCAGCGACGTACCAGGTGTTGCGTACGAAAGACGTGGTCTCGTCGGCCAGTCCTTGCTGGACACGTAGTGCTGCATCGCGGATGCGTTCGGGCATGGCAGGCATGCTTGTCTCCTGGTTAGATTTCGCTTTAGCCCCACCGCTTCTTCCGCCGCCGTTCGTCGTTCGACGTAGTCGGAAAGGCACGTCAGCTCGATGCGGAGTCAACGAGGCTTCTTAGCCGTCCGGGGTCGAGCAGTCGTGTGACGCCGTAGTCGATAGCTAGCACCTTCGCCTCGCATAGTTCCTTGAGTGCACTATTGCAGCTCTGCCGGGATACACCGGCGATGTTCGCCAGTTCCTCCTGCGAGATTCGCAACTCGGTCACCTTGGACACGCAGGCCGCCGGCTGAAAAAGGCCGACTACTGCGCGAGCGACACGGAGGCGGGAATCGTTCGCGCGGTTTGCATAGGAATGACCCATAAACCAGTGAAGCCGCTCGGCGAGCAGAGTCATGATAAAGCGGCTGAAAGCGAAGTCCGCCTGCAACAGCTGGAAGAACACATCGGCTGGCAGCATCACGATTCGGCTTGGTCTCAATGCGATCGCATCCACGGAGAACGGTGCATCACGCAACAACGTGGCCTCGCCAAACCAGCCGCCCGGCGCCAGACCGGTGAACGTCACTGCACGACCATCCGCATTCACCGACGACAACTTGATCAACCCATCGAGCACGCCGCACCACCCGTGCGGGACCTCGCCCTGATGTGAGGCGGCGTCGCCCGCGGCCACCGCGATCTCACGCAACGCGTCGCGAACCGCGCGCTGGTTATTGGTCGCGAGGAGTTGAAACCAGCCGGAGGCATCCAGCAATTCCTGGACAGTAAAGCTCGGATCCGGGCGTCCGCTGGCTCCCAGCGGGATGCTCGCCTTCAAGGGTTGAGGGCTAGGCAAGGTCGTTCCGTCGGGAAAACCAAGGGGCAGATTGTCCGAGCTTCGACAGTCTAGTTTGCCACCCCTGGCAAGAATTCATTGATGCAACAAAGGACCCGAAGATTTGAAGGCGAGGTAGCGGTCATCACCGGGGCTGCCAGCGGCATCGGGCAGGCAACAGCCGTCCAATTGGCCAGCGAAGGCGCAAGCGTCGTCCTGGTGGATCTAAGCGACACCGCGACGACCGCGGCCTTGGTGGCCGACGGTGGATCGCGTTCAGTCTCATGCCACGGCGATGTAGCTGATCCGCGGACAGCGTCCGAGGCCCGAGAGACGGCAGCCAGCCTCTTCGGGCCGGCGAACATCCTTGTGAATGTTGCTGGTCTGCCTGACGTTGCCCCGGAGGCCGGGATTGATTGCATTGATCTCGAACGATGGCAGCGGGTCCTGGCCGTCAATCTGACCGGCCCATTTCTCATGGCGAAGGCGCTGCTGCCGGGTATGCAGCGCGCAGGGCGCGGGACGATCGTCAATGTGTCTTCAATGGCCGGCCGGCTCTACAGCCTAAATGCAACGGCGGCCTACACCAGCAGCAAGGCGGGCCTGCTTGGCCTGACTCGCCATCTGGCCTCCGACTATGGAGTGCACGGAATCCGCGTGAACGCAATCTGCCCGGGCAGTGTCGACACGCCGATGCTACGCGGCAGCGTTGGCACGACAGGAAGCGATGTGCCAACGGATGCAGCGACGGCGCGCCGGCGCGAACGCGTGACGTCCGTGCGATCCATGACGGCCCTTGGGCGCATCTCGACTGCGCAAGAGCAGGCCCTTGCCGTCGCCTTCCTCGCCTCAACGGATGCCGCTTTCATCACCGGCGTGTCGCTCGACACGAACGGCGGCTTCTACATGGCCTGACGCATCGACGTCCCCACGACCGCACCCGGAGCCCTTCCATGAGTCCCGTTCAACCTTCCGAATTCGCCGACTTTGCAGCCGCCACCGTCTATGAAGCCGCTGGCAAGTGCGGCGAGATGGCGCCCAACATCCGCCCGGTCGGCGATTCCTGCAGGCTGCTCGGCCGTGCGTTCACCGTGCGTTGCTGGCCCAGTGACGGGCTAGCGTTCATGCGTGCGGTCGAGCTCGCCGCGCCGGGTGACGTCCTGGTCATTGACGGCGGCGGTACCGACCGCAGCACCGTGTGGGGCGGCAGCGCCACGATACGCGCGGTCTATCGGGGCCTCGCCGGTGTCGTCACGAACGGTGCGGTGCGCGATGTCGCGACGATCCGAGAACTCGGCTTTCCGGTGTGGTCCGCAGGCGTTTGCGTACGCGGTGGCGTGGCGAACCACCCGGGATGGCACAACACGGTGATCTCTGTGGGTGACGTCCCCGTCGCACCGGGCGACATCCTCGTCGCCGATATTGACGGCGTCGTGGTGGTGCCGAGCGCACGTGCGGCGGAGGTGCTCGAGAAGACACGCGCGCAACACGCGAAGGAGCGGGGCGCCGATGAGCGCCTGCGCAACGGCGGCTCGTACGAGGACGTGCTGCGCTGGTACCAGTCGCTCTCGAAAACGGCCAGCTGAAGCGGCCGCCAAATTCAACCTAGGACTCCAGGAGACAAGATGAACCGCAGAGACTCTTTGGCCGCGATGCTAGGCACCGTCGTCATTCCGCCATGGGCGAGCAATGCGTGGGCACAAGCCGCGCCGGTGGACAAGACGCTGCGCATCGTCGTCGGCTTTCCGGCAGGCGGGGCGGGCGATGCGATTGCCAGAATGCTGGTTCCCCACTTGCGCACGACCTATGCGACGACCGTCATCGTCGACAACCGGGCCGGCGCCGGCGGTCGCATCGGGACTACGTTCGTAAAGAACGCGGATCCAGATGGCATGACGATGCTGCTGTCCGCCGCTCCCATCCTGACCATCTACCCGCACATCTACAAGAAGCTTCCGTATGACACGATGCGCGACTTCGTTCCAGTCACGTCGGTCAGCACGTTCAACTATGCCTTCACGGTCGGTCCAGCCGTCCCGGCGAGCGTCAAGACGCTTACGGATTTCGCGACCTGGGTCAAGGCCAACCCTGACAAGGCAGCGTTCGGCTCGCCGGCGGCCGGCGCATCGCCTCACTTCCTCGGCCTGCTGTACTCGCGGGCCATCAGCGTCGATTTGAACCACATCGCCTACAAGGGTGGTGCGCCGCTGACGCAGGACCTGCTGGGCGGCCAAATCCCGATCGCCGTCGACGTTGCGGCGAGTCACATTCCTTACCTTGCGGACGGCCGGTTGCGCGTTCTCGCGACTAGCGGCAAGCAGAAGACGGTGCCCAGTGTGCCGACTGTCGTGGAGGCCGGGTTCCCGATGCTCGAGCTCGACGAATACTTCGGTCTCTTCATGCCGAGAAAGACCCCGCCGGACATGGTGGCCAACATGGTTGCTGCGGTGCAGGCGGCGATCAAACAGCCGGATGTGATCGCCGGCCTGACCAAGCTCTCGCTGCCGCCCAGCGGTCCGCCGCAGCGTGACTTCGAGAAGCAAGTGGAAGCCGACCTCGTGCGCTGGGGTCCGATCGTCAAGGCGTCCGGTTTCGTCGCCGAGGACTGAGCTCGAACGAGGGGCTGTCATGTATGCGGATCTGAAAGGAAAGACGGCGGTCATCACAGGCGCTGCAGGTGGGATTGGCGCGGGAGTCGCCCGAGCCTTCGTCGCACAGGACATCGCGGTGGCGCTGTGGGACATTCAGCTGGAGCCGCTCACTGCGCTTGAGACGGAATTGCGCGCGGCCGGCGCCAGGGTGGTCTCTCAGAAGGTGGACGTCGCCGATGCGAGCGCGGTCGATGCAGCAGCAGCCGCGGCGGAGCGCGACCTCGGTGGTATCGACCTGCTCGTCAACGTTGCCGGCGGCAATGCCGGCACGCGGCCGTCACTGATTCAGGACATGCCAGCTGACGATTGGGACAAGGTGGTTGGTGCGAACCTTTCTTCGGCGTTCAATTGCATCCGCGCATGCAGCGACTCGATGCAGCGTCGCCACGGCGGTGCGGTCGTGAACGTGGCGTCACTCGCCTCGATCACGATGTCGTTGCACTTCGGCGCCAGCTACACAGCGTCCAAGGCGGGGCTGCTGGGGCTGACGCGCCACGCTGCAATGGATCTTTCGCGGCAGGGCATTCGAGTCAACGCGGTGCTACCAGGCCCGGTCATCACCGAGGTGATGCGCTTGCATGCTTCGATGTCCTCCCTGATCGATTCGATCCCTAAGCAGGTTCCGCTGGGTCGCTGGGTCGAAGTCGCCGATGTCGCAAACGCGATCCTGTTCCTCTGCTCAAGCGCGTCGTCGGCGTGCACCGGCACCCATCTGATCGTTGATTGTGGGCTGCACATCGGCAGCCCCACACCACCCGACATCTACTTTGCGCAACGCCAGCCGGGCGCCGCCTGATTCGATTACAAGGAAACCGGAATGCCCGTCCCACACATTGCCCGTGCCCCCGACCTTGGCGACTTCAAGGTCGAAGGTGCCCGGCCGTTCTTCGCCTACGCGGACACCGGCCTGGCGGCGAGTACCGGTGGCCGGTTCGGAGCGACTTTCGTGCGCACTGTGCGCGCGGTGAAGCCCGGCGATGGGACCGGCTGGCACTTCCACGAAGCGGACCTCCAACTGATCTTCGTGATTCACGGCCACGCCGTGCTCGACTACGAGGAAATGGGACGCCAGGTGCTGAAGGCGGGGGACATGGTCTTCCAGCCGCGAGGCGTTCGCCATGACGTGGTGGAGGTTTCGGAGGATTACCAGCATCTGGAGATAGACATGCCGGCGGTGTTCGAGACGACTCCGGCGACCAGTCCGCATCTAGCGGCCAACGGCAAACAAGCTGGCACCGAGTAGTGCGGGGGAAAGCAGCCAACTAGATCCGTGAGAGACCGCTTTCTGGCAACGAGTTCGATTCTTCCAAGGACAGCAGCGGGTCGATCTTCGCCACTCGCTTGGTCGAACCGAGGCAGCAAACGATCAAGGAGGCGGCGTCAATTCGCTGGGCTGGCGATAGCGCGGGTGACGGGTCATCAGTATTTTGGCCGGAGAAATCGGCTGTCAATCAGGCTGCTCATACCAGTTTTAACTGTCGACATGACTACGATCTGGACACTGCAGTAATCACCCGCCCGTCCCGTGAGCAGACTGATGAGTTCGTTATGTTCGCGCGCCAGCCAATTCAAGATGTCGCGGAGAAAGAAGTCTGCTCGGTTGCGCACTACGCTTTGCGGAACCCACTTTTTCTGAGTAGACGCCATCGCCATCATTTATCTAGATCGCACAGATGCGACTCTGTTGTTGGGGCCGAAAGGAAACTCCTAACGAGATTCAAGTGGAATAGCTGAACCAGGCTGTCGACTTGATCGTCGTTTGCTCCGTTGGGGAAGTTCATGAACTTGTTGAGATACGGCTCGACCCATGCGTTTCGCCCCGGGATGTTCGAAATCAAGATGCCTGCCTCGAACCAAGGCAGCACCCGAGCGGCGCGCGTCAGCTTGTCCTCGTTTGGTCTGCGACGAAAGCAGCGATATCGCTCATCGGCGCGTGCCTTTTCAAGAAATTGAGCTAGCGATATGCCACTGCCCGCACGCTCGACCATGATGTAGACCGGTTGGTCACGACGATAGAGTCGGTCGACCCATTCCAGAGTTTTGCTCTTGAGCGTTTCGTAGTCCCAACGTCCACGTTCAGCCGCCATCTGGGCAAGCGCACCCTGCATGACGCGCTCGTAGTCCTCCGGTTCGAGCGCGTTCCCCACAAAGGATGAGGTGGTTGCCAGGCCGCCAGAGATCACCAGGCCGGCTGACGACCTTCGGCGTGATGTCTGCGGGCTGCAGGTCGTCGGGATCGGAGGTCACGGCCTGCGCTGGATCGTCCAACATGATGTCGATCTCGGCCGTGCTAAAGCCGGTCACCTCGACTGCGAAGTCCGCCTGGATGAGAAACTCCAGCTCGCCTTTAAGCAAATCGCCGTCCCACGCGGAGAGCTCAGCGAGCTTGTGGTCCGCGATCACGTAGGCCCGTTTCCTGGTGGCTGTCAAACCGGAGAGGACACGCGTGGGGACTGTCGGGAGGCCGATTCGGGCCGCCGCTTCGACCCGTCCATGACCGCTCAAGATGACGCCCGCTGCGTCGACCAGCACCGGAGCGGTGAAGCCGAATTCCTGCATGCTGGCGGACAGCTTGGTGAGCTGTTTCTCGGAATGCGTGCGAGGGTTGTTCGGCCAGGGTGTCAACTCACCCGGTGGTCGCTCCACTATGCCGCCCAACTGGGGCGCGGGGGGTTTCGGTCGCTTGATCAGCTTCGCTCTCATGGGTTCTCCAGTGCATCAGGGGCTGTGATGCGCCACGAGCAGACCGATCGCGGGACCAAAACAGAAGCGCCAACGAGTGGCGACCTCTGTCGGGGACCCCGACATCGATCTGCCACTCCATTGGCGCTATCTGCTGGACAGCTTATTGCCTGAGGACTCCACCGAGGATGGCTGCGCGCACTATTTCGTAAGCAGTTGCTCGCGCTGGCGACCGCAAACGTTCCTGTCGGCGCCAGGACTCAGGGCTTGACCCTTAGGCCGCCCGGGCGTCCTTGCTTCGAATCCTCTACTTGGTCCGTTCTCACCTGGCAAGCGGGCGAGGCGCTTCTGTTGTGATTCTTGGTGACACGACGGAAGAATTACTTGATGCCGTCGGACGTGAAGAACTTTCAACGTTCCTGGTCGGAACGGATCTCTGTGGCTTGCTCGGTGCGTGCGACTCATTCGCAAGTTGGCAACGCAAGATCGCGCCTGAACGGCGGCATCCGAACCCCGCGCACTCGAGTTCACGACCCCAAGCACAGGCCTGCCCGCCAAGGTTTGGCTGCCCGGAAGCCGACGGTCGCAATGACGCGACACATGAGCCGTGGCCACCGAAGTCGAACGCCGCATCCCAGTAGGCTGCCAGACGCGGCCCGACGCTTTGCGAATTTGATCTCGGCGTGCTCGACAGCGCTCCGAATGGCTCCTCCGCGTCGGCCCGACCGCGTTCAAAGCGTGCCCGAAGGTGCAATAGACGTTGGTGTCGTCCGGCGCGATACTCGCGTGTCTTCGGCGAGCGAGACGAGCCATGACACAGCGACATATTTCTACCGAGCCTCCCCGACGCTCGACACCGCCCCGCGGGCCGCGCTACCCGCGAGCGCTTGCGAGCGCCTGCGTGGCTGCATTCGCGGCAATCCTCCTGCTCGTTCCGGCAGCCGGCACACCGCAATCCACAACAACACATCCCGCCGGCGAGAGACAACTGGGCGGCCCGACCTACAGCGACAACATCGACGATCCGGCCGAATGGGGCAAGGCGTTTCCCAA
>Ga0207683_10004932_pt1 | contig 11481 bp, 9 predicted proteins | sample KBSM73metaG_FD_184333 | JGI IMG/M metagenome (GOLD analysis project Ga0207683, IMG submission 184333) | Miscanthus rhizosphere microbial communities from Kellogg Biological Station, Michigan, USA - KBS M7-3 metaG (SPAdes) (version 2) | ecosystem: Host-associated > Plants > Roots > Rhizosphere >...
CAAGCACGTAGGCCGCTTCTGAGTATTCATTTAACACGTTAACCGTTCGTGCCGTGCCCTTGCGCTTGGCGTAAGGTTTTAATTTGGGAGCGCCAGTAAATAAGGCGTTGCTGAGCGTTACAATTTGCGGCGCGGAGCGATAGTTTACGGCCAGAGTTACCGCTTCGGCGTGCGGAAAATCCACGCGGAACTGCTCAAAAATACTGCCGCTAGCCCCGCGGAACCCATAAATAGACTGCAGCGGGTCGCCAATAACAAACAGATTTTCATGCCCTCTTATTAGTTGCAGTAACTCGTACTGCAACTGGTTGGTATCCTGGAATTCGTCTACCAAAATATGGCTGAAGCGATGTTGCACAGTCATGCGCAGCACTTCATCTTTCTGCAGTAGATGACGGGTGCGGACCAGCAAATCGTCGTAATCTAACAGCCCTAATTCCTGCAGGCCTTGGTCGTACAGCCGTACTAATTTGTGCAGCGCCGGTTCGTCCTCTGCCATATTTTTGGCACGCGAAATGAGCAACCCCAGCTCACGAGTGGTCATACCTTTAAATTGCGAAGGCTTTGGCAGTTGCTTGATGAGCGCCAGGCGCTGCGGCTCGGTTGCAAAATTTAGCTCGCCGCCCAGCAGCTCATTACATAATGCATGGAAAGTTGAAATATAGGGCAAAGCTGTGGCTGCGCCTTGTCTTTGTTTGAGGTTTTTTTCGTGCAATAGCATCGCCACGCGGCCGCGCATTTCTTCGGCTGCCTTTTTTGTAAAAGTGAGTGCTAAAATTTCTTGAGGTTTGGCACGGCCGTCGGCAATAATATGCGCGATTCGTGCGGTGAGTGTTTTGGTTTTACCGGTACCCGGCCCGGCCACGATAAGCAGCGGGCCGTCGGCCGCGGTCACTGCCCTGCGCTGGTCGTCGTTGAGCTGTTCAAGCATACCCGCACTTAGAGCAACGAAAGTTGCGCCACCGTATCTTGGCGTTCTGCCAAATTCTTAAATACTTTTATGGTGCCGTACACGCCGTCGTAACCTGGGTCGCGTACAACGTTACCGGCGCGCAAACGTTCAATGGCGATTTTAAGCAGCGGGAAACCAGCAGCCTCAATCGCCTCTAGAGGCACCGTTCTAAGCACCGAAAATTCGCTGCCTAAGCGCTCAATAACTTCGTGATATTGCTGTGTAACGCCCTTGCCCGCCACACTTTTCGTATTATGCAGCTCGGCAATGATTTCAGCCAGTGGAATTATATACTCAACACGTTTAGCATTTTTTGGCAGGTATTCCGGCGGCCGCGAAGCTAAACTTTCTAAACGGTTTAGCACGCCAACAACCAACGGCTTGCCGCATACCGGGCAAGTGTTATTGTGTTGCCTGGTTTCTTCGGGCGTAAATCGGATGTTGCAGGTGCGGTGGCCGTCGGCGTGATATTTGCCTTCTTCCGGGAAAAATTCGATGGTGCCCGCCAGACGCGCGTCGTTAGTTTTAAAGGCGCCAATTATGTCGTCATAGCTTAGTTCGGCATTTACAATCGTTGCCTCACGGCCAAGTTTCTGGGGTGAATGGGCGTCCGAATTGCTCGTTATGGCCAGCCCGTCCAAATCACTCACTCGCCAGTTCATGTTTGGGTCACTGGAGAGGCCCGTTTCAATAGCCTTAATTTCCGGGCTTAACTCTTCATACGCTTCTGTAATGGAATCGAAGCCGCTCTTGCTGCCAAACATGCCAAACCATGGTGTCCAAATATGCGCCGGAATATACAAGCCGCGCGGATCGGTTTCTAGCATATGCCGTAGTAATTCTTTGCTGTCCAATCCAAGGATAGGCCTGCCGTCGGCCTTTAAATTGCCGATGCGTTCCAGTCGAGAATTTAGCTCGCTCACCGCTTCAAATGTCGGCAAAATAATGAGTTGGTGCAGTTTACGCACCCGCTCGCCTTTTTTGTAAATGCAGGCGATTTCTACGGTCGGAACAAAGCGAATAGGTTGTTGGCGTACATCTGGCGGCAGCGTTTTGTCTATTTCACTGGCGATATCTTCGCGCAAACAAAACAAGCCACCTTCGGTGGGTTCGAGCTTTTCGCGCAGCTCGCTGAACCAGCCCGGGTGGGTAAAATCGCCCGTGCCAATAACCGTGATTCCCTTCATTTTGCCCCAACGATACAAACCCTCGAGCGTGGAATTTTTGCTCGTGGCACGGCTGTAGTGGGAGTGGATGTGTAGATCGACAATAAGCTCTGGCATACATCCAGTGTAACAAATGAGGATTTTGGCGACGTGCAGCCGCGAGCGAAGTATAATTACAGCATGAAACGCACGTTGCTTGCTGTTTTTGACGCCTGCTGGCTGCCGGTATTGCTATTGGTGTCGTGCACGTGGCTGTTTGCGCCGTGGCTGCATCACACGCACGGCGGCGGTCTTAGTCTCATTAGTGGCTACGAACGTATTGGTCAGCCATTTGGTTGGTGGTTCCGTGCCGGAGATGTTCTGGGCGCCGCAATTGTACTATTGGCTTTGTTGCGAGCGCGCTTGTGGCGGAAGCAACCGTGGTTATTTTGGATGCTGTTCGCAACTGGCTTACTTGCGGGCCTTGATGCGATTTTTGTAGATGGCTGCGGCGCCTCGTGCAGTGCCTGGGCGCAGTTGAGCCACCAAGTCCATGACATAGAATCGGTGTTAAGCGTGGCAACTTTAGCCATAGCTGTCGGTATTGACGCCTTTCACAACAAGCGCTTTGTGAGTCAATTATTTTTTGGCGTACTTGTGGCAGTAGGAGCACTAGGCGCAAGCTCGCTGCTGACGCGCGACCAGCTCATTTTTGTGCAATATCTGTATCAGATTGCAACCGTAAGTTGGGTGGCCTACATTCTACAACAGTACCTTCCCCACACCTGGCGGCCACACGCACCGGCAATACGAGGCCTATTTGGCAGCATGGTGTTTGTAGCCGGGCTGCTGGAAGTTATGTTGGCTTTTCACGTACGCTCTTACGGCATAGTGCCGGGTACCATCTTGCGCGCCGAACCGGTTTGGCTAGCGCAGCACAGTGTTGCTGTGGGGGTTATTTTGCTATACCTTTCACGGTACATATATAAAGGTGAACGGCGAGCGGCAGCACTTGTGGCAATTGCACTGGCCACCGAAATTGTAAAGTACTCGTTGATAACGCCCAATGCCTATCTGCTGTTGTTTGGCGAACTACTTGCGGTGATTTTGTGGGTCGGCTGGCCAATGTTCAACCGCAACATAGGCCCGCCACCATTGCTTGCTCGGGTGAAAAGCCTAGCACTAACATTTGGCGGTATTGCGGTGGCGCTTGCCTTATTGATTGCGCTGGCTAATAGCAGCGGACGAGCCCGCGATTTTACAGAAGACGCTCACCAGGTATTCGTATCATCAGTGCACTATCACGGCATGGGCCGCCAACAGGCGGCTCGGCTGCGTTACCGCGTGACACACATTCGTTATGTAAGCGCAGGGTTGGGTTTGAGTCTGATAGCCCTTACTATTTACAGTTTCTTCCGGCCCGCAGACAGCGCTATGCGAGCCCAGTCGCTTACGCCCGCCCGCGCCCGTCAGCTTTTGGAAGCATACAGTTCATCCAGTGAAGACTACTTTAAGTTGTGGCCAACGGATAAATCCTACTTCGTCAGTAGACATATCGATGGATTCGTGGCCTATAAAAAAGTTGGCTCCACCGCTTTTGCGCTGTCAGACCCCGTATGTTCGCCTCATCTGCGCGAACCTTTACTAGATTCGTTTGTTACCTTTTGCCGCGAACATGGCTGGACCGCCTGCTTTATTATGGTAGGCCATACTTCACGCTCTATGTACGAACACGCCGACCTAAACGTGCTGCAAATTGGCTCTAGCGCAGTTATTGATGTAGCTACGTTTAAAGAGAGTACCTCACACGAAAAATGGTGGCGCTGGCAACTTAACCGCGCCCATAAAAACGGGCTGCATTATTCTTTCGTCCAGCCACCGCACAGTACCGACTTGCTGAAAGAATTGGCGGTAGTTTCTAATAAATGGCTAGGCCATGACGGGCGCAGCGAGCAAGGCTTTGCTATGGGATATTACGATGAGAACTATCTGCAAGATTGCACACTACACCTACTGCGCGATGCCGACGGCCGACTTGTCGCCTTCACTAACCAAGTACCTATGTTTAACGATTTGCACCAAACAACCATCGACCTCATACGCTTTGTGCCCGACGTAGACGGTGCAATGCCGTCCTTACTTGCCAACATGCTCTTCCACTTGCACGAAGAAGGACGGTATCGCAAATTTGACCTTGGTTTCGTACCTCTTGCGCAAATGGACAACAATTTGGCCAAATTGGCGCGCACGCTTGGCAATAACCGCTTCTCGGCAGCGGGCCTTGAACAATTTAAGAATAAATTTGCGCCCGATTGGCAGCCCGACTATCTTGCCTATGACGGTGATTTAGTTGACCTAACCGCCCTGCTCGCACGCCTAGAGAAAGTAATGAAGGCAGAGTAGCTAGCCCGGTAACGCACTAAACCCGCCCCAGTTGCCGCCCTGCTGCTTGGTGTTTTTGTATGTTTTGCCGTCGGTGCCGGTTACCAGGATGTCTAGCTCGGTACCGCTCTGGACAACAGTGGGGTCGCCAGCCACGGCTTTGTTTGGGTCGGCGGAAGCCCATCCGCTCCACGTTTGGTTGGTCGCGCTCCAATAGCGAGTATAGATTTGACCGTCACCACCACGGGTGAAAACGTTGAGGTCGCTGCCGTACTGGATAACGTCGGGGTCGCCTGCAAACGGGCCGCCTGCATCAATCCAACCACTCCAGCTGGAACCGTTCCAAGTATTTTTCCACAGATGGCTCGCTGAGCCAGGCGCATTCGACCAAACATCCAATTGGCTGCCGTACTGTATTGCGTCCGGGTTGCCCGCTAAGCAGCAGTTCCCGATAGCGCCGAAGCCACCCCAACTTGCACCATTCCACGTATCTTTGTAGATGACGTTGTCGGTGCCCCGCATGATTACCTCTAGTTCACCGTTGTAGGCGATCGGAGCGGGCGAGCTGTCCATGTAGTTGCCAAGTGAACTCCAGCCGCCCCAGCCGCTTGTGGGCTGCCACGTGTTTTTGTAGGGGTGGCCATCTGTGCCAAGAGCGAACACATCTAGCTCAGTGCCGTACTGTACAACCCGAGGATTACCTTTCATGGTTTGGCTGCCCATACTTGCCCAACCGGTCCAACCACTGCCGTTGTTGTACTTGGTGTAAATCTGGCCGTCTTGGTTAAGCGCGAAGACGTTGAGCGCAGAACCGTTCACGATGGCTGCCGGGTCGCTCACCATGTTGCCGCCAATGCTGCTGAAACCGGTCCAAGTTGTGCCGTTCCAGTACTGGGTGTAGATTTGGCCGTCGCCACCACGGGTGAAGACGTTGAGAGCTCCGTTGAAGTTTGCGGCAGCGGGGCGGGCGAGGGTGATTGAACCCGTGCCGGATGTTTCCGCTGCGCTGCATGATTGTTTTGCGCCTTTATTAGAAGAACCTAAGACGCCGAGATCATCGCCTTCATTAAGGGGCGTTCCAGGATGACCATGATCGGTGTAGCATGAATAGTCGACCGTGTTCTTGAATTCAATATGCACGTGTCGTCCAGGGTTGCACACTGTGCCGTCTTTAGTAATCTCCTTCACCGTGCCGAGCGTCATGCCATTCGTAATATTGCCACTGGTCACCGCGTCACTTAGATGCGCGATGTAGATGGAACCAACATTTTGACCATCGACGAGCGCGTTTAACTTTACGCTTTGCCCGCAGGAGGTAGTACTTGACGCCCAACTGAAAGAGAGTGCACCAGCCCCTACTTTCGCCTTGAGCTTCACCACTTTACCTTCAGTGTTGGAGTATAGGTCTGTAGCCCAATCGCCCGATCCCGGAGTGTGGTGCATCGATGGATGGCTAGAGTTGCTGTCGGTATAGGGAGGAGAGACATCCGTATTGAACGCCCACTGTCCGTCGAATGGCATGCCAATGGTGACCTGTTTGGTAATGTCCGCGTATGCGGCTTCAGGCTTGACAAAGGGGCTCGCCCCGAAAGCCACTAGCGCAGAACCAACCGCGAATAGCGAAGTCCATTTGTTGTGGAGGCGGTCAAAAGCGTGGGGCTGTCCGGCTGGCGTCTCAATCGGCAGGGGCACTGGTTCTAGCTGAAATGGTGCGTCCGGCACGAGGCCAAGCTGTAAGGACTGTGCGGTGTCGCCAGGTATATTTTCTGCCATGATGGTTTACTCATGCCTTGCCCCACCTCGGCAGATTGTGAAGTCTCCCTCTCTCTAATTGTTAATTTCAAACGAGTCAAATACCTTGTCGAACTTGGCCCAGTAATCGGCATCCGTCTGAACGTTAAGCGTCTCGTTGAGACTCCTAAATAGGTAGGTCTTGCCCGAAGCGTCAAATAGATAGAGTTTGCTGCTATTCGAGCCTTCCGGCGGCGTGTATTGAACTGACCGCCTCCCCTTTAGCTCTCCCGTCTCCTTGTTAATCCGTGCACCGCCCGAAAAACTCTTGTCATACCATGCTTCAGCGTCAGAGAGGGTATCGTTAAGCACTTCAACGGCCACGGTATTGTTATACTTGGCGTCTTGGTTCCGCTCAACATTCACCGTGAAGCGCACTGTTATGGGCTTTGCAGCCGAAGGAGCATCCGTCGTTCCGTCTACTTCATCCACCTTCCAGTCGGCGGGGTATTTAAAGCTGATTCCATACGTGGAGTTGGTATAGGTCTCCCATCCCTCATAAGGATCGCTCTGTTGGCCTGTCTGTGAGTTTGTGTTTGTGGGCGTTGACGAGGAGTTGGAACGATGCTTGAGCGTATCCTTGTGGTCCTTTTGCCATATATACCAGCCACCAATACCAATAAGCACAGCTATGAAGAGCCCCAGAATTACAATTAGAAGCGAAAATCCTGGCGAAATCTTTGTCTTTGTCATGTTACCCTTCCTGTTTACGTGCCTGCATTCTCCACTAGGCTGCCTCGCAATGCAAGCACAAAATACAAAACGGGGTATGATTAAGTAATGAAACGCCGCATAACCAGAGGCTCTGCCCCGCTGGGAGCCAGCTTAATAGTTTTGTCATCGGTGTTTTACGCCAGCTATGGCATATGGACGAAACTGATGGGCGACTTCTTTGGCGGTTATACGGCTTCGGCATATCGTAGCGCGCTAGTGTTGCTCATCTTAGTACCGATTGCGCTACGATTCCGGCAAATAGGGCCCGTAAACTGGAAGCGAAACTGGCCGTATTTGCTCGGCTTAATCTTAACCGCCATTCTCATTTGGGGCCCGCTTTATTTTGCGATACTCCATGATGGCGTGGGTATCGGCTTGGCGCTTAATTATGCAGGGATCGTACTCGGCATGTTCTTATTTGGGTGGCTACTGGCCGGTGAACGGCTGACGAAGCACAAGGTTTGGGCGGCCGCATTGGGGCTCATAGGTATATGGCTGGTGTTTGCCCCCTCTGTCCCAAAAGTTGGCTTGATAGCACTATGCGCGGCGCTCGTAAGCGGCTTGAGCAGCTCCGCTCATTATGTAATTGCCAAGAAAATACCCTACAACCCGACACAGTCGACGGTTACACTCTGGACCGCTTCACTTCTTACGAACACAATAATGGCCTTTGTTGTGGCAGAACACCAGCCACCCGTTGGCCTGTACCCTCAGTGGGGATATCTGGCGCTGTTTAGCCTTACCTCAGTAGCGGCCAGTTGGTTGTTCGTGAAAGGTGTAAAGCACATTGATGCTGGCGCGGCTGGAGTACTGGGGTTACTTGAGATTGTATTTGGTGTACTGTTCGGCGCTATTTTCTTTGGCGAACGCCAAAGCTTAACAGTATTAACCGGTGTTGCGATAATCGTGATCGCTGCGGCAATACCGTATATCAAAGATTACAAGTCGAAGCGCATTGCTTAGGAATAGTCCAAAAGTTAACGGTCTTATCCTAGGAAGATCGTTAGTATTGATATTAGGACTAGCCCGCTAATTAAGCCCATTCCTACAATGCTCGCGGCAAATTCATCATCCAATTTCTCAATTGATGAAAATGTAACGGTATTAAAGCCCACAGGTGATGACGAAAGTAATAACGCCGCAATTCTGTCGACACCTGTCAATCCAAAGAGCTTAACAAAGACTAGCCCTATGATTAGGCCGCCAACCATCCGTACAAACAGTGACTGGAACGTTTGAAGCGGGAACATTAATCTTGGCTCGAAAATGAGGCCCAATGCCAGCAAGATGATCGGCCCCGTTAGATCGGCCAATGTATTAATGGTGGGGTTCAGCCAGTGGGGAATCCCAATTGAGAATATGTTCATGGCTAGTGCTAAGATTAACGCTACAAAAGCTGGCGTGAGCACAACTTTCTTTACCACATCAGACCAGCCCAGATGTCCCCTGTCGCCGTATTTAATCGCAATCGCGTATACCCAGCCGAACACCATTACATTATTCATAACGTTAAACAAAGCCACACGGGCGGCTCCTGCATCACCCGCCAGTGAAACGACGAAGGGTAGCGTAAAGCCGGAGTTTATGGCCATTGTTGCCATCAAAAAGATTGCGAATTGTTTAGGCCTAAGATGGAGCTTCTTTTCGAGGGGCTTAATGAGCAAGTATGAAACGCCCGTCAAAACGAGTGGCAAGATTATAAATGCCAGAAGTGAAGTGTCGAGATGAAGCTGGCTAATTGAACGGATAGCAAGTGCGGGTGCCGCAACGAGAAAAACAAACTTCAGGAGCGATCGTCCAAAGTCTACATCTAATATCTTTTGTCGCTTTAAAAAATAACCTGCACTAACCAAAGCAAACGTTGGCAGTAACTTTACGAGGATGTCCATATGAGAGTAATTTTAGCACTAAAGCCCATTAAAGGACTCGAACCCCAAATAACAGATAGCATTCAAAACAAAAAAGTCCCACAACTATCCATTGTGGAACTTTTTGTATCTGATTACAAACTGGTGGGGCTGGAGGGACTCGAACCCCCGACCTCTTGAATGTGAATCAAGCGCTCTAGCCAGCTGAGCTACAACCCCAAAAGTTTATAGTAAAACTAGCGTACCACAAAAATCAGCTACTACCCAACCGCCTGTTGCCCATCAATAAATTCGCGGCAAAACCGCTCGAACACAGCATTCGTCCAGCCAAATCCAGTTTGCGACGGATATACACCCTTGGCTGGCGGCTCGCTGGGGTTCGCCACATTGTACTTCTCAAGAAAATTGCCGTGCGCTTTAAACCAATCCAAATTGGTGCGCAGCCAGTCCATGGCAACTTCACGCGCGTCGGCATTGTAAGCGTAGCGCTGCAGGCCCTTTACCACAATAAAGTGTAGCGGCGCCCAGCCGTTTGGGTAAGCCCACTGCATCGGCATAGACCCCAGCACATATTGCCCGATAGGCAAACGGTCAGTGGTAGACAACCCGCCACGCTGTTTAAACCGCCGCAATGACTTCACCATTTTGGCGGCGTGCTTGCCGTCTACCATGCCCGCCCACACGGGGAAAAAGCCAGCCAACGAGCTCACGTTGCCACGCCGCTCTTTCACGTAGTTGTAATCATAAAACCAGCCTTTGCTCTCGTCCCACATCAGCTTGTACATCATGTTGCGGCGGGCATGAGCCACCTGATGCCAATGTTTTTCGCCGTTTTTGTCGCCTAAAATATTAGCTGCCAGCGCAAAATCGGTTTCATATTTAAACAGCAACGCGTTTAAATCTACTGGCAGATAATTCAAACAGTGGCGGTTGAAACGCGAGGTGTAGTCCCAACCGCTCTCCGCCTCTGCCAAATCGTGCGTCATGTTGATGTCGTAATAACGGCTTAGCCCCTTGTACACTTGGCGAGCGTGTGGTTTTACTGTCCCCATCCACACTGTTTCGTATTCGGCTTTGGCAACGGCAATGCATTCCTGCAGCCATTCTTTGCTCATACCGTAGGTGTTGTAGAGGTCAAAAATAAACGAGGTGAGAAATGGCGGCTGCGAACGACCGGTTAAATAAGTGCGCGACGCGTTAGGAATGGTACCGAAGCGCTTGAACAAACTGAGCAGATCCTCCAGGATGCCAAGATTTAGCTCTTTGTGCTCAGGGTCTAGTAAACCCTGCATCATGAAATAGCTATCCCAATAGTACAGCTCGTTAAAGTCGAACTCGCGGCCCTCTTCGTAAGCGGGCACCAGGTAAGGTTTTGGCATACCGAGCACGCTGCCGTCGTCTTTCGGGTGAAAACGCTGCAAGTGCGTCCAGTATTCAGCAATGTAGGCGCGGGCTTTCTGGACATCTTCAGGGCTTAAATCAACCCGCCGCTTAAAAAACGACAGGCCAATCACCGGCATGGAAACAGTTTGTTTAATGCTCCTTGGCATACTCTTAGCCTAGGCTAGCTTAGCAGCACGGTCAAGCGGCTTTTCTATCTGTTGCGCAATACCATCTAAAATTATTCTTAAACCGCATTCAAACATGTGGTCGGGGCCTTTTCCGGCCAGGCCCGCACGCATGCTTTGTGCCACCGTTGGATGATTTTTTGCGATCTCTTTTAGACGTTCCACACGCTGCTCTGGAGTAACGGCCGCCGAGGTGCGTGGGTCGGCCTGCTCCTCAAATACACAGCCGATAGCAAAACGGACGATCGTAAAAAAGCCATGCATTGCGAGTTCGGGCGTAAACCCCTGGTCATGCAGCTTCTTCATGAGGCTTTCCAACCCGTCGAACATGGCGTTGCTCCGCATGTTTGCGTGCGCCATTACTTCTGCACCGTCGCGGTAGCGCATAAGCGCGCGGCGATGAGTGTGTCCCACGAAAGTTAACAAGGACCGCCAGTCCGTTGCTTCGTGCGTGGTTTGGTGGAATTCCGCCAGCATAATGCGTTCGGCCATGGCGTCAATCAAGTCCTGCTTGTTCTCGAAGTGCCAATATAAAGCCGCCGCCTTTACATGGAGGCGGTCGGCTAATTTGCGGAGTGTAAGGCCAGTAAAGCCGACCTCTTCAAGTAATTCCAGGGCGGCTTTCACCACCATGTCCCGTTCTAATCCCCGCCCCCCATCTTTATGAGAAGCAGCGGCCGACACTATACTGCCTCTGTAGACTGGCTGTTACCAGCAATTTTCATATCGGGATTATCTTGTTGGCTTCGTAAACGCATCTCTGGTAAGAATAACGTAAATATGAAGCCGATGAAAGTCAGTGCCGCTGCGCACAAGAACACCACGTTTGTAGATTTGGTAAATGCTTCGAAAATAACCTGTTGTGCCGCAGCTGGTAGCTGGTGGATTGCAGCGCTATTTTGAATACTGACAGTTGCCCGCCCGCCAGTATTTGCCGCAGCCTGTGCCAAGTGGTGTGCCAACTGGCTAGTAAGCAACGCCCCGAACGCAGCGCTACCAATTGCACCGCCCAGCGAGCGGAAGAAGCCGGTTGCCGCGGTGCCAGCGCCCATTTCGTGGCG
>Ga0207683_10004933_pt1 | contig 11478 bp, 10 predicted proteins | sample KBSM73metaG_FD_184333 | JGI IMG/M metagenome (GOLD analysis project Ga0207683, IMG submission 184333) | Miscanthus rhizosphere microbial communities from Kellogg Biological Station, Michigan, USA - KBS M7-3 metaG (SPAdes) (version 2) | ecosystem: Host-associated > Plants > Roots > Rhizosphere >...
CTGCCGCCACCGCTGACGAGTCCCGCTTCGGTCCTCGCGGGTTCGCGGTATCCCCCCTCGGACAACCATCCATGCTGCCCACTCTCGTCCTCGTCGGGCGCCCGAACGTCGGCAAGTCGACGCTCTTCAATCGACTGACGAGGTCGCGCGACGCTCTCGTTGCCGATTTCCCCGGATTGACGCGCGACCGTCACTTCGGCCGCGCACGCATCGGCGACCGGCCCTATCTCGTCGTCGATACGGGCGGGTTCGAACCCGTTGCGACGGAAGGCATCATGTTCGAAATGGCGCGCCAGACGCGACAGGCGATCGCGGAGGCGGACATCGTCATGTTTCTCGTCGACGCGAGGCAAGGCGTCACTCCGCAGGACAAGAACATCGCGGATCTTCTGCGGCGCTCCGGCCGCCCCATCGTGCTGGTCGCGAACAAGGCCGAAGGTCTCGCATCCGAGCGCGCCGCGAACGAGTTCTACGAGCTCGGCCTGGGCGAGCCGCATCCGATGTCGTCCGCGCACGGCGACAACGTGACCGAAGTCGCCGAGTGGGCTCTGTCGCAAGTGCCTTCCGCCGCGGATGCAGGCGCGCCGGCGATCCACGCTCCCACCGACGCCTCCGCCGTCAAAGTCGCGATCATCGGACGACCGAACGTCGGCAAGTCGACGCTCGTCAATGCCCTGCTGGGCGAGGAGCGCGTGATCGCGTTCGACCAACCGGGAACGACGCGCGACGCGATCTATCTCGATTTCGAGCGCAACGGCCGCCACTACGTGCTGATCGACACCGCGGGCGTGCGCCGCCGCGGCAAGGTGCTGGAAGCGGTCGAGAAATTCTCGGTCATCAAGACAATGCAGGCGATCGAGGATGCGAACGTCGTCGTGCTCGTGTTCGACGCCGAGCAGGGAATCACCGAGCAGGATGCCCATCTTGCGGGCTACATCCTCGAAGCCGGCCGCGCGCTCGTCGTCGCCGTCAACAAGTGGGATGCGGTTCCGTCCGGCGGCCGCGACGACTTCAAGCGCGAGTTGGACCGCAAAGCCGCGTTCGTCGCATTTGCGCGCCACCACTACATCTCGGCGCGGGAGGGGCGCGGCGTGACGAGCCTTTTACGCTCGGTGGACGCCGCCTACGCCGCCGCGATGGCGAAGCTGTCGACCCCCAAGCTCACGAGGACGCTTGCGGCCGCCGTCGTGCGCCAGCAGCCGCCGCGCGCAGGGATGGGGCGGCCCAAGCTCCGCTATGCTCACCAAGGAGGCCAGAACCCGCCCTTGATCGTGATCCACGGCTCGGCCCTCAGCCACATTCCGGCGACGTACCGGCGATACCTGGAACATTTCTTCAGCGAGGCGTTCCAACTCCGCGGTACCCCCCTTAGGATACAATTCAAGACGGGTGCCAACCCCTACGCAGACGCGACGAAACGCCGGCAACGCCATTGACACCCCGGACTTCGGCCCCATTTTGGCCCAGGGGGCACCGGCCGATGTCAATTTCGGGTCTGCGCCAGCCAACAACAACGACGGCGGAGCATGCGATGAGCAACAAAGGGCAAATGCTACAAGACCCATTCCTCAACACCCTGCGCAAGGAACACGTCCCGGTTTCGATCTACCTCGTCAACGGCATCAAGCTGCAAGGCCAGATCGAATCGTTCGACCAGTACGTCGTACTTCTGAAGAACACGGTGACGCAGATGGTGTACAAGCACGCGATTTCCACGGTTGTGCCGGCGCGCTCGGTGGCCATGCCGCATAGCGCGCCCTCGAACGACACCGAAGCTTGACCGGATTCCCCCAAGGCGCCGCTGGACTTCGTGCCGGCGGCCGAGGCCGGACCACAGCAGGTGCCGGCGGAAGATGTTCGCCAGTTGTCGGCGACCGGTCTTCGTCGCGAATCGGCGACTCCTACTCCTCTTCCCCGCTTTTCCATGTTTGAGCGTCCTCAGGGCGGCGATCGGGCATTGCTCGTCGCCCTCGATTTCGGAGACGCCGACCCCGCCGAGCGGATGGCGGAGCTCGACGCGCTCGCCGTTTCGGCAGGCGCAACGGTCGTCGGCACGGTCACCGGACGAAGGCAGCGTCCGGATGCGGCCACCTACGCCGGGAAGGGCAAGGTTGAAGAGGTGGCGGCGCGGCGGACAGAAGCCGCCGCCGATCTCGTCATCTTCAACCACCCGCTCACCGGCGCCCAGCAGCGCAACCTCGAGCAAAAGCTCGAATGCCGTGTCGTCGACCGCACGAGCCTCATCCTCGACATCTTCGCGCTGCGCGCGCGAAGCTCCGAAGGCAAGCTCCAGGTCGAGCTCGCTCAGGTGAAGCACCAGCTGACCCGGCTCGTTGGCGGCTGGACCCACCTCGAGCGCCAGAAGGGCGGCATCGGCCTCAGGGGCCCGGGTGAAAAGCAGCTCGAGACCGACCGGCGTCTCCTGGGCGAGCGAGTGCGCGTGCTGAAGGACCGGCTCTCGCACGTCGAGCGCCAGCGCGCCACGCAGGGCCGCACGCGACGCCGGGCGTCGGTGCGCACCGTCGCGCTCGTCGGTTATACGAACGCCGGCAAGTCCACACTCTTCAACCGCCTGACCGGCGCCAATGCTTACGCGGCCGATCAGCTCTTCGCCACGCTCGACACCACGCTGCGCCGGATATACGTCCCCGGGGCCGCATCGATCGTGCTGTCCGACACCGTCGGCTTCATCCGCGACCTCCCGCACGATCTCGTGGCGGCGTTTCGCGCGACGCTCGCGACGGCGGCCGAGGCCGATCTCCTGCTGCACGTCGTCGACGCCTCTCACCCTTCTCGCGACGAGCAGGCTGCGGCCGTCAATGCGGTGCTCGAGGAAATCGGGGCCGAGCACGTGCCGCAGATACAGGTCATGAACAAGATCGACGCCGCGGACCTTGCCGCGGGCATCGAGCGCGACCAGTCTGGTATAATCTCGCGCGTCCGTTTGAGCGCATTGACGGGTGTCGGCTGTGGCGAACTGCGTGCCGCGCTCGGCGAGCGATTTCCCGTCGATGTCCCGTTTTCCGGTGTGTGCGCCGCGCCCGTCCTCGACGCCTGACGCGTAATTTCCCGACGCAATCACTTCCGGCCTCCCGGTTCTTCCTCCCAAATGTCGCTGAACGATCCCCAGTGGGGCAAACGTGGTGCCGGCGGACCGCCCGATCTCGACGAGATCTGGCGCAACGTCAACCGCCGCCTGAACGAGCTTCTCGGCCGCAAGTCCGGCAACGGCGATGACACTGCAGGCAGTGGAGGCGGCGGCGGGCGGCCGACGCTGCCGCTCTCCGGCGTCGGCATCCTCGTGCTGCTCGTGGTCGTGGTCTGGCTGGCGAGCGGCTTCTACATCGTGGACGAAGGCCGCCGCGGCGTCGTGACACGATTCGGCAAGTACACCGAAACCACGCAGCCCGGCGCGCGCTGGCACCTGCCCTTTCCGATCGAGGAAAAGGAGCTCGTCGAGTTCTCGCAGGTGCGAACGGTCGAAGTCGGCTATCGCAACACGCCCAAGAACAAGAAGGAGAACGAGGCGCTGATGCTGACGGACGACGAGAACATCATCGACATCCAGTTCGCCGTCCAATACAACCTGAAGAGCGCCGAGGCGTACCTCTTCAACGTGCGCAAGCCCGACCTCATCGTCCAGTTCATCGCGCAGACGGCGATGGGCGAGGTCGTCGGCAAGGCGAAGATGGACTTCGTGCTCTACGAAGGCCGCGAGCAGATCGCGAAGTCGGCGGAAAAGCTGATGCAGGAAATGCTCGACCGGTACCAGACCGGCGTGTACGTGCAGAAGGTGACGCTGCAGAGCGTGCAGCCGCCCGACAAGGTGCAGGCCGCGTTCGACGATGCGGTGAAAGCGGGCCAGGATCGCGAGCGTTTCCGCAACGAGGGCCAGGCCTACGCCAACGACGTCGTCCCCCGCGCACGCGGCAACGCGGCGCGGCTGATCGAGGAAGCGAACGGCTACCAGACCGAGGTCGTGCAGCGAGCCGACGGCGACGCCTCGAGATTCAGACAGATCCTCGTGGAATACTCGAAAGCGCCGGGCGTCACCAGAGAGCGCCTGTACTTGGACATGATGCAGTCGGTCGTCGGCAACGCGAGCAAGGTGCTCGTCGACCAGAAGACCGGCAGCAGCAGCCTCCTCTACTTGCCTCTCGACAAGTTGATCCAGCAAAGCGCGCCGGTAGCGCCGGGTCCGGCGGTCGATCCGTCGGCGGCGCGCCAGTCGACGCCACCCCCGCCCGAGGCCGGCGCGGCGCTCGACCCGGGCCGGTCCCGCGAAGCGCTGCGCAACCGTGAGCGAGCCAGCCAATGAAGCTGACCGTTCCTCTGCTCGCCCTCGTCGTCGCGATCCTGCTCGTCGCGTCGCAGTCGCTCTACACCGTCGATCAGCGTCAGTACGCGATCAAGTTCCAGCTCGGCGAGATCATCGAGACGCTGCCCAACGCCGGCCTGTACGCGAAGGTGCCGCTCCTGCAGAACGTCAAGTTCTACGAAAAGCGGATCCTGCTGCTCGAGAATCCCGAGCCCGACCGCATCACGACATCCGAGAAGAAGCCGCTCCTCGTCGACTTCTTCGTGCTCTGGCGGATCACCGACGTCAAGCAGTACTACATCAGCGTGCAAGGCGACGAGGAGGCCGCGCGGCGCCGGCTCTCGCAGACGGTGCGCGCCAATCTCGCCGAGGAATTCAACAAGCGCACGGTCCACGAGGCGATCTCCACCGAGCGCGACAAGATCATGACGACGACCCGGCAGAAGGCCGACGCCGACGCGAAGACGATCGGCGTCGAGATCGTCGACGTGCGGCTGCGGCGCGTCGAGCTTCCGCCCGACGTCACGGGCCCGGTCTATGCACGAATGGAATCGGAGCGCCGGCGGGTGGCGAACGAGCTCCGCTCGCTGGGACAGGCGGAATCGGAGAAGATCCGCGCCGACGCCGACCGCCAGCGTGTCGTGATTCTCGCCGATGCGTACAAGGCCGCGCAGAAGACCAAGGGCGACGGCGACGCCCGCGCGTCGGCCATCTACGCTGCCGCGTACGGCGCCAACCCCGAGTTCTACGCGTTCTATAGGAGCCTCGAGGCGTACCGGGCGACGTTCCGCAACAAGACCGATATGATGGTGCTCGACCCCAGCTCCGAGTTCTTCCGCTATTGGAGGAACCAGGGCGGCACGGGGGCGAAGGCTGCGAAGTAATCCGCCTTTGCGCGCGACAGGTCTCAGGGGAACGCGGTGTCCGATTCGCTGTGGGCGGCCTTTGCGCTGGTGCTGGTCGTCGAGGGCTTCCTTCCCCTCGTTGCGCCGCGCTTCTGGCGCGAGAGCTTCGCCAAACTCGTGACGCTCACCGACGGGCAACTCCGCTTCGTCGGGTTGGCGTCGATCCTGTTGGGGCTTGCCGGTTTCTGGCTCGCGCGACATGCGTAAGTGGGTCCTGCCTGAATACATCGAGGACGTCCTTCCGGCGGAAGCGGAGCGGACCGAGGCGTTGCGCCGGTCATTGCTCGACCACTTCCGCGCGCGCGGCTATCGCCTCGTGCAGCCACCGCTCGTCGAGCATCTCGATTCGCTGTTCACGGGCACCGGTCGCGACCTCGAGCTGCAGACGTTCAAGGTCGTCGACCCGCTCTCCGGGAGACTGCTGGGCGTGCGAGCGGACATCACGCCGCAAGTCGCGCGCATCGATGCGCACTTGCTCAACGAGCACGGCGTCACCCGCCTCTGCTACGCGGGCAGCGTCCTGCGTGCTGTCCGGGCCGGAGGCGCCAAGACCCGCGAAGTGATGCAGATCGGCGCCGAGCTCTTCGGCGAGCCCGGCATCGCCGGCGACATCGAAGTGCTGGGCCTCATCCTCTCTTCGCTCACCGCGGCCGGCCTGTCGGGGTTGCATCTCGATCTCGGTCACGTCGGCGTCTATCGCGCGCTCGCCGCCGGCGCCGGCATCGCGGGCAACGGCGAGGACACCGAGCTCTTCGCCGCACTCCGCGCGAAGGACGTCCCCGCCGTTGCCGACCTCACCGCCAAGCTTCCCGGCGCATGGCGTGACGCGCTGACCGCGCTGCCGGCGCTCTACGGCCCCGCGCAGGACGTCCTGGCAGAGGCCGGCGCGAAGCTGCCCGACACCCCTGCGATCCGCAACGCCTTGTCATCGTTGTCGGCGCTCGCGCGGTCGGCAGAGCCGCACGTCGAAGCGCTTCACATCGATCTCGCCGACCTGACTGGATATCATTACCAGAACGGCGCGATCTTCTCGGTATTCACCGCGGGCGAGCCGAGCGCGATCGGCAACGGCGGCCGCTACGACGGCATCGGCAAGGCCTTCGGACGTGCGCGGCCCGCCACCGGCTTCACGCTCGACCTGCGGCAACTCGCGAGCGTCGTGCTGCGCGAGTCCGCATGAGCCCGAAGAGCAAATACCGGAGTGCGAAGCACGAAGGCAGTCCAACTGACCGCTGAACCGATCCACCGCATCAAGGAATCTCGAGCATGGGCAAGAACGTCGTCGTCATCGGTACCCAGTGGGGCGATGAAGGCAAGGGCAAGGTCGTCGATTGGCTGACCGAGCACGCACAGGGCGTCGTGCGGTTCCAGGGCGGGCACAACGCCGGACACACGCTCGTCATCGACGGCAAGAAGACCGTGCTTCGCCTGATACCGTCGGGCATCCTGCGCGCCGGCGTGTCCGTCTACATCGGCAACGGCGTCGTGCTGTCGCCTTCGGCACTGTTGCAGGAGATCGGCGAGCTCGAAAAGGCAGGCGTCGCGGTGCGGCCGCGGCTCAAGATCTCTCCGGCCTGTCCGCTCGTCCTCGCCTATCACGTCGCTCTCGACCAGGTGCGCGAAGGCGCAATGGGCGATGCCAAGATCGGCACGACGGGCCGCGGCATCGGCCCCGCCTATGAGGACAAGATCGCCCGTCGCGCGATCCGGGTGCAGGACCTCTTCTATCCCGATCGCTTCGCGGCAAAGCTCGCGCCGCTGCTCGAGTTCCACAACTTCGTGCTGACGCAGTACTACAAGCGCGAAGCTGTCCCGTTCTCGCGCACGCTCGACGAGTCGCTCGCGCTCGCCGCCCCGCTGCAACCGATGGTCGCCGACGTCGCGGCGCTCCTGCAGGACGCGCGAGCACGCGGTGAGTCGCTGCTGTTCGAAGGCGCGCAGGGCGCATTGCTCGACATCGATCACGGCACGTATCCGTACGTCACGTCGTCGAACTGCCTCGCGGGTGCCGCGGCGCCGGGCACCGGCGTCGGGCCGCAATTCCTGGACTACGTGCTTGGCATCGTCAAGGCATACACCACGCGCGTGGGCACGGGCCCGTTTCCCACCGAGCTCACCGACGACATCGGGGCGACGCTCGCGAAGCGCGGCAACGAGTTCGGCTCGGTCACCGGACGGCCGCGCCGCTGCGGTTGGCTGGACATTCCCGCGCTGACGCGGTCGCTGCAGTTGAACGGCGTCGACGGGCTCTGCATCACCAAGCTCGACGTTCTCGACGGCATGCGCGAGATTCGGATCTGCACCTCCTACACCGTGCGCGGCGACCCGGTCGCGCTCCTGCCTTCGGGCGCCGATGCCGTCGCCGAGTGCGTGCCCGTCTACGAGTCGCTGCCCGGCTGGAGCGAAAGCACCGTCGGCGCGCGGACGATCGAAGCTTTGCCGGCGAACGCGCGCAAGTACCTCGAACGGATCGAAGCGCTCACCAGGGCGCCGATTGCGATGGTCTCGACCGGGCCTGATCGCGACGAGACGATTCTTAAGCGCCATCCGTTCGAATAGCACGACGACAACCGCGCCCGAGGGGAGATGGGATGCCAAGCCTGCATGTGAGCTGGGACCAGTACAACACGCTCGTGGAAAAGCTGGCGCTCAAGGTCCACGAGTCGGGCTACGACTTCGACCAGATCATCTGCATCGCGCGCGGCGGCATGCGCGTCGGCGACGTGTTGTCGCGGATCTACGAGCGGCCGCTCGCGATCCTGTCGACGCACTCGTACGCGGCCGAAGGCGGCACCGTTCGCGGCGAGCTCGTCATCGCGGAGCACATGACGATGACCTCGCCGCGACTGGGGTCACGCGTGTTGCTGGTCGACGACATGGTCGATTCGGGCCACACGCTCGCCGCCGTGGAGAAGGCGTTGCCGGTGCGCTGGCCCGTCATCAAGGCGTGCAAGACGGCGGTGCTGTGGTGGAAGGCATGCTCGACCGCGACGCCCGACTTCTACGTCGATTACCTGCCCGACAACCCGTGGATACACCAGCCGTTCGAGGTGTATGACACGCTGCGGCCGTCGGGATTGAAGACGCGGCTCGGCGGCTAGCTCCCCTGGCATCGGGCGGACGCGAATGAAGATCGAACCCGCTGCTCGCTCCGCCTCGACGTACGCATCCTGGGTCCTGTCCGGCGCAGCTCTCGTGCTCGTCCTCGTGTTGCACCTCTTGCCGGCGCTGCTCGCCGGCCTCTTGGTCTACGAGATCGTCCACCTGCTCGCGCCCACCATCAGCAGGTGGTTCTCCGACCAGCGCGCCAAGCTCGTCGTCGTCCTCCTGGTGTCGGCGGTGGTGGTGAGCGCCATCACGGCGGCGATCGCCGGCGGGATCGTGTTCTTCAAGAGCGATTCCGGCAGTCTCTCGGCGCTGTTGACGAAAATGGCCGAAATCGTTGCCGGCTCGCGCGAATCGTTGCCGCAATGGCTGGTCGACGAAATGCCGGAGACCCGCGACGACATCCGGGAAGCCATCGCCGACTGGTTCCGCGCCCATGCAGTGGAAGTGCAGACGATCGGCAAGGAAGCCGGGCGAGCGCTGCTCTATGCGCTCTTCGGCATGGTGATAGGCGCAATGATCGCGCTGCACGAAGCGTTGTTCCACGAGCCGCGCGGCCCGCTCGCCACGGAGCTCATCGAACGCATCGACACGCTGGGCGACGCATTCCGTCGTGTCGTTTTCGCGCAGGTTCGAATCTCGCTGCTCAACACGCTGTTCACGGGGATCTACCTCATCGTGGCCCTGCCGCTCTTCGGAGTCGATTTGCCGTTTCGGAAAACCCTCGTCGCCGTGACCTTCGTCTGCGGCCTCTTACCGGTCGTGGGCAATCTCATCTCCAACACGGTCATCGTGATCGTGGGCTCGTCGCATTCGTATGGCGTCGCCCTGGCGTCGCTCGCGTTCCTGATCGTCATCCACAAGCTCGAGTATTTCCTCAACGCGCGCATCGTGGGCACGCAAATCCAGTCGCGGACGTGGGAACTCCTGTCGGCCATGCTGGTGATGGAAGCCGCGTTCGGCATCGGCGGCGTCGTCGCCGCGCCGATCTACTACGCGTTCGTCAAAGACGAGTTGAAGCGGCAGGGGCTCGTGTGAACGCCTGACTCGTTCGGGCGCCCGGCCGAACCAATCGCGGTATGATCGCAAGACTCAAGGTTGGCACGCAGGCGCAACCGCGCCACGTCCATCCTTCAACTTCCTGATCGAGAGTCTGGAGCTACAGGAAAGCTTGCCGAGGAAATCTTGGTGCCCAGGAAGGGACTCGAACCCCCACAGTGTCGCCACCGCTAGGACCTGAACCTAGTGCGTCTACCAATTCCGCCACCTGGGCCACAGCAATCGATAATTTTACGTTTTGGACCATTCCTTGTCAAAAAAACCCCCTATCCCCCGAAAAACGCGCACCAAGAAGGCGCCGGTTGCGAAGCATCCGCTGACGCGCAAGCAACGCGCGGCGCCACTTTCGCCCGTCACAGTCGCTCCATCGCGAAAGGCGCCCCGCACGACTGACGTGCGCGAGCCGCCGCCCCAAGGCAGGCGCGGCCGCGACGACATCGATCCGGAGTTGCTGCCATCGCGCGCGGCGATTCTGGAGGCGCTGAAAGCGACGGGCGTGCCGATGCCTGCTTCGGAGCTCGTGCTGGCGATGGCGGTCGACAAGCGCGCCCGCGACGCGTTCCTCGGGCGCGTGGCCGCCATGCAGCGCGACGGCCAGCTGCTGATGAATCGCAAGGGCGAGCTTTGCGTCACCGCGAAACTCGATTTCATCAGCGGCACGGTGCAGGGACATCCCGACGGCTACGGCTTTCTCGTTCCCGACGACGGCGGGGCCGACCTCTTCCTGAGCCAGGCCGAGATGCACAAGGTCCTGCACGGGGATCGCGCAACGGCGCGGCGCTCGGGCATTGATCGCCGCGGCCGGCCCGAGGGTGAGCTCGTCGACGTGCTGACGCGCGCCAATCAGACGGTCGTCGGACGCCTCTACGACGAGCGTGGCATCACGTTCGTCGTCGCCGAGAATCGGCGGATCAATCAGGATCTTCTCGTGCCCCCGGACGAGCGCGGCGCCGCGAAATCCGGCGACGTCGTCGTCGTCGAGATCGTCCAGCAACCGTCGCCGCAGCATGAGGCGATCGCTCGCGTCGTCGAAGTGCTGGGAGGCTACACCGATCCCGGCATGGAGATCGAGATCGCGCTGCGCAAGCACGACCTGCCGCACGAGTTCAGTCTCGCGGCACGGAAGCAGGCGGGCAAGCTTCCCCCCGAAGTCACCGATCGCGACCGCGCCGGCCGCGCCGACATCACGTCGCTTCCGCTCGTGACCATCGACGGGGAGACGGCGAAGGACTTCGACGACGCCGTCTACTGCGAGCGCCGCGGGAAAGGGTTTCGCCTCATCGTGGCGATCGCCGACGTTTCGCATTACGTGAAGGATGGCGATCCGCTGGACCGCGATGCACGCGAGCGCGGCACGTCCGTCTATTTCCCGCGCCGCGTGATTCCCATGCTCCCGGAAGCGCTGTCGAACGAGCTCTGCTCGCTCAAGCCGGACGTCGACCGCCTGTGCATGGTCTGCGACATGGAAGTGACCGCCGAAGGCCGGATCACGAAGTACGAGTTCTACCCGGCCGTCATGCACTCGCGCGCGCGTCTCACCTATACGCAGGTGTGGGGCTGGCTATCCGATCCCGCGAGTGCGCCCCGCACGGCGAAGGCGCTGCTGCCCCGCCTAACCGATCTCTACGCACTCTTCCACGCGCTGCAGCGCGCCCGCGAAGCCCGCGGCGCCATCGATTTCGACAGCGTCGAAATGCAGCTCGAGTTCGACGTCAGGGGCAAGATCGTCCGCGTCGTGCCTGTCGTGCGCAACGATGCCCACAAGCTCATCGAGGAGTGCATGCTCGCGGCGAACGTCTGCACGGCGGAGTTCCTGGCGCGCCACAAGCACCCGGCTCTTTACCGGGTGCACGAGGGACCGACACCGGAGAAGCTCGCGGCGCTGCGGGACTTTCTCGCGAGCTGTGCCCTCGCCCTTCCCGGCGGCGACAATCCGACGGCGGCCGACTACGCGTCGTTGCTGCTGCGGATCAAGGATCGTCCGGATTACGCATTGCTGCAGACCGTGCTGCTGCGCTCGCTGCAGCAGGCTCGCTACCGGCCGGACAACGTTGGCCACTTCGGCCTGTCGTACGAGGCTTATGCGCACTT
>Ga0207683_10004936_pt1 | contig 11475 bp, 9 predicted proteins | sample KBSM73metaG_FD_184333 | JGI IMG/M metagenome (GOLD analysis project Ga0207683, IMG submission 184333) | Miscanthus rhizosphere microbial communities from Kellogg Biological Station, Michigan, USA - KBS M7-3 metaG (SPAdes) (version 2) | ecosystem: Host-associated > Plants > Roots > Rhizosphere >...
CGGTCAGGAACTGCGCTTTCCAGTAGTTGAGTGCGCCCTTCGGGAAGGCGGGATCGATCATCCCGTTGAGCGTCGCGTACGGCACAGGCCCCAACATGTCCAATACCGGCGGGCCGAACGCTTTGAGCGATCGAAAGGCAGCTTCGCCCTCCTCGAGTGAGCCGCAATGCCCACCAACAATGCCCGCGATCTTGGTGTTCGAGCCATCTGGCGCGGTTTGAAGGGCAGCGACCAGCATGGCTTCGTCCGGCAACGATGCGCAGGTATCCCGGAAGAAGCGCAGCATGTCCATCGCTCGCGGGAACGGGTGGACCACCACGCCGCCCGTGATCATCGGTCCTACCTGATGGAGGGCGTACTCGAGCGACGCCGCGATGCCGAAGTTGCCACCGCCACCGCGAATCGCCCAGAACAGATCCGGGTTCTCCCCGGCGCTCGCGCGAACCACGCTGCCGTCGGCCATGACCATGTCGGCGGCCAGCAGGTTGTCGAGTGCAAGGCCGTACTTCGGCATCAGCCATCCCAGTCCGCCGCCGAGCGTCAGGCCGGCGATCCCTGTGCTTCCGACGACACCACCCGTCGTCGCGAGCCCATGCAACTGTGTCTCGCGATTGAGCTCTCGCCAGAGAACACCGCCCTGCGCGCGCACCGTCCGCGCCCGTGGGTCCACGTGAATGCCCTTCATCGGCGACAGATCGATCATCAGCCCCTGGTCGATCGTCGCCCGGCCCGCGACGTTGTGGCCTCCGCCGCGTACTGACACTTCGAGGCCGAGCGTACGGGCCAATTGCACGGCATCGGCGACATCGGCGACGCCGAGACAGCGGGCGACGATCGCCGGTCGCTTGTCGATCAGTCCGTTGTGCACACGACGGACGTCGTCGTAGCCGTGGTCGGTTGGCCGCAGCAACTGTCCCGTGAACGATGGAGCGGCGAGTGCGATGGATTCAGCGATCAATGACACGACTGACCTCTTTCGTGGAGCGACACTAGCGTTGCGTGTTGCCGCGTTCCGGGATGGCACGCGGTCACCGAACGACAACCGTTCCGACCATGCCCGGGTGAATCGCGCAGTGGTACGAAAACGTTCCGGCGTTCTGGAACGCCACTGAGAACTGACGATTCGGCGCGACGATTCCCGAGTCCCACCCAGGCGCGTCCGACGTCGAAGTGTGCGCAACGGAATCCGTGTTCATCCACGTGACCGTCGCGCCCACCGCGACGTCTACTTCGCTGGGCATGTAGGCTCTATTGCCGAGCGATTGAGCGCCGACGGGAATCGTAACCGACGACGACGGCCCGCCTTGCGTGGGCGCGGGTGTCGGAGTCGGTGACGGTGAATTCGGAGATGACGCGGAGTAGTCTCCACAGGCGATCGCGAACATCACGATGGCCGATACGACAGCGAGACGCAATGACAACATTTGATCCCCCAAACTTGAAGTGAGTGAAGCCGCCTTACAGAGTCACTAATCTCGGGACGCGCTCGAATATTCCCGCTGTGGAGCGCGAGGGAGGTGAAAGGAATATTTCGACGAATGGGCGGGTATGCACGGACATGAACATGAAAGAACGCGTCGTCCGTGTCCTTGCGATTTCAGGGAGCCTTCGGCAGGCCTCTTCGAACAGCGCGCTGATCGGAGCCGCCGCACGTCTGGCTCCAGACACGGTGGACGTGTCCATCTACCGCGAGCTCGAGACGCTTCCGCCCTTCAACCCGGATCTCGACAACGGGCCTGCGCCTGCGGCAGTCACCAGGTTTCGAGCCGCGCTGAAGGCATGCGACGCGCTCCTGATCTCGAGTCCGGAGTACGCCCACGGAGTACCAGGGGTCCTGAAGAACGCGCTGGACTGGGTGGTGGGAAGCGGTGAGTTGGTGGACAAGCCGGTCGCCTTGATCAATGCCTCGGCGCGCGCGACGCACGCGTGGGAATCGCTGGCCGAGACGTTGTCGGTCATGTCGGCGCAGGTCGTACTCGACGCGTCGATTACGGTCCCGCTTGGCGGCAGGACACTGACGGCGGAAGGCATCGTTGGGGACGCCGCGTTTGCCACCGCGCTGAGGTCTGCGATGACCGTATTGGCCTGTGATGCGCGCGAAGCACGCCTGAGCTCGGAAGCCACCTCGATTCCCTGAACGTTACACGGTCGTTTCATTTCCCCGCCGCAGCTGTACGGGCGTCGTACGAGTTCTGTGCGACCGCTGTGGGTGGTCGCCAGTTCTCCCGCGCTCCACACTGGTCGCATGGTTCGTGACCACGCGGCAACCGCATTCATCACCGGAGCCGACTCCTTTGTCGGCAGAGCGTTGGTCGACGTCCTGGTGGCACGCGGCTATCACGTGCTCGGACTCGCGCCATCGGTTGAGGCGGCGAAGCGTGTGCGTCTCGCTGGCGCCGTGCCCGTCATGGGCGATCCGATCGAACCGGGTCAATGGCAGGACGAAGCGGCGGCTGACTGGGTCTTCCATCTGGCGCCGCAGACGCCGTGCAGTCTGCGGATGACTCAGAGACGTGCCGCAGCGCTCGCGAACGCGCGCGCGCTGATCGACGCGCACCTGCTCGATGCAGTGGCGGCAGGCACGACGCGGCGGATCGTGTACGTCGCGGACACCAGCTGCTACGGCGCGACAGGGGCGCGTGCGATCACCGAGGACGAACCGCCGAAGCCATCTCTCTGGGGAAGCTGTTTCAGGCCCGCCTTCGATCGCCTCGATGGCTACGTCGTTGCCGGGCTGCCCATTGTCACGGCGTTGCCCGGGTGGGTATACGGCAACGGCTCGTGGTTTCGCGATCGCGTGATCGAGCCGGTGATGGCTGGCCGCCGTGTGCTCCAGTTCGGGACTACAGGGCCCTGGGTATCGCCCATTCACGTCCACGATTGTGCCCGTGCGCTGGTGCACCTCGCAGAGTTCGGCGCAGTTGGCGGCCGGTATTTCCTCGTGAACAGCGATCCGATCCGGACGTTCGAGTTCGCGACCACGTTCGCACGGCTCGCAAACCGCCCATTACGTGTGCTCCGCCTGCCAGCGGCCGTGACCTCACTCGTAGTCGGTGCTGTCGGGGCCGACCACATTCGGGCCGATGCCGTGTTCTCCAACATCCGACTACGAGGGATCGGGTTCCGCTTTCAGTATCCAACGCTCGAGCAGGGACTCGAGCAGATCATCGGGACGCTCTATGAATGACGAACTTCAGCGATCGGCGACAGCTCCGGCACTTACTGAGAGCTTTGACGACGTCGTGCTGCCCCATCTCGACGCTGCCTATCGGCTGGCGCGCTGGCTGATGCGCAACGAGCACGATGCTGAAGACGTCGTCCAGGACTCGTTGCTGCGGGCGCTTCGATACTTTCGGACATTTACCGGCGGCGATGGCCGTGCCTGGTTCCTCAGAATTGTTCGCAACACCTGTTCGGGATGGCGCGGCCACCGAATCGGGGCGCTCACCGATCCGTTCGATGAGCAGCAACACCGCAGCGTCGGGCCGGCGGCCGATCCTGAGACATTGTTGCTGCAGACCGATGACGCCACGTTGGTCGCGCGGGCTATGCGCACGCTGCCCAATGGTGCGCATCAGCTGCTCGTGCTTCGCGAACTCGAGGGTCTGTCCTACCGGGAGTTGGCGGACGTGATGGGGATCCCTATTGGCACGGTGATGTCGAGGCTGTCGCGCGCTCGAGAGGCGCTGCGCGGCGCTGTGCACAGCGAATTGAAACCTGCCCGCACATTCTCGAAGACGCTCCTTCGAGATGAGGAGGCGGACGCCGTACTGGTGTGAGCCATACCGCCGAAAGATCTCAGCTATGCAAATCTTGAACGTACTGCGCTTTGGCACTTTCGAGCTCGACCTCCCTTCGCGTGAGCTGCGCAACGGGCCGGCGGTCGTTCGGCTGCAGCGGCAGCCCTTTGAGATCCTGTGTCTGATGCTCGAACACCGTGGAACCGTCGTGACGCGCGAACAACTGCGAAGCCGTCTGTGGCCGGATGGCACGTTTGTCGACTACGAGCACAGCCTCAACGCCGCGGTCAAGCGGCTGCGCACCGCGCTCGGTGACGATGCAGTTGAACCGAAGTTCGTCGAGACCGTGCCCCGCCGCGGGTATCGTCTGCTCGTTGCACAGGACGCTCGTCCGGCACCGATCACGACGCGTCTCGTGGTCTCGCCACGCTTGCGCCTCGCCGTGCTGCCTTTCAGCAACTTGAGCCGCGACAACAACCAGGACTACTTCAGTGACGGCCTCACCGAGGAGTTGATCGCACAGCTCGGGCCCTTGTGCCGAGGAGACGTGGGCGTCATCGCCCGCTGGTCGACGATGGTTTACAAGGGCTCGCTGCAACGGGCACGCGAGATCGGCGTAGCGCTACAGGCCGACTACCTGCTGGAAGGGAGCACGCGAAGCGAGGGATCACGCGTGCGCATCACGGCACGATTGGTCGAGACGGCCAGCGAAGCTGACCGGTGGTCGGGGACCTACGATCGTACGGTCAGCGACTGGCTGTCGGTTCAGGCCGCCGTCGCCGGCGATGTTGCGCAATCGCTCGTCAAGGAGCTTGCAGCCGATGTCCGTTTCGTGAGCGCGCCCGAGGAACGCCATCTCGACTCCGCGCGGGTCGATCTCAATTAGCCTCGCCACTTCAATGTCCATCGCTCGACAGACATACATCACCTTCGCCCTGCTCATCCTGACCTGGATAATCGCGTGGACACTGAAGGTGTACGTGCTCGATTCGCGGTTCACGTGGCTGACCACCAGCCTCGGAGACTTCACGTTCTGGACCTCAGCAAAGTTGGTCGTGTGGATCCTGCCGGCTCTCGGGCTGATTCGCTTGTCGGGACGCGCGGTGGGCGACGTCCTCAACGTGTCGAATTGGAAGAGTGCAGTCGCGTGGGGTCTGGGAATCGGTCTCGTCATCGCCTCGACTGTCGTGGAGCCGCGCGTCATGCGCGGCCAGCCGCTGTTGACCCTCCAGCCGACGTTCGCCGCGCTGAACGCAGTGATCGTGGCGCCGATCTTCGAGGAATTCTTGCTGCGTGGCGCCGTCCTCGGCAACCTCGTGCGCGTGCATTCGCTCCGAAACGCGAACATCGTGTCGTCGTTGCTCTTCGTGTCGTTGCATGTACCGGGCTGGTTCTTCATGGGCCATTTGACGGAGAAGCTGACTGCGCCTCTCGGTGGCGCGTTCTCGATATTCGTGCTCGGATTGGCTTTCGGTTATGCGACGCATCGAAGTCACTCCGTCGCCGGGGGTATGGTGGCGCACTTCGTGAACAATCTCGCCGCGTAACAGATGTCACGAATGTCCTGAGGAGTCAGGCTCGAGCTGAACGGTAATATGAAAACGGCATGATACGTGGCGCGTCGCAGTCGTTTGGCGCGCAGCTCAAAGCACTCCGCGAGGCTGCAGGCTTTACGCAAGAGGAGCTCGCCACCATAGCAGGCTTGTCCGTTCATGCCGTGAGCGCACTGGAGCGCGGCGAACGACGGCGGCCCCATGTCGAGACCGTGCGCGCGCTGTCGGCGGCTCTCGACCTGAGCAGCGCAGCTCGCGACGCGCTCCTCGTAAGCGCACGTACCGCCACGCCCACCGCGGCGGTCGACCAATTGCGCGACGTTGCGCTGCCGCTGCCACCGACGGCCCTTCTCGGCCGCGACACGGAACTTCAGGCGCTGCGTAGCTGGCTCGCTGATCCCACCGCGCGTCTCATCACGCTGACCGGGCCTGGCGGAGTCGGGAAAACACGTCTCGCGCTGGAAGTGGCGCGCACGAACGCGGCGGAGCGCGCATTCCGTGTGCTGTTTGTCGGGTTGGCGGCGGTGCGCAACCCGGCGCTCGTGGCACCGGCGATCGCCCACGCCCTCGGCGTGCTGGACCCGACGACGATCGATTTGCCAAGCCGCGCGCGTGCCGCCTGTGACGGGACGCCTACGTTGCTGGTACTCGACAATTTCGAGCAGGTCTCGGACGCGGCACCCTTGGTCGCGGATCTCCTGACCTCGGTCTCCGCGCTCCGCGTATTGGTTACCAGTCGCGCCCCTCTTCATCTGCGAGGAGAGCGGGAGTACGTCGTCGGCTCCCTCGCGTTGGATGTTGACATCGACGCCACGTCGCCCGCCGATCTCGGCCGCTCTCCCGCGGTGCGGCTCTTCGTGGAACGGGTGCGGGATGCGCGACCCGACTTTCGCCTCACGCCTGCGAACGGTCCATCGGTGAGAGAGATCTGTTGCCGGCTCGATGCCTTGCCGCTTGCTCTCGAGCTCGCGGCCCCGTGGATCAAGGTGCTGACGGTCGAGGACCTGCTCCGGCGACTCACAGACAATGTCCTGGTCTCGACTCTCGGCCCGCGCGATCTCCCGGAACGCCAGCTGACGATGAATGCGACGGTCGCCTGGAGCTATCAATTGCTGGCGCCGAACGAGCAGCGGGTGTTTCGCCGTCTCGGCGCGCTGCCCGGACGCTTTTCAATCGAGGGAGCCGCGGCCGTGATCGCGGGCCGTGAGGGTCCCTCTGACACGAACGAAGTCCTGCACGCGGTGGCTGGCCTGATCGACAAGAGCCTCGTTCTGCGAGTGGAAACGTCAGTCGCAGCGCGTCCGCTGTACCAGATGCTCGAAACCGTGCGGGCGTACGCCGCGCTCGAGCTCGCCGCCACCGGTGAGCGCGACGACGCCATCGAGGGGCTGGTGCGCTATTGCATCCGTGAAGCATCCCTGGCGTTGGACGGGCTGGTAGGACCTGCGCAAGTCGAATGGTTGGATCGCGTGCGTGACGATCTCGAGAGCTACCGTGGCGCGCTCACATGGCTGATCGACCATGCCCGCCCAACCGAGGCATCCGAGATCGGGTCGGGGTTGATGGCCTTCTGGCTGATGCGAGGACATCTAACCGAGGGGCTGCAGTGGTACGAACGGACTCTGAGTGTGCCCTCTCTTCCGCCAGCCGCTGAGTCGAGAGCGCTCGTCGGGGCGGCGTTGATGTTGTACACGCAAGGGGAGCTGGGGCGTGCTGATGCCGAGCTCGCGCGTGCTCTCGCTGTCGCTCGCCTCACAGGCGACATGGTGGTGGCTCTGATCGGTGGAAATTTGCTGGGGCACATCAACCATGCGGTCGGCAATCTCGACGCTGCCCGTGACAGGTTTTCTCGCAGCCTCGGAATGTTCCGCGCGCTGGCGATGCCGTGGGGCATCGGGAATGCGTTGGGCGGATTGGCGGCCGTAGCCCTGTCGATCGGTGACGTGAATCAGGCCGAGCGCCTGCTCGTCGAGGCCACAGCGGCGCTGCGACAAGCCGGCCCGTGGTTTCTGATGCCGGTCATGCATCTTCGCGCCCTCCTGGCGGTGCGGCGCGGCAATCCAGACGAGGCGATCGAGTTGGTCCGAGAAAGCCTGCTGCACATTCGGCGGCTTCAGGACAAGTTCGCGTTCGTGTACGCGATGGTCGCACTCGCCGCGGCGGCGGTCGTCAAGGGCGACGACGCGTGGGCGGCGCGGATCCTCGGCGCTGGAGACTCCGTCACCGAACGCACGGGTGCCACGGTTGTCGACAAATCGGTGCAGGACATCAGAGAGCAAGTGGAACGGGACGTTCGTACGCACCTTGGGCCCGACCGGTGGGCGCGCGCGTATGCAGCCGGGCGCAGTGCCTCCATCGATTCGCTGATCAAGGACATTGACAGCCGGCGCAGCTAGAGCACGACCTCACTTTCACCGCGGTACAACACCTGTTCAGGCGCAGCAGTAAGATAGAACGCCCATGAAACGTGCCGCTTCGCAGTCATTTGGCGGGCAGCTCAAAGCACTCCGCGAGGCGGCAGGATTCACCCAAGAAGAGCTCGCGACGATTGCGGGCCTGTCGGTGCATGCCGTGAGCGCACTCGAGCGTGGCGAACGGCGACGGCCGCATGTCGAGACTGTCCGTGCACTCTCAGCGGCACTGGATTTGACCGGTGCGACGCGCGACGCGCTCCTCGAAAGCGCACGGGCGGCTGCGCCCACGGCGGCGGCCGATGAATTACGCGACGTCTCGCTCCCCCTTGCTCTGACGATTTTTCTCGGCCGCGATACCGACTTGCAGACGCTGCGGGCCTGGCTCTCTGACCCCACCGCTCGTCTAATCACGCTCACCGGACCAGGAGGCGTCGGGAAGACCCGCCTCGCCCTGGAGCTCGCACGTGCGATCGCCGCACAGGGCGCAACTCGCGTAGCGTTCGTCCCGCTCGCCGCCGTTCGGAACCCTGCGTTCGTGGCGCCGGCGATCGCCGAGGCTCTCGGACTACCGGACGTCATGGCACTCGACTTACCGAGGCGCGCACGTGCCGCCTGCGACAATCAGCCCACGTTGCTGGTGCTCGACAACTTTGAGCAGGTACTGGAAGCAACACCGCTTGTCGCGGACCTCTTGAGATCGGTCACCACGCTGCGAGTGCTGGTCACCAGCCGCGCCGCGCTCCGTGTGCGAGGAGAGCGCGAGTACACAGTGGGACCGCTCGCGTTGGATGTGGACGCTGCCGCCACCTCGCCCGCTGATTTCGCGCGCTCTCCGGCGGTGAGGCTTTTCGTGGAGCGGGTTCGCGATGCGCAACCCGACTTCCGCCTCACGTCGAAGAACGGACCGACCGTGACCGCAATTTGTCGGCGGCTCGATGCCCTGCCGCTCGCGCTCGAGCTCGCGGCTCCGTGGATCAAGGTGCTGACGGTCGAGGACCTGCTCCGGCGACTCACCGACGATGTCCTGCTCTCGACTGTCGGCCCGCGCGATCTCCCCGAGCGCCAACAGACGATCAACGCGACGGTCGCGTGGAGCTATCAACTGCTGTCGCCGAACGAACAGCGAGTGTTCCGTCGTCTCGGCGCGCTGCCCGGTCGTTTTCCGATCGAGGCAGCCGTGGCTGTTCTTGCCGGGAATGCAGGCGCGGGCAGGGTCGACGACGTGGTTCGCGACGCCGCCGGCTTGATCGACCGGAGCCTCCTGCTGCGAGCCGAGACCGCCGTGGCGACTCGCCCGCTGTACCAAATGCTCGAGACCGTGCGAGCCTTCGCAGCCCTCGAGCTCACGGCGGCTGGTGAACGCGACGAAGCCATGGAAGGGCTGTCACGCTATTGCGTCGGCGAAGCCTCTCGCGCCGCGAAGGGGCTGATAGGACCGGCGCAGAGCGAATGGCTGGATCGCGTCCGTGACGATCTGGAGAATTACCGCGGTGCCTTGGGATGGCTGATCGAGCGCGGCCGTGCCGACGACGCGTCCGACATTGCGTGGGGCCTGAAGTACTTCTGGCTGATCCGGGGGCATGCGGCCGAAGGGCTCCAGTGGTATGAACAGATTCTCGAACTGCCATCCCTTTCAGCCGCTGCCGAAGGGAAAGCGCTGCTCGGGGCCGCTGGCATGTGGTGGACACAGGGAGAACTCGGGCGCGCGCGCACCGGTCTCAGCCGCGTGCTGGAGCTCGCCCGCGGCGCCGCCGACATGGAAATGCTTGCGCAGGCGGAGCACCTTTCCGGGCACGTCGAGCACGCGCTGGGAAACGTGAACACCGCGCGCGACCGCTTCACAGCGAGTATCGAACGGTTCCGCGCGCTGGCACTCCCGTCGGGCATCGGGAATGCGCTGAGCGGCATGGCAGTGCTCGCCCTCGCGACCGGCGACGTCGGCCAGGCGGAACGTCTGCTCGATGAGGCCACGTCGGTGCTCCAACAGGCCGGTCCGTGGTTCCTGACGTGGGCACTGTACGTTCGCGCTGTCCTGGCGGTGCGGCGCGGGAACCCGGATCAGGCGATCGCGTTGGTGCGTCAGAGCCTGATACGCATCCGGGAACTCCATGACAAGTTCGCGTTCGTGTACGCGCTGGTCCCTCTTGCCGCGGCGGCGGTCATCAAGAGCGACGACGCGTGGGCAGCAAGGATCCTGGGGGCCAGCGACGCCGTCACCGAACGCACGGGTGTCACGGTGGTGGACAAGTCGGTTCACGACCTCCAGGAACGGTCGCAACGGGAGGCGCGCACACGCCTCGGCGCAGAGCGATGGGCCCTGGCGTATGCTGCAGGACGCAGTGCGTCGATGGACTCGTTGATTAAGGACATCGACAGCGCCTTGTCGAAAGGCCGCGCGCACTCCACATCGACGAGGGTGTCCGCTCGTGGACTGTCACCGTTATAAGTACATGTGCAGCTGTGCGAGGACTGTCTTGAACGCCTTGTCACTCCCTTCGATCTTATCGAAATAGAAATCAAGCCCCAGGTCGACGTGGGCGCGTGGCAGAACGTGCGCGCCGAGATTCCACCGGAAGGCGCCGGGGGAAAGATCGGTTCCAGTACGGCCCTGCGGCGACACCTTGAACCACACGCCACGAAACGCCTCGACGGCGGTCTCGTTCACGAAGACCAGCGACGTTCCGCCTCCACCCGCGCGAATGTGCGCGTCGCCTTCGGTCCAGATCGTCACACGTCGCCACGGCGCGAAGCCGACGGCACCTCCGGCGGCCCCGTGGCGCGACTCCAGCAGCGATTCGTCACGATAGAGTCCCGATCCCACGACGACGACATTCGAGGCGAGGTCCACCTGGAGTCGCCCCGTGGTATTGAACGAGGTCCCGCCGTCGTCTTTCACGATGGACTCGGCGCGGCCGGGAGACACCGAGATCTGGAGCAGCGACTGATCGGTTGTGCGGCTCACTTCGACGCCGTACACCTGGTCGTCATGGTCGAACCCGAGATCGCTTCGGTTGAGCGATGTGTGATCGGCGAAGTGGATGCCGTATGCCGGCATGTAGCGTCCGACTTTGATCCCGACGCCGCGCGTGCTCTCGTAAGACACCCAGTGTTCGCGCGAATAGAGTCGGGGGCCCTCGCTCCCGATCTCCGGCATTCGGCCGGCCTCGCCGTACGCCGTCCAGCCGTGTCCACGGTAGGCGCCTTCGACGTCGGCGTTCATCAGCAGGTTTCGGCTGTCGCTGAAGCTGCCGCTCGCGAAGTGCAGGTGCGACGGCAGAAGAGAGACGCCGAGCTGAACTGGTCCGAGATGGTCCCCGAGCGCGCCGAAGAGGAACGCGTCCTCCCCGGACACGTTGCCCTCAGGTGCCGGCTGGGCGTTGACGTGCCTGGTCGTCGCGAGCTCTTGCCCGGAGAGCGCGCGCCCGTACGGCGTCAACAATCCCCCTCCCGACGCGGAGTAGTGACACGACGAGCAGCGGTTGTACTGCTTCGAGAGGAATCGTGGCTCTGCGCCGGCACGCCCGGCGCTGAAGACCACAAGCCCGAAGACTGCGAATACGAAACACACGCGTATCGTCATGGAAGCGCTCGTTCTAGGAGTCTTTGTTGGCGAAGAAGACAACGCGGACTACGACCTCGTTCTTGACACCAACCCCCAGGTACCTGGGATCGCGGATGCCGTAGTCCGAAATTCGAATCGGGAATGACGCCTCGACACGCACGGCCGACCCACGCTCGCTCATCGTCGCCTGTCCGGCGACTGCCTGT
>Ga0207683_10004937_pt1 | contig 11474 bp, 8 predicted proteins | sample KBSM73metaG_FD_184333 | JGI IMG/M metagenome (GOLD analysis project Ga0207683, IMG submission 184333) | Miscanthus rhizosphere microbial communities from Kellogg Biological Station, Michigan, USA - KBS M7-3 metaG (SPAdes) (version 2) | ecosystem: Host-associated > Plants > Roots > Rhizosphere >...
CCTCGAGGGTCAGCACGAACAGCGCGAGCGCGCGACCGGCGTCAGCCGCGGGCGAGGTGAGATAGCAGCCGAATGCCGGCTCCCCGTTGGCGCGCGTCGGCACGAGCCGCAGCGGCGTGCCGCGACGCTCTGCTGCAACCGCGCAGGAATGCCGCGATTGCCTCGTGGCCCTGGTAGGCGTGGGGAAGTGGCGGCATCGTCAGCCATGCGTCCTCCGTCAGGAGTGGTAGCCGCGCCTCGTCGCGTCTTCCATGTGCCTGCGACCTCGGTGCGACCCGGCAGGCCAGGTTTGGCCCTCGGGCGCATCGACGCAACCCGACGCCTCGACGGCCGGCCTCCGGACTGGTCACCCGTTGCGGATGATGCGCTCCCATACCGGGTCCGGTCGTCTACAGCGGTCGTATGGCTGCCGAGGTGGTGGCGCCTGCACGGGACCGTTAGCCAGAGCAAGACAGGAGGCCGAGCGCGATGAGTGAACCGTTTAGAGGGACGATCAACGTCGACATCCGCGATTCGGTGCCGGACTGGGCGCCGTTCGAGCCGCCGAAGGCGCCGCCGGGCGCGGCGAGCGTGCTCTACATCGTTCTCGACGACGTCGGCTTCTCGGCGATGAGCTGCTACGGAGGGCCGATCGGGACGCCGAACATCGATCGGATCGCGCAGCGCGGAGTGCGGTACACGCAGTTCCACACGACGGCGCTCTGCTCCCCGACGCGCTCTTCCTTGCTGAACGGCCGCAACCACACGCGCAACAGCATGGCGTGCATCACCGAGGCGGCGATCGGCTTCCCGAACGCGAGCGGGACGATCCCACCCGAGAACGGGATGCTCCCGGAGATCCTCGGCGAGCAGGGCTGGAACACGTACATGGTCGGTAAGTGGCATCTCTGCCCGACCGACGAGATGCATCTCGCGTCGACGCGCCGCAACTGGCCGACGGGGCGCGGCTTCGAGCGCTGGTACGGATTCCTCGGTGCCGAGACGAACCAGTGGTATCCCGACCTCGTCTACGACAACCATCCGGTGGCGCAGCCGAAGACGCCCGAAGAGGGCTACCACTTCACCGAGGACATCACCGACAAGGCGATCGAGTTCATCCAGGACGCGAAGGCGATCGCCCCGGAGAAGCCGTTCTTCCTCTACTACGCCCCCGGCGCCTGTCATGCGCCGCATCACGCGCCGAAGGACTGGATCGAAAAGTTCAAGGGCCGCTTCGACATGGGCTACGAGGCGCTGCGAGAGCAGACGCTCGCCAATCAAAAGAAGCTCGGGCTCGTCCCGGAGAACACAGAGCTGCCGCCGATCAATCCGATCGGCACGCCCGACACGCGGAAGAGCTCGGACGGGTTGCCGTTCCCGGCGATGGACTACACGCGTCCGTGGGACACGCTCGAAGACGACGAGAAGCGCCTCTTCTGCCGGTTCGCGGAGGTATACGCCGGCTTCCTCGCTCACGCCGACCATCACATCGGCCGCTTGCTCGACTACCTCGAGGAGACGGATCAGCTCGACAACACGCTGATCCTGCTCGTGTCCGACAACGGCGCGAGCGGCGAGGGCGGCCCGACGGGATCGGTGAACGAGATGAAGTTCGCCAACGGCGTCCCCGATGACCTGCAGGAGAACCTCGCGAAGATCGACGATCTCGGCAGTGAGAAGACGTACAACCATTACCCGAACGGCTGGGCGATGGCGTTCAACACGCCGTTCAAGATGTGGAAGCGCTACGAGTTCAACGGCGGTACATCGGACCCGTTCATCCTCGCCTGGCCCGGCGGCAAGGGCGCGGGCGAGCTGCGTGAGCAGTACTGCCACGCGATCGACATCGCGCCGACGATCCTCGACCTCCTTGGGATTGACGCACCGACGACGATCAAGGGCCATACGCAGAGCGCCTTCGACGGCAGGAGCATCCGTTCGACGATCGACGACGCCGATGAGCCGTCACCGCGTTCGACCCAGTTCTACGCGATGCTCGGCTCGCGCTCGATCTGGCACGAGGGCTGGAAGGCCGTCACGAACCACCCGACGCTCGCGGGCTGGGGCCACTTCAACGACGACGAGTGGGAGCTCTACCACGTCGAGATCGACCGGTCCGAGGTGCACAACCTCGCGGCGGACAATCCGGACAAGGTGCGCGAGCTCGTGAACCTCTGGTTCGCCGAGGCGGGCGCGAACGGCGCGTTCCCGCTCGACGACCGCTCGGCGCTCGAGATCCTGAACACCGAGCGGCCCCAGCTGACGGCGCCGCGCGACCGCTACGTCTACTTCCCCGGTACCGCGCCCGTGCCCGAGTGGCAGGCGGTCACCACGCGCGGCCGGTCGTTCGTGATCGGCGCCCTCGTCGATGTCACGGAGCCGCATGCGGAAGGCGTGCTGTTCGCGCTGGGAACGCGATTCGGCGGCCATGCGCTGTACGTGAAGGACAACCGGCTCCACTATCTGAACAACTTCCTCGGCATCGAAGAGCAGAAGGTCGTCGCAACGGCAGACTTGCCGACCGGCGAGAAGCTGATCCTCTCGGCGTCGTTCGAAAAGACCGCTCAGGAGCCGGACCACACGGCTGGGACGCTGTCGCTCTACTACGGCGACGAGAAGGTCGGCGAGGGTCAGATAAAGACTCAGCTCGGCGCGTTCGCGATCGCAGGATCGGGCCTCTACGTTGGCCGCCACGAGGGTGAGCCGCTGACAGCGGATCTTCCCGGTGCCGCGCCGCATCAGTTCACCGGCGGCACGATCAACCGTGTCGCGATCGACGTTAGCGGCGACGCCTATCTCGACCTCGAGCGCGAGGCCGAATTGATGCTCATGCGGGAGTAAGCCGGTTCGCCGCTGGCGAGCCGCCGGCGACCTTGAGCCTGCTGCCGACCCGTTGCCTGCAAGCGAGGCACTTCCCGCTTGCGACGCTGATCCCCTCCTACCCGCGTTTCAGCACAGACAACACAATCGCCGAGTTGCAGGTCTTTTAGAGCCCTCTGACGGACTCGAACCGTCGACCCCCTCCTTACCATGGAGGTGCTCTACCAACTGAGCTAAGAGGGCAGCACGGCAATTGTAGGCGCGATCTCACGCGCCGCCTCCGACCCGCGTTTTAGATTCACGAGATGCCGCAAACCGTCGTCGACAGTCCTATCGGGCCGCTCGGGCTCGTCGCCTCCGATTCCGCGCTCCAAAGCGTGATGTTCCATGCGGAACGGCTCAAAGCAGATGGCGGCTCGCCCGTTCTCGACGAGGCGGAGCGCCAGCTCGACGCCTACTTCGCCGGTGAGCTCGTCGCGTTCGACCTGCCGCTCGAGCTGCACGGGACGGACTTCCAGCAACAGTGCTGGCTTGCGCTCGCGACGATTCCCTACGGGCAGACGGTCAGCTACGGCGAGCAGGCCCGACGTCTGGGCCTTGGGAACGACAAGTCACGGGCGGTCGGCGCCGCCAACGGGCAGAACCCGCTGCCGCTCGTGCTGCCGTGCCACCGCGTCATCGGCTCCGACGGCTCGCTGACCGGATTCGGCGGCGGGCTGCACGTGAAGCGCTTCCTGCTCGAGCTCGAGGGTGCGCTACTGCCGCTCGGCTAGCAGCGAGGCGACGTACCACTCGTCCAGCGGGTCGAAGCTGTCGTAGGCCTGGCCGACGACGGCGATCTGCTCGAGCGGGTGGGGGCAGACGACCTCGTCGGCGACCTCGGCCAGCCGCCGTAGTCCGTCGACGCGCCCGACCGGAACGGCGGCGAGGACGCGCGAGGCGCCCGCCGACCGCGCCCACAGGCAGGCGGCCGCGAGCGTGAGGCCGGTGATCGCGCCGTCGTCGACCACGAGCGTCTCGCGCTCCTCGACCGGAAGGCGTTCGTGCTCGAGCCGTGCCTCCAGCCGCTCGGCTGCAAGGCGCGCCCGGGCAAGCGGCTCCTCGACGTCTGTCTCGGCGACCAGGAGGTACGGCGGCCCCTCCGCGCTGGCGGCCCCGAGCCGTCTCCCACCGGCATCGACGCGCTCGACGTCGACCGCCGTCAGCGGTGCGTCGAGCGCGCGGGCGACCTCGGCCGCGACCGCCACGCCTCCGCGGGCCACGCCGACGACGATCTCTGCCCGCGGGACGACCGTCGCCAGCTCGCGGCCCGCGGCAGCGCGATCGCGGAACAGCGGCTGCATCCAGGGGACGATCCGCATGCGAGGATTGTCGCGCCGATGCGGGCGCAGCGAGCCATCACGGTCGTCGGCTGCCATGCGGGCGGCGAGGTCGGCAACGTCGTCGTCGGCGGGGTGCTGCCGCCGCCGGGCGAGACGGTCTTCGAGCAGATGCAGGCGCTCGCGCGCGACGACTCGCTGCGGCGGCTGCTGCTGCGAGAGCCGCGCGGCAGCGTCGCGCAGCACGCGAACCTGATCGTGCCGCCGACGCGCAACGACTGCGACGCCGGCTTCATCGTGATGGAGCCGACCGAGTACCCGCCGATGTCCGGCTCGAACGCGATCTGCGTGACGACCGTGCTGCTCGAGACCGGGATGGTGGCAATGCAAGAGCCCGAGACGACACTGCGGCTCGAGGCGCCTGCGGGCGTGGTTGAGGTGACGGCGCGTTGCAAGGACGGCAAGTGCGAGAGCGTCGAGCTGACCAACGTGCCCTGCTTCGCAGAGCGGCTCGACGCGCCGCTCGAGGTCGACGGGCTCGGCACGCTGAGCGTCGACGTCGCGTTCGGCGGCATGTGGTACGCGATCGCCGACGCGGCCGCTTTGGGCTTCGCGCTCGAGCCGGCCGAGGCGCGCGAGCTCTGCGGGGCCGGCGAGCGAATCAGGGCGGCCGCGCGCGAGCAGCTGCCGTGTGCGCATCCTGAGAACCCCGAGATCGCCGGCGTGAGCATCGTCGAGCTCGCCGAGCCGTGGCAGGGCGTCGGCCGGGTCTCGCGCAACGCTGTGGTCGTGGCGCCGGGCCGTCTCGACCGCTCCGCGACCGGAACCGGCCTCTCCGCGCGGATGGCCGCGCTGCATGCACGCGGCGCGATGCACGCCGGTGACGCGATGACGCACGCGTCGGTGCTCGGCACGACCTTCGACGGGCGGATCGTCGAGGAGACAACCGTCGCGGGCCGCCCGGCGATCGTGCCGGCGATCCGCGGCAGCGCGTGGATCACCGGCGTCACGCAGGTGCTGCTCGACCCGAGCGACCCGTTCCCGCAGGGCTACCTGCTGCTCGACACCTGGCCCGGAAGCGACAGCCAGGCCTAAGGGACGACTACGACCTTGCCGCGCGTGTGGTGGGACTCGACGTGCCGGATCGCCTCGGCGGTGTGCTCCAGCTCGTAGGTGCGCTCGATCACGGGCCGCAGGTGTCCCGCTTCGACGAGGCCGCTCAGAAAGACGAGGCGCTCGCGAGTCACGTCCGCGATGAAACCGACGACGTCGCGCCGCGTGGCCGATGCCGCCATCTGCGCGAGCGAGCCGGTGACGAGGACGATCTTCCCTCCCGGCGCGAGCACCCGCCGCAGGTCGGCGAGTGAGCGGCCCTCGGCGCAGTTGACGACGAGGTCGTGGCGGCCGGCGCTCGCGAAGTGGCCGTCCGTGTAGTCGAGGACGCGGTCGGCGCCGAGCGACCGGACAAGCTCGAGGTTGCGGGTGCTGCAGACGCCGGTCACCTCGCCGCCGAGCGCCTTCACGATCTGGACGGCGAAGGTGCCCACGCCGCCGGAGGCGCCGTTGACGAGCACGCTCTGGCCAGGCCGAAGGCCGCCGCGCTCCCGCACCGCCTCCAGCGCGGTCACTGCCGCGACCGGAATGGCGGCCGCCTCCTCGAAGCTCAGCTGCGCGGGCTTCGGGGCGAGCACGTTCTCCGTCGCGCGAACGAGCTCGCCGAAGGAGCCGCGGCCAATGCCGTAGACGTTGTCGCCGGGGCCGATCGACGTGACCTCGGCACCAACGGCCTCGACTGTGCCGGCGACGTCGACGCCGCGGCGCGCGTGCTTCGGCCGGCGCAGCCCCAGCACCACGCGCGCGAAGCGCGGCGTCCCGCGAAGCTCGTGGTAGTCGAGCGGGTTGACGCCGGCAGCGCGGACGCGCACGAGCACGTGCTCCGGGCCCGGCTCGGGCGCGTCGATCTCCTCGAGCGCCAGCTCTCCGTATCTCCGGCTGACGATCGCGCGCATCTAGCCGATTCTCGTCCATCGCTCTTGTCGCGCGGACCCGGCACTGCGCAAGACGTCGTGGCGCTGTCGCCTAGGGACGCGCGGTCGCGGCGATCTGTTCCACGAAGATCGGCGATCCGACGACTACTCGTTCGATCGGCTCCGTCCACCCGCTGCGCGCGACGTTCTCCTCGACCGCTCGATCCCAGCCGGCGTAGACGGCAATGCCCTGCGTCCGCGGCAGCGCCTCGACCGCGAGGTGACTGCTGCCGTCGCGGAAAATGGTCGCCCACGCGTCCGAGAGGTTTGCGGCCGACCACTCGTTTTCGGTGCCTTTCACCAGTTCCTCGACCGCCCACATCGGGTTCACGGAAGAGCTGATCTTGCTCGCGCCGACGGGTGTGGCACCGATCGCGTTCCCGGCCCAGCCGGTGAGCAGCACCGCCGACGAGCCGTCTACCGCCGCCACCCAGAACGTCTCGCCGACCACTATGCGGGCGCTCCTGCCCTCGTACCGGAACAGGACCGGCGGCTCCGCGCCGATCTCGACAACCGAAAGCACGCCATCGTCGTGCTTGGCGCGACGTTCGATGTGCTCCAGTCTCTCGACCAACCCTCGATCCGGCGGCCCCGTTGCCTCGACCCCTACCTCGACCAGCGGCAAGCCCACCCGCACGTGGCCGCCGAGACGGTCGGTCCAGTGCCGGTCGGCACCCGCATAGTTGTCGACCTTCGTCTTCGAGATGTACCAGAAGACGCGCACCGTCATCCCGCGGAATGTTCTCACGATCTTGGCGCGCATGGTTCGCTCGCGGGAAGCGTCGACCCAACGAGGGGCGCACGGGGGAAACCGAGTTCCCACGTAAAGCGAGCGACCGCGCCCAAGGCGCGGCCGCGAAGCGTGTGGGGGCGGGAGGATTCGAACCTCCGTAGGCTGAGCCGACGGGTTTACAGCCCGTTCCCTTTGGCCGCTCGGGCACACCCCCGGGGAGCGCCATTGTAGCCTCGCCGCGGTTGCACCACCCGCATTCGGTCCGAGAGGATCGCGGGAGAGCGGGAACCGACGAAGGAGGCATCCATGGAAGCCGCGACCGCTGGCGAACCTCGTCGCTTCGACCATCTCCGCGAGCATTCGATCGGGCTCTGGCAGGTGCTGTTCCAGTCGATCACGCACATGGCGCCCGCCGCCGCGGTCGCGTACTCGATCTACATCTCCGTGCCCGACGCGCGGCAAGCGCTGCCGCTCTCGGTCGCGCTCGCCCTGATCGCGTGCATCTGCGCCGCGACGGCGATCGGTCAGCTCGCGAAGCTCTGGCCTTCCGCGGGCGGGATGTACACGTACGTGGCGCGCAGCCTCGGCCCGGGCTGGGGTTTCCTCGTCGCCTGGCTCTTCATTGGCTTCGAGCCGCTCGTCGCCCCGTTCCTCTACCTCGAGTTCGGGTGGGCAATGAACGAGGTCTTCCAGTCCGAGGTCGGCTGGCACTACAGCGGCCAGTGGTGGATCTGGCTCCTCCTGATCGCGCTCTTCGTGCTCGGGCTGACCTACCGCGACATCCGGCTCTCGACCACCGCCGGCGTGATCCTCGGCGCCTTCGAGATCGCGATCTTCGGCGCGCTCGCGATCTGGATGCTGATCTCGAACGCCGGCGACTTGAACGCCCAGCCCTTCAACCCGAATCACGCCGTCGGCGACTGGAGCGGCGTCTTCAAGGGGATGGTCTTCGCGATCCTGGCGTTCATCGGCTTCGAGGCGGCCGCGCCGCTCGGCGAGGAGGCGAGGAATCCGAAACGCACGGTGCCGCGGGCGGTCGTCGGCTCCGCGATCATCATCGGCCTGTTCTACGTGCTCTGCGCGTACGCATGGGTCTTCGGCGCGGGCTTCGACAACTTCGTCAAGCAGGCGACGGGCGCCGATCCGTGGCGCGACCTCGGAAAGGTGTTCTGGAGCACGGGGTGGATCCTCGTCTTCCTCGCGATCTGCAACTCGATCGCGGCGAACTCGAATGCTGCCGTCAACGCCGCCACGCGCGTCTTCTACGCGCTCGCCCGGAACGGCCTCGCTCCGCGCCCGCTGGCCCGGACGCACCCCGAGTTCAAGACGCCCAACGTCGCGATCGTCTGGTTGACGATCTTCGCGCTCGTGCTCGGCCTGTTGTTCGGCTGGAAGTGGGGGCCGCTGACCGGCTTCGCGATGATCGCGACGATTGCGGTGCCGATCGTGATCATCGTCTACATGCTGGTGGCCGCAGGATGTATCCGCCACTACCTCGGGCCGGCCCGCAGCCAGTTCAACCCGCTGCTCCACCTGATCCTGCCGATCGGCGGGATCGTCCTCTTCTTCTTCCCGCTCTACTACCAGTTCTACAAGGCGCCGCCCACGTACCCGGTCAAGTACGCGAACTGGGTCGCGATCGCCTGGACGGTGCTGGGCGTACTGGTCACGGTGTGGATCGTGCGAACGAGGCCCCAGCGGCTCGACGACATGGAACGGGTCTACGTCGACGACGAGCCCGTCACGCCCGAGACACTGCCGGCGTTCGTGCCGGAGGCGTGATGGCGGTCGCGACCGCGCATCGGCTCTCGCGTGACCAGGTGATCTGGTCGTTCGGGCCCGACCTCGAGCCGGTCCTCGAGGTCGAGCCCGGCGAGACCGTCACCTTCGAGACGAACGACTGCTTCACGGGCCAGATCCAGAGCGAGGACGACCTCGTCACCGAGATCGACCTCGAGCGGATCAACGGCGCCACCGGGCCGGTCGCCGTGCGCGGCGCCGAGCCGGGCGACTCGCTCGTCGCCGAGATCCTCGACGTCCGACCGATCGAGTGGGGGGTCGCGACGCTGATCCCCGGCTTCGGGCAGCTGATCGACGAGGTGCAGGCGCCGCTGACGCGGATGTTCGAGGTGAGTGACGGCGAGATCCGGATGAACGACCGCGTCTCCTTCCCAGCGAGGCCGATGGTCGGCGTCGTCGGCGTCGCGACCGACGGTGAGACGCTCTCGAACGGCCTCGCGGGGAGGCACGGAGGGAACCTAGACGACCACCTGCACGGGAAGGGCGCGAAGATCTTCTTCCCGGTGCGCCGGCCCGGCGGGATGTTCGCCGTCGGCGACATGCACGCCTCGATGGGGGACGGCGAGATCTGCTTCACCGGCGTCGAAATCGCGGGGGAGGTCGACGTCCGCTTCGACCTGCTCAAGGGCAAGCAGGCGACGTGGCCCGTCACCGAGCTCGCCGACCGCTGGCTGCCACACGCCACGGCCGACGACTTCGACGAGGCGCTGAAGCTCGTCTCGGAGGAGGCAGCGCGGCTGCTCGTCGACCAGCACGGCTTCACGATCGAGGACGCGTTCATTTTCCTCTCGGTCGCCTGCGACGCCGGCGTCGCGCAGGCCTGCAAGCCCGCGCCGCAGTTCGGGACGATCGCCCGCTTCTCGATTCCGAAGATCGCGGCTTGCCCGGCCCCCTTCTCGGCTTCCTAGTCTCGCTCTAGGCTTAGTCGCGTGATCACCTGCGCGAGCTGCGGCCAGGAGAACCCCGCGTACGCAAAATTCTGCCTCGCCTGCGGGCGGGAGCTGGCGGGCGCCGCGCCGCGCGAGGAGCGCCGCGTCGTCAGCGTCATCTTCGTCGACCTGGTCGGCTTCACTCAGCAGTCCGACCAGCGCGACCCCGAGGACGTGCAGGCCGTCCTCGGCCCGTACCACGACCGCGCCCGGCGCGAGATCGAGTCGTTCGGCGGCCGGGTCGAGAAGTTCATCGGCGACGCGGTGATGGGCGTCTTCGGCGCGCCAACCGCGTACGGAGACGACGCCGAACGGGCCGTGCGCGCGGCGCTCGCGGTACGAGATGGGCTGCCCGGCCTCGGTCTGGAGATTCGGATCGCCGTGAACACCGGCGAGGCGCTGGTGACGATCGATGCCCGACCCGAGCACGGCGAGGCCATGGTCGCCGGCGACGTCGTCAACACCGCCTCGCGCCTTCAGGGCGCGGCGCCCGTGAACGGCGTCATCGTCGGGGCCGAGACGTATCGGTTGACGCGCGACGCGATCGTCTATGAGCCCCTCGACCCGGTGACGGCCAAGGGCAAGGCGGACGCAGTTGAGGTCTGGCTCGCGGTCGAGGCGTCGACGCCCGTGGGGGAGCGCCGCGCCAGCCGTGCGCCGCTCGTCGGCCGCACCCGCGAGCTCGACGTGCTGCGCGGGATCTGGGAGCGGACCGCGGCGGAGCGCAGGCCTCACCTCGTCACCGTGCTCGGCCAGGCGGGCGTCGGCAAGACGCGCCTTGCGACGGAGTTCTCCTCGAACGTCCAGGAGCTCGGCGGCCGGACGATCCGCGGCCGCTCGCTGCCGTACCGCGAGAGCAGCGCGTACTTCGCCTTCGCGCTGCAGGTGAAGCAGCTCTGCGGGATCTACGAGACCGACTCGCCGGAGGTCGCTCTCGGCAAGCTCCGCGAGCAGGTCGAGACGCTGGTCGGCTCGGGCTGCGGTGAGGTCGCCGAGCACCTGGCGATCCTGCTCGGCCTCGACCCCGAGCACTCGGTCGCCGATCGCGAGACGCTCTTCTTCTCCGTCCGAGTCTTCATCGAGGCGGTGGCGCGCGAGGGGCCGACGATGCTCGTCTTCGAGGACTTGCACTGGGCCGACTCGAGCCTGCTCGACCTGATCGAGCTCCTCGCGGCCCGCCTGCGCGACCTGCCGATCCTCATCCTGGCCCTCGCGCGGCCGGACTTGCTCGACGCGCGCCCAGGGTGGGGCGGCGGCCTTTCGCAGTACAGCGCGCTGCCGCTGGAGCCGCTCTCGGCCGACGAGTCGCGGGTGCTTGCCCGCCACCTGCTCGCCAACGGCGCGAGCGACGCGGTGGCGGAAAACGCCGAGGGGAACCCGCTCTTTATCGAGCAGCTCGCCGCGACGATGCTCGAAACCTCGACCGGCGGACGGATGTCGTTGCCGAACTCGATCCGCGGCCTGCTGGCGGCGCGGCTCGATGCGCTCCCGCAGGACGAGCGGTCGCTGCTGCTCGACGCGGCCGTCGTCGGCAAGACCTTCTGGCGCGGCGCGCTCGAGGCGATGGGCGACGGCGAGGAGCTCGCGGAGCGCCTCGCCGCGCTGGAGCGGCGCGACCTCGTCCGTCGCGACACGGTCTCGAGCTTCGAGGGCGACCAGCAGTACTCGTTCACGCACGTGATGATCCGTGACGCCGCCTACGACCTGCTGCCCCGGGCGCGGCGGCGGGAGCGGCACGCGCAAGTCGCGCAGTTCTTCGAGCAAGTGACCTCCGAAGTGGGCGAGGCGACGTCCGCGAAGGCCCGGCACTGGCGCGACGCCGGCGAGCCCGAGCGCGCGATCCAGCACTTCCTAGCCGCGGGCGGCC
>Ga0207683_10004939_pt1 | contig 11469 bp, 11 predicted proteins | sample KBSM73metaG_FD_184333 | JGI IMG/M metagenome (GOLD analysis project Ga0207683, IMG submission 184333) | Miscanthus rhizosphere microbial communities from Kellogg Biological Station, Michigan, USA - KBS M7-3 metaG (SPAdes) (version 2) | ecosystem: Host-associated > Plants > Roots > Rhizosphere >...
CGCAACGGCAGAACCCTGGTCAGCGCCCGGTAAGCGGCATCCAACCCGGGCACCTTCGCGAACACGCCCTGCGGGCCGCGCACCATCCGCCCGGTGTGCGCGTCGTGGGGCCGGAGACCTTCACCGCCGGGCTGTCGCAACAGGCCGGTTGAAGCTGGGGCAGCCTGATCCGTGAGACGCCGGGGATGGCAGGAGCAGCCCTGACAACGACGGGACATGCCGCGTCGCCCGACTACGTCGTCGGCAGCGTGCACGCGTTGACCGAAGGCGGATCGCTGCTCATTGCGTCCGCCAGCGGCAGCCAGCTGGGCCCGCTCGTGTCGGGGGCGGGACAGGTGATGCACCGGCGCTGATCAATCCGAGGACCAATCGAGACCCCCTTCCAATCGGGCAACCCGCGAGCCGATGCCGTGAACGCATATCGGCGATCGGCGCCGCAGAACCCTGACATTCTCCTGCAAGCAAGCTCGTCAAACCGCCCATCGCGAACTTACCGAGGGGTCTGAGGTTCAAGTCTCCTCAGCTCCACCATTATTGAACTTTCAACTATCTTAAGCCAAGAAAAGCGCTTAAACAGTTTCCGCTACCATAAGCGCTTTTCTTTGCCGTTTAGGGCCTTGTGCCGCTGCTATTTGGGGTTCAACTCGCCTAACGTAGGTCGATCTTGTCGCGGGCTTTCGGGTGTGGTCGTCACGGCGTCCGTTGACTTCGAGTGCTTGGAGTCTGAAGATGCCTCTAAGTAGGAGGAACTACATGAAAGCAGCAATCTTCGAAGGCAAGGGCAAAGTAGCTGTCAAGGAAGTGCCCGACCCCGAGATTAGGAAGGCCCACGAGGCGATCGTCAGGGTCACGCACAGTGCCATCTGCGGTTCAGACCTTTGGTTCTATCGAGGCTTGTCGCCGCAAGGCGAGCGCATCGGCCATGAGTTCATGGGCATCGTCGAGGCGGTTGGCGACGAGGTCAAGGACATCAAGGTCGGCGACTTCGTCATCGCTCCTTTCGTCATCTCTGATGGCACCTGCCCAGAGTGCAAGGCAGGTGAGACCCGCTTCTGCCGGCACGGCATGTTTTTCGGAACGAACGGATATGACGCCGGTCAAAGCGAAAAAGTGAAGCTACCGTTCGCGGACGGCACCCTCGTTGTCGTTCCTGGCGGTAAGGATCTCGGCGACGACAAGCTGCGTGCCCTACTCCCGCTGACCGACGTTCTCTCGACCGGCCATCATGCTGCCATCGACGCCCACGTGGGACCCGGTACGACCGTGGCCGTGATCGGAGACGGCGCAGTGGGTCTTTGCGCGGTCGCCGCGAGCAAGCGCCTGGGGGCACCCCGAATCTTCTTGGTCAGCACCCACCAGGACCGGGCCAATCTCGGTACACAGTTTGGTGCGACCGACATCATCAACGCCCGGGGCGACGAGGCCGTGAAGCAGATCAAGACTGCGACCGGCGATCTGGGCGTGGATTCTGCGCTTGAATGCGTCGGTACCCCCGACGCGTGGGAGACGGCTTTCGGAGCAGTCCGCATCGGCGGCAACATCGGCTTTGTAGGAGTCCCGCACGACGTGGCGGACATTCCAGTCTCCAAGCTATTCGGCTCAAACGTCGGGCTCAAGGGCAGCGGTGCCTCGGCTCGACATCACATCCCTGAGCTGATGAAGGACGTCCTCGACGGCAAGCTCGACGTGTCCGGCATCTTCACCGAAACAATCCCGCTATCAGAGATCGCGAAGGGCTACGCCGACATGGACGAGCGTCGCGATATCAAGGTCCTCATCAAGCCGTAGGAAAGGAGGTTCGAATGAAACAGATCAAGCCGAAGACTTCCAAAGGGCCGGCCGAGTGGTTCACCGGCGACGTCTACCCAACGATCTTGTTATCCGGCGAGGAGCCGTCTCGGGTGCGCCTGGGCTCCGTCCACTTCTCGCCCGGAGCTCGCACTGCTTGGCACTCCCACGCCGTCGGCCAATACCTACACATTGTTGAAGGGACTGCGCTCGTGCAGGAGCGCGGCGGTGAGGTCGTTGTTCTGATGCCTGGTCAGACGATCTACACACCGCCGGGACTTGAGCACTGGCACGGCGCGACGTCCGACAGCTTCATGGTGCATCTCGCGGTCTGGGAGGCGCCAACGCGTGCCGATGACCCCGAGACCAAGTGGGGCGAGCGCGTTACCGACCAGGAATACGCGCAGGGAGCAAGCGCAGCGTGACCATAAGCCGCTGTCGCTATCCCCGCAGCACACGCCGGATCGTCTCGCGGTGGAGGTGCCAGGTGCGGGCGAGGCCGCGGATGGTGCCGCCGGCTGCGTAGTCGGCCCGGAGCTGGTCTCGCTCCGTCTCGGTCAGGCGATGCTGGAGCTGGCGCTGTGGCGGGGGAGCGTCGTCGGTGCTGCCGGGCCTCGACAAGCAGCTGGGGTGTCCGGCTTAGGGCGAAATGGGAGTTCAAGTAGAGGCGCAGCAGCTCCACTCAGACGTCCCATATCTCGGGGCCTTCGTTCATCTTCAGCTCTCGCGCCTCGGGGTCTGACCCCGAAATGACGACTGACTGCCGGCGCGAGCCGTTCTCAGGTAGCACGAAACAGCACGGGACGCCGGAAACCACACCGTAGATGTGGGTGTGAAACGTTCAAGTACACGGACTGCCTGAGGTCGACCTCGACGCCGCGGCCGTGCGACGGTTACGAAGGCTGGGCACGTCGGCGGGCTCGGGAGGCGCGCAGGTTGATGAGGTTTCCGCAGTCTCCGGTGTTGTGCCAGACCCGGGACTGGTTCTTGGAGCTGTCGTAGAAGACCACTGTGCAGAGTGGATTCCGGCACGCTTTGAGCCGAGGCCACACGTGCTCGTGCTGCTGGGCGACCAGGATGTCGCTCAGCACCGTGCCGGCGACCTGCCGCCAGCCGCCGCCCTCGACAGCGAGAGCGAGCTGGCCCTCCTTGAGCCTCAGCTTCCAACCGAGCTTCGCGAGTTGGCGAGGTAAGTCCGACAGGCGAACCTGCTCCGATGTGTACGGGCCGGCTTCAACCTCGGATTGGAGGGCTTGTCGCAGCTCCCTTAGCGGGGCCAGGTCATCAGTGCTCAATCTGGGCTTGGTGGGCCAGTCGAGTGTGCGCAACCAACTATTCGCCGACGTCGGTCTGGCCAACAGGTCGGGCTCGGCGGGTCGGCCGGACGCGCGGGTGTTCAGGAAGGACTGCACGCGCTGCAACGACTCTGGGGCCAGGGCCGCTGCGTAGCGCTCGCTGGCAGGGTCAGACACAAGTCCATCGTAGCCGACCGTCAGCTGTGACAGAAGCATACTCGTTATGCTCGTGCTCTCTTCAAGCTCGCGCCGGTCGGTTGCGCGTTCGCCCCGAACGCTGACCGAGGCTTGATTGACATGAGCATTAGTCGTACGGTTATGTCACAGCCGGGCCAACACGCTAAGTCGGTACCAGCCCGGTTGGACGACCAGCGAGTTGGGTTAGACCTACGCGGTCAACGAGGTAACCAAAGTCGGTATCGGCACCACATACAAGGAGTCAAGATGGTCGCCTCAGCAACGATTCCGAACAGTGACATCGTGCTTCGCCGGAGCGGCCACGGCGACAACGCCGTCGTGTTCGTGCACGGCTTTCTCGATGATCAGTACGCGTGGAATCCGGTCCTCGCCGACCTGTCAGCGCCTGCGTTCGAGACCATCCAATTTGATCAGGCCGGCTTCGGAGACCGCGCCGAGCCGAGTGGGCCGATCAACTTCGACCTCTTCGCCGGCGACCTGGCTGCTGTTGTCGATGCAGTCGACAAGCCATTCGTGCTCGTCGGCCACAGCATGGCGGCGCCGATCGTCGAGCTGGTCGCGTCGGCACGCCCTGCACGAGCGCAGGGCTTGGTGCTTGTAGCTCCAATCCCTATGGCCGGAGCCCATCTCCCCGACGAGTTCATGGAAGTGTTTGGATCAGTGGAGACGTACCTGACAACCCGTCGCCAGGCCGCACCGTTGACCCCCGCCGCCGAACTCGACAGAATCGCGGCGGCCGCTTCGAAGCGCCGGCCAGAGTTCCTGCGGGCCGCGGCGGACATGTGGAACCTCGGCCATCCCGCTGGCGAGCGGCTCAGCGAATTCGCAGGCCCTGTACTGATCCTCTCAGGCGCCGACGATCAATTCATTACCCCGGCGGTTGTCGCTTCGGCAGTCGCAGCACGATTCGATTCGGCAAAATCGACAGTGATCGAGATCGATCACTCCAGCCACTGGCCACACGTCGAACGTCCAGTCGCCGTAGCCGAGGAGATCAATCGTTTCCTGGCCCGCGACCGGGCGGTAGACGACGGAGCCGGTCCCGCCTAGCTCACCAGCAACGAACGCAGGTGTCAGAGGGGTAGACATGACAAGGAGCCGGCTTTGACAATCGACCCGGCCAGTCCGCCCCGGCATTCCCACGCGACGGTCCCGACACAATTCGTCGCTGCGAACGGGGTTCAATACGCGTATCGACGCTTCGGCACCGTCACCGGCACGCCACCGTTATTCCTGCAGCATTTCCCGGGGCGGCGGCATGGACCACTGGGATCCAGCACTCACTGATGGACTGGCCGCGAATCGTCCGGTCATTCTGTTGGACAATACTGGCGTTGCCGGCTCCAGCGGTCAGACCCCGGATACGGTCGGGGCGCAGGCTGACAACGCAGCCGCATTCATCCATGCTCTGGGACTTACACACGTCGATGTCCTCGGTTTCTCGATCGGCGGATACGTCGCGCAGGCCCTTGCGCTCCGCCACCCCGAACTCGTACGCAGGCTCGTTCTTGTCGGCACCAAGCCCCGTGCGGGCGACGACAGAGATCGGCACCCCGATGTCAACTACGTTGCTACCCGAAACGAAGTGCTCTCTCTCGAGGACTTCCGTTTCCTATTCTTCGTACCGTCGCAGACCAGCCAAGCCGCAGGTGAACGATTCTGGGAGCGCCGCCATCAACGGACGATGGACGTGGATCCGCCCACATCCAAGCAGTCGATGTAGGCCCGGGCAGCCGCGATCGTCGACTGGAAGCAGCCACATGGTGAGCCGTTCGCGGAATTGAAGACGATCACTCAGCCGACCCTGGTGGTCAATGGCCGCCGCGACATCATGGTTCCGACGATCAACTCCTACCATTTGACCCAACACATCCCGACTGCCCAGCTGATCGTCTACCCGACTCCGGCCACGCCTCACGTTTTCAGTATTCGGAACTGTTGGTGAGTCAGGTAGAACTCTTCCTGGACGCTGTCGTCCCTTTTGCCGAGGGCGATCTCGATGGATTCCGACTTTGCTGGCAGTCCGTACCGGCGGACTGACGGCGCGGGAAGGCGAACGGGATCAACTCCTGAATCGGCTCGCGTTCTCGACGAGGAAGTTCTCGATGGTCCGCGGCTCACGGCCGAGCAGTTCCTTCAACGTTGTGGTGACGGTACCGATCTGGCCGGCTTCAGCGCTGGTTTCCAGGCTGAGGAGGAGTTCGGCGAACCATGGCGAGATTCCGTTCTCGAGCAGCGCCGAACGACGGTCATTCGGTGATACCGGGACGTATTTGATCTCATGACCCAGGATCGTGCCCGGCAACTCCGCGATCTCGGGTAAGGTGTACGCATCGGGGCCGGACAAGTCGTAGGTCTTGCCGTGCAGCGTTGGATCGCGGAGCACCAGCGCAGCCGCCTCGGACAGGTCGCGGATATCGATGTAGGCCACCCGACCCGTGGGCGCGGCGGCAGGCAAGATGTGCTCGACTGCAACCGACTCAGCTTTGTAGAACAAATTGTTAGCGAAGCTCGCGGGATGCAGCAGCGTGTAGGACAACCCCGACGCGGCGAGGTGATCCTGGATCTCGGCGTGCAAGCGCCCTACAAAACAGGGCGGAGTCGTGGCTGGTTGCGATGCTCGACAACTTGACCAAGTGTGGTAGTCCGGCTTGCACCGCGCCGTCGATGATGGCCTTCTCCAGCCGGATCTGATCGGGGCTACTTCCCAGGGCCAGGAATGCAACTTCACGCCACGGAATGCTTTGGCGAGGACGACATCGTCGTCGAAGGCGCCGTCGACGATGTCAACACCGTGCAGGTCATCGAAGGTCCTCGTGGCCGTGTCCTTGTCGCGGACCAGGCCACGGACTTCTTCGTCCGCCGACCGAAGGTGGCGGACCACCCCGGCGCTTGTTGTGCCCGTCGCGGCAGTAACGAGGAAACGCACGTCGTTCTCCTGCTCCTGGATTGATGTGATTGAAACTCGATTGGTGTGATTGAAACTCGGCCAGAGGGTCTTGATCTCGAATCTCGCTCAGGAACGGCGCCTGGGTCAGGAGGTCGCTCGGACTGCTTGCAGGATCACGTCCGCCACGGTGGACGGATGCGAAATCATGGACAGATGCGACGCGTTGATCGTGGTGATATGGGCGTGCGCCGCGTTGGACATGGCTAGCTGCAAGGCTGGCGGGATGGCGTGGTCGGCGGTGCCCACCACGGCCCACGACGGGATTGTCTGCCACGCGGGGATACCACTCGGCTGACCAAGCGCGATCGTTGCGATTGGCCGCTGCGTGACCGCGAGTGCGTCCGCCTCTTTGGCCGGCAGATCGTTGGCCATGCAGCTGGGGAACACGCTCTGCTTGATGTAGGCATCGCCCACGCCGATGGGGGCGCCTGGGAACGGGACCACGTTCAAGTTCGCCGGCACGGCGCACGACCCGGGATAGGCGGCGAGCAGCTGAGCGAGGGTCTGGCCCTGCGCGGGCGCGAATGCGTCTACGTACACGAGGGCTTTAACTTGCGGGTCGCCGGTGGCGGCGTTGGTGATGACAGCCCCGCCGTAGGAGTGCCCCACCAGCACGATCGGACCGGAGATCGTGTGCAGGAAGTCTGCTAGGTAGGCCGGGTCGAAGTCCAGGCCGCGTAGCGGGTTCGGCAACGCGTACACGGTGTAACCGTGAGCCTGCAGGCGCTGGGTGACGCCGTCCCAGCTGCCGCTGTCGGCCCATGCCCCGTGCACGAGCACGATGCTGGGTTTCGAGCCGTCACCCGCGCGGCCAGCTTCGGCTGTACGTGCCGACGCGATGGGGCTGAGCGGGATGACCAAGCCGGCAATGGCGACGATGACGGCCGCGACAACGAGCCGCAGTCTTGCTGGCTGCGTGACTCGGGTGATGTTCATTGAGGGTCCTTTCTTGTGTGCACAGTACCCGTGGGAGCGCTCGGTTGTGCGACTGGAAGGCGGTCACCAGCGCCGACTGATCTCCGCGTTGATCGTTCAATGGCCGGCGCACGCAGAGGATCGGTGCGTCAACTTCCCGTGGATATGGCTGATACCTGATCGCGCGCCGCCTGTACGAGCTCAGCGTTGGTGTGCGCGTGGCCCCAGAGTCGCCCCGATCACGCGCCGACGGCGTCGGCCGCCGTGGCGATGAGGTCCGCAACCTCGGTCGGGTGCGACACCATCGCCACGTGACTGGCCGGCACCTCGATGGTGGCGGCGCCCATCCGGGCGGCGAACTGCCGCTCCGCGTCCGGTGGGAGTGCCTCGTCGTCCTTGGCCACCAGGTACCAGCTCGGCAGTGACTTCCAGGCTGGCACGCCCATGATGTCGGTGAACGCCGTCGCAGTCAGGGCCTGTTGCGCGGCGTGCATGGCGCGCGCCTTTGCCGGCGCCACATCGGCGGCGAAGTGGTTGACGAAGTCGTCCTCGGACAACCACAGGTAACCCTGCTCGTCGGTGAACATGTGCACCAGCGCGGGTGTCACCGGGCCCTGCGACAGCAGCGCGCCGAGGGACTCGCCCTCGTCCAGCGCGAACGCGGCGACGTAGACGAGGCCGGCGACGTTCGGGGCGTCCGCGCCGAGCGCGGTCATGATCTGGCCACCGTAGGAGTGGCCGACAACGAGCGACGGTCCGGTCTGGAACTGGAGCACCTGACGCAAGCGGGCGACATCTGCCCCGAGCGATGACATCGGGAACTGCGGCGCGATGACGTGGTAGCCGTCCGCCTGGAGACGCTGGATCACGTCGATCCAGCAAGAACCGTCTGCCCACGCGCCGTGTACGAGCACGATGTTCGGTCTCATGGTGTCCTCCGCGAAGCTGATTGCGGTTACGGAATCAGCCTCGCCCGGTGCCCGCGGGGATGCATCGTCAAATCGTGCGATGTGTATTTCGCTCGGCGGCGGCGCGGGTCAGCTCCACGCGCGAGCGCACGCCCATCTTGTCGAACACGTGCCGCAGGTGGGCGCTCACCGTATGCGGCGAGATGAACAGCTGCTCGGCGATCTCGCGGTTCGTCCGCCCCTCGGTCACGAGTTCGACCACGGCCCCCTCTGCTGGAGTCAATGCGGCCCATCCGGTGCGGGGGGTGTCGATGCCTATGATCCGCCTGCGCACGCCGAGATCCCGCAGTCGGCTTCGCGCACGTGCCGCATCCCAACCCGCGCCGACGTCGAGCGCGAGGATCAGTGACCGGTCGAACGCATCGATAGCTGCGGCGGGCGAACCGTCCCGCAACCGCTGAATACCCAGATCGTCCAGCGCGGATAGCTGTGCGAGCGGCCGCCCGGCCTCGGCGAATAGCTTGAACGCATCGGCCAGCTCCGCAGCAGAGTGCCTGACCAGGCCGCGCACGTGCGCCGCCGCTGCGTGGATCGACCGCACGCTCGGGTTGAGATCGCTGCGTCGTTCCGCGGTGGCGGCGATGGCGGTTACCAACTCGTCGTCCTCGGCTACCAGTGCAATCCGCGCCATTTCAGCGTCGAGTGCGACGTCGTGCGGGAACAAGGGCAACAGATCCAGCCGCTCGTCTTCGCCAAGCGCACACAGCATGCGATGCGCCTCGGCTGCGTCACCGTGCGTCATGGCACGCGACGCGAGGAACCATGCGGCGTGCCGGCGCACGCTCGGTGCAGTCGCAGCCAGCATGGTGTGGCACATCTCTGCTACCACGCGCGCGGCACGCTCGTCGCCGAGATGGATCTTGAGACGGCCGAGGCCGCCGACACCGGCCGCGTCGATGACCCCGACGATCAGTGATGCGTCGCCGGGCTCGAACCGGCCCTCGAGCGCGACTGCCGCATCGGCAAGCCGACCCGCCTGCAGGGCTTGCAGTCCCCGCCAGGTCTCGAAGCTCCGCAATGCCCAGTTCTGCCGGTCGCGTTGTGCGTCAGCGATTCCCGCGTCCGCCACCGCAGTGGCCTCGTCGAAGCGATCCAACGCGGCCAGCGGCCAACAACGGAAGTAATGAGCCAGCCGGAGACGCACGTCCTCCGTCGTTCCGAGTCGTACTGCCGCATCGAGATGCGCTAGCGCGTCACCGAACCGGCACTGTTGATAGGCGAGGCCGGCCCCGGCGAGATCGACCGCGAACCGCGCCTCACGGCTCGTGCTCTGCTCGATACTCGCACGGATCGCCGGCGCGGCGTCGGCCGCCGCCTCGGTACGGCCGGCCACCATGAGGTTGTGTAGCACGAGTGCCTCGAGCCACGCGCGAAGGTCGTTCGGAAGCTCGGGCAGGGCGAGCGCAGCTTGCGCATTGTCGGCGCGCACGTCGGGAGAGATCCCGAACATGCTGGCGATGCTGAGCCGAACCTGCGCTTCCTGCTCCGCTGGCAGCACGTGACGCAGGGACGTGTCGGCGAACTGCTTCGCCTCCTCGCCGAGGCCCGCGGCGAACAGCGAGATCGCCCGCCGCGCGACGAGCGGACCACGTCGCGGATCGTCGGCAGCTGTCAACTGCAGCGCACGCCCAGCGAGGTCAGCCGACGCGGCCGGATCCGTAGTGCCCAGTTGCTCGGCGGCCGCGGTCAAAGTCGCGATCGCGACCTCGTCACCTGGTTCGGCGCTGCGCGCGAGCTGGATCGCGACCTCGACCGGCAAGGCGCCGCGCGCGAGCAACACATCGGCGCCGCGCCGATCGAGTTCGCGTCGCACTGCGGCCGGCACACTCGTCCGGACCGCATCTCGGACCAGGTCGTGCTCGAACGCCAGCCGATCGTCGCTCTCGGCGAGGATGCCAGCATCGATGAGCTCCCGCACAGCGGGGGACAGGTCCGCGAAGCTGAGATCGCTAAGCGTCGCAAGATCGGCAACCGTAAACCGTCGCCCGAGCGAGGACGCGGCGACCGCTACGCGCTCGCCGATCGCCGGCAGCTGCGCCAGACGCTTGCGCATATCGCCGCTGGTCCGTGTCGGCATCCGGTCCTCGGTGAGTGTCGCCCGTCCGGACACGACGGCGACGAAGCGTTCCTCCGCCAGACCGCGGACGAGTTCCACCAGCAGGAACGGATTGCCCCGGGTGCGCTCGGCGGCCCGGAGCACGGCTTCATCGGGTCTCGCCGCGAGCAGATCTGTCACAACCTGCTCGACCGCTTCGTCGCTCAGCGCGTCGAGAACGACCTTCGTGGCGCCGTCCGCAACGATTTCGGCCAACGCTGCCTCCATCTGCGGTGACCCTTGGCCCGGGCGGGCGCTGAGCAACCACGCGATGGGCAGGCCGGCCAATCGCTTTGGCAAGAAGCGCAACGCAGCGGCCGTGCCGTTGTCGGCCCAGTGCAGATCGTCGAGGCACAACAGCAGCGGCTGTTCCATCGCTGCGCGCTCGAGAAGGGCCTCGAGGTCCTGCAGCAGCCAGAATCGCTGCTCCGGCGCGGCATGCTGATCGCTCAGAAGTCTGCGGTCGAACAGCGGCGGATCGTTCTCGAACAAGGCCTCGAGGAGCGGGGCGAGCTCGACGACGCGATCGAGCGGATCGGCCATGCCATGGCCGCCGCGAATGCCGAGATCGATCGCGGCCGCGAACGCCTCACGCAGCAGCCGTGTCTTGCCAAAACCAGGTCCACCTTCGATGACCACCACGGACCCGATACCCGACCGCAGGCGAGCCAGGCGCGCCAGGACGGTTTCCAACTGCCCGTCCCGACCCCGCAACGGCGTGGTGCCGACCATCACCTGGCCTCGATCTCGTAACCGCGCGGTGCATCTCACCTGCCGCCGCCCGCGCCAACATATCCAACGCCACGGACGCCCACCGGCGAAGACACTCGTTCACGTGATGCCTGACGTCACCAGACACACTTCATCGGGACGACGTGGGAGGCCAGATGAGCAGCGAGGTGATCATCGGGCGCCGAGGGGAGGCCACGCTGCGGCTGGGCCGATGCTCGCGGTGCGGCCTCAGTCCATTACCACGACGAAGTCTGGGGTGCCCCTGGGTGCCGGCGACTTCATCCGCCGCAACCTGGACGTGTCCTACAGCGGATCACCCAAAGGGCAAAGACTCTCGGCTGTACCGTCCGGTTCGACCCATCCCACAGACCCACAAGGGCAAGCTGCCGCCGAGCCTCACCGTTGACTTTCGAGTCAGACTGGCTGCAGCGGCTCTGCGGACCCGGACGTGCCCCGGGACTACCGGCATGGCGTCGACGCCGGCCTCGACCGCGTCTGCCGCACGCCGCAACCCGACATGCTGAAAGA
>Ga0207683_10004940_pt1 | contig 11469 bp, 11 predicted proteins | sample KBSM73metaG_FD_184333 | JGI IMG/M metagenome (GOLD analysis project Ga0207683, IMG submission 184333) | Miscanthus rhizosphere microbial communities from Kellogg Biological Station, Michigan, USA - KBS M7-3 metaG (SPAdes) (version 2) | ecosystem: Host-associated > Plants > Roots > Rhizosphere >...
CAGGAAACCGATTTCGCCGCCGAGGTCGCGGCCGCCGCCGGTCAAAGTTGATCAAACGTCGGCCGCCTCAGCTCTCGGCGATCCCGCAACGTGATACGGATCGCAACGCATGAGTGACCCGGTCTATCGTCGCGTCATCGTCAAATTGTCCGGCGAGGCGCTGTCGGCTTCGAACGGTTTCGGCATCGATCAGGCGACAGTCGAACGTCTCGCCGCGGATCTCGCGTCAGCCGCCAAACTCGGCGTTGAGCTCGGCGTCGTCGTGGGCGGCGGCAATATTTTCCGCGGCGTGGAGGTGTCGGCGCGGGGCGTGCCGCGGCCGGTCGGCGACACCATGGGCATGCTGGCGACGGTGATGAATTGCCTCGTGCTTGAAGCGGCGGTTGAGCGCGCGGGATGTGAGGCCCGCACATTGTCCGCTCTTGCCATGACGGCCGTGTGCGAGACCTACAATCGCAAGCGGGCCATGAAGAACCTGGGGAAGGGGCGCGTCGTTTTGCTCGCGGCCGGCACCGGCAACCCGTTCTTTACGACCGACACCACGGCGGTGTTGCGCGCGGCGGAGCTTGAGGCGCAGGCTGTGCTCAAGGCCACCAATGTCGACGGTGTCTATAGCGCCGACCCGAAAAAGGACCCGAAGGCGAAGCGTTACGACAGAATCAGCCATCAGGAAGCGATCGAAAAGGACCTGAGGGTGATGGATGGCGCCGCCTTCGCGCTTGCCCGGGAAAACCGGATGCCTATCATCGTGTTCTCGATCGGTGAGAGGGGCGCCATCGAAGCCGTTTTACGCGGCAAGGGGCGCGCAACTGTCGTCGGCTAGGCCGGCGCGCGATTTGCGCCGCCCGAAAAAGGCGCGGCGACCGAGGAATTGCCATGGCAAATGCAACGACGCATGACATTAACGAGATCAAGCGCCGCATGCAGGGCGCGAGCAGCGTACTGAAAACGGAATTGTCAGGGCTGCGCACCGGTCGCGCTTCCGCTCATTTGCTTGATCCGGTGATGGTCGACGCCTATGGCGCACAGATGCCGCTCAATCAGGTCGCGACGGTGAGCGTGCCGGAGTCGCGTATGATTTCAGTGAATGTGTGGGATCGTTCGCTGGTCCATCCGGTGGAAAAGGCGATCGTGAATTCGAACCTTGGTCTTTCGCCGGCGACGGAGGGGCAAACCATCCGTCTGCGCATCCCTGAACTCAATGAGGAGCGGCGCAAGGAGTTGGTCAAGGTCGCTCACAAATATGCGGAAACAGCCCGCGTTGCCGTGCGGCATGTCCGGCGCGACGCCATGGACGTGATCAAGAAGCTCGAGAAGGAACACAAGATCAGCAAGGACGATCACGATCGTTTCTCCGGCGACATCCAGAAGGCGACCGATGCCGGTATCGGGGAGATTGATCACATGCTGTCTGCAAAAGAAAAGGAGATCCTCACGGTTTGAGGTCGCGTTGCATGCCCGAGGCCGAGATTCCGCTAAGCGCTCCAACGGCATTCGATGTGCCGCGCCATGTCGCGATTATCATGGACGGCAATGGGCGCTGGGCGGCTGCGCGCGGGCTGCCGCGCGCGGAAGGGCACCGGCGAGGAGTCGAAGCGTTGCGCAGAACCATTCGCGCAGCGGGCGAGATCGGCATCAAGATTGTCACCATTTTTTCCTTTAGCGCAGAAAACTGGTCGCGCCCGCCGAGCGAAATCGGCGAACTGATGGGATTGCTTCGTCGCTTCGTGCGTAACGATCTCGCCGAGCTGCATAAAAGCAACGTGCGAGTCCGGGTGATCGGCGAGCGTCTGGGCCTCGAGCCTGATATCGGACGGCTATTGGTCGAGGCAGAGGAGCTGACGAAGAACAACGATGGCCTGACACTGGTCGTCGCTTTCAACTACGGTGCGCGACAGGAGATCGTGCGCGCAACACGTGCCATCGCGTCGGCGGTGATGGAGGGCGGCTTGAATGTCGCCGACATCGATACGGATACGTTCTCGCGATTTCTGGACGCACCCGACATCCCCGAGCCCGATTTGATCATCCGCACAAGCGGCGAGAAGCGGTTGTCGAATTTTCTGCTGTGGCAGGCTGCCTATAGTGAACTCGTTTTCGTGCCGACGTATTGGCCCGATTTCGACCGGGCCGCGCTTGAATCTGCGATCCGGGAATATCAGCAACGCGAGCGGCGGTTCGGTGGCCTCGTCGCCCAGACCGGATCCTGAATCGTGGTCGGTGCAGACCCAGCTTCGGGTTCAGACGACGCGACGAAACCATTGTCGGCAAGCAATCTCGCTTTGCGGGTGCTTTCTGCCGTCGTACTGGCGCCGCTGGCCCTGCTCACGGCCTATCTCGGGGATTGGCCCTTTGCGCTGTTCTGGGGCGCTGCTGCGCTGGCGGTTTTGTGGGAATGGATCACATTGATCGTTGGCCCGACGTACCGGGTGATGTTTTCATCGTGCGGAGGTGCGCTCGCCATTGCCGGGTTTCTTGCATGGTTCGGACGTCCAGCTGCGGCATTGCTGATGGTGGGGCTCGGCGCGCTTGCTGCGGCGATTTTTGCTCCGCCCGATCGCCGGCTGTGGGTGACCATTGGTATAGGTTACGCCGGGGCGCTGCTGTTGGCGCCGATTTTTTTGCGCGCGGACGGGACCTACGGCTTTGCTGTGGTCGTGCTATTGTTCGCGATTGTGTGGACGACCGATATTATCGGCTATTTTGCGGGCCGCGCCTTCGGCGGACCGAAATTGTTGCCCGCAGTGAGCCCGAAGAAGACGTGGTCGGGCGCGTTTGCCGGCACAGTGGGCGCCATGATTGCAGCGCTGCTGATCGCGAGCCTGTTTGGAACGTTCAACAAAATTGCAATCCTCGCTGTCGCATTGATCTTGTCGGTGCTGGCGCAATTTGGGGATCTGTTCGAATCGTGGGTGAAGCGGCAGTTCGGCGCCAAAGATTCCGGCCAACTTATTCCCGGGCACGGTGGTGTGATGGACAGGCTCGATGGTTTCTGGGCGGCTGCAGTGGTGGGCTGCCTCATCGGGCTGGTCCGCGGCGGCTTCGATGGGCCTGCGCGCGGACTGTTGCTATGGTGAATTCATGACCGTTGTCGATGTTTTCCATTCACGCTCAAAGGCACTTGCCGAGGTGCGCTCGATAACAATTCTCGGAGCTACGGGCTCAATCGGCGCGAGTACGATTGATCTGATCAGGCGCGCGCCGGAGCGTTACCGCGTTGAATCAATCAGCGCGCGGCGCAACGCGACAGCCTTGGCAAAAATCGCTCGCGAGATCGGCGCCCGCCATGCCGTGGTTGCGGATCCCGCCGCGTATCGCGATCTCAAGGACGCTCTTTCGGGTTCCCGTATCGAAGCTGCGGCCGGTGAAGATGCTCTGGTTGAGGCGGCACAGCGTCCGGCTGACTGGGTGATGGCGGCGATCAGCGGGTCGGCCGGGCTCAAACCGACGCTTGCTGCTATCGAGCGTGGCGCGACTGTCGCGCTCGCCAACAAGGAATGTCTGGTGTGCGCCGGCAGCCTGTTCATGCGCCGCGCCGCGAGTGCAGGTGCGACCGTTCTTCCGGTCGACTCCGAGCACAATGCAGTTTTCCAGGCGCTTGGTTCCGGCCATCGTTCGGATGTCAGGCGGGCGATCCTGACCGCGTCAGGCGGACCATTCCGGACCTGGTCAATGGATGCAATCAAGGCGGCCACGCCGGAGCAGGCGTTACGTCATCCGAACTGGTCGATGGGCCCAAAGGTGACGATCGACTCTGCAACCCTCATGAACAAGGGTCTTGAGCTTATCGAAGCTCATCACCTGTTCTCACTCAGGTCGAACGAGATCGATGTTCTCGTGCATCCGCAATCGGTGGTGCATGGATTGGTGGAATTTCGCGACGGATCGGTGGTCGCGCAACTCGGATCCCCCGATATGCGAATTCCGATCGCGCATTGCCTGGCCTGGCCGCGGCGCATCGATGGCCCGGCGGCACGGCTCGACCTGGCCGCCCTGCAGAAGCTGACGTTTGAGGAGCCCGACCTGGAACGCTTTCCGGCACTGAACTTGGCACGGCACGCAATGGAAACGGGCGGGGCTGCGCCCACCGTACTCAATGCGGCCGATGAAGTTGCCGTCAGCGAGTTTATTGCCGGGAAAATCACTTTTCCGGCCATTGCGGCGCTGGTCGAGGCAACACTCGAAGCGGCTGCGGGACGTGGTCTATTGGCGGAACCCGACGGAATCGAAGCGGCTCTGGCCGTTGACCATATGGCAAGAAGTCTCGCTCGGGACCTCTTGCCCGAAATTGCCGTAAAGGCATCCTAGGTAAAGTGCGGGTGGCACGAAGGCCCGACAAGACAGGACGAGGGTACTAATGGGTATGGAAATCATCGGAGGCTTGAGCTCGTTCGGCGGGAGCCTCGTCGGCTATATCGTGCCGTTTTTGTTTGTGCTGACGATCGTCGTTTTCTTTCACGAACTTGGTCACTTTCTGATGGCGCGTTGGTGCGGCATCAAGGTGCTGACGTTTTCGATTGGTTTCGGCCCGGAGATTGCCGGATTTAATGACCGTTATGGCACGCGCTGGAAGATTTCCGCAGTCCCGCTCGGTGGCTATGTGAAATTTTTCGGGGACGAGAATGCCGCAAGCGTTCCTGACCATGCGGCAGCTGCCGCGCTGACCGAGGCCGAAAAGAAAGACAGCTTCGTGTTCCAGCCAGTCGCTTCGCGGGCTGCGGTCGTGGCGGCGGGCCCGATTGCGAATTTCGTGCTGGCAATTGCTATTTTTGCAGCCATCTTCATGACCGTCGGCAAGCAGACGACGAGCGCGCGGGTCGACACCGTGCAGGCGGGAAGCGCTGCTCAGGTAGCCGGCTTCCAGCCTGGCGACCTGGTGCTGACAATCAATGGCGAGAAGATCGAAAGCTTCTCCGATATGCAGCGCATCGTCAGCGTCAGCGCTGGCGAACCGCTCACGATCGAAGTCGAGCGTGGAAGCGCGCAGATTACGCTCAAGGCTGTGCCACAGCTCAAGGAGCTCAAGGACAACTTCGGCAATTCTCACCGGCTTGGGGTGCTCGGAATCAGCCGATCCATGGCGCCAGGCGACATCAAAACGGAAAAAGCAGGACCATTGCGCGCGATCGTCATGGGCGCGCAGGAAACCTGGTTCGTGGTTGACCGGACGATGTCCTACATCGCGGGGGTGTTTACGGGCCGGGAAGCCGCCGATCAGCTCGGCGGGCCGATCCGGATAGCGCAGGTGTCAGGACAGGTCGCAACAGCGGGTTTTGCGGCGCTTTTCCACCTGACGGCCGTTCTTTCGGTGTCCATCGGGCTTTTGAACTTGTTTCCAATTCCACTGCTCGATGGTGGTCACCTTTTGTTCTACGTTATTGAGACGATTCGCGGACGGCCACTGTCGGAGCGGGCTCAGGAACTCGGCTTCCGAATTGGGCTCGCGATCGTCCTGATGTTGATGATTTTCGCAACCTTTAATGACATCCTTCGTCTCGCCACTTCCTGACCGTTGCTGACGGGCAACTTTCTGAGGGAAAAGGGAAAGTTTGGGCGGGAGTTTCGTTTGCAGTGCATAAAAAACGCTGTAAAAAGCTCGCCTATGCCAGCCCGGACCGTCTGTCGAATCCGCAGTGGGGGCGGCCGCATTGGATGCAAGAGGGCGCGTAGCGAATGGGAATTTGTGTGAGGGCAGTTCGGGGATTGGCTCTCAGCTGCCTGATCCTTGGCGGTATTCTTGTCGGCGCTGGTTCCGTGACCGTGGCATTCTCGGACGCCGCGGTGGCACAGACGGCCAGTTCTATCGTCGTCGAGGGCAGCCGTCGGGTCGAGGCAGACACCATCCGTTCCTATTTCAAGCCCGGCCCCGGCGGCCGGATAGGCCCTGAACAGGAAGACGAGGCGCTCAAAGCGCTTGTTGCCACGGGCCTCTTTTCGGACGTCCGCATCAACCATACCGGCGGTCGCATCGTGGTGATGGTGGTTGAGAATCCGGTGATCAACCGGGTTGCCTTCGAGGGCAACAAGAAAGCCAAGGACGAGCAGCTCAACGCCGAAGTGCAGTCGAAACCGCGCGGCACACTATCAAGGCCGACAGTCCAGGCCGACGTACAACGCATTATCGAAATCTATCATCGCACCGGCCGTTTCGACGTCTCTGTCGATCCCAAGATTATCGAACTGCCAAACAATCGTGTCGATCTCGTATTTGAGATCAGAGAGGGCGACAAGACGGGCATCAAGGATATCCGGTTTGTCGGCACCAAGGCCTACTCGTCGAGCCGGCTGAAAGACGTGGTCAAAACGTCTGAAAGCAACATCCTCAGTTTCCTGCAAACAACCGACATCTATGATCCCGACCGCGTAGAGGCGGACCGCGATCTGTTGCGTCGCTTCTATCTGAAACACGGCTACGCCGATGTGCGCATCGTTTCCGCAATCGGCGAATACGACCCCGCGAAGAAAGGCTTTGTTGTTACGTACACAATCGACGAGGGCGCGCAGTATCGAGTTGGCACCGTCGAGGTCATTTCGAATGTGCACGCGATCGATCCGGCGGGGCTGCGCAGTCAGCTCAAGCTGGGCGCAGGCAGCGTGTACAATGCCGACCTCGTTGAAAAAACCGTTGAGGCAATGACAATCCAGGCTGCCCGGCAAGGCTATGCCTTTGCCAATGTGCGGCCACGCGGCGACCGTAACTTCGAGGCCAAAACGATCAATCTGGCGTTTGTCGTTGAGGAGGGTGCGCGTGCCTATATCGAGCGCATCAACATCCGGGGCAATACGCGCACGCGCGACTATGTGATCCGCCGCGAATTCGACCTCGGTGAGGGTGATGCTTACAATCGCGCGCTGATTGACCGCGCCGAGCGCCGCCTTAAGAACCTCAACTATTTCAAGACCGTAAAAATCACGAATGAGCCGGGCTCCGCGCCTGATCGTGTTGTCATCAACGTCGACGTTGAAGAACAGCCGACGGGTGAATTCTCGATCTCCGGCGGCTACTCGACCGCCGATGGATTGATCGGCGAAGTCAGCGTTGCCGACCGCAACCTCATGGGCCGCGGAAATTACGCCAAGGCATCGGTGTCCTATGGCCAGTACGTTCGCGGATTCGACCTGACGTTCGTCGAGCCTTTCCTGTTTGGCTATCGCATGGCCGGCGGCATCGACCTGTTTGCCCGGCAAAACTTCAGAAGCAGTTACGTGTCGTACGATTCCCAGACGGTCGGCACCAATCTGCGTCTCGGATTTGCCTTGACCGAGGAAATTGCGTTCCAGCCGCGTTATTCCTTCTATCAGCAGAAGATAACACTGCCGAACCAGTACAATAACTGTCAGTTTTCGAGCAACGCTCTGATCAACGGCGGTCTGGGCGTCACTCCGGCGAACGAGGCAAATGGGTCGGATACGAATGTGCTGGCGAACGGTCCATTCGGTGGTTGTTACGCCGATGGTGAAGCCTCGCTGGCCATCCGGAAGGAATTGGCCGCCGGTCCCGTCAATGTGTCGCTGGTTGGCTACACGATGTCGTACAATACGCTCGACAACAACAAGCTTCCGACCAGCGGTCTCTTTGCCGAACTCCGGCAGGATTTTGCCGGGGTCGGCGGCGACGTGGATTTCATCCGCACCTCGGTTGAGACCCGCAAATATTACGAAGTCTTCTCCGACGTCGTGAGCGTCTTCAAATTACAGGCCGGCAATATATCGTCATGGGGTGGCCAGCAACTGCGCATGCTGGATCATTTCCAGATGGGTCCGAACCTCGTGCGCGGCTTTTCGCCAGCCGGTATCGGACCGCGCGACTTGACTCCGGGGACGACGAATGACGCGCTCGGCGGCAGCCTCTATTGGGGAGCGAGCGTCGAAGCACAAACGCCACTGTATTTCCTGCCGAAGGACGTCGGTATCAAGCTCGCCGTTTTTGCCGACGCTGGCTCGTTGTGGAGTTACAAGGGACCAACGTTCTGGAACGTGACCGGTGAAACCCTGCAGGTCGGCCTCGACAGCCCCTCAATGGTTCGTTCGTCTGTTGGCGTCGGCTTGCTCTGGGATTCTCCTCTCGGGCCGCTCCGTTTCGACCTGGCGTATCCGATCACCAAGTACTGTGCGACGCCGGTGGGCGGCGGCGAAGTGTGTGACCGCACGCAGGTCTTCCGTTTCAGCGGCGGCACCAGGTTCTGATCTTGGTCGCCGCGGGCACCACGGACCAGATTCCAGCAGGATGAGCGAGCCGCTTTTCTTACGACAGTCCCGGGGTCTCACGCTTGCGGAGATCGCCGACCTGACTGGCGCGACGCCGGTATTGCCGGCACCGCATTCCCGGCGCATCGTCAATATTGCTCCGCTCGATCGCGCGGCGCCTTCCGATCTTGCTTTTTTCGACAGCAGAAATTTCACTTCGGCGGCGGCCGCAACTCACGCGGGCGCGTGCCTCACGACGGCGGTGCTCGCAAAGGAATTGCCCAAGCGGGTCGCCGTATTGACAGCGCGCGAGCCTTATCGCGCCTTTGTCACTGCTGCGCGTGCGATGTTCCCTCAGGCGCTGAGGCCGTCGTCACTGTCGGAGCCCGGTGACATTGCGGGCGCACACATCGACAGAAGTGCGCGACTGGAGGATGGCGTCACCATCGAACCTGGGGCCGTTATCGGTCCGCGCGCCGAAATTGGCGGTGGCACGGTGATCGGTGCAAATGCGGTCGTCGGCGCAGATGTGCGAATAGGACGCGACTGTTCGATCGGGGCGGGAGCGACCGTCAGCCACACGCTGCTCGGTGATCGGGTCATCGTTCATCCCGGGTGCAAGATCGGTCAGGACGGCTTCGGATTCGTCATGGGGGGAGGCGGTCACGTCAAGGTCCCGCAAGTCGGGCGCGTGATTATTCAGGACGACGTCGAGATCGGGGCCGGTACCACGATCGATCGAGGCGCCATCCGCGACACGGTGGTCGGCGAAGGTACCAAGATCGACAACCTGGTCCAGGTAGGTCACAATGTCAGCATTGGCCGGCATTGCATTTTGGTGGCACAAACGGGCATTTCCGGCAGTTCAACTTTGGAAGATTTTGTTGTGCTGGGTGCGCGCGTTGGTCTGAACAACAACGTGACAATCGGCGAAGGAGCGCAGATCGCGGCGACCAGCAATGTCAACGGCGATGTACCCGCCGGCGCGCGCTGGGGCGGGACACCGGCGAAACCGATAAAGCTGTGGTTCCGCGAAATGGCGACCCTTTCAAGACTCGCGCGCAAGGAAGGCAGTATCGAAGCGGCGGACGAATGAGACTGTTGTGATGAACAAGGTTGTGACCAGGCTCGAAGCGGCCGATATCGCAATGGTGCTTAAACTGCTGCCGCACCGATATCCATTTCTGATGGTTGATCGCGTGATCGACATTCAGGGTGACGAGCACGGCGTCGGCATCAAGAACGTGACCATCAATGAACCGCAATTCCAGGGCCATTTTCCCGGCAATCCGGTATTTCCGGGCGTGCTTATGATCGAAGGAATGGCGCAGACCGCGGGAGTGCTTTGCATTGCCGCGACCGGTGCGCAGCCGACATCGGTGTTCTTTCTCACCATCGACAAGGCGAAATTCCGTAAGCCCGTTCGCCCGGGGGACACGATCGAATATCACATGGACCGGATCACGCGGCGCAAATCGATGTGGTGGTATCGCGGCGAGGCGAAAGTGGCGGGCCAGATCGTCGCGGAAGCGCAGGTTGGCGCCATGCTTTCCGACGCATGATTTCCCGTATGATCGACGCGTCGGCTCGGATCGAAGCCGGGGCCATGATTGGAAAAGACGTTTCAATCGGCCCGTATTGTACCGTCGGCGCGAATGTGAGCGTCGGTGACGGCTGCCGACTGATCGCCCATGTCAATCTCGCGGGCCACACGACAATTGGGCCGCGGACCGTCATTCATCCGTTTGCTTCGCTTGGTTCGCCGCCCCAATCGCTGAGTTACCGCGGCGGGCCGACCAAGCTGGTGGTGGGTGCCGATTGTGATATCCGCGAAAATGTCACAATGAGCGCGGGCACCGAGGACGGTGGTGGCCTCACCGAAGTTGGCGATCGCTGTTTCTTCATGGTTGGCGCGCATGTCGCGCATGATTGCAAGGTCGGCAATCAGGTGGTGTTCGCGAACAATGTTCTTCTCGCAGGTCACGTACACATCGGGGATCATGTTGTGTTCGGCGGTGGCGTCGCCGTGCGTCAGTTTGTTCGCATCGGGGAGGGCGCCATGATCGTCGGCCTCAGTGGGGTTCGCGCCGACGTCATTCCTTATGGCATGGCGCATGGGCCGCTCGCTGATCTGATTGGGCTCAATGTTGTCGGCATGCGGCGGCGCGGCGCTTCCAAGGCGGATATTCATCGCGTGCGCGCTGCTTACCAGGCCTTGTTTTTCGGCGAGGGTGAATTTCGCGCTCGTGTCGAAAAAGTTGCCGCCGAATGTAGCGGCGAGCCGCTCGTCGGCAAGATCATCGAATTTATTCGCAGCGCCAAACGACCGCTCACCATGGCTATCAAGCGAAGCGGGGCAGACGAGGACGCATGAACGCCGCGCCGGCCGCCGGAGAGGAAGGCCCGCTCGCGATGCTGTGCGGCGGGGGCAGTCTGCCGCTGGCGGTCGCGGATAGAGTGACGGCGGGTGGTCGCTCTGTGGTGCTGTTTCTGCTGCGCGGCGCAGCAGAAGGGATGGCCGTTGAGCGTTTCCCACATCACTGGATCCATATCGGCCAGATCGGCAAGTTCCTGCGCCTTGCGCGCGCTGCAGGCTGCCGCGACGTCGTGTTCATCGGCGCATTGGTGCGGCCCTCGCTCTGGCAAGTACACCCCGACCTCAAGGGTCTTCGTGTGCTGCCCCGCGCCATTGCGGCCTATCGCGGTGGTGACAATCATTTGCTGTCGGGCATGGGTAAACTGCTCGAAGATGAGGGTCTCCATCTGGTCGGTGCCCATGAGGTTGCACCGGAAATTCTGATGCCCGAAGGTACGCTCGGACGGGTGCAGCCCTCAGAGCGCGACCGGGCCGATGTCGGCCTGGGCCTCGACTATCTGCACGCCGCTGGCAGGTTCGATATCGGGCAGGCCGTTGTGGTAGCCGGGCTCCACGTGCTGGCGGTGGAGGCAGCAGAAGGTACGGACGCCATGGTCGGGCGCGTAGCAGAGATGCGTGCGAACGGTCGGGTGCGTGCGCCACGCGGTACTGGTGTGTTAGTCAAGGCGCCGAAACCGGCGCAGGATCGCCGCTTCGATTTGCCGTCGATCGGTCCGCGGACTGTCGAGGGAGCCGGCCGAGCGGGCCTTGCGGGTATCGCAGTCGTTGCGGGCAGCACCATCGTTGCTGAGTTGGAGCAACTGGTGACGGCCGCCGACCGCGCCAATGTTTTCGTCCTTGGCGTTCCGTCCGGATCGGAGCAATGAGGGTGCATATTTTTCTGGTGGCCGCGGAGGAATCCGGCG
>Ga0207683_10004942_pt1 | contig 11468 bp, 7 predicted proteins | sample KBSM73metaG_FD_184333 | JGI IMG/M metagenome (GOLD analysis project Ga0207683, IMG submission 184333) | Miscanthus rhizosphere microbial communities from Kellogg Biological Station, Michigan, USA - KBS M7-3 metaG (SPAdes) (version 2) | ecosystem: Host-associated > Plants > Roots > Rhizosphere >...
CGGGTTCGCCCTCGTCGTTTCTGCGAGGGCCCAGGACACCGGCAAGAAACCCAACATCCTGTTCATCATGGGCGATGACATCGGCTGGATGCAGCCGAGCATCTACCACCAGGGCTTGATGGTCGGCGAAACGCCGAACATCGATCGCATCGGTCGTGAGGGTGCGAAATTCATGACCTATTACGCCGAGCAAAGCTGCACGGCCGGTCGCACCGCCTTCTTCACGGGCATGACGCCGTTGCGCGCCGGCATGATCCCGCCGCAGTTGCCCGGCAGTCCGTCCTTCCTGCAGCCGGGCACGCCGGCGCTCGCCAAGTTCCTGCTCGACCTCGGCTACACGACCGGCGAGTTCGGCAAGAACCACCTGGGTGACCACACCGCTGCGCTGCCGACGGCGCACGGCTTCCAGGAATTCTGGGGTTACCTCTACCACCTGGACGCGATGCAGGGTGTGAGCTTTCCGGACATCAACAAGACGTCGACGGAGCAGACGATCGTTCCGCCGTGCAAGAACTCACCGGTTCGCGGTCTCAGCGATCCTCCCGGCGCGGTGGATCCGAAGAGCGGGTTGTGCATGATGCCGCCGCGGCCGGTGATCGCGTGTACCTCCTCCGACGGCACGGACAAGAACCAGAGCTGCAAGGACGAGGGACCGTTGACCCTGGAGCGCTCGAAGACGGTGGACGAGGAAATCTCGGCCAAGGTCATCGACTTCCTCGGCCGCAACGACCCGAAGAAGACCAACAAGCCCTTCTTCGTCTGGTACAACCCGGCGCGCATGCACATCACGACGGTGCTGTCGGACAAGTACATGGCGATGGTCGGTGCGCCCGGCGGCAAGGACTGGGGCGTCAACGAAGCCGGCATGAAGCAGATGGACGACAACATCGGCTCCGTCATGAAGAAGCTCGAAGACATGGGCGAGCTCGACAACACCATCATCGTCTTCACCACCGACAACGGTGCCGAAGTCATCACCTATCCGGACGGCGGAAACACGCCCTTCAAGGGCGGGAAGCTGACGACCTGGGAAGGCGGCATGCGCGCGCCGTGCGTCATCCGCTGGCCGGGGCACATCAAGCCGGGCACGGTCCTGAACGACATCTTCGCGTCCTATGACTGGATGCCGACCCTCGTCGAGATCGCCGGCGGGGCCAAGGGCGACGACCTCAACAAGCAGATCATGGCGGGAAAGTATCCCGGCATCGTCAAGACCAAGCTGCAGGGCGTCAACCAGCTCGCCTATCTGACCGGCAAATCGGAGAAATCGGCGCGCGATACGTTCTTCTACTACGGCGGCGCCGTTCCGTCGGCAGTGCGCTACAAGAACTGGAAGATCTACTTCGCCATGGCATCCGAGGCCGCGACCGGTGGCCTGATGGGTGTCCATACCTTTCACTGGCCTTTGGTCGACAACATCCGGCGGGATCCATTCGAGGGGTCCGTCGGTTTCGAACCGAAAACCCTCCTGGGCCAGGGCGGCGCACTGGCCGGACCCGTTACCGCATACCTCTACGACTGGAACATCATTCCCATCGGCCAGGCGCTGTGGCTGCAGGAGCTCGAGTCCTACGGGCCATACCCGGCGCTGCAGTCCCCGGCGTCTTACAGCCTGGCGCAGGTTCTCCAGCAGGTGAAGGACGACTTGGCGAAGACTCGGACGAATGGAGACTAGACGCGGCGAGTCAGAGATTTGATTGGACCTGTGGCGAGAGGGCGGCCCGACAGGGCCGCCCATTTGTTTCCGAAGATGGGCGCGGCCCTCTCCGGGCGTTGAAGAGTGATCGATCTCGAGCGCCGATGCGACTTTTCGTCCCGACGTCGGATCGCGCCTGGCGCTCCGATCCGACGGCGATGGCTCTCTGGCCTCGATCCGTCGGAGATACAGTGCGGACTGAAACCGGATTTCAAGGAGGGTTTTGATGACCTGGTCACGTGTCCTGATGCTGCGCGGGATCGCTGCCGCGATCCTGCTGTCTGTCGCCGCCGCCGCGCAGGCCCAGTTCCCGGGCAGCGTGCCTGACACCTTCCGGTTGAACGCAGGCGGAATGTACGCCTGGTTCAACACCGACGTCACGTTCGAGCGGGACGGCGGAACCGGAGGCGGGGTCAACTTCGAGGACGTCCTCAACTTGCCCGGCTCGAGGGGAGGGTTCTACGGCAGGGGCTCCCTGAACTTCGGCTTCCTTTCCTTCGACTTCGGCTACGTCGGGTTCTCGCGGAGCCGCGCAACGACGATCTCGCAGGACATCATCTTCGGCGACACCACCTACACGGCGGGGGCGCAAGTCGAGGCGAAGGAAAAGAGCCAGCTGCCCTACGGTGACATCCGGTTCAACTTCCTTCACAACCCTTCCACCCAGCTCGGTCTCACCCTGGGCGTCGCCTACCCGATCCTGGAGGCCCAGCTGAGCGCCTCGGCCGGCGTCGTCGGGCCGGGCGGCCCGATCGTCGGGCAGACGGTCACGGAGAAGGGAAAGATCGCGACGGCCGTTCCCCTTCTCGGGATCGTATTCGACGCGGCACTCGGGGACGAGGTCTCCGCCGGGATCGTCTTCAACGGCATCTTCGCGCCCGTCCACCCGTACGTCGGATCGATCTTCCAGGCGGATGCGCACGTGGACTGGTACTTCGCCCACAACTTCGGAGTCGGCGGAGGGTTCAACTACACCCGGTTTCGAATCAAGAGGGAAGATCTGCCAGACACGTTCGTGGACTTCCGCCACGACTTCTACGGTCCACGGGTGTACCTCACCGTAACGTTCTGATGTGCGCGGGGGGCGCCCGTCGAGTCGCGGGGGCGGTCCTCTCGATCCTTCCGTTCGCCATCGCGTCGATGGCGGCGCAGGAGAGCGGCCACAAGGCGTGGAACCAGCTCGAGCTGCCGTGGATATCCGCCCGGCTCGGCTTCGCCGCGATGGAGGACGGTGCGTTCTACTCTCAGGACGCGGCGAACGAGCGGCAGGTCGGAAACCTGTCCAACGAGCAGCTCTTCCGGCTCGACGATCTCGCCCTCCGAGGCGAGCTCCGTTTCCGGATCCCGTGGCGGTACGAAATCGCCGGCAACTACCGTGGTCTCGACAAGACCGAGTCTCGGAAATGGGCGTTCACGGATGTGAATCTGGCGATCCCCATCGGGGATCTGACGGTCACGGTCGGCAAGCAGAAGGAGGGATCGGGTCTCGAGCTGCTCGAGAACGCCCGTGACGTTCCATTCATGGAGCTTTCGGTGATGACGACCGCCATGACGGTCTCCGAGTCCCACGTCGTCGGTGTCAGGGTCTCGAGCTCCATGGCCGGAGGCCGGCTCAACTGGTCGGCGGGCTGGTTCAACAACTGGCTCGACGACAAGCTGAGTTTCGGCGACAGCGGCCAGATCTTCGCCGGTCGCCTCGCGGGCCTGGCGATCGAGGGGAAGGGCGGCCGTGAGCTTCTGCACGTGGGCGCGTCCGCCGTGTACAGGCAGGCTCCGGGCGGAAACCTCACGTTGAAGAGCGTTCCCGAGGTCTACGAGGCGGGAGACTTCGTCGACACCGGGTCGTTTCCCGCCGACCACGCGACGTGGATCGGGGGGGAGCTCGCGGCGGTCGAGGGGGCGTTCAAGCTCTCGGCGGAATATACCGGGACGCTCGTGTCCTCGGCCCAAACGGGCGATCCTCGTTTCTCCGGTTTCTACATCATGGCCTCCTACGTGCTCACGGGGGAGACGCATCCGTACGACCGCGGGACCGGCACGTTCGGCGCGATCCGGCCGTCCGCCCCGTTCTCGTTCAGGCACGGAGGCTCCGGAGCCTGGGAGGTTGCGGCCCGGTACTCGAAGATCGACCTCACGGATGGCGCCGTGAGCGGCGGAGTCTTCGACCGCTGGAGCGGAGCGCTCTCGTGGTATCCGACGAGCGAGTGGCGGCTGGAGTTCAACTACGGCTACGGACGGCTTGATCGCTCTGGGATCACCGGACTGACCCGCTTCTACCAACTTCGGCTACAGTTCCAGCTCTAACGCGCGATCACAATCGATTTGAGGAGGGGTTTCGCATGAAACGTTGGATTCTGATGGCGGGTCTCGGTGCCTTCGTGTCGCTGCCGGCGGTCGGGTTCGCGCAGGATCCGGCGCCGCAGCCGACGAAGAAGGAGTCGGAGATCCAGAAGCTGGAGAAGGACGCCGAGAAGGCGGAGGACGCCGTCGGTGCCGAGGGGAAGAAGGTCGGCGAGGACGTCTCGAAGGACGCGAAGAAGGCCGAGAAGGGCGCCTCGAAGGACGCGAAGAAGGCCGGTCAGGCGGTCGGCGCGGAGGGCGAGAAGGTCGGCAAGGACGTCTCGAAGGACGCGAAGAAGGCCGGGCAGGCCGTCGGCACCGAGGGCGAGAAGGTCGAGAAGGGCGCCGCGAAGGACGCGAAGGTGGCGGGCGCGGCGGCGAGCACCGATGCGAAGAAGGCCGAGGCCGGCGCGAAGAAGGCCGGAGAGGCCGTCGGCACCGAGGGCGAGAAGGTCGGCAAGGGCGCCGCGAAGGACGCGAAGGTGGCGGGCGCGGCGGCGAGCACCGAGGCCAAGAAGGCCGAGGCGGGCGCGCAGAAGGCCGGCCAGGCCGCGGGCACCGAGGCGAAGAAGGTCGGCGAAGACGTCTCGGACGAGGCGAAGAAGGTCGAAGGCAAGAAGACCCCGGTCGCACCCACGCCCAAACCCTAGATTGCGGTCGATCCTCGTCGGTCTCGCGGCGGGCCTCGCGCTCGCCGCGCTCGGGTGCCGGGAAAGGCCCGGGCCGCCGCCTCCGCCCCGGACGGCGGGAGCGGCGGCGCCTCGGGCCGCGGGCGCGACCTTCGTCGGCCGCGCGGCGTGCGCGTCCTGCCACGCCGCGGAGAGCGCGCGCTGGCAGGGCTCGCATCACGACCTCGCGATGCAGGAGGCCTCTCGCGACACGGTGCTGGGCAATTTCGCCGGCGCGACGTTCACGCACTTCGGCGTCACCTCGCGCTTCTCCGAGAGGGATGGCAAGTTCTTCGTCACGACGGACGGCCCGGACGGCCGCCTGCAGGAGTACCCGATCGCGTACACGTTCGGCGTCTATCCGCTGCAGCAGTACCTGATCGCGTTTCCGGGGGGCAGGTACCAGGCGCTGAACGTCGTCTGGGACGCGCGTCCGGCGAAGGAGGGAGGGCAGCGCTGGTTCCACCTCTACCCGAAGGAGAGGGTGGACCACGACGATCCTCTCCACTGGACCGGCCCGTACCAGAACTGGAACTTCATGTGCGCCGACTGCCACTCGACCAACGTGAAGAAGGGCTACTCGGCGGCGACGAACTCCTACGCGACGACCTTCTCGGAGATCGACGTCTCCTGCGAGGCGTGTCACGGGCCCGGCTCGGCGCACGTCGCGTGGGCGGAGGCGGCCCGCGCGGGGGGGAAGGCGTCGAAGGACGACGCGGACCGGGGGCTCGCCGTCGTGCTGCGCGATCCGGCGGCGAAGGCGGCGTGGGAGATGGACCCGAAGACCGGGATCGCGAAGCGCGCGGTGCCGCGGACCTCGCACATGGAGATCGAGACGTGCGCCCGCTGCCACGCGCGCCGCTCCGTCGCCGCCGCGGACTACGTCTACGGCCGGCCTCTCGCCCAGACGCACCGGGTCTCGCTGCTCGACGATCCGCAGTACTTCGCCGACGGGCAGATCCAGGACGAGGACTACGAGTACGGCTCGTTTCTCCAGAGCAAGATGTTCGCGGCCGGCGTCTCCTGCTCGGACTGCCACGACCCGCACGACCTGAAGGTCAAGGGCTCCGCCGACCGGGTCTGCGCGTCGTGCCATCTCCCCGAGCGGTTCGAGTCGCCGGCGCACCACTTCCATCGCGCCGGCTCGAAGGGAGCGAGCTGCGTCGCCTGCCACATGCCGACGCGCGACTACATGGTCGTCCACGCGCGGCGCGACCACAGCATGCGCATCCCGCGGCCGGACCTGTCCGTCTCCCTCGGCACGCCGAACGCCTGCAGCGACTGCCACCGCGACAAGTCCGCGCAGTGGGCCGCGAACGCGGCGCTGAAGTGGTGGGGCGACCGGGTTCGCCGGGAGCCGAGCTACGGGGAGATCGTGCACGCGGGGCGGGAGGAGCTCGCCGGAGCGACCGCGTCGCTCGCCGCATACGTGACCGACGCCGCGCAGCCGGCCGTGAGACGGGCGACGGCGGCGTCGCTCCTGGACCCGTCGGCGCCCGCCGCGCGTGTCGCGCTCGAGCGGGCGCTCGCCGATCCGGATCCCCTCGTCCGCCGCGGCGCGCTGGAGGCGGCGGGATCGCTCGAGCCCGCCGAACGCGTCCGGCTCGCCGCGCCGCTGCTCCGCGATCCGGTCCTCACGGTTCGCCTGGAGGCGGTCCGCGGCCTCGCTCCCGTCGCCCCCGAGACCATGACGCAGGCGCAGCGCGCGGACTTCGGCGCGGCCTTCTCCGAGTCCGTCGCGTCGCTCCTCGGCGACGGCGACCGCGCGGAGGCGCACCTCAACCTCGCGTCCCTCTACGCGGCGCGCGGGGAGGGCGCGAAGGCCGAGGAGGAGCTGAAGAAGGCGATCGCCCTCACGCCGGCCATCGCGGGAGCCTGGGCGAACCTCGCCGATCTCTACCGCGCCGAGGGCCGCGAGCAGGAGGCGGAGGCCGCCCTGCGGAAGGGGCTGGCCGCCGCGCCGAACGACCCGGGGCTGCACCACGCGCTCGGCCTCGCGCTCGTCCGCGCGAAGAGGACGCCGGAGGCGATGCACGAACTCGAGCTCGCGTCGACCCTGCCCCCGGAGAGGCCGCGATACGCCTACGTCTATGCCATCGCGCTGGACTCGGTCGGGCAGACCGCGAAGGCGATCGGCGTCCTCGCGGCGGCGCACGCGCGCCACACCGGGAACCGGGAGATCCTCGAGGCGCTGGCGACCTTCTCCGCGAAGACCGGCAACCGCGCCGCCGCCACCGCGTACGCGGACAAGCTGGTCGCGCTGGCGCCGGACGATCCGCAGGCGAAGGCGCTGAGGGCGAGCCTGGGAAGGCCGGGCGAGAGCCGGTGAGGACGCATTAGCTCGAGCTAATACGTTCCGCTCGCGCCTCGATCTTCTTTTCGGCCCCGAACGCCCTCGCCCTGCGCCCTCTTCCCCCGCGAGGGGGGAGAGGGGATCCAGACACACGGCGGCACGCCGAATGCAGAGAGCTGCACGGAGGAAAGCCTGTGGCGCACATCTCTGGTATTTCGGGAAGAAATTCGTTCGGACGTGTCGCGCCGCGGACCGTGCTGGTCGCGGCCGTCGCCCTGCTCGCCGGAGCCATCGTTCGGGCCGACTCCTCGCGTGACTTCCCCGGCGACGTGCCCGACACGTTTCGCCTGAACCTGGGCGGCATGTATGCGTGGTTCAACACCGACGTCGCATTCCAGGAAAACCTGACACCGGGGGGTCCGATCGAGGGCGGCATCGACTTCCAGGACACGCTCGGGATTCCTTCCTCTCGTGCCGGCTTCAGCGCGAGAGGTTCCTGGAACTTCGCGGGACGCAGCTTCGTCGACTTCGGCTACACGGGTTTCTCGCGAACCGCCTCGGACGTGCTCACTCAGGACATCGACTTCGGCGGCGAGACCTTCACCGCGAACGTCGGCGTCGGGGTGAAAACGCATCTCCCGTACATCGACTACCGCTACGGATTCATCAAGAACGAGAGCACGCAGCTCGGGCTGACGATCGGCGTGGCGTATCCCGTTCTCCAGGCGAAGATCAGCACCACGGCGGGGATCCCCATACCGGGCGGGCCCGTGATCGGCGTCGAGGTTGCCCGGACCGCGGAAGTTTCGACGGCGGTGCCGCTGCTCGGCGTCCAGTTCGACGGCAAGCTCGGCGACCGGCTCTCGGGCGGCGTGATCTTCCACGGGATCTTCGCTCCGGTCCACCCGTACGTCGGCTCGATCTTCGACGCGGAGGCGCACCTCGAGTGGTTCCTGACGCGCAACTTCGGGATCGGAGGCGGTTTCGAGTACACGAAATTCAACATCAAGCGGGAAAACGAGAACTCGCTGGTCGACTTCTCCTACGACTACTACGGCCCGCGCCTCGCTGTGATCGTGACGTTTTGAAGACTGAGCCGTCAGCCCTAAAACGTAAAACGTAAGACGTGGCCGAGGCGCTCTCGCCGGCAAGCGATTAGCGTGAATCCGAAGCCACCCTACCGCGGTCGCTCGCAGCGCGAATAGTCTCCCGACCGAAGGGAGGGAGGAGGTTCGCGCTGCGGGAGCCGAAGCGAGCGACGGAAGGACGTCCGGAAGGTTCGCTCGCCTAGAGCGAGCGTAGGCGACGGTTAGCTGGCTTCCGCCGCCTTCTCACCGTTTCGCGGCTTCTTGCGGAAGTGGGGAAGGTCGGGCTCGCCGAGGAGGCGCGCCATTCCCTCCCAGCCGCGGACGTGCTCGCACACGACCTTGATCGCCGACGTCAGCGGGACGGCGAGGACCGCGCCCGGGATTCCCCAGATCGTCCCCCAGAAGACGAACGAGATCATGACCGTGAGCGGGAACAGCTTGACCTTCCCGCCGACGATGTACGGCGTCAGCACGTTCCCCTCGAGGAACTGCAGCAGGCTGTAGACGAGGAACACGAGCAGTGCCTTCTCGCCGTCGTACTGGAAGTACGCGACCGCCACGGCGGGAACCGTCGACGTGATGATGCCGACGTAGGGGAGGAGGACGGCGATCCCGGCGATCGGCCCGAGCACGTAGTAGTAGTCGACGCGCAGGACCATCAGCGCGAGCGTCGTGGCGCCGGCCATGATCAGCGCGACGAACGAGAGGCCCAGCGCGTAGGCGGTCATCGTCCGGGAGATCGCGCCCGTCACGTCGGACTCGCCCAGCCGCTCGCTGCGCGTCAGCATGCCGGCCAGCACGCGCCCGAACTTCTCGCGGTCCTTGAGCATGAAGAACGTCAGGAACGGGATCGTCGCGGTGTACAGGACGATGCTGAGCGTCGCGCCGAGGCGCGCGACGAACGCGCGCGTCGTCTCGAGCTGCGACTCGGTGAGCTTGACCTCGCGCACTCCGCGCGATTCCTCCGGCAGGATCGAGCCCATGCGCTCACGGACCCGGTTCACGAAGCCGGTGACGTCCTCCAGGACGTCGCGGATGCGCTGCTGGTAGCGGGGCAGCTCGGCGAAGAACTGGTTGATCTGGGCGGTCACGTTGATGACGAGGAGCACGACGCCGCCGATGAGCACGAACAGGATCAGGAGGATCGCGGCGACGCGGGGCACACCGGCGCGCTCGAGCAGCGACACGAACGGCCTCAGCGCGAACGAGAGGAACAGCGCGAACGCGAGCGGCACCAGCAGCGGCTGGCCGTAGTAGAGGAGGCCGACGACCGCGGCGAGCGAGATCGCGGTCAGGCCGACGATCCGAGGCGGGGTGCTCTGCGGTTCGGAGAGCCCCGCTCGCGCCGTCAAAAAACCCCCTCGGGGAGAGGGGGCTTTTTGAGGCGCTGGGAGCCCCCCGGGATCACGTTCCCGAGACGAGGGTCACGACGATCTGGGCGCGGCGATTCTTCGCCTTGCCCTCGGCGCTCGCGTTGTCGTACGCGGGATCCGACGAGCCCTTCGACTGGGTCGAGATGCGTCCGGGATCGATGCCGTGACGCGTGACGAGGTATTCCTTGGCGGCGTCCGCGCGTTTCTGCCCGAGCTCCACGTTCGCCTTCTCGTTGCCCGAGTTGTCCGTGAAGCCGGTCACGACCGCGGTCGCGTTGAGGTCGTTCTTCATGCGCAGGGCCACGCCGTCCAGGACCGCCTTGGCGATGTTCGTCAGCCGCGCGGCCTTGCCCTCGAAGAGGATCTCGTCCGACGTCGTACGCGGCGCCGGGCGCGGCGGCGGGGGAGGAGCGGGAGCCGGAGCGGCTTCGACCGGCGGCGGCTGCTCGACCACCGCTTCCGCGGCCGGAACCACGACCGGCGGCGGCGGGGCGGGCGGCCATGCGGCGTAGGTTATCCCGACTATGCCGCCGAAGGGGGCCGGGTTGACGCCATGGTTGAACAGCATGTCGACGTTCGTGTTCAGGGCCGCGGAGACCGCCCATCCCGTGTGCGCGATCCAGAAGCGGCCGCCGAGGTTCAGCATCGAGTAATCGGGCTCCGGATCGTCGCCGCCGTCGAGGATGTTGCGGTCGATCTCGGCGATCACGTGGAGCATCGGCATGACGGGGACGTCGACGCCGAAGCCGAAGCGCAGGATGTTGGCGACGCGGATGTCCTGATCGTGCTCGCCCGAGAGGGTGTACGAGACCATCCCCGTGAAGATCGACTTCGTAACGGCCGCGCCCCACTCCCAGTCCGCGCGGCGGGAGTTGAGGACGTCGGTCACGGTGCCCTGCTCGTCGACGTCGATGGTCGCGTTCGAGACCGGGATGTCGGCGGCGAGCCAGCCGGCGACGCGGAGGTCGTAGTCGGCCTCGGAGTGGAAGTTCAGCTTGGTGCCGACGCGGAACTTCCTTCCCTCCTGGATGTCGAAGGGCCCGACGAGGGGGATGCCGTTGACGACTCCCCGCTGCCAGTCGCCCCGGCTGTGCCGTTCCTCCAACCCGCCGCTGGCGAAGATGGACCACCAGCTGGTCAGTCCGAGGCCGATCGAGGCCTCGCCGGCGGCGTGGCGATAGGTCCGGATGGAATCCGGGTCGCCCGTGAAAAAAGGCGCCGCGACGCGCTGATCGAGCCAGCCGTACACGCCGAGCGTGAATTGTCCGGCGCGGGGGTTGTCGGCCGTCGGCATCGTCAGGAGCCCGATGTCCCCCCCGTTGGTCGGGGCGATGACACCAGTTCCGACCTGCCCGAAGGCGATCGCGCCAGACAGGCCGATGAGCAGCCCGAGGAGCACGGTCCGCTTCGACATGAATTGTCTCCTTTCGATGCCTGGGGATACCTGCCGAACAGAATAAGCCAAAAAGCCGAGAATGCCAAACATCTTCTGTCTGGACAGGTATTACCGGCCATCCGGTCAGGTAGAGGTCCGTGGCGTAGGCCGAGGTGCAGCGGACGACCGGCGGACGCTCGGTGCTATTCGTCGCAGCATTGCTGGCCGGTCGCCGCTGACCTCGGCTTAGGGAGGGAGGCGACAGTCAGACGGTGGCGGCGGCCTAGGCTGCGGCCGAGGGTTTCGCGATCGCCAAACTGGCGGATGGGCCGCAGCCTAAGCCGGTGGCGGCGGTCGACCAGCCGTACTGAAAGCGTATCGCTCCGCGATACGCCATGTTCACCGTCTTAGGCAGCGGCAAACTCGCCGTTACCGCGAACCACCAACAACACCGCTGCCTAAGACGCGGGAAGACGCGGCGCTTTGCCCCTGAACTTCCCAGCGCCCAACCGCAGCGGCGTGCAGCCGCGCTCCGCGCGGCTGCACGCAAGCGTCAGAAACGTCAGATCCACGGCTGCATCACCAGCGACATCTTTTCCTGAAACGCGCGCATGATGGCCGGCCCCCGGATCGAC
>Ga0207683_10004944_pt1 | contig 11467 bp, 10 predicted proteins | sample KBSM73metaG_FD_184333 | JGI IMG/M metagenome (GOLD analysis project Ga0207683, IMG submission 184333) | Miscanthus rhizosphere microbial communities from Kellogg Biological Station, Michigan, USA - KBS M7-3 metaG (SPAdes) (version 2) | ecosystem: Host-associated > Plants > Roots > Rhizosphere >...
GATAGCGATGGATCGACTGGACGACCACCGAGCCCTCGCCGACTCCCGACGCCACCCGCTTGACCGAGCCCGAGCGGACGTCGCCGACCGCGTAGACCCCCGGCCGCGACGTCGCGTAAGGTGAATCGGCGTCGGCGCCCACCTGCGCGCCGGTGCGGACGAAGCCCTGCGGGTCGAGGTCGAGGCAGCCGGCGGCCCACTGCGTGTTCGGCTCGGCGCCGATCATGACGAAGACGCTCGTCGCCGGCCGAGTCGTCTCTCTCGCGCTTTGCCGGTCGGTCCAGGTGACGCTGCGCAGGCTAGCGTCGCCGGCCAGGGCGGTGACCTCCGAATGCGGATAGAGCGTGATCCTGTCGGAGCGCTCGATGCGCTGGACCAGATAGTCCGACATCGTCGCCGCCAGTCCGGCGCCGCGAACGAGCATGTGCACGTGCTTCGCGCTGCGGGCGAGAAAGACCGCGGCCTGCCCGGCCGAGTTGCCGCCGCCGACGACGACGATCTCCTGCTCGCCGCACAGCTCGGCCTCCATCGCCGTCGCGGCGTAGTAGATGCCGGCCCCTTCGAAGCGCTCGTAGCCGGCGACGTCGAGCTTGCGGTAGCGCGCGCCGGTGGCGACGACGATGGCGCGCGCGCGGATCGACTCGCCGTCGTCGAGCGCAAGCGTGAACGGGGCCGCGTCGCAGTCGAGGCCGACGACGGCGCGCGACAGCGCCAGCCGGGCGCCGAACTTCTGCGCCTGCACCTGCGCCCTGCCGGCGAGCGCCTGGCCCGAGATGCCGGTCGGAAAGCCCAGGTAGTTCTCGATCTTCGAGCTGGTCCCGGCCTGGCCGCCGGGCGCCAGGCTTTCGAGGACGATGGTCTGCAGGCCTTCGGACGCGCCGTACACCGCCGCGGCCAGCCCGGCCGGCCCGGCGCCGACGACGGCGAGATCGAACACCTGGGCGTGATCGAAGGTCTCGGTCAGGCCGAGCTCGTCGGCGAGTTGCGGCAGCGACGGGTTCTTCAGCACCCGATGGCCGGGGGCGACCACCACCGGCAGGTCGGCCGCGCTGAGCGAGAAGCAGTCGAGAAAGCCGCCCGCCTCGGCATCGGCCTCGGTGTCGAGCAAGCGAAGCGGATAGGCGTTGCGGGTCAGGAACTGGACCAGGCGCAGCGTGTCCGCGCCGTGCGCCGGGCCGACGACGACGACGCCGCCGTGGACGTGACGAATCAGCCCGACCCGGCGCAGGATGAACGCGCGCATGACGATCTCGCCGATGTCGCTCTCGGTCGACACCATGCGGCGGAAGTCGGCGCGCCTGACGCGCAGCAGCACGCTCGGCTCGCCGGCGCGCGCGCTCACCAGCACCTGGCGCTCGTTGAACAGGTCGAGCTCGCCCGCGAACTGGCGCTGGCGGAGGATCGCGAAGACCTGCGGCCGGTCGTCGGCGTCGATGTCGAAGATCTCGATCGAGCCGTCGAGGACGACGAAGAAGTCGACGCTGCGCTCGCCGCGCGAAAAGACCGGCGCGCCCGCCGCGAAGCGCTCCTCGCTGCCGTAGCGGGCGACGCGATCGATCATTCCGGGGTCGAGCAGCGGGAAGGTCTGCGCCTCGCGCGCCATCGGATCGCTCGGATCGATCGTGCCGTCGGACGGTCCGCTCGCCGGCGAACGAACATAGGTGAAAAAGGGCATGCGCCCAGTCTACGGGCGACGCGCGCGGCGAGTGCGTCGCCGGGCTTGCCGGGAACGGCCGGCTCCGCTCCGAACGGCTAGGCCGGGACGAACTTCAGCGCGACGCCGTTGTTGCAGTAGCGCTTGCCGGTCGGCTTCGGGCCGTCGTCGAAGACGTGGCCCTGATGGCCGCCGCAGCGCACGCAGTGGTACTCGGTGCGGGGAACGATCATCTTGTGATCGGTCTTCATCGCCACCGCGCCCGGGATCGAGGCGTAGAAGCTCGGCCAGCCGGTGCCGCTGTCGAACTTGGTGTCCGAGGTGAAGAGGGGCAGGTCGCAGCCGGCGCAATCGAATCGCCCCTTGCGGTGCTCGCCATTGAGCGGGCTCGACCCGGGGTACTCGGTGCCCTCGTGGCGCAGCACGTCGTACGCCGCCGGCGTCAGGCGTTGCTTCCACTCGGCGTCGCTGAGCTTGAGCGGCTCGCTCTTGGCGCCGGCAGCCGGCTGTGCCGACGCCAGACGCGGCGCGAGGCCGAAGGCCGAGAGCATGGCAAGGAAAGGGCGGCGGGTCATGGCGGAAGTCTCCTTGAATCGATGCGCGTCTGTCGGCACCGGCCGAAAAACCTTTCGCCGCGGGCCGATTCGGCTCGCGCCGGCGACGTCAGCAGGCTCACGATGCCGGCCAGAGCACCCACATCCTGAGCGGCTGCTTCATGCGGCCGGCCTCGGCCTCGGCGTCGTCGCCCCAGCCCCAGAAGTAGTCGGCCCGGACCGCGCCGACGATCGCCGTCCCCGTGTCCTGGGCGACGACGAGGCGGCGCAGCGGCCGGGTCGAGAGCGGCTCGCTGGTGTCGAGCCAGACGGGGGTGCCGTAGGGCACGCTCTGGGGATCGACGGCGATCGAGCGGCCGGGAGTGAGCGGAACGCCCTGCGCACCCTTCGGGCCGATCGCCGGATCGGGCAGCGGCTCCTCGCGGAAGAAGACGACCCTCGGGTTGCTGCGGATCATCTCGTCGACCCGGCCCGGGTTCTGCCGCGCCCAGGCGCGGATCGCCGGCCACGAGGCCTCGCTCGCGCGCAGCTCGCCCTGCTCGATCAGCCAGCGGCCGATCGACTGGTACGGCTGGTCGTTGTGCCCTGCGAAGGCGACCCGGACAACCTTGACGCCGCCGCCCGCGCCGGCGAAGGCGAGCCGACCCGAGCCTTGCACCTGCAGCACGAGAGCGTCGAGCGGGTCGCGCACCCAGGCGATCTCGCTGCCGCGCAGGCTCTTCTGCGCCGCCGGCAGCGTCTCGAGCTGCTGGCGCGTCCAGTAGGGCTTCCTCGTCGCCAGGTCGGCGGGCGGGCCATAGAGGGCGACGCGAAATCCGCGCTTCGGCTCGCGCGAGGCCTCGACCAGCGGCTCGAAGTAGCCGGTCGCCAGACCGGCCGGGTCGCGCGCCAGCGACTCGACGCGATAGGCGCGCAGGTGCCGCTGCATCCAGTCGCGCAGCGCCGCGTCGGCAGGCGGCGCAGCGAAGCTCTGTCGCGCCGTGACGCAGACGGCGAGCCACGGCGCGGCCGGGCGCTCGCAGCTGCGCAGGAACGCGGGCCAGAACTCGCCGACGCGGTCGCCGTTCCAGCCCGGCAGGTCGCTCCAGCGCGCCGCGATCCAGCGTGCCCGCGGCCGGTCGATCGTCGCCGCGGCCAGGTCGTCGCGCACCTCCGGCGCCGTCGGCGCGGCGGGCGCACCTCCGGCGACGGGCGCCTGGGGGCCGGGTGTCGTCGGGGGCGGCGTGCTCGAGCACGCCGCCGCGAGCAGCGCGATGAGCAGCGACAGCCTTCCTAGAATCGGCACCGCCGCCAGCCGATTGGCGCGTGCGAAGGCGCTGGTCATGTGGGTCATTCTGCTGGAATCGTTCGGCGCCCTGGTGCTGCTTCTCCTCATCGTCTGGTGGACGATGTTCGCGGGCCGCAGCAAGGGCGAGCGACGCGACGACGAGCCCTGACCGGCGCTAGGGAACGAAGGCGAGGAAGACGAACGCGGCGAAGATGACGAGGTGGACCACGCCCTCCATGACGTTGGTTCGCCCGGTGACGAGCGTGATCGCGCTGACCGTGAAGGTGAGCGCGAGCAGCACCAGGTCCTTGGGCGTCAGGCCCAGCTGCAGCGGCATGCCGAGCAGCGTCGCCACCAGCGCGACCGCGGGAATCGTCAGGCCGATGCTGGCCAGCGCCGAGCCGAGCGCGAGGTTGAGGCTGGTCTGGAGCCGGTTGGTGGCCGCCGCGCGTGCCGCGGCCCAGGTTTCCGGCAGGAGCACGAGCAGGGCGATGACGATGCCGATCACCGCCGGAGGCGCACCCACCGCCGCGACGCCGCTCTCGACCGCGGGCGACAGCACCTTCGCCAGGCCGATCACGGCGACGAGCGAGACCACGAGCAGCCCGAAGCTGGCCCACGCGACTTTGGTCGACGGCGGCGCCGCGTGGTTGGACTCGTCGTCGACGCCAGCCGGCGGCAGGAAGTAGTCGCGGTGGCGCACCGTCTGGACGAACACGAACGAGCCCCATAGCACCAGCGACGCGATCGCAGCGAAGGCGAGCTGCGCGCCGGTGTAGGTCGGCCCCGAATTGCTGGTCGTGAACGACGGCAGGACGAGACACAGCGTCGCCAGCGCGATCAGCGTCGACAGCGACACGGTCGTGCCTTCGACGCTGAACGCCGGCTCCCGGTATTTCAGGCCGCCCACCACCAGGCACAGGCCGACCGCACCGTTGCAGATGATCATGATCGCCGAGAAGATCGTGTCGCGTGCCAGCGCCGACTTGTCGGGACCGCCGGCAAGCATCATCGAGACGATCAGGGCGAGCTCGATCACGGTCACCGCGAGCGCGAGGATCAGCGTCCCGAACGGCTCGCCGACGCGGTGGGCGACGACCTCGGCATGGTGCACCGACGCCAGCACCGAGCCGCACAGCGCGGGCACCGCGGCGGCGATCAGGAGCGCGCCGACCGGCAGCACGAAGCCCAGGCCGACCAGGCCGATCGACAGCAGCGGGAACAGAATCGTCCAGAGCGGCATGCAGCGTCCTTGGTGATGGCGAAGGTTAGGCGGGAGCGAGCCGCGGCGGCAGGATGAACGACGCCGGCCGCTGGCGCAAGCGCCGGCGGATGGCGCGATGGATCCGGCTCTGATCGGCGAGGCGGATGCCGCGCGATCGCAGGGCGACGCGAAACGCGAGCCAGAAGCTGACGCCGAGATTGAGCGCGCCGATCGCGGCGATGCCGGCGACGCACCACCAGAACGGCGCGCTCGCGACGATGGCGACGCCGAGCACGCCGACGGCGGCGGCCAGCTGCCCGGTCGCGAGCGTGACGTGGCGAACGTCGATCGGCAGGCTGAAGAACCAGGCGATTGCCGGGACCAGGCCGAGCAGCAGGCCGAGCGAGACGTTCGACGCCAGGCCCGAGATGTTGCGGCGCCAGAACGCCGACCACCTCCTTGCCCGGGCGGCGCCGAAGCGGTCGACGATGCGCGGGTTCCAGGCGATGGCGCTGTCGAGCCGGTGCCAGACGAACCAGTTTTCGACCCAGCCGGCGACCAGCGAGCTCGCGAACAGCAGCACGCCGGTCAAGGCGGCGAAGACCGGCGTCGGGCCGGCGAGGCTGAGCGAGGCAAGCGTGTACTCGGCCTGCGCCTCGCCGATGATCGGCGCGCCGAACGCGGCCCGCGCCAGCCACTGCGCGCCCAGCACGACCGGGACGACGGCGAGCAGGTTGCCGAAGATGCCGGCGGCCTGCGAGCGGATCAGGCACGCGACCTCGTCGACGAAGCGCTCGAGACCTTCGTCGCTGGCGACGTCGCCGAGCTTGTCGGCAAGCGCCGGCGCGGTCATCGCCGGCTGCTTGGTGGCGACCGTGAAGTGCAGCAGCTGGATCAGCACGAACGAGGCCGCGTAGTTGAGGCCGTTGGCGAAGCCGGCCCAGAACACGCCCAGGCCGATCATGCCCATCAGGGCCTTGAGCAGCGTCGTCGCGCCGAGCACCGCGCCGCCGCCCGCCGCGGCGCGGAGCATCTCCCGGTACTCGGCGGCATCGCGCGTGATGTAGTGATCGCCGGCGTCGGCGCTGCGCTCGGCGACCTTGCGCGCGAGGATCGAATAGTGCTCGGCGAACAGGCCCCGGATCGAGCGCCGCCCTTCGGCAGCGTCGACCATCTGGGCGACGAAGCGCAGCAGCTCGCGCGCCGGCCGCTCGCTCAGCACGCAGCCGAGCAGGAGCTCGATGCGGTGCGTGCGCTCGCGCAGCTGGTCGGCCTCGAAGACCACGTCGACCGAGACGCCGTGCGCCTCAAGATGCTCATGGACGCTCGTCGCGCAGCGCCGGCAGACGTCGAGCAGGGCACGCAGGTACTGGGCATCGCGCAGCAGCTGCGCGTGCGCCTCCGGCTCGCTCGACTCGGCGTGCTCGCGGATCCGCTCGGCGGCGCGCGCGAGCTGGCGAAACGGCTCGTCGACCAGCAACTCGGGACTCATGCGCTGGCGCAGCAGCGGCGAAAAGCCGGCCGAGCGGATCGCGCTCGCGAGGAACATGATCGCCTCGAGGAACGGCGCGCGCCAGTCGCTGCCGTCGTCGGCGATCGGCGCCAGCAGGGCCGCCAGCCGCGCCTCGGTCTCGGCGTCGAGCGCGGTCAGCCAGGCAGCGTCGCTGCCGGGCGGGAAAAGCAGGGCGAACAGCTCACCGAGGTCGCTCGTCGCCGGCGTCAGCGGCAGGATGCGCGAACGCACGCGCCGGCCGAACTCGGCCCAGAGGCCGGCGCGCGGCGCGAAGCCGAAGTCGGCGAGCAGCGCGGCGCTGTCGACCTCGCGCAGGAACGCGACCAGCATCGTGCCGACGCGATCGCGGTGCTCGGCGTTGCGCTCGATGACGCCGAGCATGTGGCGCAGGCGCAGCGCCTGGGTCGGCGTCGCCTCGGCCGGGGCCGCCGCAACGAGCTCGGCCGGGGCGGTGGCGCGCGCCTCGCTCTGGACCGGCGCATGCCGCAGCCATTCGAGGAAACGGATGATCCAGAGATGGCGCTCCGCGAGCGAGGCCTTCGGGTCGGCCGCGTTGAGCAGCGCGGTCAGGTCCCAGGGCGAGGCGCCTCGCTTGGCGCTCAATGCAATGCCGAAGCGAGCGTCAGGCCGAACTCGCCGATCGGCGCATCGAACGGCTCGGCGTCCTCGGTCATGCAGAAGAAAGTGCCGCGCATGGTGCCGTTCGGCGTTGCGAGGCGGGTCCAGCTGGTGTATTCGAAGGTCTCGCCCGGCTTGAGCACCGGCTGGTGGCCGACCACGGCGAGGCCGCGCACTTCCTCGACGTGCCCATTCCCGTCGCTGACGATCCAGTGGCGGCCGATCAGCTGGCCGGTGACGTCGCCGCTGTTCCTGATCGTCACGGTGTAGGCGAACGCGAACTGGCCGGCCTCGCGATCCGTCTCCTCGGGCAGGTGGCGCACCGCGACGCTGATCGTGAACTGGGGATGGGCCATGAGGTCATTCTAGGAGGCGGCCTCGGGGCCGCGACCTAGAATCGACGCGATCAGCATGCCGCGCTTTCGCATCGCCCCGAGCATTCTTTCGGCCGACTTCGCACGGCTCGGCGACGAGGTGCGCGATGTCATCGCCGGCGGCGCCGACTGGATCCACTTCGACGTGATGGACAACCATTACGTGCCCAACCTGACGATCGGGCCGATGGTGTGCGCGGCGCTGCGCAAGCACGCGGTCAGGGCCGACGGAACGAAGGTGCCGATCGACGTGCACCTGATGGTCGAGCCGGTCGACGCGCTGGCGCAGGAGTTCGCAAAGGCGGGCGCCGATCTGATCAGCTTTCATCCGGCGGCGAGCCGCCACGTCGACCGCACCGTGCAGCTGATCAAGGCTGCCGGCTGCCAGGCCGGGGTCGTGCTCAACCCCGCGGCCTCGATCGACGAGATCGACTGGGTCCTCGACAAGGTGGACCTTGTCCTGGTGATGAGCGTCAACCCGGGCTTCGGCGGGCAGAGCTTCATTCCTTCGGCACTGAAGAAGCTGGAGCAGCTGCGCAAGCGCATCGACGCGAGCGGCCGCGACATCCGGCTCGAGGTCGACGGCGGCATCAAGGTCGACAACATCCGCGCCGCCGCCGACGCCGGCTGCGACACCTTCGTCGCCGGCAGCGCGATCTTCGGCGCGGGCGACTACCGCGCCGTGATCGACGCGATGCGCGCCGCGCTCGCCGATTGACCGGCGCCACGGCGCTCGCGCGATGAACGGTCCGGCGTCGCACCAGCACGGCGCCGATGACGTGCCCAGCCGAGGCCGCGCGTTTGGGGCGGCGCACGACGCCGAACATGACCAGGGCCAGGCCCACGCGCCTCGACACGCGCTCGGGCATGGCCACTCGCACGGGCACTCGCACGAACACGGGCATGCCCACGGCGCCGCCGCGGCGAACCTCGATCGAGCCTTCGCGATCGGCATCGCGATCAACCTCGTCTTCGTCGCGGTCGAGGCGTTCTACGGCTGGCGCGCCGATTCGCTCGCGCTGCTCGCCGACGCCGGCCACAACCTCGGCGACGTTCTCGGCCTGGTGCTCGCGTGGGCCGGAGCCTTCGCCGGCCGGATCGCTCCCGACGAGCGCCACACCTACGGCTGGAAGCGGGCGTCGATCCTCGCCGCGTTCGCCAATTCGCTGCTGCTGCTGGTGGCGATCGGCTCGCTCGCCTGGGTCGCGCTCGGCCGGCTTGCCGCGCCCGAGCCGATCGCCGCGGGCACGGTGATGGCCGTCGCCGCGGCCGGCATCCTCGTCAACGGCGCGACCGCGCTGCTGTTCCTGCGCGGCCGTCACGACGACCTCAACGTGCGCGGCGCGTTCCTGCACATGGCCGCCGACGCGGCGGTCTCGGCCGGCGTCGTCGCCGCTGCCGCGCTCACCCTCTGGCTCGGCTGGAGCTGGCTCGACCCGGTCGCGAGCCTGGCGATTGCGCTCGTCATCCTCTACGGCACCTGGGGCTTGTTTCGCGACTCGCTGCACCTCATGTTCGACGGTGTGCCGACCTCGATCGACCTCGAAGCCGTTCGCGCCGAGCTTGCGGCGCTGCCGGGAGTCGCCTCCGTGAGCGACCTGCACGTCTGGGCGACCGGTACGACCGAGGTCGCGCTCACGGCCCACCTGGTGACGCCCGACGGCCATCCCGACGACGCGTTCTATCGTGCCGCCGCGATGCGCTTGCGCGAGCGCTTTGCGATCGGCCACGTCACGCTGCAGGCCGCGACCGAGGAACTGATGACGCCGTGCGACGGCGCGGCCGCGCCGGCCGCTCGGGCGACGCGCGAGCGGGTGATTGCGCCATGAAATACAAGGACTACTACGAGACGCTCGGCGTGCCGCGCAGCGCGACCCAGGACGACATCAAGACGGCCTACCGCAAGCTCGCGCGCAAGTACCACCCCGATGTCAGCAAGGCGACCGACGCCGAGGCGCGGTTCAAGGAGATCAACGAAGCCAACGAGGTTCTCAAGGACCCGGAGAAGCGCACCGCCTACGATCAGATGGGCAGCAACTGGAAAGCCGGCCAGGACTTCCAGCCGCCGCCGAACTGGGACGCGGGCTTCGAGTTCCGAGGCGGCCAGGGCGGCGCCGGCCCGTTCGGTGCGGGCGGGTCGTTCAACGGCGGCGCGGAGTTCGATGCCAGCGACTTCTTCGAGTCGCTGTTCGGCCGACGTGCTGGCAGCGCCGGAGGAGGAGCGCGCCGGCGCGCCGACGTCAATGGCCAGGACCACCATGCCAAGGTCCTGATCGACGTCGAGGACGCGTACCGGGGCGCCGAGCGAACGATCTCGCTGCGCGCTCCGGTCGAGGGCGCCGACGGCCGGATCACGATGCAGGAGCGGACCTTGGATGTTCACGTCCCGCGCGGCATCCGTCCCGGCCAGCACCTGCGCCTGGCCGGCCAGGGCGGGCCGGCCGGCGGCGCGGCCAAGGCCGGCGACCTCTACCTCGAGATCGAGTTCCAGCCGCATCCGCGCTTTCGCGTCGACGGCGCCGATGTCTACGTCGAGCTGCCGCTGGCGCCGTGGGAGGCGGCGCTCGGCGCGACGGTCGACGTGGCGACGCCCGAGGGGACAGTCCAGCTGACGATTCCGAAAGGCTCGCAGGCGGGGAGGAAGCTGCGCCTCAAGGGTCGCGGATTGCCGGGCAAGAACCCGGGCGATCTCTACGCGGTGCTCCAGGTCGTGCTGCCGAAGGCCGACAGCGACGCCACGCGGGCCGCCTACGAAAACCAGGCCCGGGCGTTCCCGGGCTTCGATCCGCGGGCGCATCTGCAAGGATGACTTGTCATGAGTCGAGCGATCCCCCCCTTGCTGCGCGGCAGCGTCGTCGAAGAGGAAGTGGAGCTGACCGTGTTCGAGCTCGGCCGGGCGTGCCGCGCGACCGAGCAGCAGATCGAGGTCTGGGTCAGCGAAGGCGTGCTGCAGCCGACCGGGGAGACCCGCGCTGCGTGGCGCTTCGGCGGTGACTCGCTCGCCCGGATGCGCCTGGCGACGCGGCTGATGCAGGACCTCGAGATCAACTCCGCCGGCGTCGCGCTCACCCTCGACCTGCTCGACCGCATTGCCGAGCTCGAGTCGCGATTGCGGCGATGATCGCGGCATGAAATCGCTCGCACGCTCGCTGCTCGTCGCCGCTTCGCTCGCCTGGCTCGCCAGCTGTGCCGGGCCAGGCGCCACGCCACGCAGCGAGCCGGCGCCGCTGTCGCGTCCGCAGGCCGAGGCGATCGTCGCCAGCCCGGACCGCAGTGATGCGGACCGGAAGAATGATGTTCGCCGCAAGCCGGTCGACATGCTCGTGTTCGTCGCGCCGCGACCCGGGATGGTCGTCGTCGACATCGTCGCCGGCGGCGGCTATACGAGCGAGCTGCTGGCGCGGGCCGTGGCGCCGACCGGTCGCGTCTACAGCCAGACCTCGCGCGGGCCCTCGGCGACGCTGGCGGAGCGGACAAAAAAGCCCACCGGCGCAAACATCGTTCCGTTCGCCCAGCCGCTGGACAACCCGACCCCCACGGCGCTCGCTCCGGCCAGCGTCGACCTGGTCACGCTGATGTTCAACTACCACGACCTCGGCGCCGCGAACGTCGATCGGGCACGCATGAACGCGGCGATCTTCGCTGCGCTGAAGCCCGGCGGCAGCTACGTCGTCGCCGACCACTCCGGCCGCGTCGGCACCGGGATCTCGGAGTCGGCGACGCTGCATCGGGTCGAGGAGACGCTGGTCCGGCGCGAGGTCGAGGCGGCGGGATTCCGCTTGGCAGCCGAGGGCACGTTCCTGCGCAACCCCGCCGATCCGCGCGACCGCGAGGAGCCGGACCCGCCGCAGCCGAAGGACGAATTCGTCCTCAGGTTCGTCAAGCCCTGACGCGGCTCTTGCGCGCGCTGCGCGGGATCGGCACGCCGGCGGCGGCTTTCACTTCCTTCAGCACCACGCTCGAGCGGATGTGGGTGACTCCGGGCAGCTTGAACGCGGTGTCGTGCAGGAACTGCTCGTAGGTCTTGATGTCCTCGACCAGCACGGTGATGCTGTAGTCGGCGGCGCCGGTGGTGCTGTAGCAGCTGACGATCTGCGGGCAGGCGGCGACGGCGCGCTCGAACTCGCGCACCGTGTTCTCGGTGTGCTGCGTGAGGTTGACCTCGGCGAGGACGCAGAGCGCCAGGCCGACGCTCTCGCGATCGACGCTCGCGCCATAGCCGCGGATCACCCCCGCGGCCTCCATGTCCTTGACTCGCTTCCAGCACGGCGTCGCCGACAGGC
>Ga0207683_10004945_pt1 | contig 11466 bp, 10 predicted proteins | sample KBSM73metaG_FD_184333 | JGI IMG/M metagenome (GOLD analysis project Ga0207683, IMG submission 184333) | Miscanthus rhizosphere microbial communities from Kellogg Biological Station, Michigan, USA - KBS M7-3 metaG (SPAdes) (version 2) | ecosystem: Host-associated > Plants > Roots > Rhizosphere >...
TTTGCCCCATTTCGTTGCCGTCCGTCGCCTACACATTCATCCTTGGGCCGCCCCAGGATACCGAAAACGACTTCAAACGTGTTCCGATGCCCCGAACCGGCGGGCTTTCTTCCAGCAAACATGGCAACCGAACCGATCCCCAACACATCCCTGTTTCTCGCGGATTTTTCCTTTGAGCTGCCGCCCGAGCTGATCGCGCAGGCACCGGCGGCCGCGCGAACCTCCAGCCGGCTGCTCCACGTTGCAGGGACTCGCCTCGACGACCTCTCCTTCGCCGACCTGCCCGCTCATATCGCGCCCGGCGACCTTGTCGTGTTCAACGATACCCGCGTCATCCGGGCGCGCCTCGTCGGCGCCAAGCCCACCGGAGGCCGCGTGGAAGCATTGATCGAGGAGATCGTCGGCGACGACCGCGCGTGGGCGCAACTCCGGGCCAGTCACTTGCCCAAACCGGGCGGCACGGTCGCGTTTGGCGGTGCGACGGCAACCGTCCTGGACCGAAAGGGCCGTTTGTTTCTTCTGGAATTCGACGCACCGGCACCTCTGGCCGACTGGCTCGAGCGGCACGGTTCGGTGCCCCTGCCGCCTTATATCGCACGTCCGGCTGCACCGGAGGATGCCGATCGATATCAGACCGTCTATGCCCGCTACCCCGGCGCCGTCGCCGCGCCGACCGCCGGACTGCACTTCGACCCCCCGTTGATCAGTGCCATCGCCGGGCGCGGCGTCGAAATGGCGTACGTGACGCTGCATGTGGGCGCCGGCACCTTCCAGCCGATCGAGGTCGACGACCTGTCGCAGCATCGGATGCACACCGAGCGCTACGAGATTCCGGCGACGACTGCCGCTGCGGTCGAGGCCGCTCGCGCCCGGGGCGGACGGGTGCTCGCTGTCGGGACGACCACGCTGCGCGCCCTCGAATCGGCAGTCGACGCGGATGGCCGCATCCGCCCGGGACCCGCACTCACGGATCTTTTCATTACGCCGGGGTTCGATTTCCGTGTCGTCGACCGCCTGCTGACCAATTTTCACCTGCCCCGCTCGACCCTGCTGCTGCTCGTTTCCGCTTTCGGGGGCGCGGACGCCATCCGCCGCGCCTACGCCCATGCGATCGCGCAGAAATACCGATTCTTCAGCTACGGCGACGCGATGCTGCTCGAGCCCGCGGCGCGCTGATACCGCTGCACGCCGCAGACTTCAGGCGTCCAGCTGCGAACTGTCGCCCGGCGGCGACAGTTCGCGCGATTGTGACGCCGTAACTGCAACAAAACCCCCACCATCCACGCTCCCGGAGCGTCATTTCGCTTGGCTTAAGACACGGAATTCGCTACTCTTGCAGCCATCGAAATCGTTGCGGAAATCGGCCTGTCTTTACCGTCACGGCCGAATTGCGCTCTTCCATGCAGACACGAGCAATTCGCAGGGCAATCGCCTGCGGCACGTTAGCCGCCGCGACATGGGGTCTCGCGCCCACTGTCGATGCCGCGCGGGTCGCCATCCTTTCGAACAGCTATGCGGAAGAAACGGCGATCGACTTCTCCGCCAAAGTGCCCGGACACACCTTCACCGCATTCAACGTCAATAGCAGTGTCCCCACCCTCGCCGCGCTCACGGCGAACTTCGACGTGCTCCTCGTCTTCGAGGACAGCACCTTCCCGAACGCCACCGCCGTCGGCAACGTCGCCGCCGCATTCGCCAATTCCGGCAGGACGGTCGTCCTGGGCACCTTCTACGAGCAGGACCGCAGTGACGGCGCGGTGGCATACACCCCGCACGGCTGGGGTGCGCTCGAGCTGATCGATCCCAACACCAGCGACGGTACGGGCACGCCTTATACGCCGCACGCCCTCGATCCCGCATCGATCGTGTCGCCTCATCCGCTGACAGCCAACGTCACGACGCTGACCGCCGCGCGGTTCGCGGGCGGCAACGAGGCAAAACCGGGTACCACCGTCGTCGCGAACTGGGTGCAGAAGAACGCCCGGGGCCACGCCGATCCGGCCATCGCGTACCGGGTCACCGGCCCCGCCTGCGTCATCCACATCGCGACTGCGCCGGACTATGCGACAGTCGGCACCGCCGGTACCGACTTCGGCGGCGACTTCTACGCCGTCTGGGAGAACGCCTTCGATTTCGGGGCCGCCAATTGCGTGGTCGGTCCCGATGAGCTTCCGGATGCGGTGGCGATTCCCGCGCTTGGTTCCGGCGTGCTGGCGACTGTGGCACTGGCGCTCGCTGCGTTCGGCGGGCTCGCGCTGATGCGCCGCCGCTCGTAGTCCGGCGTTTCGCCGGAAACTGCCTTCCCGATGCGATTCTCGGTCCTGGCGACGTCAGGCGCCGCCCGCCGCGGTCGACTCGAGCTGGCGCATGGAACCGTCGAGACGCCGGTCTTCATGCCGGTAGGCACCTATGGCAGCGTCAAGGCGATGGCGCCGCACGAGCTCGTTGAAGTCGGCGCCCAGATCGTGCTCGGCAACACATTTCACCTGTGGCTGAGACCCGGACTCGAAGTCGTCGCCGCTCACGGCGGATTGCATCGCTTCATGAGCTGGCCGCATCCGATCCTCACCGACTCGGGCGGCTTCCAGGTCTTCAGCCTCGGCGCGCTCCGCAAGGTGCAGGACGATGGCGTCGCGTTCGCGTCGCCGATCAATGGCGACCGCCTGTTCCTCACGCCGGAAGTGTCGATGGACATCCAGCGCACGCTCGGTGCCGACATCGTCATGGTGTTCGACGAGTGCACGCCGTATCCAGCGACTCGGGACGAGGCATCGCGGTCCATGGCGATTTCGATGCGCTGGGCCCGCCGCTCGCGCGACGCCCACGGGGACAATCCGAATGCGCTCTTCGGCATTGTCCAGGGCAGCATGTTCGAGGACTTGCGCGACGAGTCGCTGGCCGGCTTGCAGGAGATCGGCTTCGACGGGTACGCGATCGGGGGCCTTTCGGTCGGAGAGCCGAAGGAGGAGATGATGCGCATCCTCGCTCACACGACCCCGCGCATGTCGCCGTCGCACCCGCGCTACCTGATGGGCGTCGGCACGCCCGAGGACCTGGTCGCTGGCGTCGAGGCCGGAATCGACATGTTCGACTGCGTGCTGCCGACGCGCAACGCGCGAAACGGCTGGCTGTTCACGCGATTCGGCAATCTCAAGATCCGCAACGCGCGCTACCGCACCGACACCGCGCCGATCGATGCTACATGCACCTGCGCCGCGTGCGCGCGCTTCACCCGCGCCTATCTGCATCACCTGCAGCGCGCGAGCGAGATCCTCGGCGCGCGCCTCGCCACCCTCCACAACCTGCACTATTACCTGACCCTGATGTCCGGCCTGCGCGAGGCGATCGCCGCCGACCGCCTGCCCGCGTTCGTCGCGGCCTTCCACGCGGATCGCGCGCGCGGTATCTAGGAGCCTCTCCCCTAGGGCCATCCGGGACCCGGTCCCGACGGGCTCGCGTGTTAAAATCTCGGGCTTCGACGATTTCCGGCGCGCGATGATTGCGACCGGCAGCCGGACGCGATCGCCGCCCCCGCCGCGGCCTACGGAATCGCGACGGTCCTACCCTAGACTGGAGGATTCAAGTGTTGATCTCCCCTGCCTACGCACAGGCCACGGGCGTCGCCTCGCAGGGCGATACGCTGCTCACCTTCCTGCCGATGATCGCGATCTTCGCGGTCTTCTATTTCCTGATGATCCGTCCGCAGCAGAAGAAGGCGAAGGAAGCGCGTGCAATGCTGGATGCGCTGGAGAAGGGCAACGAAGTCGTCACCTCGGGTGGGCTGGTCGGCCGGATTTCCAAGCTGGCCGATCAATACGCGGTGATCGAAGTCGCGCCCAACGTCGAAATCACCGTGCAGCGCGGCGCGATTGCGCAACTGCTGCCCAAAGGCACGATCAAGGCGATATGAAACTAGCGATGCCCGGGAAGGCGGAAGCCAGGGAAGTCCTCCCGCCACGCGGACACCGATCGTTCGCACGTCGATTCGACAGAAACGCGCCGCATACCGTGTTGACGGTCGTTCGCCCGCACCCTCCCGTGACGTCCCTCGTGCACTGCACCCGTTAAAATGAACCGCTATCCCTTCTGGAAATACCTCGTAATCGGCATCGCGCTCGCGGTCGGCATCCTCTACATGGTGCCGAATTTCTTTCCCGAGGTGCCGGCGGTCCAGGTGTCATCGTCGAAGACCAGCGTCAAGGTCGACTCCGCGCTGCTCGCCACGGTCGAGGAAACGCTCAAGGCCGCCAATATCCCGTTTCGCGGTGACGCGCTCGACCCCACCGGCATCAAGGTCCGGTTCAACGATCCGGACACCCAGCTCAAGGCCAAGGACGTCCTGCAGGCGAAACTGGGCGACAACTACATCGTAGCGCTCAACCTGCTCTCGTCGTCGCCGCAATGGCTGGCGTCGTTGGGAGCGCTTCCGATGTACCTGGGCCTCGACCTTCGCGGCGGGGTCTATTTCCTGCTGCAGGTCGACATGAAGGGGGCGCTCGACAAGGCCGCCGACCGCTATACCACCGACATCCGCTCGCTGATGCGGGAGAAGAAGATCGTCTACGGCGGGGTCGGCCGTGAGCAGTCGAACGTCGTGCTGCGCTTTTCGAGCGACGCGGAGCGCGCGAAGGCGCGGAATGAAATCGAGAAGGCGTTTCCCGATCTTCAGGTGCGGGAGCTCGATGGCACCGCGGGCGAGCTTCGCCTCGTCGCCGGGTTGAAGCCCGACGCGCAGAAGCGCATCCAGGACGGCGCCGTCCAGCAGAACATCACGATCCTGCGCAACCGCGTGAACGAGCTCGGCGTCGCCGAGCCGATCATCCAGCAGCAGGGTGGCGACCGGGTCGTCGTGCAGTTGCCGGGCGTTCAGGACACCGCGCGCGCGAAGGACATCCTGGGACGTACGGCCACGCTCGAGATCCGCATGGTCAACGACGAGCCCGGCGGGCTCGAGCAGGCGCGCGGCGGACAGGTGCCGCTCGGCAGCGATCTCTATCAGGACCGCAACGGCGAGCCGCTCCTCGTGCGCCGGCAGGTGGTCCTGACCGGCGACCGGATCAACGACGCGCAGTCGGGGTTCGACAGCCGCAGCAACGAGCCCGCCGTGCACGTCAACCTGGACGGCACCGGCGCGCGGATCTTCAAGGAGATCACGCGCGAAAACGTCGGCAAGCGGATGGCGATCGTGCTGGTCGAGAAAGGCAAGGCGGAGGTCATCACGGCACCGGTGATCCGCGAGGAAATCGGCGGGGGCCGCGTCCAGATCAGCGGTCGCATGTCCACGCGCGAATCCAACGACATTTCCCTCCTGATGCGCGCGGGTGCGCTCGCGGCGCCGATGGAGATCGTCGAGGAACGCACCGTCGGACCGTCGCTCGGAAAGGAGAACATCCAGAAAGGCTTCGACTCGGTGCTGTACGGGTTTGTCGTCCTGGTGGTGTTCATCTGCATCTATTACCAATTGATGGGCGTGATCTCGGCGGTCGCGCTTACGATCAACCTGGTCCTGCTGGTCGCGATACTTTCGCTCCTGCAGGCGACGCTCACGCTTCCCGGCATGGCCGCCATCGCGCTGACGCTCGGCATGGCCATCGACGCGAACGTGCTCATCAACGAGCGGATTCGCGAGGAGCTGCGGTGGGGCGCGACCCCCCACGCGGCCATCCAGGCCGGCTACGAGCGCGCCTGGAACACGATTCTCGACTCGAATGTGACCACGCTGATCGCGGGCCTCGCTCTGCTGGCCTTCGGCACGGGTCCCGTGCGCGGCTTCGCCGTCGTGCATTGCCTCGGGATCATGACCTCGATGTTCTCGGCGGTGTTCGTGTCGCGCGGCATCGTGGCCCTGATCTACGGCGGGCGGAAGAAGCTCGACAAGATCTCGATCGGCCAGGTATGGCGGCCTGCCGTCAGCGCCACTGCAAAGCCGGTGAAGACATGACGCACGCACGCTGGTGCCCGCGATTCGCGACCGCCACGACGTGCGGCAGAGCGCGTTGAAACCCTAGCAGGAAGAGCATCTCAGATGGAATTTTTCCGTTTCAAGCGCGACATCCCGTTCATGCGGCACGCGCTGCTGTTCAACGTGATCTCCGCGATCACGTTTCTCGCGGCCGTGCTCTTCCTCACCACGCGCGGACTCAATCTCGGCGTCGACTTCCGCGGCGGCACGGTGATCGAGGTGACCTACGCGCACGCGGTCGACTTCAACCGCGTGCGGGCGGCGATCGACAAGCTCCAGCTGGGCGAGTATTCCGCGCAGAGCTTCGGGGCATCGGACACGGCGCTCATCCGGCTGCCGCTCAAGGAAGGGCTGTCGACGGCGCAACTCTCGGATCGCGTGATGGCGGCGCTCAAGTCCGACGATCCGTCCGCCACGCAAAAGCGAGTCGAATTCGTCGGTCCGCAGGTGGGCAAGGAGCTCTACGAAAACGGCGCGCTGGCGCTGCTCCTGGTGTCGCTCGGCATCGTGGCCTACCTGGCGCTGCGCTTCGAATGGCGGTTCGCCGTCGCGGCGATCATCGCGAACCTGCACGATGTGATCATCATCCTGGGATTCTTCGCGTTCTTCCAGTGGGAATTCTCGCTGCCCGTGCTGGCGGCCGTTCTCGCCGTGCTGGGATACTCGGTGAACGAATCGGTCGTCATCGCCGACCGGATCCGCGAAAACTTTCGCAAGATGCGCAAGGCGTCGGTCATGCACGTGATCGACAATGCGATCACGAGCACGATGTCCCGCACCATCATCACCCACGGCTGTACGTTGTTGATGGTGCTTTCGATCTTCTTCTTCGGCGGCGAAACGCTCCACCACTTCGCGCTTGCGCTCGCCATCGGCATCTGCTTCGGCATCTATTCCTCCGCGCTAGTCATGGCAGCGCTCGTGATGTGGCTGGGCGTGTCGCGCGAGGACCTGGTCAAACCGGAAAAGAAGCGCAGCGGTCCGGAAGGCGAAAAGATCCTGCCCTGACGCGGACCTTCGGAAAGGTCCCCGGCATGCGCTCGTTCCGATCCAGCCCGACCCACAAGGGCCGATGAGCGCCGACTTCCTGCCCCCATGGCCGCCGGGGTCGAACAGCTTTGCGCTCTTCGGCCTTTTGCTCCTGGCCGGCCTCATCGGCGGGCGCATCGCGTCGACCACCCGCGTTCTGCCGGCGATAACCGGCTATATCGCCACGGGCTTCGTGCTCGGGCCCGGCGTGCTGGGCTGGCTCACGGAAGACGCGCTCGCCGATGCGCGGATCTTCGCCGACATCTCGCTCGGCCTGGTGGTGTTCGAGCTCGGACGCCGCCTCGACCTCGAGTGGGCGCGCCACGACCGCTGGTTGCTGCCCACCGGACTGGCCGAGAGCCTGCTTTCGTTCGCCGCCATGTTCGCGCTCCTCACGTTCTTCGAGATCCCGGCCCTCGAAGCGGCTGTTGCCGCCACCGTGGCGATTGCGACGTCGCCCGCGGTGGTGCTGCTCGTCGCCTCCGAGCTCAAGGCCGAGGGACCCGTGACCCGGCGCGCGCTCTGGCACGTCGCCCTCAACAACATCATCGCGATGCTGGGCGTTGCCGTGCTCCTGCCTTTCATCGAAGCGCGCGGCGGCGGGGGCGCGTGGCATCCCATCGCTCGTGCGCTGTGGATCGTGGCGGGATCGTTCCTGCTGGGTTATCTTGCATTCTTCGTGTCGCAGCTGATCGCGCGGTTCCTCGGCAAGGGCGACGCGGCGCAGTTCATCCTCATGGTCGCGATGATCGTGCTGACGGTCGGCGCGGCCCAGGTCGGAAAGATGTCCGTGCTGCTTGCACTCCTGGTGTTCGGCGTCTGCGCGCGGAATCTCGATTCCGACCGGCGCCTGATCGACATCCGCTTCGGCCACGCGGCGCGCCTCTTCTTCGTGGTCCTGTTCGTGCTGACGGGAGCAACGCTTCGGCCCGAACAGTTCGGCACGGTCGCGTGGCTGGGCCTTGCGCTCGTGCTGGTGCGCCTTCTCGGCAAGGCGATCGCACTTTATCTCTTCGCCGTGCCGGCGCGGATCTCCTCGCGGCAGGCAGCGACGCTATCGCTCGCCTTGACCCCGCTCGCGGGTCTCGCCATCGGATTCACGCAGCCGATCTACGAGGTGGCGCCGGAGTTCGGCGCGCACATCGCCTCGATCGTCGCCTCGGGCATCGCGATCTTGAGCGTCCTGGGTCCGATCGCGACCCGCTACGCGTTGATCGTGTCGGGCGAAGGCGAGCCCGACGTCCGCGACTGACCGCATGCCGGTTCTCGATTTCGGTCGGTCCGCGCCGCTGACGTTCGGCGTCGAGCTCGAGCTGATGCTCGTGAACACGCGCGATTACAACCTCGCGCCCGACGCCGACGACCTGCTTCGGCGCGCCGCCGACGACGATCACAAGGGGGAGTTGAAGCCCGAGATCACCCAGAGCATGGTCGAGATCAATTCGTCGGTGAACGAGCGCTACGAGCCGCTCCTGGCCGAGCTTCGCGCGATGCGCGATTCGCTGGCGACGCACGCGCGCCAGATGAACGTCGCGATCGCCGGCGGTGGCACGCACCCATTCCAGAAATGGAGCGAGCGCAAGATCTACCCGACCGAGCGGTTCCAGTCGGTGTCCGAAAAGTACGGCTTCCTGGCGAAGCAGTTCACGGTCTTCGGCCAGCACGTGCACATTGGGTGCGCGAACGCGGACGACGCCATCTACCTGAATCACGCGCTCATCCGATACGTCCCGCACTTCGTTGCGCTGGCCGCGTCGTCGCCGTTCTACCAGGGCGTCGACACGGCGTTCGACTCGTCGCGGCTGTCGGTGGTGAATGCGTTTCCGCTATCCGGCACGATGCCCTTCGTGCGCGACTGGGCCGAGTTCAACCGCTATTTCGACACGATGTACGACCTTGGCATCGTGAAGAGCATGAAGGATTTCTACTGGGACATCCGGCCCAAGCCCGAATACGGCACCGTCGAGATCCGCGTATGCGACACGCCGCTCACGGTCGAGCGCGCCGCGCAGATCGCCGCGTATGCGCAGGCGCTCGCCTCGAAGCTTTTGACCGACCGTGTCGACTGGATCACGCCAGACCTCTACCTGGTGCACAGCTACAACCGTTTCCAGGGAAGCCGTCACGGTCTGGACGGCACGCTGGTCGATCCGAAGACGCGGAAGAGCGTGCTCATCGCCGACGACATCCGGTCGACGCTGCGCGAGTTGTCGGGTCACGCAGCAAGCCTCGGATCCACCGCGGCGCTGGAGGCGCTTCTGGCGGTCACGATGGGCGAAGGCAACGATGCCGCGTGGCTCCGCCGGGCCTATGCCGAGGCGAAGACGCTTCCCGACGTCGTGCGCCAGCAAGCGCTGCGCTGGATGGCGTGACCCGGCGATGGTCACCACCCTCATCTATTCGCTGCTGGCGCTCGACCAGACGGTCGCGCAATTCGCCGCGCAATATGGCCCCTGGCTGTATGCATTGCTGTTTCTCGTCATCTTCGCCGAGACCGGTCTCGTGGTCTTTCCGTTCCTGCCGGGCGATTCCATCCTCTTCATCGCAGGCACCGTCGTCGCCGTAGCGAGCCTCAACATCCATGTGCTCGTGGTCGTGCTGATTTGCGCGGCGATCCTGGGCGACTCGGTCAACTACGCGGTGGGGCGCTACATCGGGCCGCGGGCCTTCCACGAGCCGGAGTCGCGCTGGCTGAAGCGCAAGTACCTGCTCCAGACGCAGGCGTTCTACGACAAGTATGGCGGCGTCACGATCATCATCGGCCGGTTCGTGCCTATCGTGCGGACGTTCGCGCCTTTCCTTGCGGGGGTGGCGGGCATGCCCTATCGGCGCTTCCTCCCGTACAACGTCATCGGCGCGATCGCGTGGATCGCCTCGCTGGTCTACGCGGGCTATGTCTTCGGCAACATCCCGTGGGTGAAGGAAAACCTTTCCTACATCGTGATCGGCATCGTCGTTCTGTCGCTGCTGCCGGCCGCCACCACCTTCCTCAAGGAACGGCGCGCGCGCAGATCGGCATCCGCAGACTGAGCCTGGGAGCAATCACGGCCGTCGGAAGCGGATCACCGTCGCTGTCTGGAGGGGAGCGGGATGCCATTCGAGCGCCCGTGGGATGCGGATCAGCCTGACCTGGTAGCGACGATCGATGCCATCGCGCGCCAGTCGCAGACCCTCAATCGCGAGTGGACACGCGCGAAGCGCGGGGAGCAAGTCGACGCCGGGCCCTTCAGACGCGGCGCGCGAGCGCGGCCGCCTTGCCGGTATAGGTAGCGGGCGTGAGCGCCAGAAGGCGCGCCTTGGCGTCTTGCGGAAGCTCGAGTTCCGATATGAACGCGTGCAGCGATTCGCGCGTCATGCCGGAGCGTCCGCGAGTCAGCGCCTTCAATCGCTCGTACGGAGTCGGCAGTCCGTAGCGGCGCATCACCGTCTGGATCGCTTCCGCGAGCACTTCCCAGTTCGCATCGAGATCGTCCGCGAGCGCCCTGGGATCAGCGTCGAGCTTGGCAAGACCCTGCCGCAAGGACGTCCAGCCCAGGAGAGTATGGCCGAGCGCGACGCCCACGTTGCGCAACACCGTGGAATCGGTCAGGTCGCGCTGCCATCGCGACACCGGAAGCTTCTCGGCAAGGTGACGCAGAAGCGCGTTGGCGAGTCCGAGATTGCCTTCGGAATTTTCGAAGTCGATCGGGTTCACCTTGTGCGGCATCGTGGACGAGCCGACCTCGCCTTCGGCTGTTCGCTGGCGCAGATAGCCGAGGGAAATATAGCCCCAGATATCACGATCGAAGTCGATCAGGATCGTGTTGACGCGCGCAAGCGCATCGCAATATTCGGCGATGCAGTCGTGCGGCTCGATCTGCGTGGTGTACGGATTGAATTCGAGTCCCAGCGTCATCACGACACGCGCGGCAAAGCGCTCCCAATCGATGTCGGGATAGGCGACGGCATGCGCGTTGTAGTTGCCCACGGCGCCGTTCATCTTGCCTTTGACGACGACCTTGGAGAATGCCGCAGTCTGGCGATCGAGCCGGGCGACGTAGTTTGCAATCTCCTTCCCCAGTGTCGTCGGCGTCGCCGCCTGGCCATGCGTGCGTGCCAGCATCGGCTGGTCGGCCTGTGCATGCGCAAGCGCGCGCAAATCGGCATTCAGCGTGGCAAGCAGCGGCAACAGAACGTCCCGACGCGCTTCGAAGAGCGCCAATCCGTGCGCCAGGTTGTTGATGTCCTCGGACGTGCACGCGAAGTGGACGAATTCGCCGACACGCGCGATCTCGGGCACGTCGGCAAAGCGCTCCTTCAGCCAGTACTCGACCGCCTTGACGTCATGGTTGGTGGTCTGCTCGATGGCCTTGACACGCGCGGCGTCGGCGAACGAAAACTGGCGCGCAACGTCGGCGATCAAGGCTCGGGTGGCGTCGGAAAACGGAGGGACCTCCACGATGGCGGGGTCGGCGGCGAGAGCGTCGAGCCAGGCA
>Ga0207683_10004954_pt1 | contig 11453 bp, 12 predicted proteins | sample KBSM73metaG_FD_184333 | JGI IMG/M metagenome (GOLD analysis project Ga0207683, IMG submission 184333) | Miscanthus rhizosphere microbial communities from Kellogg Biological Station, Michigan, USA - KBS M7-3 metaG (SPAdes) (version 2) | ecosystem: Host-associated > Plants > Roots > Rhizosphere >...
GGGTGGAGAGAAGTCGGGTGTAACGGTGCGCTTTACGCTGGACGATGTGGACCGCTTGTCGGCGGCCGTTCCGGGAATCATTCATATTTCGCCGCAGGTGCATAAGGATGTGCCGGTGCAGAACGAACTGCACTCGTACGTCTGGCCGGTGAACGGGGTCCGCTCCTACTTCAGTGATATCTGGGCGCTGGGAGTGGAGCAGGGCCGGTTTTTCAATGGAGCCGAGGATCAGCAGCGCGCCCATGTTTGCGTGATCGGTTCAGAGGCGAAGACCAAGCTGTTCTCCGGCGCCTGGGCCATCGGCGAGACGATTCGCCTCAACGGCGTGATGTTCACCGTGATCGGTGTGTTGAGTCCGAAGATGCAAGAGGGCGGGGACGGCAATGATCGGAACCGGCAAATCTATGTGCCCTTCAGCACGATGAGCGACATCAAAGACACGAAATATCTCGACGGAATCTGGCTTAATTATCACGGTGATTATCAGCTGATCGAGAAACAAATGCGCGACTCGCTGGCCGAAGCACATCACTTTCGCCCGACGGATCATAATGCAATTTACGTTGCCAATTTGATGACCGAGCTTCACCAGTTCAGTATTCTCTCGCTTGCGCTGCAGGTATTGCTTTCCCTTGTGGGGGCGCTCACGCTGGGAATTGCGGGAATCGGATTGATGAACATCATGCTAGTTGCCGTACAGCAACGCACCCGCGAGATTGGCATCGAGAAAGCATTGGGAGCGCAGCGGAAGCACATTCTCACGCAGTTTCTGGCTGAGGCATTCGTGATCACGAGTGTCGGAGGCGTGAGCGGAATTGCGCTCGCGTATGCCGTTTCGATGGGAGTGGGGCGCATTACGTTCTATAGTGCACTGGCCAAGAATGCAGAGGCTGCGGACATCTATCTGAAGATTTCGCCGGCGTCGATCATCGTTGCGACGGTGATTCTGGCGGTGACGGGATTGGTGAGCGGGATGATTCCTGCGATTCGCGCGGCGAATCTCGATCCGATAGAGGCGCTGCGGTACGAGTAACCTCCGCCGGCAAGGTTTGCGGCAAACTTAAATGCGTCGATCGGAAAATGATTCCCGCTTTGAGTGGGCCGGGGAACTGTTGAGCAATAGCTTGAAGTGATGCTGTAACTGCGCGACGGCGCGGTCGTAGGGCTCGACGGAGCGATAGGAGCGCGAGAGCATGACTCCGCCTTCCATGACAACCAGGACGTAGGTGGCGAGCGCCTCGAGATCGGTATCCGGGGGCATGGCATCCTTCATTTCTTCGAGGCACTCGCGTATGGCTTCGATCCAACCCTGAAAATTCTGAGCAATCAATGCGTGGGCCGGTGCGTTCTCGGTGTCGATCTCGAGGGCGAGGCGGCCGAGAGGGCAACCGAATCGGCAATCTGTTCCGAGGATTCGTTCGCGATAGCCAGCGAGAATCGCAAAGATACGGCCGAGCGGCTCCTTTGCCGTGGCGAAGGCTGGGTCTACGACCATGGGGCGGAGAAGGTGGAGGTAGCCTTCGAGAACGGAACGCAGGAGAGCCTCTTTGCTGTCGAAGAAGTGATAGAAGCTGCCGGAATTTACTTCGGCGTGCGCCAACAACTCCGCCATGCTGGTGCCGGCGAAGCCTCGATCCCAAAACAGAAACCGGGCGGAGTCAATGAGGCGGTCGCGGGTTGAGAGTTGAGATTTCGTCATCGCTGAAAGAAATTTCTTGACAGAACAAATTCTACTTGCAAGTATCTTACTTGAACGTTCAACCAAATACCATGAAAATCCTTCTGATTTGCACCATTCTGGCCGTCTCTCCCTTCGTTTCGGCGCAGACTGCCGTGACACAGATCGACGCCGCTACTGTTCAACATGAACCCCCTCAACAGTTTGTGATCGAGGTGGAAGTTCCCGCACCGATCGGCGAGGTGTGGCGGGTGTTTACGACGAGCGATGGGCTGAGCACGTGGCTGACGCCGAATGCAACGGTTGATCTGCGGCAAGGGGGCGAATGGACGGCTCGCTTTCCCGGTGGCAGCACGGGCGGCGGAACGATCGTGAGCTTCGTGCCGGAGAAGGAAATTGTGCTCTCCGCAATGGCGCCGACGCAGTTTCCGCATGTGCGGGCAGAACGAACGCGCGCGGTTTTTCAGTTTGAGCCGAGGGGGAATTCTACCGTCGTGCGGTTGACGCAGAGCGGCTGGAAGAGCGGGACGGAGTGGACAAGCGCTTACGGGTACCTGGTGGCGGGCAATGCGCAGTTGATGGCGACGCTTCACGCGCGCTTTGTCAGTGGCCCGATCGACTGGAAGAAAGTCTTCGGCGAGTCTGCAGCGCCAAGCAAATGATGATTGAGGAGCAAGAAGGATGAACCTGCACACGCTAAACATCTGGGCGGTCATCGCGGCTGCCGTCTCCGCATTTTTGATTGGCGGATTGTGGTACTCCCCTGTGCTGCTCGGCGCTGCGTGGAAGCGGGCAAATGGGTTTGCTACGGATCCTCCGGCGGCCGGGCCGAAGGGATTTGCGATTGCGTTTCTGTTGAGCCTGGTGATGGCGTTCAATCTGGCGATGTTTTTGAACGCGCCCGGCACAACGCTGGCGTGGGGAGCGACTGCGGGATTCCTGGCGGGCTTTGGATGGGGAGCGATGGGGCTGGGAATCATCGCGGTGTTTGAGCATCGGCCGTTAAGCTATGTGCTCGTGAACGGCGGGTATCTCACGGTTGCGTTGACGGTGATGGGAGCGATTCTGGGCGGATGGCGGTGAGGTTTGAATTGAGGGGATCGTCGCTCAATAATGACTTCGCATCGAGCCGAAGATGGAATTTTCGTTAGAGGTTCTGACTAGGCTGGCGATTCGGCGTCGACGATCGGAACTCCGGCTGGAGGGGTGAAGCGGAATGTGTTTGCGGGGACGGGGGCGTTTGGTTCTTCGCCGGTAAAGGTGAAGTGGGTCAGCGCGCCATCGGTTTCTTCAATCTGGATTGCGAGGATGGTTCCTTCCGCGGTGACAGTCAGGGTCAGCAGGCGAATGCGCTTCTCCTGTCCGTGAGGAACGCCGGTGAGTGTGAAATGGCCGTTGGGCGCGACGGCGAGGGCGAGGTTGTCCAGCTCCTTTTCGAGCTTGGTGTGGCCGAGAAGAAAACGCAGGGGAGAGCGCAGATCGTCGAGTTGTTTGGCGGGAATACGCTGCACCTGCGGATCGCCCCGGGTGTAGAACCACGCATATTTTCCGTCAAGAAGAAACAGCTTTCCAGCGGGCGACGAGTAGTCCCACTTCATGCGACCGGGCTTGAGGAGCAACAGCGTGCCGCTCTCTGTGCGCGCGCGACCGAAGCCATCGTAGCTCTCGGTGAAGCCGGCCTTGAGGGACTTCAACTGGTTGTAGTGACGATCGACGCGTTGCGCCATGTCGTGTGCAGTGACCTTGGCTGTCGAGGGAGGCTGTTGAGCCTGGATGCAGGGGGAGAGGAACGTCAAGACGAGAAAGAATGCAGTGGCGCGCGCGACGCGCGGAAGCATTCCCTCAGGGGCTAAAGCTCCTTTCGTGAGTGGAAATTCCTTGCGTACGGGCTGAAGCCCGTACCCTTCTGCATTTAACGATGCGATCATTGCACCATCTGGGTGCAGTTGGTGCCGCCCGCTGGATCAGCTTTCATCGCGCCGCCTGAGTCGAGGCAGAAGCCACGGTCGCCAGTCTTGCCGGGGGTGGCAGGAACAGCGGTGATCGTGAAACTGGTGATGCGGTCTGTGTTGTTCACCGTGACCTTGGTGCAATTGCCGATGGAGAAGATGTAGCCGTCTTTCACGCCGGTCGCCAATTCACCGTTGATTACTTGTGCGCCTGCCGGGCTTGGAGGGCCCGAGGCGGGGTCGCCTGCGAGAGCAGGCAGGGTGCATGCGAAGCCGTTCACCGGGTAGGTCGTCTCGTACATCGATTCGCCCTGTTCGATGGTCTGGAGGGACTTCTGCGCGGAAAGCTCGTTGGCTTTTTTCTTGATGGTGCGCGAGGTGGGAATCGCGATCAGCATCAGGATGACAATGATGGAAATGACGATCAGCAGTTCCATCAGCGTGAAGCCGTTCTGCCGCTTCCTGATTTGTGGATTGCTTTCAACTTTCGTGGTTTCCCAGCCTTGCCGCAAGAAGCGCGGAAAGAATGGGGCACCCAAACGGATTACTGGAAACTTGCGATTCATGCGACTCCCGTGGCTCTGGAACCGGGCCGAGTGCGACGACCCATCCGAGAAAATCCTACAACTTACAGACGCGAAATGGAAATGGGACGCTCGGAGAGCCAGTTCCCAGCTTCTAGCTGCTAGCTTCCAGCTCTGATTTCATGATGCAAACTGTTGAGGTGTTTTCCCGCACAAATCGGCCAACAACGGTTGAGAAGCCTGGCAGAGGCAAGGCACAACTGGAGGCTAGAAGCTAGTAGCTGTTCTAACACCGTTGAGAAGGCTGGCGGTAGCACGGGCATAGCTAAAGGCTAGGAGCTAGTGGCTAGAAGCTGCCTTTCAGCACACCAGGCGGGAGCGGGTCAGCTTGATGCCATTGAGGCGGCCGAGGAGGGTAATGGCGATGCGGTCGGGGTCGAACAGCCGCTGGGCCATGGCCTGCACCTGCGCAGCATCCACTGCGCTGATCCGCGCGATGACTTCTTCAACCGTCATGAAGTTGTGGAAATACATCTCCTGACGGGCGAGATTGGCCATGCGCGAGTTCGAGCTTTCGAGACCCATCAGGATGTTTCCTTTGAGCTGATCCTTCGCGCGGGTGAGTTCCTCGTCGCTGAGGGGCGTCTCCTTCAAACTGCGGAATTCGGCCATTACCAGGTCAACCACTTCGAGAGCCTTGCCTGCGGAGGTTCCAGCGTAGACGCACAGTGAGCCTGTATCGCTGTAGGGACTGAGATCAGAGTAGATGGAGTAAGCCATTCCGCGCTCTTCTCGAATCGTTTGAAAGAGGCGAGAACTCATGCCGCCGCCCAGCACAGTGTTGAGGATGAGGGTGGCGTAGCGATTGTCGTCGGTAATGGGCGGCGCGGGTACGCCGAGACAGAGCTGCACCTGTTCAAGCGATTTCTTGTTTTGCAGCAGGATGCGGGCGCTGGCCTGCGGGGTCTGCATCTCCTGCACCGCTTCGCCAGCGGGCAAGGCTGTGAATTTCTGCGATACCGCTTCGACAAACTGGTCGTGATCGAGGCATCCGGCGGCGGAGAAGACCATGTTGCCGCCACGGAAGCGCCCGGTGTGGTAATCAAAGAGCTTTTCCTGATCGAGCTTGCCGACAGTGGCCGTCGTTCCCAGAATAGGTTTGCCGAGCGGATGATCTTTCCAGAAATTCTGTGTGAACAACTCGTGGACTAGGACATCAGGATTGTCTTCATCGATCTTGATTTCTTCGAGGATGACGCCGCGCTCACGCTCGATCTCCAGCGAGGCGAAGACGGGATTCAGAACCAAGTCGGCAAGGACGTCGAGCGCGATCGGTACGTGGTCTGCGAGTGACTTCACATTGAAGCAGATGGTTTCTTTGCCGGTGAAGGCATCGAGGTTGCCGCCGATCGAATCCATCTCTCGCGCGATGTGCTGGGCGGATCGGGATCGCGTGCCTTTGAAAAGCATGTGCTCGACGAAGTGGGAGATGCCGTTGATGTCAGCGGCCTCGCAGCGAGAGCCCGATTTGATCCAGACGCCCATGGCCACAGAGCGCAAGTGATCCATGCGCTCAGTCAACACGATGAGTCCATTCGGCAGTACAGTGCGGCGAAGATTTCGCTCGTTATTCATTTGTCGTCCGGTCAGGTTCGATTCAGGTTTAGCGAGTTGAAGCGGCGCACGGCAACGGACTGCGCACGTCAGAACAAGGGAAAGCTATGGGGCTGGTGAGACCGTGCCAAAGCTGCAGGGTAGGTAGAAATGCTCTATTCTGGGCAAGCCGTGAGCGCAAACCCTAGCCCGCTCGTTCCATTAGACGCCAATAACCCGTCCAGCGGAAGCCTGCGTCTTTTTTTTGGCTTGGAAACGGCTGCCTTGTCGGAGCAGATGGTGAGGGCGGGTGAACCAGCCTGGCGCGGACATCAATTGGCGGAAGCGATTTATCGTCAACGGGTTACGGATCTTGAGGGGATTACGACTCTCCCTAAACCGCTGCGTCAGAGGCTCACGAACGAGGGTTGGCAGGTAGGACGGCCAAGAATTTCACAGGTTTTCACTTCAGTCGATGGGACGGAGCGCTACCTGGTGCAGGGTCAGGGAATCGACGCCCTGACGGTGGAGACTGTCTGGATGCCTGAGGGCGATGATGGCGAACAAGGCGACGATGGGTTAGATGCGGTTGCGGCTCCGCCAAACGAGCAAGGGAAGGGATGGCACCGGGCCACCGTTTGCGTGTCGAGCCAGGTGGGTTGTGCCGTCAATTGCCAGTTCTGCCTGACAGCCAAGCTCGGCCTTCAGCGCAATCTCAGCGCAGGTGAAATCGCGGGACAGGTGGTTGCCGTCTTTGATCGCCAGGCGGTTGAAGTGGGACGCGACCGCGTGAACCTGGTTTTTATGGGTATGGGCGAACCGTTTTTGAACTACGACAATTTCATGAGCGCGGTGCGGCTGCTTGTGGAGGAAGTGGGCTTAAGCCCGCAACGAATGACGGTGTCCACTTCGGGTATTGTGCCGGGCATCGAACGGTTTGCCGAGGAGCCACCGGAGACTCGTCCCAAGCTTGCGATCAGTTTGAATGCACCGAATGATGAGATACGCAGCGAGATCATGCCCATCAATCGCAAATGGCCGATCGAGGCTGTGGTTGATGCGGTGCGCGGAATCCGATTGCGTTCACGGGAGCGGGTCACCTTTGAGTATGTGTTGCTCGGCGGAGTCACGGATCAGCCGCATCACGCCGCGGAAGTGGCGCGCCTCGTGCGACGCACTGGCCTGCCGGCCAAAGTGAATCTGATCGCATGGAATCCGGGACCGGGGATTCCGTATACGATGCCACGCTCGGAGGCGGTTGAAGCGTTTCGGCGTGCGTTGGCAAATGAAGGCATTCCGACGTATCTGCGTCGGCCCCGAGGGCGCGATATCTTTGCGGCATGTGGGCAACTCAAGCGCACGGTGGAAGGGTGAGGGACTTGACTCAGTGCGGGACAGTAACCGTTCCGATACAATTCCATGAAATTGAATGCTGTTTCAGAAACCGGATCGATCGAGAATGTTCGGCCGGGCGCAATCAGTGTTGTAGCGCACTCAACTCCGACTTCAATCCCGGGGGAATGAAGCATGAGTCCCGAACCGGAATCCAAGCCATGGTGGCAGACACTGTCCGGTCTTCTGACAGCCGGCGCAGCGATCATTACCGCTGTCACGGGATTGCTGGTTGCTGTCCATCAGACGGGCTGCCTGGATCGAAGTCCCAAGTCTGCGACCGTGAGTGATAGCAGACCGCAGCCAACCGGAGAGAAAACCCAACCCGTCGAGGCGCAGGGCGCAGCTTCGCATCCTGCAGCGAGTGCTCCATCGTCTCGATTGCTGACGCTTCCGGAGATGAGCCAGGTGAGGATGGGGGATTCGATCATTTACAAACTTCTGTCTGCGCGCGTCGAGCCCTACGCGCCGGAGAAGGTTGCGCTGCGCCTGAAGGTTCGCATGACGAACAATGGTAACTACCCCGCTAATTTCTGGTCTTCTTCGTTTCGGCTGTTGGTGGATGGCGCTTTGCTGGCTCCGACAAACCTTCTAGACGAAATCTTGGCTTCGAACAGTTCGAAGGATGGCGACGTCGAGTTCGTGGTTCCCGCGAGCGTTACGACGGTGGGTCTTCAGATGGGCGATGTTGGAGAAGGTAAAGGAACGATCGAACTCAATCTTCAAAGACCGTAAGTCAGATCGTTGTTCGGCGGCGACGAAGTTGGGCGAGTGGCCGCGCGGCCCAAGGCGAGCAGAGCGCCGGTGACGCGGCCGGCATCATGGCGAACCACGGTATCTTCGACGGCAAAATCCCCAGCAATGCAGCGCACGCCGAGCGCCTCGATGCGCTCAATGTCGACTTCGATAGGCGCCGCGCGTTCTGCCGCATACCGCGCCACAGTGTCCTGGGAAAACCGACCTGTATTCACGATTGCGTAATCGAAGATCGGTGCGCGTGTGTGCTCGTAGATGCGCTCGATATGTTCTGAGGCGCTGAGCCCGAGGCTTTCGTTTGCCTGGGTCATCAGGTTGCAGATGTACACGCGAACGCCACGCGCATTCGCCAGGGCGGAGGGAATGCCCTGCACAAGGAGATTTGTGATGAGCGAGGTGTAGAGCGAGCCTGGACCAACTGAGATGAGGTCAGCCCTTTCGATCGCTTCAAGTGTCTCGGGCATTGCGGCCGCCGTCGGGGGATCGAGCATTAGCTCGGAGATGCGCTGACGGCTGGCGGTGATGTTGGTCTCGCCGCGCACTTCGGATCCGTCGTCCATGCGAGCCACGAGGGTGGCGTTGGTGGTGGTCGCCGGATAGATGCGTCCTCGAGTGGCCAGAATCTTCGACGCAAGTTGAATGGCGTGGGCAAAGTCGCCGGTGATCTCGGTGAGCGCGGCGACAAAGAGATTGCCAAAGTTATGACCGCCGAGCCCGTCGCCCGACCGGAATCGATAAGCAAAGAGTTTGGCCAGCAGATCCTCTTCGGCGCTGAGCGCGATCATGCAGTTACGCAGATCGCCGGGAGGCAGCATGTTGAAGTCTTTTCGGAGCCGGCCTGAGGATCCGCCATCGTCTGTCACGGTGACGATTGCTGCAAGATCCGAGATCTCCGAGGGTGCGGAGACAGCCCAATCCGGAAAGCTCACATGGCGCCTGAGCCCGCGCAGCAGCGTGGAGAGACCGGTGCCGCCGCCGATGGCGACTACTCGCAAGGGCGACGGGTGTGCGGGCGTTCCGGGCTGCCCCGAGGCGCCCGGATCCGATTGAAATACGGTCGAAGAAAAACCAGGATTCACAGATTGCCTGAGTTCAGATTGGAGACCTTATGGCACTTCGGGATACAGTAACTCCGTAAACCGCGGGTCGTCCACCATGCTCTGAAAGTCATTATCGGAACGCGCCTGAACCCGGTTCTTGGGGTTCAGGTCGATGGCTTTCGAGAGACTATCAAGGCAATCCTGCGTCTTGCCAGTAATGGAATAGATCACCGCAAGCCCGTAGAAAGCGTAATCCGCTTCCGGATGGTCTGTCAGCAAGCCTTTCAGTTGCGCCGTTGCTTCTTCAAAGTCGCCGGTATTGAGCTGCGATATCGCGTAGTCATATCGTTCCCCTGGTGTGAGGAATTTCAGACCATGCTTGTCCAGTTGACGCTGGCAGGTGCTGATATACATCCTGCAGCGCTCTACGATTTCAATGGGTGCGACAGGCAACAGTTTTTCCAAGGCGACAAGCGCCTTATCGTATTTGCCCTGTTGCACCAGTTGTACAGCGGCCTGGTAGTGCTGGAAGACAGGCGCCGTTGCCGTGGTTGAGTGGCTGCCGGGTTTGACGGTAGCCGGTGGGGGAGTTTTCTTGCGGCTTGTCGCCGCGGACCGCGCCTCTTGCGTCATGGATTTATTGGGGGCGTCCATTCCCTAACACGAGTTTGAGCCGGAGTATTCCGGTCTGAGCTTTGGTTTGAGAGTCGCACCACTTAGGCCCTCTTTATACCCATAACCCTGTTTCACGTCAATGGGCAGCCTGTGAAGATGAAGTCACAAAAGTGGTTCGTTAACTAGTTTGCGGTAGATCGCGGGGTTCAAGGACGGATCGTTGTACATCTTCAATTGCCGGTAAAGCTTGAAGCGACGTGTACCTGCCAGTGTCTCGACCCACAGGGAATCAAGGCATCCGGCGAGGTCGGCGCGCTGCTCTTCTAGTATCGCAAGCCGGCCCAGATTTCGCTCAGTGTGGTTGGATGTGGCGTCGGGGCGCTCTGCTTCTTCGCGCGTGTGAAAGATTTTGAGCGCCAGGATGGAAAGCCGGTCGATGATCAGGCCGGGCGACTCGGAGTTGAGTGGCGCACTGGAGACAGGCAGACTCTGCGGAGCAAGCCAGTCGAGGAGAGCGCGATCGAGATCTTCGGCGAGGTCGTTGCGCAATTGATTGGTGGAGTCGATGCGCCGCTTGACTCCTGCCAACTCAGAGTCTGTCGCTCCGGGAGTGCGAGCTTCGTCTTCAATATGCCAGAGGTCGAAGTTGGCTCGGTGGTGGCGGGCGATGCGTTGCAGCCAGTCAGAGGACCGAGATTCTGCAACCTGGCCAAAGCCATGCCAGGCTCTGGTGAGTTCGTTTTGGAGGCTTACGATTGCATTGGCTGAGAGCATAGGAACGTCGATCTGCGTCGGATCAAGGATTCTCGGGCTCGGAAATGTCATTGCGCCGCCGAAAGATCTTTCTAGCGAGTACGCTCGAGATCCTCCTAGCGAGTACTCCCGCAGTCCAGCATAGCAAGAAGTAGAAGGCGAAGTTCACGAGGGCAGCTATCCACAAATGAAATGCGTGAACATTGCCGCTGAAAGCCATTGAACCCAAGATTCCTGGAAAAATAAAAACAATGATGACTGGCCCAATATCGTAACTGCTATATGCGAGTGTCAGGGCCGCTACCGAACATGCAACGACCAGAGCGACAACTGAATTCGTCTTCCCGTTAGTTCTCGGCATCTCTCGAGAGCGACCTATCGCTGCACTTCCATATGGATTGTCTGGCTCGATGCATCATCTATGGTAGAACTATCCTCACCGCTGGGTCCACCTGCGGGCGCAAATGAAGGATCGCATGGAGCGGTTTCTCTGCATATCGAGCTACGAGAAGGGGCAGGACTTCATGCGTCAGTGTGCGGAGATGGGTGTGAAGCCCACGCTGCTCACAGTCGAGAAGCTCCGCGACGCACCATGGCCGCGCGATGTGCTCGAAGATGTTGCGTTGCTGCCCAATGAGTACACCAAGGAAGAACTGATCAAGACGGTGTGCTGGATGGCGAGAGGTCGCCGCTTCGACCGCGTGGTTGCGCTTGATGAATTCGACCTGGATGTTACGGCGCAGATTCGCGAGCACACGCGGATACCCGGCATGGGCGTCACCTCGACGGCGTACTATCGCGACAAATTGGCCATGCGCACCGGGGCAAGGGAGTCGGGCTTTCTGGTGCCTCGGTTTTGCCGTGTTTTGAACTACGACGAACTGCGCACCTACATGGAGGCAGTGCCCGCGCCGTGGCTGCTGAAACCGCGCGCAGAGGCGTCGGCGCTGGGAATCCGCAAGATTCATCACCCCGAGGAGCTTTGGCGCGTACTCGATGAGCTTGGCGATCTGCAGACGAATTATCTGCTTGAGGAGTTCGTGCCGGGAGACATCTTTCACGTTGACTCGATCGTGAGTGAAAGCAAAGTTGTGTTCTCGGTGGCTCACCAGTACGGACGGCCGCCAATGCAGGTGATGCATGAAGGCGGTGT
>Ga0207683_10004956_pt1 | contig 11449 bp, 10 predicted proteins | sample KBSM73metaG_FD_184333 | JGI IMG/M metagenome (GOLD analysis project Ga0207683, IMG submission 184333) | Miscanthus rhizosphere microbial communities from Kellogg Biological Station, Michigan, USA - KBS M7-3 metaG (SPAdes) (version 2) | ecosystem: Host-associated > Plants > Roots > Rhizosphere >...
CGAAGGATCCCTTTCGCAGGCGCTCTCATTCGCATAGCTCCTTCACGCGTCATCCCGAGGCGCGAGCCGAAGGATCCCGGACTCGAAGCGCAGCGGATGCCGCGCCGATCCCGGTTCTCGTCTCGTAAGCCTGCCGGGGACGGGATCCCTCGCTATCGCTCGGGATGACGGCGAAAGCTCAGCCTGCCGGGGACGGGATCCCTCGCTATCGCTCGGGATGACGGCGAAAGCTCAACGCCGCAGCCTCTCCCTCACGACACTCCAGTCGTTCTCGACGACGGGCAGCCGCGGGTTCCCCAGCCCGTCCGACCACTCCCGCTCCCGCCACTCCGCCCCGATCCCCTCCGCGCGCTCCTCGAGCACCCTCGACTCGGGGTCGAGCCGCGTGACGACCGCGAGACCGGTCGGATACGTCGGGATCACGAATACGTCCAGGTCCGGCCGATGCCGCGCCAGCACCGGCAGCACCTTCCACACGTCGCCGCTCCAGAATCCCGTGCGCCGGATGCGACTCGACGTGGCCGCATCGAGCGGCAGGCAGTCGTGGATCAGGACGACGGAGTCTCGTCGGGCGCGCCTCTCCACGTGCGCGAGGTCGCGCAGCGCCTGCTCGAAGACGTGCAGACCGTCGACGAAGGCGAGGTCGACCGGGCGCCCCTCGAGCTCCGCGTCCGCGCGTCCGGTCTCGAAGAAGGCGTCGCTCTCCAGGGCGACGAGGCGCGTCTCGGCGGCGAACTCGCCTCCGGCGGGCGCCGCCGGGTCCACGCCGATCGCGAGCGTCGGCGGCCGGGCGAGGCAGAGCGTGCGCCCCGCGTCGACGCCGATCTCGACGTACACCTCGGGGCGCAGAAGCTCGTGAAAGCGCCGGAGGTGCGCGAGAAAGTCGTCGCCCGGGAGTCTCGCCCTCGCCATGCAGACGTGGGCGGCGAGAAGATCCGGCTCGATCTCGAGCGCCCGCCGGCAATGCGTGACGGACTCTTCGCGCCGGCCTGCCTCGAGAAGCCGTTCGGCCTCGCGGACGAGATCGTCGGCCGGCGGCAGGTCCGTCAGTAGACCGCGTCCTCGAGCGACACGCCGAAGATGCCGGAGTACATCTTCGGGAAGAAGTGCGTCGACTTCTGGGGGAGCTTGTCGCCGGCGCCGACCACGGCCTCGACGTCCGAGACCGTCGTCGCGCGGAGAAGGATCGCGGCGTCCGCCTCCTTGCGTTCGACCGCGCCGATGGCGGCATCCGCGTCGGAGGTGAACGAGACGTTCTCGCCGCGCGCGATCGCGTCCGTGTCGATCCCGAGCAGCTTCCCGAAGAACGCGACCTCCAGCGCGGCCACGTCGAGGCCGCGCCACGCCTTCGAGCGTCCCTCCGGCCAGGGCAGAGGAGCGGGCTGGTCGAGCAGCGTGAGGAGCGACGGCTTCGCGGGCGGAGCGAAGAGCACGAACGCCGGCTGGCTTCGCGCGCGGTCGCGCAGGTCGGCGTACGCGTCGCGCGCGGACTCGAACTCCTGGATCGCGAAAAAGTCGCGTGCGGCGTGGAGCGTTCGCACGGGGCGCCAGTCCGGAACGTCCTTGAGGAGGCGGTGGATCGGCCGCACGAGGATCCCGGAAGACGCCGCGTCGACGATCGCGCAGAGCTTGTAACGGGCGCCGGGCAGCTTCTCGGCCGCCGGGTCCTTCGAGAACGCGAGCGCCGTCTCGTAGCGGTGATGGCCGTCGGCGATGATCGCCTCGGCGTTCTTCACGAGGCCCTGGAGCTCGACGTGGGCGGCATAGTCGGCGATCCGAAACGCGTCGTGGCGCACGCCGTGCTCGTCGGTCGCCGACATCTGCGGGACGCGCCGCGTGTCGAGCGCCGGGGAGATCGGCGCGCGCGTGAGCAGGAAGATCAGCTCGAAGTCCGCCTTCAGCGCGGCGAGCAGGGCCAGCCGGTCCGCCTTCGGCTTCGCGAGCGTGCGCTCGTGCGGCAGGATCACGCCGTCCTCGTACTCGCGCAGGCGGACGAGGCCCACCAGCGCGTCGCGGACGTACGTGCTGCCCGCGTCGGTGAAGGTCTGCCGGTACGCCCACAGCGCGGGCCGGCGCTCCTTCTCCAGGATGCCGGCGGCGAGCCAGTCCTTCAGGGTCATTGCGGCGCCCGCGTAGACGTCGCCGCCGTCGTCCTTTCTCGAGGTGATCCGGACGACGTTCTCGGGCGACTTCGCGTAGAGCTTGTCGCGCAGGAAGGAGGAGATCTGGTCGTAGGGAGGCGCGAAGACGTCCGACAGGCCGCGCTCGTGCAGCACGCGCGGGGCGTAGCGTATGGACCGGAAGGGCCGCAGCTCCATTTCGGCGCATTGTAGTTCCGGACAATCCCTCGCGTGTCATCCCGAGGTGCCGGGGATGACGGAACGGGCCGCGCTACACTGATCCGCAGTGATCTCGCTCTCCCGCGCGATCGACGAGTTCGAGACCTACGTGGCGGACGAGCGGCGCTTCTCGCCCCGGACGGTGCTCGCCTACCGCAGCGACCTCGACCGATTCGCGGGGTTCTGGGAGCGGGAGTTCGCCAACGTCCCGGCGGGAAAGACGCCGCTTCCGAAGGTCGACACCCTCGCCGTGCGCTCCTACCTCGCGTCGCTGCACCGGGGCAAGCTCGCTCACCGCTCGCTGGCGCGCCACCTCTCGACGCTGCGCTCGTTCTTCCGCTGGGCGTGCCGCGAGGGGTACATCGACAGGAGCCCGGCGAAGGGGTTGGCCACACCGAGGCTGCCGAAGTCGCTGCCGCGCGCCATGACGATTCCCGACACCGAGCGCCTGCTCTCCTCCGAGGACGAGGGGCTCGTGCCCGAACGCGAGCGTGCCCTGTTCGAGCTGCTCTACGCGTCCGGCCTGCGCGTGTCGGAGGCCGCGGGCCTCGACGTGGACGACGTCGACTTCTCGGCGCGGCTCCTGCGCGTCACGGGGAAGGGCAACCGGGAACGGATCGTCCCGTTCGGCGAGGCGGCCGCCGACGCGCTCCAGGAGTACCTTCCGTCGCGGGCCGCGCTCCGGCACCGCGCCTCCCGGAGCGGCCGCGACGACGAGACCGGCGAGCCGCTCTTCGTGAACGCGCGCGGCGGACGGCTGACGACGCGATCGATGGCGCGGCTCCTCAAGCGCCGTCTCCGGGCCGCCGGCCTTCCCGAGGAGATCTCGCCGCACGCGCTGCGACACACGTTCGCGACGCACCTGCTCCAGGCCGGGGCGGACCTGCGCGTCATCCAGGAGCTGCTCGGCCACGCCTCTCTCTCGACGACGCAGAAGTACACGCATCTCGACGCCGCGCGTCTGCGCGAGGTCTACCGGAATGCGCATCCGAAGGCGTAGCGGGGTGGTCTCCGGCCTCCGGTCTCTGGGTTCCGGTCTGGCCGTCGCAGCCGTTCTGGCGGTGCCGACGGGCCCGGCGTCCGAGCCCGGGAGGGCTCTTCCGCCGGTGCTCACGGAGATCGATCGCATCGTCCGCACGCGCTTCTTCGATCCGAAGCTCAAGGGCGTGGACTGGTCCGGCGCCGTCGCCACGGCGGCGGAGGCGCTGGCCGCGTCGCCCTCGCCGTCTCCGGGGGAGAGGGACGCGATCTACGACCGCCTGCTCGCGACGCTCGGCGATTCGCACACGTTCCGACTCTCCGCCGGACGCCTCTCGGAGACGTCCTGGGGCTCCGCCGGGCTGCGCATCGGGCGCGACGGCGACGGATACGCCGTGAAGGGCGTGGTCCCGGGAGGCGCCGCCGCCGACGCGGGGCTGCGAACGGGCGATCGGATCCTCGCCGTGGAGGGGCGCCCCTACGGCGCGGACGCCGTCAACTTCCGCGACCTGTTCTTCGTCCTCGAGGGCTCGCCGGGCTCGACGCTGAAGCTCACGACGTCTCGCCCTCCGCAGCCGCCGCGAAACCTCGTCCTCCTTCGGAAGGCCGAGCCGCCCGGCGACGCGCTCGTCTGGAAGAGCGCCCGCGTGATCCGGCGCGACGGGAAGAAGTACGGGTACGCGCATCTCTGGGGGATGAGCGCGGAAACCGCGCTCGCCGTCGTCGACATGCTCTCGGATCGCTCGCAGGCGGCGATGGGCCGTCCCGGTCTCGAGGAGTGGCCCGACATCGAGGGGTTCATTCTCGACGCGCGCGGGAACACGGGCGGCTACGACCCGAACATCCTGCCGACGTTTCTGCGCGGCCGCTGGAACGCGGCGGACTACTACATCGTCTCGCGCGACGGCCGGCGCCTCACGCCGCCCGAGTACAAGCCCCTCCCGGTCGCGCTGCTGGTCAACTCGGGGACCGCGTCCAACGCGGAGGCGCTCGCTCTCAAGTTCCGCGCGCACGCGATCGGACCGATCGTCGGAGAGACGACCGCCGGCATGGCGAGCGGCGGAGCGGCGGCCGAGCAGCTGTCCGACGGCTCGACGCTCTGGTTCTCCGAGCGCGCGATCGAGAGCCTGGACGGCAAGACCTACGAGGGGCGCGGCGTCGCGCCGGACGTCCCGGTCGCGGACCGGCCGCCGGAGGCGGACGGGCAGGAGGACGCGATCGTCGAGGCGGGGATCAAGGCGCTGCCGGCGGCGGGGCGAACCGTACCCGGCGGAACGCATTAGCTGCGGCTAATACGTCGCCGCCGGGCGTCCCGGTTCCGGTATCCTGACCGCATGGAAAAGTGGCACGCGACGACCGTCCTCAGTGTGCGCCATCAGGGCAAGGTCGCCATGGCCTCCGACGGGCAGGTCACCGTAGGCACCACCGTCATGAAGCAGACCGCGGCGAAGATCCGCCGTCTCAAGGGCGGCGAGGTCATCGCGGGATTTGCCGGCTCCTCGGCCGATGCCTTCGCGCTCTTCTCCCGCTTCGAGGCGAAGCTCGAGGAGCACCGCGGCAATCTCGAGCGCTCGGCGATCGAGCTCGCCAAGGACTGGCGCACGGACAAGATGCTGCGCCAGCTCGAGGCGCTCCTGATCGTCGCCGACAAGACGACCTCACTCCTCATCTCCGGCACGGGCGACCTGATCTCGCCGGAGGAGGGAGTCCTCGCGATCGGATCCGGCGGCGCCCACGCGCTCGCGGCGGCGCGCGCGCTCCTCAAGCACCGCCCCGACATGTCGGCACGGGACATCGCGCAGGAGTCCCTGCTGATCGCGGCGCAGATCGACATCTACACGAACGACCACATCACGGTGGAGGAGCTGTAGAGCTCGGACCTCTAGCGGTCCGCTTCGCGGACCGTGAAAATGGGAGGGGAAGTCGCGACCGGGTCCTCTCCCTGTTTCAGGCTTCGCGTCTCTAGAGCTGGCGGCCAGGACCTCGGAAAGCCCCCTGTAGACCCGCCTCTGGTATTTTGTCCCCATGGTCTTCTTCATGCCCGGCGAGGCCGAGACCGAGGCCCCGCCCGCCGCCGCCCGCACGCCGCGCGAGATCGTGGTCGAGCTCGACAAGTACGTCATCGGCCAGAAGCGCGCGAAGAAGGCGGTGGCGATCGCTCTGCGCAACCGTTGGCGGCGCCAGCGCCTCTCGCCCGAGATGGCCCGCGAGATCCTGCCGAAGAACATCCTCATGATCGGTCCGACGGGCGTCGGCAAGACCGAGATCGCGCGGCGGCTCGCGCGCCTCGCCGAGGCTCCGTTCGTGAAGGTCGAGGCGTCGAAGTTCACCGAGGTCGGCTACGTCGGCCGCGACGTCGAGTCGATCGTCCGCGATCTCACCGAGGTCGCCGTGCAGATGGTGCGCGACGAGAAGACTGTCGAGATCCGCGATCGCGCCGAGCAGCGCACCGAGCAGCGGCTGCTGGATCTGCTGCTGCCCGCACTCACGGACGTCGAGGGCGAGGAGACGCGCGGGCGCCTGCGCAGCCTGCTGCGCGAGGGCAAGCTCGAGGATCGCCTGGTCGAGGTCGAGGTCGCGGACAAGACGTTCCCCTCCTTCGAGATCGTCACGGACAAGGGCGTCGAGGAGATGGACATCAACGTCAAGGAGATGCTGCCCGGCCTCTTCGGCGGGAAGAAGAAGCGCCGCAAGACGACCGTCGCGGAGGCGCGCGAGATCCTGCAGGCGGAGGAGGAGGGGAGACTCATCGACCCCGGCCAGGTCGCGCGCGAGGCGGTCGAGCGCGCCCAGGCGTCCGGCATCGTCTTCATCGACGAGATCGACAAGGTCGCCGGGCGCGAGTCGGGCGGCCGCGGGCCCGACGTCTCCCGCGAGGGCGTGCAGCGCGACCTGCTGCCCATCGTCGAGGGCACGTCGGTCAATACGAAGTACGGATTCGTCAAGACGGATCACGTGCTCTTCATCGCCGCGGGCGCGTTTCACGTCTCGAAGCCGTCGGACCTGATCCCCGAGCTCCAGGGCCGGTTCCCGATCCGCGTCGAGCTCGACTCGCTCACCGAGGAGGACTTCGTCCGCATCCTGACGGAGCCCGAGAACGCGCTGCTCAAGCAGTACCGCGCGCTCCTCGGGGCCGAGGGCGTCGAGCTCTCGTTCTCGGACGAGGCGGTCGGCGAGATCGCCCGGGACGCGGAGCGAGTGAACCGCGCGCTCGAGAACATCGGGGCGCGCCGGCTGCACACGATCCTGGAGCGTCTGCTCGAGGACATCTCCTTCGCCGGCCCGGAGAACGCCGGCAAGTCGATCCGCATCGAGCTCACCGACGTGCAGAACGCGCTCGCGGATCTCGTGAAGGACGAGGACCTGTCCAGATACGTCCTCTAAGGGCTCAATTTGTCATCCCGAGCGCCGCGAGGGACCCCTTTTAGCGCCACAGTGTCGATGAGAAAGGGGTCCCTCGTCGCTGCGCTCCTCGGGATGACATGGATGAGCCTCGCCTGCGGGAAGAAGGGCGATCCCCAGCCGCCGCTGCCGCGCGGTCCCAACGCCGTCAAGGACCTCGCCGTCGAGCAGGAGGGTCAGGAGGCGGTCCTGACGTTCTCGTTTCCGGACCGGCTCCTGACCGGCGGACCGCTGACCGACCTCGACGCGATCGACGTCTACCGCGTCGTGAATCCCTCGCCCGAGCTGACCACGCCCCGCCACGCGGGAGGTCCGCCGTCGAGCGGCGGCGCGTCGTCGTCGGGCCTGATCCCGCTGCCCGGCGCGAGCCAGCGGCGCGAGGCGACGAACGTCCGCCTCGCCGAGGAAGCGTTCTACGCCGGCGCGGAGCGGGTCGCCACGCTGCGCTCTCCCGCGATCGCCGAGGCGACGCGCGGCGCGTCGGTCGTCTATCGCGACCCGCTCGAGTCGCTGTTTCTCCAGGAAGACGGCCCGCATCCGGTCGCGTATGCCGTCGTGTCCGTCCGGCGCAACGGGGAGCGCAGCCCGCTCTCCAACATCGTCGCCCTGACGCCGGACATCGCCCCGCAGGCGCCCGAGCTATCGCCGCCGCTGCTCGGCGAGGGAAGCGTCTGCCTCGAGTGGACGGTGCCGCGCCAGAACGTCCTCTTCCAGCCGGTCGAGGTCGGCGGCTACCTCGTCTACCGGCGCGCGCTCGGCGACGAGGCGTACGACCGGCCGCTCAACGGATCGCCGATCGCCCAGACGTCCTTCGTGGACACGACCGCGCCCTACGGAATGCCGGTCGCGTACACGGTGCGCGCCGTCCTTGCGAAGAACCCGAAGATCGAGGGCCTTCCCGCCGAGGAGATCTTCGTGCTCGCGCGGGACACCTATCCGCCGAAGCCGCCGGCTCGCGTGGACGTGCTCTCCGAGGGGACGCTCGTGCGCGTTCTGTGGGACCCCGTCGACTCGGCCGACCTCGCCGGTTACGTGGTGTTCCGCGCGGAGGGCACGAGCCCGCCGGTCCGCATGAACGACCAGCCGCTGACGGACCCGTTCTTCACGGACAAGTCGGTGAAGCCCGGACGGCGCTACCGGTACACGGTGCGTTCGATCGACCGGGCGGGGAACCTGAGCGCGCCTTCGGTGGAGGCGCTCGCGGAGCCTTTCTAAGGAAGGCGGATTCCGAAAGGTCGTCGTAGGGGCGGCCCTTGCGGCCGCCCCTACGGAACGCGATGACGCAGCCGATGCTCCGACGAGAGGGGCGGGGTCAAGCCCCGCCCCTACGCCGGTCGAAGCAAAGAGGACCATCGGCAACGCCTGACTCCGTTGTCTATACTCCGCCTCCCATGTCCCTTCCCTCCCGTTTCGTCAAGATGGCCGGGGGCGGCAACGACTTCCTCGTCTTCGAGTCCGACGGGAGGCTCCTGACCGAGGAAGACCGCCGCCGGCTCGCGCTCGTTTGCCGCCGCGGGCTCTCCGTCGGCGCCGACGGGGCGCTCTTTCTCTCGCCCGGCGAGGGCGGGCGGGTGCGCGTCGACTACTTCAACGCCGACGGCGGGCCCGCGACGTTCTGCGCCAACGGCACCCGTTGCGCGGCGCGGTACGCCGTCCGCCACCGGCTCGTCGCGGCGGGGGAGCCGCTGCTCGAGACCGGGTGGGGAGTCGTGCCGGCGAGCGTCGATGGGGAAAACGTCACGCTGACGCTGCCCGCCGTCGCGGCGCCCCTCGACCCCGTCCCGATCTCGGTCCGCGGCCTCCCGCCCACCGCCATTCCGGTGCGCGTCGGCGTTCCGCATCTCGTGGTCTTCGTCCGCGGGGATCTGGCCAAGTTCGACATCGAGCGCTACGGGCCGACGCTTCGCCACCATCCCGCCATGGGCGACGGAGCGAACGTGAACTTCGTGCGTGCCGCCGGCAAGAATCGGATTCTCGTGCGCTCCTACGAGCGCGGCGTCGAGGGCGAGACCCTTTCCTGCGGCTCGGGGGTCGTGGCGTCGGCCATCGCGGCGTCCCGCCAGGGAATGGCGGCCTCTCCGGTCACCTGCGCGACGAAGAGCGGCGTCGACCTGGTCGTCGAGTTCCGGGACGAGGGCGACGCGATCACGGGCGTGCGGCTGACGGGTGACGGGCGCGAGGTCTACGCCGGCGAGCTCCTGGCCGAGGCCTGGGCGGTTTGAGGTTCGAGGAGACGGCGTGAGACGCGAGATCGCGTTCGGCTCGGCGGAGGCGCCGCCTTCCCCCCCCTCGAAGATCGTCGCGGTCGGGAAGAACTACCGGGAGCACGCCGCAGAGTTCGGCAGCGTCGCGCCCGAGGACGAGCCGATGCTCTTCCTCAAGGCGCCCTCCGCGCTCATCGCCGCCGGCGACTCGATCGTCCTGCCGCCGGAGTCGCAGCGCGTGGACTACGAGGGCGAGCTCGCGCTGGTCATCGGGCGCCGCATCAAGGCATGGCCCGAGGACCGATGGCTCGACGCGCTCGCCGGAGTCTGCTGCGCCAACGACGTGACCGCGCGGGACCTGCAGAAGAAGGACAAGCAGTTCGCGCGCTCGAAGTCTTTCGACACGTTCTGTCCGATCGGTCCCGCGATCGTCGCGGGCGTCGATCCCTCGGACCTGGCGATCGAGACGCGCGTCAACGGTGCGGTCCGGCAGTCGGCGCGGACCTCGGGGATGGTGTTCTCGCCGGCGTTCCTCGTCGCGTACGTGTCGCGGATGATGACGCTCCTTCCCGGAGACCTGATCCTCACGGGAACGCCGGCCGGAGTGGGCCCCCTCTCCGCCGGGGACGTCGTCGAGGTGGAGATCGAGGGCGTGGGTATCCTGAGAAACCCGGTCTCGGCGTCCGCCCCGCGTGAGGCAGCCGCGCCGAGCCGGCGCGACGGAGCCGCCGCCACCTCGTGACTCGTCTCACGCTCCGGGGGGTCGTCGTTCTCGCCGGGCTCGTGCTCGCCGCGGCGTTTTTCGCGGCAGACTTCGCGCCGCGCGCCGTGCGCGACCGCCTGCGCGGGTCCACGCGCTCCGTATCCGGCGTCGACGCCGAGTACGCGCGCTTCCTCGACGCCGTCGCGGCCGCGACGCCGCGCGACGCGACCGTGTGCGTCCTCTCCGAGTCGCGGCCGGGGACCGACGGGTACGCCGCCTACTGGCTCGCGCCTCGCCGCGTCGTCGGCCCGGAGCGGTACGCCGAGGCCCCGTACGTCGCCGTCTATCGCCGCCGGAACGCGGAGCCCCCTCCGGGGGCGAGCGCGATGCCGGGCGGATTCCTGCAGAAGAAGTGACTCCGATGGTGTCCGTTCTGGCGGTGATCGGGGCGGCGACCGTCTGCGGCGCGGTCCTCGCGCGGGTGGTCGCCGGGGATCTGTCGCGCGGCGAGCGGGCGGCCTGGTCGGTGGGACTCGGGCTCGCCGCGCTCACGGCCGTGTCGGCCGCGATGATGGCCCTCCACCGGGTGCCGGGCCCGAAGAAGCTCGCCGCCGTCGCCGCCGTGTTCCTCGCGATCGCCGCGCTCGAGCGCCGCCGTCCGCGGCATCGTCTCCGCCCGCCGCGGCTCACGCCGACCGCCGTGGTGCTGGCGGTCATCGCGCTGGCCGCGGCCGCGGTGTTCGCGGTCTCCGCCGTCCGCACCGGGCTGTACGGGACGGACGCGCTCGCGACGTGGGCGCTGAAGGCGCGGATCATCTTCTTCGAGGGGCGCATTCCGGAGCGGCTCTTCACCGACCCGGCGCTCGCGTTCTCGCATCCCGAGTACCCTCTCCTCGCGCCGCTGACCCTCGCGTCGGTCGCGCTGGCGGCGCGATCCTGGAATGCGCACGCGCTGGCCCTCGTCTACGTCGCGTGGCAGCTGGCCACGCTCGCGGCCGTCGCCGGGTTCCTGTCGCGGCGCGTCTCGCGCACCGCGGGGGCCGCGGGCGCGGTGCTCGTCGCGCTCTGCGCGCCGCTGTGGGGACCGACGTCGGTGGGGACCGCGGAGATACCGCTCGCGTTTTCGATGGTCCTCGCCGCCAGCGCGTTCCTGGACTATCTCGAGCGCCCCTCGGGCTCGGTGGCTCTGCGGCTGGTGATCTCGGCCGCGCTCTGCGCCGGGACCAAGCAGGAGGGCATCGTGTTCTGCGTCGTCCTCGCCGCGTGCCTCGTCCTGCGCAGGGGCACGCGATTCCGCCTCGCGGGTGCGGCCGCGCTGCTGGTCCCCGCGGGGATCGGGCTCTGGGTCTCGCGCGCGCTCGTCCACGGCGTGTCCCACGCGGACTTCGACGTGTCCCGGCTCTCGCCGTCCCGCTGGGGCGAGCTCGCGCCGCGCCTGCGCGACGTGCTCGTCCACCTCGTGAGCGCCGAGATCGCCGACGCGTGGGTTCTCGCCGCCGGAATCTCGATCGTGCTCCTGTTCGGGGCTTCTTGCTTCGCCGACGCGCTGATCGCGCCCCTAGTCGTATACGCCGCAGCCGCAGCCGCAGCCGCAGCCGCAGCCGCAGCCGCAGCCGCATCCGCATACGACTCCGTCTGGCACCTCGTCGCTTCCTTCAGCCGTGTGGCGTCTGTGCTCTGGCCCGCGGCGGCGATCCTCCTCGTCGCGCGCGTGGCGGCGACGCTCGAGGCCCGCCGTCGCGAGCACCGGCGCTCCCTCGTGCCCGCGCTGGTCGGCGCCGCGCTCGCAGTCGCAGTCGCCCTGCCGCTCGCCGCCGGAAACC
>Ga0207683_10004958_pt1 | contig 11445 bp, 13 predicted proteins | sample KBSM73metaG_FD_184333 | JGI IMG/M metagenome (GOLD analysis project Ga0207683, IMG submission 184333) | Miscanthus rhizosphere microbial communities from Kellogg Biological Station, Michigan, USA - KBS M7-3 metaG (SPAdes) (version 2) | ecosystem: Host-associated > Plants > Roots > Rhizosphere >...
CTGAATCAGAATCCCTCTGATTTGGGAATCCCAAATCGATTCAGGCTAACCCCATCCCGCTCTAGCCAATGACGCGGGGCGGAGCAAATTTCGCTCTTTGCATGGGGTTGTTTTTCAAATTTTTTTTCCAGACCAGTGCTAGGCATCCAGCGGCGGGTAAAAGCGGTAGATGCCCCACTGGCTGAACGGGATTCGCCGCTTCGATGCCATGTAGGCGGCAATGCGCGGGCGCTTTGAAACGCGCTCATGCAGCGCGAGCACGCCGGGGATTTTCTTCTCGAACCGTTTCATGCGCTTGGGGAACGCATAGCGCAGCCCCTCGACGATCTGGAACAGGCTGAGATCGACGTAGGAAAGCCGGCGCCCGAGTAGCCACGGCCCGCCGCTGCGCGCCAGAACCGTCTCGAAGTAGCCGAGGAATTTCGGCACGCGATAGCGCCAGAAATCCTTCGTGCGGCGCTTGGCCGACGGAACCTGCTCCTCGAAATAGAGCCAGCTGGTCACCGGATGATGCGTGTCATGGATCTCGACCACGAGATCCGTGATGGTGAGCTGCAGCTGGTGCGCCCACAGCCGCTCGATTTCGTTCTTCGGCGCCAGCCCCAGCCGCGGCCCGAGATAGAGCAGGATGTTCGCGGTTTGCGCGATTATGTGCTTGCCGGCCTTCAGCACCGGGGATGCAAACGGCGGGTGCTTCTCGGCCTTGCGCTCGATCAGTTTGGTGATCGCCTTGTCGCCGCGCTTGCGCGCGACGTCGACGTAGTCGGCCCCCGCCTCCTCCAGCGCAAGGCGGACGAATTCGCCGCGTCCCTGAATGGTCGGCCAGTAGTAAAGTTCGTAGCGCATGAGACCGCTCCGGCTGTCCAAAATCCGTTATTTCCCGCCCGCACCGGCCAGGCAAGGGCACGGATTTGACGCAATCGGGTGTCAGGCGGATCGGCAGCTTGATTCGTGGGCTCTGGGAGGCCATCCATGTTCCGTACATTCGCCGCAACGTCACTGCTCACCCTCGCCTGCGCCGTGCCGGCGCAACAAGCCCTCGCGCAGGACGCGATCGGCGGCGCGATCTTCGGTGGTGCCGCCGGCGCCATCCTCGGTGGCGCGATCGGCGGGCGCGGTGGCGCGATCGCTGGCGGCATCATCGGCGGCACGACCGGCGCGGCGATCGCGGCCGAAGGGCAGCGCCGCCGCGAGGGCTACTACTGGTATCGCAACGGCTGCTACATGCAGCGTCCGGACGGCGCCTACGTGGTCGTCGCGCCGGCCTATTGCGGCGGCCCGGGCTACGGCCCCCCGCCCGCGGCGTACGGCCCGCCGCCGGCCTACGGGCCACCTCCGGCAGCCTACGGTGCCGCGCCCGGCTACGGCCCGGCACCGGCCGCCGGCGTCGATGACGACGAAGTCGAGATGATCGCGCCCGGACAGCGCACGGTCACTGCCGACGCGCTAGCCGCTTGCGCGCGGAGGTACCGCTCCTACGATCCGCGCAGCGGCACGTTCCTGTCGCTCGACGGCACGCGCAAGCCCTGTCCTTGAGACGTGTGATCCCGAGCGGACAACCGCTCAGGATTTCCAGCAGTATTTCCCGTCCGTCCCGTTGCGGGCGCGCTCGGCGCGATATTTCGCGGCATTGCCGGCGTCCCGCAAATAGGCGCTCTCCTTCGCGGCACTCTGGCGCAAACTCGCGACCGCCTCGGCCAGCGCCTGCTTGCGATTGCTCTGCTTCGCCGGCAGCCGCTCCATGAAGATCGCCTCGTAAGGGTTCTGCTCGACCCAATCGAGGGCCTTGGCGCGGATCGCCTGCTGGTTGGCGATATCGCAGAACGCGTAGCCGTTGATGATCGGCCCGGCGAGCGTGGAGAAATTGCGGATCGCGTCCTCGACCTGCGCAAGCCCGCCCGCGCCGACGTCGACGACCCCATCGAGCGTCAGGAAGCGGTCCTTCGCGGCGTAGAACCAGAACACCGCGTCGTCGCGCAGGCCGACATCGTAGAAGCGGATCGCCAGCACCATCAAGGTCATCGGGGTGACGAGCTTGGGATCGGCCACGATCCGGTTGCGAATCGCCAGGATGTCCTCGCGTTTGTTCGATGCGAGCCCCTCGAACGAACGGCCGACCGCGACGCGCGGTGCGCCGCCCGGCGTCCGCGCTGCTTCATAGTACGGCTGCACGTAAATGCCGACATGGCGCACCGGCTCGGCCTGCGCGGCCGAAACCGAAAACGCGGCGGCGCCCGCGAGTGATACGAGCAGCCGCCGCGTCATAGCGAAGCGCTCACTGGCCCGCGAAGCAGTAGAGTAGTCCGTCACCGCCGGTACTCTTCAGGTCCGCCTGGCTGCATCCGCCGCCCGGCCCGCGCGAGGGGTGCGAGGAATTCCACGACAGCATCGGCGCCGAATCGTTGAGGCCCTGACGGTCATGATGGCCGACCATCGCGGCGCCGGCGCCGTTCTTGGTCCAGTTGCCGCAGGTGCGATCGTCAGCGCCGGCGAAAGCGGTACCGTCGGACTGCGAGCCGGTGAGGATATCGTGCCGGTTCGGCGAATCGCCGCGGCCGTTGATCACCTCGCCCTTCTCGTTCAGTGCCGTCTGCTTGTTGAGATTGTTCGATGCGCCGTGCAGGTCGGCGACGTCCTTCGCGACGACCGTGCCCTTGGCGTTCTGCCACGGGCCGCGGCCGATGCGATCCTTGGCGTTCACGGCGTTCGCGCCCTGCGTCGACAGATAGGCGCGCCACGTCTTGCCGGTCGCGCCGGCCGCGGTCGCGAGCGTGTTGCAATGCCCGTCGGCGCCATCGAGCCCGCCGAGATTGCCGCCGTCGCCCGGCCCCGCGCTGGTGACGAAAAACGTCATCGCGTTCTGCGATTGCGCGCCATTCACCAGTCCAAGTGCCGCAACCGCCGCGCCGGCGAGCAGAATGATCCGTGTCGCCCTTTTCATGGGAACTCCTTCAGTGTTGTTGTCAGTATCGCTATTAACCGCCGACCGGTTGTGAATATTCCTCGTCGGTGACGTATTCCATCCACTCGACATGCTTGCCGTCGAGCGCTTCCTGCATTGCGATATGCACCATGCCGGTATTCGGGCCGGCGCCGTGCCAGTGTTTCTCGCCCGGCGGAATCCACACCGTGTCGCCCGCCTTGATCTCGCGGATCGGGCCGCCTTTCGCCTGCACGCGTCCGACACCTGAGATGACGTGCAGCGTCTGCCCGAGCGGATGCGTGTGCCAGGCAGTGCGCGCGCCGGGCTCGAAGCTGACGCGCCCCGAGCGGACACGCGCCGGCGCCGGCGCCTCGATGATCGGGTCCTGCCAGACCACGCCGGTGAACGACTCCTTCGGCTGCCGCCGCGTCGGGACCGATCCGCTGGGACGAATATCCATTCTTTCCTCCGTATTGTTGTTGGGCGGATGTATCGCAGCCGCATACGGGGCCCGCAAGCGCGTCTCACTGCTTCTTGAACGGCGCGGAAAACGACCGGTCTCGCAGAACGCGATCAATCGCCCGGATCGTGACCACCATCACATCAGGGCTGCACGTGCCCCGCTATCACGATTGCAGCCTTCGCGATGAACCTCACGCCTCAGCGGCGCGACAAATTCGCGAAAGGCCGCTGCCCCCCGCAGCCAGGCCCAAGCCCCTATCGCAAACCCGTCCGGCCCCGGCCGGCAAAGGAGATGATCATGCGCCTTCTCGCCCTGGCCGGAGCCTTCGGTCTTGCTCTCGTCGCCAATTCGCAAATCGCCACGCAGGCGGAAGCCAATCCGTTTGGCACGCGTTACTGTGCGCAATACCGCGGCAACGCGGAGAACTGCGGCTTCTATTCGTTCAACCAGTGCCTCGCGGCGATCAGCGGCGTCGGCGGCATGTGCGTCGTCGCGCCGATCCAGACCGAGGTGCGCAACTACTACACGCCGCGCGGCACGTACCGCGTGATCCGCGACGCGATCGACTGAAGGGGCATTGTTGTTGGAGCGTGATCCTTTTTCGAAATACCCACTTTTCGGGATCATGCTCCGAAAACAAAGAAGCCCGGCATCGCTGCCGGGCTTCTTGCGTTTGTATCTTTTGAAGGCGTTACGCCTGCTGGATCGCCGACAGCAGCCAGTTGCCGCCGCGCGCACGCGCGAAGGTCCATACTTCGGTCGCTTCCTGGGGCGCATCGTTGCCGTCGGCGGCTTTGCCGGTGGCGCGATCGACATAGCGGTCGACGAGCGAGTAGCGCATCGCGACGCTCGCGTACTCCTTGTCGCCTTCGCGCCAGGCTTCCGACAGGTCGCCCTGCAACAGCTTCACGTCGCTGAGCTGGTTGACCACGCCGCGGCTCGCGTTCTCGGAGAGCTCCTCGGCGTAGTACGAGAGCATCTCCGGCGTAAGATGCGTGCGCAGTGCCGCCAGATCCTCGCGCCCGTAGGCGGTCTGGACCTCGCCGAGCAGGCGCTCGAACGTATCGAAGTCTTCGGGCTTGATTTCGATCGGCTCGGCGACCGGTGCAGCCGCACCGCCACCGAGTCCACCGAAGCCGCCGAGTGCCGAACGCGGCTGTTGCTCAGCCATGTCGCGCGGCAATCCGGCGTAAGCCGCCTGCGGCTGCGAGCGGCGCTGCCACCAGCGATACAGCAGGAAGCCGACGCCGGCGATCAATCCGACCTGCAGCAGCAGACCGAACATCGAGGCGAGGCCGCCAAGTCCGCCCATGAAGCCGCTGCCCATCAGCATGCCGATCAGACCGGCGCCGAGCAGACCGCCGAGCAATCCGCCGGCAAGGCCGCGTCCGAAGCCGCCCGGCTGCGATACCGGAGGACGCGCCGCGGCGGTCGTCGTGTTCATGCCGGGCGCGCCCGGCTGCGTCATCGAGCGGTTGATCGGCGCCGCGTTCGGCGCAGTAGCCGTCGGCGCAGGAGCGGAAAATGTCTTCGAGCCGCGCGAACCGGAGCTCACGCGCGGACGCGCGTCGGCGTCAGCCGCCACCAGCGCGAACACGGCCGCGACGGCGAGCACCGCAAAAAGCGGACGGAAAAGTTTCATTGGTCTCTCCCAGCAACCCCGATTGAGGGGCCCCCGGAATATCGGGACCGGGGGGTGCTTTGTGAAGGGCCGCGCCCTGCGACCTGACCGCGCGGCAGCACCTCCCGGAAACGACTGGAAGGGGCTAGGATCGGGCGGTGCGGGGCAAAAGACCCCGCGAAAGACGCATAAAAGCAAGGGAGGTGACCCATGCGGCCCATTTTGGCGATCGTGGCATTAACCGTGGCCGGAACGCTGGTTTCAGCCCCGGCATTCGCGCAGCAGCCGGCCAAGGCCGACTCGCCTCCGACGTTTCAGCCCGAGCCGTTCTGGCCGAAGCCGCTGCCGGAAAACTGGGTGCTCGGTCAGGTCGCCGGAATCGCGGTCGGGCCCGACGATCACATCTGGATCCTGCACCGGCCCGCGACCCTGCTCGACGACGAGAAAGGCGCACAGGCGAATCCGCCGCAGACGAAGTGCTGCAAGGCCGCGCCTCCGGTGATGGAGTTCGACGCCGATGGCAATCTGCTGCGCCACTGGGGCGGGCCGGGCCAAGGCTTCGACTGGGTGAAGAACGAGCACGGCCTGCACATCGACAAGGACGGCAACGTCTGGGTCGGCGGCAACAATGAAGGTGACCAGATCCTGCAGTTCACGCCCGACGGCAAATTCGTCCGCCAGGTCGGCAAGGACGACGGCACCAAGGGCCCGCGCTCCAACGACATGGCGCGGCTCAACCGCCCCGCGCACATGTTCACCGACGACGCGGCGAATGAAATCTACGTGGCGGACGGCTACGGCAATCGCCGCGTGATCGTGTTCGACTCGAAAACCGGCGCCTACAAGCGTCATTGGGGCGGCTCCGGCAATCAGCCGAACGACGACAAGCAGCCGCCCTATTCGCCGGCCGCGGAACTGCCCAAACAGTTCTCCAATCCGGTACACTGCGTGCGGCTGTCGAACGACGGGCTCGTCTATGTTTGCGACCGTGCCAACAACCGCATCCAGGTGTTTCGCAAGGACGGCACTTTCGTGAAGGAATTCCGCGTCGATCCGGCGACCTTGCAGAACGGCGCGGTATGGGACCTCGTGCTGTCGGAGGACAAGGACCAGCGCTTCATCTTCGTCGCGGACGGCGCCAACGGACAGGTCAGCGCGCTGCTGCGCCAGGACGGCGCCCTGCTCAACCAGTGGGGCCGCCACGGCCGCCAGCCCGGGCAGTTCAAGTGGGTGCACAACATGGCGATCGACTCGAAAGGCAACCTCTACACCGCGGAAGTCGGCTTCGGCCGCCGGGTGCAGAAGTTCAAGCGGGTGAACTGAGGAATATGCGGCAGTGTGGCCGGCGCGGACTTGACCCGCGCCGCGCCACAGCGGCAATGTTGGGGCGTTGCCGGTGCAAGGAGACGATGATGCGCTTGAAACTTGCCGGCGCGGCGCTCGCGCTGTCGCTGACCGCTCTGCCGGCCTACGCCGTCAATGGCGAAACGTGGAGTGTATTGGGCATCAACGGCAACGACACCGGCGGCATCATTCCGTGGTCACCGGCACTGCGCGCCTTCGGCTACCGCGCGGCAGCTCAGTCGCATTGCGATGGCTACCGCCGCATCGCGCGCGTCACGAGCGTGCACGCGCGCTACGGCGACTATGTCGGCTTCGCGTGCGAATTTCCGCGCGGCTATGATCCGGTGAAGGCCGGTCGCTGGTGGTAGTCGCCGCAATTGACGCACGGGAAGTCCGGCTCGACTGCGGGGAAAATGCGGCCAGCTACGACCGAAACGCGCGGTTCACTGACTGTCCCGATGGTCCACGCCTGAAGCCGTTTCCCAGAAATACCTACGCGATGCCACAAACCGCGAACACGGTAGCCACAAACCGTTTCTAGCGTTCAGGACGTCGGCGACGCGTATCTGTCACCGGCGGGGCGGTCCCGACCGCCTCAGGTTGCCCCCTGGCTGTCGGTCGGGCCGTCCTTTTTCTTTTGTTGTGCGTCGGCCATCTTCTTTTGTTGTGCGTCGGCCATCCCAACGGCCAGCGCGTAACGCGGATCTTCGCTTCATCTTCCCCTAGCGGCGAAGAATCCGCCGCGTCAAGTCACGTGGCATTGCCGACTATTGCTGGCGCGCCGGCACGTCGAGCGGAATGCAGTTGCGCCGGCCGGACGAGAGGCAGTTGTCCGCGTTGCGCGCATCGACCATCGCGTTGGCGAGCCAGATTCCGGCGGCGACCAGCGCGATGAAGCCGATCACCAGCACGGCGTTGGCGAGCTTGCGGTCGTCCTCGTCGTCCGGATCGTTGGGCTCGCTCATGCGCAGGTTCTAGCGCGGACCTTGGCCCACTGCGAGAGGTGGGGCAGACCGGCAGATTTCCCCGACGCGAGCTTTTTCGCTGACCTTCCCATCCGACCGTGCGTACAATGTCTAAAAAAGCGCTACCGAGGGAGGACGAGTCCTATGCAGCGCAGCACCGAGCGCATCCTGACGACGCACGCCGGGAGCCTCCCGCGTCCGGACGATCTCGTCCGCATGATGTGGGACAAGCTCGACGAAAAACCGGTCGACGCCGTCAAGCTCGCGGCACGCGTGAAGGAGGCCGTCTCCGAAGTCGTCGCCAGGCAGATCGAGGCCGGCATCGACATCATCAGCGACGGCGAGATGAGCAAGGTCGGATTCAGCAACTACGTGATCGAGCGCTACACCGGCTTCGCCAACCGCGCGACCTTCGTCGCAACCGACGTCGGCGCCTTCCCCGGCATCATCAACAAGCTGTTCGTCGAGAACGAAGGCGGACGGCACATCGTCATGCCGAACGTTGAAGGCCCGATCGCATTGCGCGACCGCCAAGCGGTGCAGACCGACATCGAGAATTTCAAGAAGGCGCTCGGCGGCCGGCAGCCGGAGAGCGCATTCATCGCCGCCGTGACGCCCGGGCAAATGCTGTTCAATTTCCCGAACCTCTATTATCCGAGCGACGAGGCCTACCTCGAAGCCGCCGGGTCGGCGCTCGGGGCGGAATACCGCGCGATCATCGATGCCGGATTCAACCTGCAGCTCGATGCGCCGGACCTCGCGATGCGCGCGCACTGCTTCACCGGCGACAAGGGCCCGGCGGACATGAAGCGCTACGTCCCGATGGCGATCGAGGCGATGAATGCGGCGATCAAGGGGCTCCCGCGCGACAGGATCAGGTTGCACCTGTGCTGGGGCAATTACGCCGGGCCGCACCATCACGACATCGAACTGAAGGACATCATCGCGCCGGTGCTGAAGACGCAAGCCGGATTCATCTATCCGGAAGCCGCCAATCCGCGTCACGAGCACGAATGGGAAGTCTGGGAGAGCGTCAAGATTCCGGACGGCATCGGCCTCATTCCTGGCGTCATCGACACCCTGACCAATCATGTCGAGCACCCGCGCCTCGTGGCGCAGCGTCTCGAACGCTTCGCCAATATCGTGGGCAAGGAAAACGTGATCGGCGGCACCGACTGCGGCTTCGGCACCTTTGTCGGGTGGTCGGGCTGCGATCCGCAGGTCGCCTGGCTCAAGCTCGCGGCCCTGTCCGAAGGTGCGAGGATCGCCAGCGACCGTCTCTGGAAGCACTGACCGTCTCTGGAAGCAACGACGCTTCCCCGGCGGGCAACGCCGCCCGCATGGCATGAACAAGATCTGGGGGACCCCGTCATGACCGCAGACAGCGCCATTTTGACCCGGGAATATCCGGTTCTGATCGCGGGCGGAGGCCTGATCGGCCTCTCGACCGCGATGTTTCTCGCCCAGCACGGGATTCCGTCGCTCGCCGTCGAACGTCTCGCCGCCGGCTCGCAGCTGCCGCGCGCGGCCTTCTTCCACATGCGCACGCTCGAAATGTTTCGCGCCGCCGGCATCGAGGACAAGGTGCGCGAGCAATCGGCCAAGGAGTTCGAAGCGGAAGGCGCGCTCGTGATCATGGACACGCTGTCCGGCAAGAAGCTCGCCGACATCATCCCGAGCCTCAACGAAGGAGTCGACGCGCTCAGCCCCTGCCGGCGGCTGTTCTGCACGCAGCCCGGCCTCGAACCGATCCTGAAGGCGCGTGCGCTGGAAGCCGGCGCCCACGTGCTCGACGGACACGAGGTGACCGCCGTGACGCAGGACGACAGCGGCGTCGCGATTGCGGTGAAGGATGTGAAGAGTGGCCAACAGCGGACGCTGCGCGGAAAGTATCTGGTCGGCGCGGACGGCGCGCACAGCAAGGTGCGCGAGCTTTTGAACATTCCGTTCGACGGGCGCGGCGTGTTCTCGAACTCGATCACGATCTATTTCACCGCGGACCTCGCGCCGCAGCTGCTCGGCAAGCCACTCAGCGTGATCTACATCAACAACAAGGTGCTCGGCGGCTTCTTCCGCATGGCGAAGGATTGCCAGTCCGGCTTCCTGGTCGTGAACACCGTCGGCGATCCCAAGGTCGATCCGAAGGCTGCGGCTGACGCCGCCGCGGACACGAGCGAAGCAAGGCTCGTCGAGTTCGTTCGCGCCGGCGTCGGCGACCCGAATTTGACCGTGAAGATCGACGGGCTCGCACGCTGGCGCGCGACCTCGGACGTGGCGCGCAAATTCCAGGACGGACGCATCTTCCTTGCCGGCGACGCCGCGCATCTGATGCCGCCGAACGGCGGGTTCGGCGGCAATACCGGCATCCATGACGCGCACAATCTGGCCTGGAAGCTTGCGCTCGTGCTCAAAGGCGTCGCCAGCACGAAGCTGCTCTCGACCTACGAGATGGAGCGCCTGCCGCCGGCGAAGTTCACCGTCGAACAGGCTTATACGCGCTATGTGACGCGCACCGCGCCTTACCTCGGCGCCAAGGATTTTCAGCCGCCGGCGAACGACTTCAACATCGAGCTCGGCTATCTCTATCACTCGCCTGCGATCGTTCCCGACGGCGACGACAGGATTCATGACGATCCGCGCGAGACATTCGGCCGGACCGGTTCACGCGCGCCGCATCTCTGGCTCGAACGCGGCGGCGCCGGGTGGCTCGATCAGAGCGGCTCCCGGCTCTCGACCCTCGACCTGTTCGGCCGCGCATTCGTGCTGCTCGCGGGGCCGGAGGGCGCGGCATGGTGCGAAGCCGCCGGCAAGGCCGCCAGGGCGTTTCCGGGGCTGGAGCTCGATGCGCACCACATCGGCGGACCGGTCCTGCGCGACGCAGGCGGGCGTTTTGCACAGGCCTACGGCATCTCGCCCACCGGCGCGGTGCTGGTGCGGCCGGACGGGTTCGTCGCCTGGCGTTCGAAGGAGAAGTCGAGCGGCGCCGAGGGCGCATTGACCGCAGCGTTGCGCATGGCGTTGATGAAATCCTGATGACGGGTCCCGATGACGGCAAGGTGAGCCGAGCGCCGGTTGCCAAGCCGCGCGGGATTATTCGATAAGCTCACAGCACAACAAGGGAGGACGCGATGAAGCTCTATATGCACCCGGTCTCGATGACGAGCCGCCCGGTGCGGCTGTTCATGGCCGAGAAGGGACTGAAAGCCGACGAGGAGGTGATCGACCTGATGACCGGCGCGCACTTCCAGGAGCCGTACGCGTCGCTCAATCCGAGCAAGCTCGTGCCGATGCTCGACGACGACGGCTTCAAGTTGACCGAAAGCTCCGCGATCCTGAAGTACCTCGCCGAGAAATTCAATCTTCCGGAGTATCCGAAAGATTTGAAGCAGCGCGCCAAGGTCAACGAGGTGATGGATTGGCTGAACACCAATTTCTATCGCGAGTGGGCGTACGGGCTGTGCTATCCGCAGCTCTTTCCGCACATGAAGCGGCGCAGCGACGAGGCGCAGGCCGCCACCCTCGCCTGGGGCGCCGAGCAGTCGAAGCGCTGGCTGCAGGTGCTCAACGACCACTACATCGGGCCGAAGAACCAGTATCTCACCGGCGACACCATCACGATCGCGGACTATTTCGGCGCGGCTCTTGTGACGCTCGGCGAACTCATCGGATGCAATCTCTCCGCTTACCCGAACATCACGCGCTGGCTCGACAACATGAAGAAGCTCAAGAGCTGGCCGCAGGTGAACGAGGTATTCGACGGCTTCAAGGCACAACTCAAGGCCAGCAGTTCGTCACGCTCTGAGTCGCGATTTCCTGTGGGTCGGGGCGCACGCGCCCTGACCCGCGCTATTTTGTCGGCTGCGCGGAATCCGCGCCGTGCATCCTAGCGGCGCGCCGCAGTGCATGGCGGATCAGCCGTCCGGTCAGATCGGAATAGGGGACGCCGCTGGCTGCAAGAACGCGCGGGTACATGCTGACAGAAGTGAATCCCGGAAGCGTATTGAGCTCGTTCACAAGAATCCTGCCATCAGGACAAAGAAAAAAATCAACCCGCGCGAGCCCTGCACAGCCGAGAGCCCGAAATGCTCGAAGCGACAGGTCGCTGATCTTTGCCGCTGTCCCGGGAGGC
>Ga0207683_10004962_pt1 | contig 11441 bp, 7 predicted proteins | sample KBSM73metaG_FD_184333 | JGI IMG/M metagenome (GOLD analysis project Ga0207683, IMG submission 184333) | Miscanthus rhizosphere microbial communities from Kellogg Biological Station, Michigan, USA - KBS M7-3 metaG (SPAdes) (version 2) | ecosystem: Host-associated > Plants > Roots > Rhizosphere >...
GCCTTGCGGGAATGACCGGAGCCATCGACTCCGACAACGATGCCAGGCATGTCAATCTCCTTTTACTCAGTCACTACCGCGGCCCTGTACCTCTGCCGATGATCTTAGGCACACAGGGCTCCATGCAACAGAGCCGAAATTCGCAACAATTTCGCGTCGCTTCACCGATGCGCTGGTGCCAAGAGCGTACCCCGCGTCGATTTCGCGCAATTCTGGCATGGCCAGAATGTCGGCCGCCCGCCGGGGCCGGCACGACACAGTCGGCAACTACACATCGGCACTACACGGGCGCCGCGACACAGTCGGTACTAGCCGTACCCACGGCTGCGCGGTCATGATGGCGGTGCGCGAACGACGCGGCCTGAGGACGACGCGCCCAAGGACCACGCGCCCTAAGGAGGACGAGCCATGGCATCGAAGCCCATCGTGGCCGGTACGGACGGTTCTGAGGAATCACTGCGGGCGGTCGACTGGGCCGCGAGGGAAGCGGCCCTGCGCGGTGCGCCGCTGCGGATCGTGGCCGGCGCGGGCCTGCTGCCCCGGATGAGGCCGCACACGGACGAGACCCAGTACGAGACGGTGACCGACGTTCTCGTCGACGACCGTGACCGCGCGCTGGCCATGGCGGCCGAACGGGCCGCCAAGGCGGCCGCCGGCGTGCTGATCGACACCGACGGCCTGAACGGGCCGACGGCGCAGGCCGTCACCGAGAGCGGGTCGGGCGCGCTGATGCTGGTGCTCGGCTCCCGCGGCACCGGCGCCTTCACCGCCCTGCTGCTCGGCTCGGTCAGCCGGTACGCCGCCAGCCACGCGTCCAGCCCGGTCATGGTCATCCGGGACGAGCCGCCGTCCCCGCACGGGCTCATCGGCGTCGGCGTCGCCGACACCGAGAGCTGCCGCGACGCGCTCACGTTCGCGCTCGAAGAGGCCAGCCTGCGGCACGCGAGCCTGCACGCCATCCACGCCTGGCACGCGCCGCAGGCCGAGCTCACCCGGGCCGGCCCGGTGCCCACCGAGTCCCGGGCCCAGGCCGCGGCGGACGCGGCCGCGGCGCTGGCCGGCCTGCTCGACGAGTGCCGGGCCAAGTACCCGGACGTGCCGGTCAGTCACGAGGTCGTGCACGGCCATCCGGGCCGCGCGCTGACCGGGCTGTCCGCCCGCGCGGACCTGGTGGTCATCGGCAGGAGCCCCGGCGAGCCGGGTCCCGGCTCGGTGCGGCACGCTCTGCTGAACCACGCGCACGGCCCAGTGGCCGTGGTGCCGTCCCAATAGTCCTAAGCAGGCTCCCGCTCGATCGGGCAGCTCATGCAGCGCGGCCCGCCGCGGCCGCGGCCTAGCTCGCTGCCCGCGATCGAGATCACCTCGATGCCGTGCTGGCGCAGCATGGTGTTGGTGGCGACGTTCCGCTCGTAGCCGACGATCACGCCGGGCGCGATGGCCAGGTAGTTGTTGCCGTCGTCCCACTGCTCGCGTTCGGCCGCCCGGGCGTCCTCGTTGGTGGTCAGCACGGTCACCTTGTCCATGCCGAGCACCTCGGCCACGGTGCCCCACAGGCTCTCGTTGAGCGTCACGGCCAGGCCGCCGTTGCCGTCCGGCGTGACCGTCCACGACCGCAGCAGCGGGTCGAGGTAGGGGTACAGCACGAACGTGCCGCGGTCCACCATGGTCATCACGGTGTCGAGGTGCATCATGGCGCGGGAGATCGGGAGCTCGACCGCGATCACCGCGCTGACCTGCCCGCTGCGGAACAGGGCCTGGGCCAGCAGCTCGACCGCCATCGGCGTGGTCCGCTCGCCCATCCCGATCATCACCGCGCCGTGGCCGAGCACGTGCACGTCGCCGCCCTCCACGGTGGCGGGCATGTGCTTGGCGTCGGTGTCGCCGTAGTGCCAGGTGAAGTCGGCCTGGGCGAACATCGGGTGATGGCGGTAGATGGCCCGGCTGTGCAGCGACTCGCGCTGCCGGGCGGGCTTGGCCATCGGGTTGACCGAGACCCCGTGGTAGATCCAGCAGGAGTTGTCCCGCTGGAACAGGTGGTTCGGCAGCGGCGGCAGCACGAAGTCGTCCGCGTGCAGCACGTCCCAGGTCAGGCTGTGCGGCCGGGCCGGGTGCAGGTCCGCCTTGAGCACGCCGCCGACCAGGAACTCGGCCAGCGCGGGACCGTCGAGGTCATCGAAGAGTGCCCGCACCGGCGCGGCCAGGTTCGGGCCGAGCATCTCGGGCACGCACAGCCGGTCCAGGACGAAGGCGCGGCCGTCCGGAACCTCCAGCGTCTCGGCCAGCAACTGCCCGTAGTAATGGACCCGAACGCCCCGGGCTCCGAGCACGCCGGCGAACGCGTCGTGCTCCTCCCTGGCCCGCCCGGCCCACAGCACGTCGTCGAACAGCAGCTCGCCGACGTTCCGCGGGGTCAGCCGGGACAGCTCGAGCCCGGGCCGGTGCACGATCACCTGCCGGAGCGGTCCGACCTCGGACTGGACGCTGAAGCTCACCGCGGTCTCCCGTTGCCCTTCCAGGCCAGCAGCGACCACTGCGACAGCGCGGACATCACCGAGCCGACGCTGGCAGCCGAGAAGATCGAGAGCACGGACGCGACCGAGCCGACCGATGCGATCGACAGCACCGAGCCCGCGGAGCCGATCGACAGGATGGACCCGCTCGACCCGATGGAGAGGATGGACCCGCTAGAGCCGATGGACAGGATCGACCCGCTAGAGCCGATGCTGTCGATGGAGCCGGCGCTGCCCAGTGCCACCTTGCTGTTCCGCATGGAGCCATTGTCGCAGCGAACAGCGCACGCGAGACACTTGTCAGCATGGTGCAAGAGCGGCCTCCGGTATACGCGCTGCTGGCCGACGGGACCACGGTCGAGATCCGCCCGGCCGTCCCCGCCGACTTCGACGCGGTCAAGGCCATGCACGAAGCGATGTCCTCGGACAACAGCTACCTGCGGTTCTTCAACGTGAGCCGGCTCTCGGCCGAGCGCGAGGCCGGGCGGATCTGCCGCAATCCGGCCCCGGGCAGCGCAGCGTTGCTGGCCGTCGCGAACGGCGAGGTGGTCGGCGTGGCCAGCTACGTCCCGCTCCGAGAGGACCCGATCACGGCCGAGGTCGCGTTCGCGGTGGCCGACCACATGCACCACAGGGGCATCGCCACCCTGCTGCTCGAGCATCTGGTCTCGCTGGCCCGCAGCCGCCAGATCACCACGTTCACGGCCGAGACCCTGACCGAGAACCAGGCCATGCTGGGCGTGTTCACCGAGGTTGGCCTGCCGGTGCGGCGGCGCTATCGCGAGGGCGTCATCGACCTGACCTTCCCGCTGCCCGGTCCGGGGGACAGCGACAGCTACTCGGACGCGGTGGCCGAGCGGGAGCGCCGCGCCGACGTGGCCAGCCTGCGGCACGTCTTCGCGCCCGAGTCGGTCGCGGTGATCGGCGCGAGCCGGCGCCGCGGCACGGTGGGCCGGGCCATCCTGGACAACATCCGGGCCGCCGGGTACGCCGGCCGGGTCTATGTGGTGAACCCGCACGCCCGCCAGGTCGGCGGCGAGCCGGGCCTGGCCTCAGCGCTCGACCTGCCCGAGCCGGCCGACCTGGCGGTGATCGCGGTGCCCGCCGCCGCCGTCCTCGATGTGGCCGCGCAGTGCGGCCAGCGCGGCGTGCGGTCCCTGGTCGTGATCACGTCTGGGCTGGACCCGGCGCACAGCGCCGAACTCCTCTCGGTCTGCCGCCGCCACGACATGCGCCTGATCGGCCCGGACTGCTTCGGGGTGGCCGTGCCTAGCCTGGGCCTGGACGCCACCTTCGCCGCCCGGCCGGCCAGGCCCGGCGTGACCGGCCTGGTCATGCAGTCCGGCGGCCTCGGTTTCGCGCTGGTCGACCACCTGTCCCGGCTCGGCATCGGCATCTCCTCGTTCGCCTCGGTCGGCGACAAGCTCGACGTGTCCGGCAACGACATGCTGCTCTGGTGGGAGCGCGACGACCAGACCAGGCTGGCCGTGCTCTACCTCGACTCGTTCGGCAACCCGCGCAAGTTCGCCCGGACGGCCCGCCGGGTCAGCTGCGCCATGCCCGTGCTCACCGTCCTGGCCGATCAGACCGCCATCCAGCAGGCCCTGTTCGAGCAGGCCGGCGTCATCACCACCAGCGGCTTCGGCGAGCTGGTCGAGGCGGCCGCGCTGCTGGCCACCCAGCCCGTCCCGGCCGGGCGCACGGTCGCCATCGTGTCCAACGTCCGCAGCGCCGGCCAGCTCGCCGCGCACGCGGGCGCCCGCCTCGGCCTGTCCGTGCGCGGGCCGGCCGAAACCCCCGCCCCGGTGTCAGCCGAAGCCTTCCGCGAAGCCCTGGAGCAGCTCGCCGCGGACGACGAGGTGCACGCCGTCGTCGCGATCGTGCTGCCCACCGGCGCCACCGGCGACCTGGAGGTGGCGATCCGGGAGGCGTCCACCGGAAAACCACTCGCCGCCGTCGTGCTGACGCAGCCGGAGTCCGTTCGGCTCATCGACAACCGGATCCCGGCCTACGGGTCCCCGGAGGCCGCGGTGCGGGCCGTGGCCCACTCGGCCGGCTACGGCGCCTGGCGCGCCGCACCCCGCGGCCAGGTCCCCGACCTCCCCGGCGTCAGCACCGCCGACGCCCGCACGCTGGTGCGGACCTCGGGCTGGCTCAGCCCGGGCCAGGCCGCCGAGCTGCTGCGCTGCTACGGAATCCGGCCCGGCGACCTGACGTCCGGCCCGCGGGCGGCGGTGCGGGTGGCGGGCGACCGGGTGTTCGGCCCGCTGGTCACGCTGGAAGCGGGAGATTCATACCGAACGGCCCGGTTTACTCCCCTCACCGACGTCGATGCCGCCTACCTGACCAGGACGCGACCGGACCTCGACGTGCTGCACGACCTGCTCCTGCGGGTCTCCCGGCTGGCCGACGACCTGCCCGAGGTCACCGAGCTCGAGCTGGACCTGCGCGGCGCGGCCGTGATCACCGCCCGGGTCAAAGTGGAGCCGTACCAGCCGCAGGACCCATACCTGCGCAGGTTGCGTTAGGTTGCGTTAACCTTCCTTCCCTAGTCTTGACCCATGACTGAGCCCGGGCCGCTGTCCGCATCCGAACTCGACGCCATCGACGCCTGGTGGCGCGCTGCCAACTACCTGTCGGTGGGGCAGATCTACCTGCTCGGCAACCCGCTGCTGGCCGAACCCCTTCGCCCGGAGCACGTCAAGCCGCGGCTGCTCGGCCACTGGGGCACCACGCCCGGCCTGAACCTGATCTACGCCCACCTCAACCGGGTCATACGGAACCAGGACCTGAACGCCATCTACATCTGCGGTCCCGGTCACGGCGGGCCCGGGATGGTGGCCAACACCTACCTGGAGGGCACCTACAGCGAGCTCTACCCCGGCATCACCCAGGACACGGCGGGGATGGGCCGGCTGTTCAAGCAGTTCTCCTTCCCCGGCGGCATCCCGTCGCACGCGGCCCCGGAGACGCCCGGCTCGATCCACGAGGGCGGCGAGCTCGGCTACTCGATGGTGCACGCCTACGGGGCGGCGTTCGACAACCCGGACCTGCTGGTGGCGTGCGTGATCGGCGACGGCGAGGCCGAGACCGGGCCGCTGGCCGGCAGCTGGCATTCGGACAAGTTCCTCAATCCGGCCAACGACGGCGCGGTGCTGCCGATCCTGCACCTGAACGGGTACAAGATCGCCAACCCCACCGTGCTGGCCAGGATCCCGCACGAGGAGCTGGAGTCGCTGCTGCGCGGCTACGGGTACGTCCCCTACACGGTCGAGGGCGACGACCCCAAGCTGGTGCACCAGCAGCTCGCCGCGACCATGGACCAGGTCATCGCCGAGATCCACGCCATCCAGCACCGCGCCCGCGTCGACGGCGACCTCACCCGGCCGGCCTGGCCGGTGATCGTGCTGCGCACCCCCAAGGGCTGGACCGGGCCCAAGGTGGTGGACGGCCTGCCGGTGGAGGGCACCTGGCGGGCGCACCAGGTCCCGCTGGCCGCGGCCCGGCAGAACCCCGAGCACCTGGCCCAGCTCGAGCAGTGGATGCGCTCCTACCACGCGGAGGAACTGTTCGACGCCGACGGCACGCTGATCCCCGCACTGGCCGCGCTGGCTCCGGTCGGCGACCGGCGGATGGGCGCGAACCCGCACGCCAACGGCGGCCTGCTCCTGCGTGACCTGCGGCTGCCCGACTTCCGCGACTACGCCGTGGACGTGCCCGCGCCGGGCGCGACGACCTCGGAAGCCACCCGGGTGCTCGGCGCCTGGCTGCGCGACGTGATCAGGGACAACCCGTCGAACTTCCGGCTGTTCGGCCCGGACGAGACCGAATCCAACCGGCTCACCGACGTCTACGAGGCGACGGACAAGCAGTTCGAGGGCGTGATCGTGCCGGGGGACAACCACGTGGCGCAGGCCGGCCGGGTGATCGAGGTGCTGTCCGAGCACATGTGCCAGGGGTGGCTGGAGGGCTACCTGCTGACCGGGCGGCACGGCCTGTTCAACTGCTACGAGGCGTTCATCCACATCATCGACTCGATGTTTAACCAGCACGCCAAGTGGCTGAAGGTCACCCGCCACCTTCCCTGGCGGCGTCCGGTCGCCTCGCTGAACTACCTGCTGTCCTCGCTGGTCTGGCGGCAGGACCACAACGGCTTCAGCCACCAGGATCCCGGCTTCATCGACCACGTGGTGAACAAGAAGGCCGAGGTCATCCGCGTCTACCTGCCGCCGGACACGAACACGCTGCTGGACGTGGCGGACCACTGCCTGCGCTCCCGGAACTACGTCAACGTGATCGTGGCGGGCAAGCAGCCCCACCCGAACTTCCTGTCCATGGACGACGCGATCGTCCACTGCACCCGCGGCGTCGGCATCTGGGAGTGGGCCTCGAACGACGCGCCCGGCGTACCCGACGTGGTGATGGCCTGCGCCGGCGACGTCCCCACCCTGGAGGCGCTGGCCGCGGTGACCCTGATCCGTGAGCACCTGCCCCAGCTCAAGGTGCGCCTGGTGAACGTGGTGGACCTGATGCGGCTGGAGTCGACCACCGAGCACCCGCACGGCATGTCCGACGCCGAGTTCGACGCCCTGTTCACCACCGACCAGCCGGTGATCTTCGCCTACCACGGCTACCCGTCGCTCATCCACCGGCTGACCTACAGCCGGCACGGGCACGACAACTTCCACGTCCGCGGCTACATGGAGGAGGGCACCACCACCACGCCCTTCGACATGGTCATGCTGAACAACCTGGACCGCTACCACCTGGTCATGGACGTGATCGACCGGGTGCCCGGCCTGTCCTCCTCGGCCGGCCACGTCCGCCAGCTCATGGTGGACAAGCGCATCGAGGCCCGCGCCTACACCCGCGAGCAGGGCGAGGACGCCCCCGAGGTGGCTAACTGGACATGGCCGTCCTGACCTGGTCGCACACGGCCGGCGGCCCGGTCTCGTCGACGGCCCGCTGGGTCAATACGACCACGGTCAGGTCCTGGTCCGGCACGTTGGCCCAGGCCGTACCGGACCCGCCCTCCCAGCCGTAGCCCCACTCGGTCACCGACACGCCGTAGCCCCAGCCGCGGTCGCCCAGGAAGCTGAACCCCGGCCAGACCCTGGCCAGCTGCGCCGGGGTCAGCTGGTCGCTGGTCATCTCGGCGACCGTCCCGGCCGTCAGCACCGGGTTACCGCCGGGCAGCAGCAGCATCCGGCCGAACCGGAGCAGATCCTCGGCCGTGGACACCAGTCCGGCCGCACCGTCGGGGAACCGCGGCGGCCGCGACCACTGCCCGTCCGGCCGGTCGCGGACGGTCAGCTCACCGTTCACGTTCTCGTACGAGGTGGCGAGCCGGCTGGTGTCCGCCGCATGGAACGCGGTGTCGACCATCCCCAGCGGGGCCAGCACCCGCTCCCGCATGACCTCTTCGAACGGCACACCTGCCGCCCGCGCGGCCAGTACCCCGAGCACCTGCGAGCCCGCCGAGTACAGCCAGCGCTCGCCCGGCTGGGCCAGCAGCGGAAGCTCGCCCAGCCGCGCCATGAAGGTGTCGGGTTCGGGGGTGGTATCCGGGCTCGGAGGGCCGAACGAGCTCAGTTCCCGCTCCGCCACCGCGCTCACGATCGGCCATGGCTCGGGCGCCATGAACATCGCGCCCTGCATGCCGAAGCCCCACGTGAACGTGAGGAGATCGCGTGTTGTCACGGCCCGTTCGGCCTCTATGGTGTCGGTGAGCGGTCCGTCCGGGCGGCGCAGCACCCGCCGGTCCGCCAGCTCCGGCAGCAGCCGGTCCACCGGTTCCTCCAGCCCGAGCAGGCCGTCCTCGGCCAGGCTCAGCACCACCGCCGCGGTGACCGGCTTGGTGATCGAGGCGATCCGGAACAAGGTATCGGGCCGCATCGGCGGCCCGCCGACCGCCATCACCCCGGCGGCGGCCACGTACCCCTCGCCGCCCCGGCCCACCGCCGCGACCACCCCCGGCGCGTCCCCCCGGGCCACGGCCGTCTCGACGATCTCCTCGAGCCTCTCCCCGTCTGTCATCTCCTCAGCCTACGATCGAGCCGTGACTTCTGGCGGAACCTCATGATCGGCGCCCAGGCCCTCGTCGCGAGCCTGACCGGCGCGGGCGTCGACGTGTGCTTCATGAACCCGGGCACGTCGGAGATGCACTTCGTCGGCGCGCTGGATTCGGTGCCCGAGATGCGCGGGGTGCTGGCGCTGTTCGAGGGCGTCGCCACCGGCGCCGCCGACGGGTACGCGCGGATCGCCGGCAAACCCGCCGCCGTGCTCCTGCACCTCGGACCGGGCCTGGCCAACGGCCTGGCCAACCTGCACAACGCCCGCCGCGCCCGGACCCCGGTCGTCGTCATCGTGGGCGCGCACGCCACCGGCCACGCCCGCTACGACGCGCCCCTGCAGTCCGACATCGAAGCACTGGCCCGAACGGTCTCAGGCTGGGTGCATACCAGCGGTACCTCTCGCGACCTAGCCCAGGACGCCATGCGCGCCGTCGCCGCGGCCCAGTCCGGCCAGATCGCCACCCTGGTCCTCCCCGCCGACGTCTCCTGGAGCGACGGCGCATCCATCGCCCCGCCCCGCACCCCCCCGATTACCCTCATCCCTCCACAAACGGTCGACTACAGTCGACTGCTTTCCCCTCGGGTCATGCTCCTCCTCGGCGGGACGGCCCTGTCCGAGCGCGGCCTGCGGGCAGCCAGCCGGATCAGCGTCGCGACCGGCGCGCGGCTGCTGGCCGAGACGTTTCCGGCGCGCCTGGAACGCGGCGTCGGGCTGCCGGGTGTAGACCGGCTGGCCTACCTGGCCGAGATGGCCGAAACCCAGCTGGCCGGCGTCGACAACCTCATCCTGGCCGGTGCCCGCTCGCCGGTGTCGTTCTTCGCCTACCCGGACCGGGCCAGCGACCTGGTCCCGCCCGGCTGCACCGTCACCGTCCTGGCCGAACCCGACCAGGACACCGAAGCCGCCCTCGAAACGCTCGCGGACCAGGTCGCGGCCGGCACCAAGCCGGTCCTGGTCGAGGCCGCGCCGCCCCCGCCGGCCGATCCGGGGCCGCTGAACGCGATCAGCCTGGCCAACACGATCGCCGCGTCGCTGCCCGAGCACGCCATCATCTCCGACGAGGCCAACACCTCGGGGTTTGCGCTGCCCATGGCGCTGGCCGCCGCGCCCCGGCATACCCTGCTCACGCTCACCGGCGGCTCGATCGGCCAGGGCATGCCCGCCGCGACCGGCGCGGCCATCGCCGCCCCAGACCGGCCGGTCCTGTCGCTGGAGGCCGACGGCAGCGCGCTCTACACGATCCAGGCACTGTGGACCCAGGCGCGGGAGCGGCTCGACGTCACCACGGTGCTGATCAACAACGCCGCCTACGCGATCCTGCGGATGGAACTGGCCCGCACCCGGGCTGGCGAGATGGGGGCCGGGGGAGCAGGGGAGCGGGCCGCCCGGATGCTGGACCTGTCCCACCCCACCCCGGACTTCACCCAGCTCAGTACGAGCCTCGGCGTCCCCGCCCGCCGCGTCACCACGACCGAGGAACTGGACCAGGCGCTGCGCGAGGCCTACGCCGAACCAGGCCCGCACCTGATCGAGGCGATCGTCCCCCCGGTGATCCCGCCCCCGTCCGCCGGCGCCTGGTGAGCGTTACGCCTGGGCCGACTAGCCCCAGGCCGAGTTCGGCTGAGACCGCGGTACGGCTGTTGCTGCTAATCTCCTGCCACCCCCAGTGACGTTGGCTCGTCGACCCATACCCGTTACGATCCCCCGGCCGGGTAGCCGCGCGGGTCCCCGGCTAGGTGCAGAACGGTTGCAGCTCACCGTGTGCTTTGATGTCCAGATGACCGCCTTCGGGGACTTCCAGCTGGAGATCTACCTGGCCGGGCTGCAGGGGGTGCTGCCCAGCTTCCCGATGGCGTTCGCCGAGCTCGAGGCCCGGGCCGAACGGGCGCTGCCGCCGTCGGTGCTGTCCTACGTGGCCGGCGGCGCGGGCAGCGAGCACACCCAGCGGGCCAACGTCAGCGCGTTCGCCCAGTGGGGCCTGATCCCGCGCATGTTCGTCGGCGCGGCCCAGCGCGATCTGTCGGTGGAACTGTTCGGGATGAGGTTGCCGTCCCCGCTGCTGATGGCGCCGATCGGCGTGATCGGCCTGTGCGCCCAGGACGGGCACGGCGACCTGGCCACCGCCGACGCAGCCGAACGTACCGGCGTCCCGATGATCGCATCGACCCTGTCCGCCGATCCGATGGAGGACGTGGCCGCCCGGTTCGGCGATACCCCCGGCTTCTTCCAGCTGTACACGCCGACCGACCGGGACCTGGCCGCCAGCCTGGTCTCGCGGGCCGAAGCGGCCGGCTTCCGCGGCATCGTGGTCACGCTGGACACCTGGGTCACCGGCTGGCGCCCGCGCGACCTGGCCGCCAGCAACTTCCCCCAGCTCCGCGGGCACTGCCTGGCCAACTACACCAGCGACCCGGTCTTCCAGTCCCTGCTCGGCCAGGATACGAGCCCGCAGGCCGCCGTCAGCCTGTTCGCCCGCCTCTTCGGCAACCCGCTCACCTGGGACGACCTGCCCTGGCTCCGCTCGCTCACCACGCTGCCCCTGCTGGTCAAGGGCATCTGCCACCCCGACGACGTGCGCCGCGCCCGGGACGGCGGGGTGGACGGGATCTACTGCTCCACCCACGGTGGCCGACAGGCCGACGGCGGGCTGCCCGCCCTCGACTGCCTGCCCGCCGTGGTCGACGCCGCCGACGGCATGCCCGTGCTGTTCGACTCCGGCGTCCGTTCCGGCGCCGACGTGATCAAGGCCCTGGCCCTGGGCGCCACCGCCGTCGCCGTCGGCCGCCCCTACGCCTACGGGCTCGCTATCGGCGGCGCCGACGGCATCGTCCACGTCCTGCGCAGCATCCTCGCCGA